>Ga0209914_1003943_pt1 | contig 9824 bp, 9 predicted proteins | sample ThiBiot_500_plan_FD_183949 | JGI IMG/M metagenome (GOLD analysis project Ga0209914, IMG submission 183949) | Wastewater bioreactor microbial communities from Cape Town, South Africa - Thiocy_cont_500_plan (SPAdes) | ecosystem: Engineered > Bioreactor > Thiocyanate-remediating > Anaerobic-Aerobic ... | reverse complement strand
GTTTGCAGGAAGCGGCGATTGCTGGGCATCGTCAATTGTTTTTGCCCTCGCCGACTTCGGCGACGAGCTCGTGCGTGTATTTGGGCTCGGACGCCAGAGGAACGCCATTGTGCGAGGTGCCTGGCGAGTTTTACGCCGCCGTCTTTTCGCGAATCAAGACTCTGTTCAGTCCTGATGCGGTAGACGACGCAGGGGTGCGCATCGTAGCGTACGGCGGTTGTTCATTTGCAATCTCCATCACCGCTCCCTTAGCGGAGCATTGCGGCGCATCGCTCAGCATCCGTCCAGCAGGAGTGGACGAGGTAGACGCCAAGGATGGGGGATAGTGGGCATGGCCTGCAAGAATCGGCCATGAACAGTCAGCCACAGCGACTTCCGAGCAGCGGCTTAGAGTGGCTAACACCACCGATCCACGAAGCGCGCACAGATGATCGCCGCGGCCAGTTTCAGCAGCGCTTCGTGGATATCCAGTCGTCTTTCAAAGCGGATTCGCAGCTTGCCAAAGCCTGCAAACCAGCTGTGCGTCCTCCCCACCACCCACCGGTGTTTGCCCAGCCGCTCGCTGCTCTCAATGCCTCGTCTAGCAATCCGGCCAATGATGCCCCGCTGCCTCAGGTGGGCTCGGCATCGCTTGAAGTCGTAGCCTTTGTCGGCGTGCAGCTTTACCGGTCTTCTACGGGGACGTCCTGGCAGGCCTGCAATCGCAGGAATCGCGTCCACGCACCTCTCGAACATCTTGGAGTCGTGCCGGTTCGCTCCGCTGACTAAGATCACCAGCGGGATGCCTCTGGCATCTACAACGATGTGTCGCTTGGAGCCGAGCTTGCCTCTGTCCGTCGGGTTGGGCCCCGTTTCCTGGCCCCCCGGGGGCTTGGCACCGAGGAGCCATCAATGCTGCCTCGGCTCCAATCGATTTGGTCATGTTCACGCAAGCGAGTCAGCATGGCCTGGTGCAACTGTTCCCAGACACCAGCGGCATTCCAGTCGCGCAGGCGCCTCCAGCACGTCATGACGCTGCCGTACCCAAGGGATTGGGGAAGGTCTTCCCACGGAATGCCTGTTTGCAGTACGAACAAGATGCCGTTGAGGGCGGCTTCATCGCTGACTGCGAGCTTGCGGGCACCACCTTTGGCGGAAGGTACGAAGGCTGGGACGAGGGGTTGTAGCTGTTGCCACAGTTCTTTGCTTACGGTCGTCGTGCCATGAGGGCAGCGAGCATAACTGCTCCGCGAGGGCTATGACGAGGTGGTGTTAGCTACTCTTAGCGAGATGAAACGTCGTTCGGTGAAGAGGTTCCGCCGCGTTCTGTTTCGCTGCGAGCGCGCAAAGGCAATGGCGTGCGGGTTTTCACGAGAAGAGACTTGAGGCTGTCCCGCAGCAGGATTTGCTTGGCAGCACAAGCCTCGCTCACGCTCCGTGCAATGGCCCCACGTCGAAAGATTCCATGACGCGGCGGTCAGACGATACGTCCCCATCTTGTAGCCCTGAAAACTACGCGCACATCCACCCTCTGCCAGCCTCGGCATCTTCATGCGCGTGCCTAGACAGCCGCTGCCGCCTGCCAGGGGAACGGTTGGAGTGAGGCAAAAAACACAAGCCGCACGGGATGGGGGCGAACCAGCTTTCGTCTTATGCTTAGCGTGATGAAGCATGGTCCCTATATCGTTCATGAGTTTGGTACAGATGCGGAGTCTCACTACAGCGCCATGCGAGGCTGGTTGACGGCGGCCTGCTACACCTCTATCGCATGGCCCGAAAGCGATGTTCGCCTCAACTACGATGGTGACGACTATTTCTTGCGCGGCGCACAAATTCGCAACGGTCGTCGCGACACCCCGGGAATCACAATGCGTTGTCAGAGGGGTCAAGAGAGCGAGGTGATGGGAAAAATTCTTCGTTTCGCATCCATTCTTGGCTGGTTCAAACGGGGATACGTGGATGTTGGCGGTTACGTGGCCGGTAGCCATGCGAACCTTTACTCGGAGGGACAGGGCCAAAGCACGATGATTGCATGCGGGCCTCATGGCTTCGAATGCAACTATCTGCCTTTGATCCGAGATGAGCGAACGAGGCGGGCCCTTGCCTTCTGGCGAGAAGGCTTACGTCTTCGCCAAATTCACGTAGGTTACGCGTTTCTAAGCTTCTTCAAAGTCATCGAATCTCAGTTTGACCGCAGCGCCTTGCGAGTGGCTTGGATCGCGGAGGCATTGCCTGTCTTGGAAGGCGACGCTGGCGCACGCGTCAGAGCGCTGAGTTCCGAGGTGGCCGACGTTGGCAAGCACATTTATGACAGCGGAAGATGCGCCGTCGCGCACGCTCAATTTGCCGATGGACGAGGTGATCCCGACGTACCGGAAGATCGGAGAAGGTTGGAACAGGATCTGACGGTCATGGAGGCGCTGGCAAGACAATACATCGCGTATGAACTTGGAGTGCCTGACGAGATGGTCGTCCATCGCGACCGCGACCGGCTAGAAGCTGTCGCGCAGTTTGTCCCTGAACCGGTGGCGCGAGCCTTACGGGAAAAGGTACATGTATCAAGGCGCAGCGTCGGTCTGCAGGGGTTGATAGTCGGTTTGGCGCGTTGGCCACAAGCTCCGGTAGCGACATTTTCGTCGCTTTCCTTACGGGTCCGTGAAGTTCAAGGAGGGAAGCTATTTATTACGGCAAGCAACCCATCGGACTCAATCACGCTTGGCTTTGTGCTTGACTTTTCAGAAAACCGCGCCCACGTAATTTTGGGTCAACTGAACTATAGATTGTCTGACAACCCTATGTCGACAGATGATGCCATCGCGGTTGTCGACCTGCGAAAGAATATCATTGGCAACGCGCTTCTTGAGTTATGGCTCCCTAACGGAGAAAGATTGGATTTTGAAGTTTTTATACCTGTGAACATAGATATTGCTGCAACATGGAAAAGCATGGATGCTGAAATAGCGATGCTGCGAAAAAAAACACACAAGCGTACGCCGCCAGTTAGCCGCACATAGGATCAATCGCGAAACCGCCTCTTATATGGATTCGTCAATTCATGACACGGAACTCCAGTCGCCGAACCTGCTTTGCAACCATGATAACGAGACAATATGCTGGGTGGACGGCTATCGGATATATCCCAACGGCCAATGATTGAGAAGGACTAGACGATGCGTATCGTGGCTAAATTCTATGAGACCTACAGCATCTGTGATTTTGTCAGCGGCCTATTGAAGGACACATTCGACCATGCGCCTCTATTGGAGGGATTCCACTGCGATCAACAGTGGTCCACTTGGCTCGCGCCCTATGCAAAGCACTCGATGCTGCATCAATTCATCAGCTTTGCCGCACAGATACTCCACTCAGAACAAGCTGAAGGTTTTGATATTGAAAAGCAAAAGGCAATCTACGCAAATTTCAAAAGCATGCCTCTCGCAATTGCCGATCTAAAGCCACACAAACTGCCCATCGAGCACGCCTTTGAATATCATGGCATTGATCATCTCACTCTGTTTACGTTTCTTAAGGACAAGGGAAAAAATTTCGAAAATACCGATGCGAATGATATTTACGAATACATGAATGAGATATGGATGTCTGCGGCATACGAAGATCTCATAAAGCAAACGGTAGATGAGGTCTTTCACGTTCTTTTTCAAAATCGTGAGCTGATGATGAATTTTAATTCATATCTCTCGGGTATTTTGGAAATGGCGAATTGGGATGAAGCCGAAACACTTGATCGCTCGCTACTTTCAACCAATGGGAAGATTGCACGGGTAAGCCCCCCGATGTGGGCGAAGCGTGCCGTTTTTTTTCGCGATCGTGGGTGCTGCGTGTTCTGCGAAAGAGACCTAACGGGACTCATGAATATTGACAACGTTGGAAACTACGATCACATCGTTTCCCTGTCGAACTGGGGACTCAACGATATCACCAATCTGCAATTGCTATGCGTTTCCTGCAATCAGCACGACAAGCGGGACGGTCCGCCAGCCACGTCTAGAAAGTACCAATCCTGGTACTCAATGGATGAATGACTCACTCAGCGATGAGAATTCTCCTTCTGTCATCAATTGGTCTCACTCGCTATAAGTCTGGCTAGCACTACCAATCCACGAAGCGTGCGCAGATGATCGCTGCCGCCAGTTTCAGCAATGCTTCGTGGATATCCAGCCTTCGTTCAAAGCGGATTCTCAGCTTGCCAAAGTCTGCAAACCAGCTATGCGTCTTCTCCGCCACCCACCGGTGCTTGCCCAACCGTTCGCTGCTATCAATGCCTCGTCTGGCAATCCAACCAATGATGCCCCGATGCCTCGGGTGTGCTCGGCATCGAAACCCGTCGCTCGGCCGGCTTGAGCCTTGGTGCTCGGACGACCGGCCAAGCCGGTTGACCAGTCCGGAGGAGATGCTCCGTGTCGCATTGCTTTCCAAGGCGGCGTTCACGGAGTTGCACAAACTGGCAGATCCTAGGCTCAAGGGCGCGGAAACTTCCGCCGCAACTCCAGCATGGTTCCGATCACAGAAAGCCCATGTTCGTCACTGCGCATGACGGGATGGTCTTGATTGAGCGGGATCAGCTCAAACACCTCATTACCCAGCCTATCGTTTCCGTGTAGCCGGTATTTCCGAAACAGGGCTTCGGTCTTTCCCGCCTGGGCGGCCACGTAGTCTCCAGGCTGAGGCTTGACACCTGGATCGATCAGTACACGGTCTCCTTCACGGAACTCCGGAGTCATGGAGTTTCCAGCCAACTGGAGGAAGAACGCATGAACTGACGCATCGTTGGCAGAGACTTCCGTGCCCAGGCTCTCCAAGCCCTCGACGGCTTCACTTCGGGCAACGGCCTGGCTGGAAGTAAGCACCGGGTATCGCCGAATTCCGCAGGGAAGCTGAGCAAGCATCGCCGCCTCGTCAGGCGTCATCATCCCCTCGCCGCTTTCCAGCCAAAGAGCGCTCACTCCGCACGCTGCTGCCATCGTGGCAGTCCGCTTGGAACCATGTCCCTTCGACTCAAGATCCCCAATGGAGGACTGCTTCAACCCTGCCTTTGCGGCGAGCTCCTCTTGAGTAAGACCTGCATGAGCACGAGCTGCTTTAAGACGCTTGGCGAAATCTGTGGACATAGCGCCGAAGCTTACGGAAAACCGATAACGATATATCGTTTGTCTTTTAACGATTAAACGTTAGACTGCGTGCATGCAATGGAAAGACTACCTCGCCAAGCTTGCAGCGAAGGGTGTCAGTCAAAGCCAGATCGCCCGCGAAGTGGGCTGCGGTCAAGCAACGATTTCTGACCTCGCACTGGGCAAGACCAAGGAACCACGAACATCTTTGGGTATGGCGCTCATGCGCATCGGTGCCCGCTGCGGTATCGAGACACCCTTCGGATCAGTTCACCCAGGCCAAAGTCGCAAAACCGATGAGTGAAGCGATGCACATCACCCACCACTTCACTCCCGGCCTGCACTTCGCCGCGCGCTGGAAGTACGCCGCCCGCGCGCCATCGGGGCGGGCCTGTTGGTCGCGGCTGCCGCTGGGGCAGCCGGATGCGGGCAGAGCCGATCCGCATGGCGCCTGGTGGTGTGTGCGGCGCTGCGCTGCCGTGCTGCGGCGGGAGATGTGGCAATCGGTGGATCTGCCGCCAGGCATGCCCTTGCGGCCGGGGCCGGAAGTTGTGGCGCTGGCTCTGCACGCGCTGATGCCGCGTTGGCAGGTGCAGCTCAGCGCAGGAGCCGGGCACAGCCCGCTGCAGTCCTGCACCCGGGCGCTGCTGGCGGGCGGCGGGGCCGTGCTGCAACTGCAGTCAGAGGCGCTGCACCGGCGCCCGCAGAGCACGTTCTGGGCCTGGGTGATTGGCGTGGAGATGCATCAGAGAATGCTGCCCGCGCCGGTGAAGCCATGGCCGTCATGCCGTGCGCCAAGCCCTGCCGCGCTACTCGCCATTCCCTTTGGCTGGAGCATGCCTTGGGCCTGCTGCTATGCGGCGCGGGTGCAGATGAACCACGACGGGCATTGCGATGTGGACGGCATTGCCGGGCAGTGGCGCGAGTGCCGCTGCCTTGCCGCAATCACGTGGTCGCCCGCGCAACGCGGCAATGCAGGGCCATTGACGGGGCCCGCACTGTGTTGAAGTCCACCACCACAAGGCTCCACATGGCTGAGACCGCGCACGTCACCCACCGCTTCACCCCTGGGCTGCGCTTTGACGGGCTGTGGACGTACGCGGCGCGCATGCCGTCAGGCCGTCGCTATTGGGCGCGACTGCCGGCAACCCGCGCAGGCGGCGTGGCTGCAGCAGATCCACAGCGCGCGTGGTGGTGCGTGCGCCAGTGCGTTGCGGTGCTCAATCGCATGCCCTGGCATTCCGTGCATCTGCCCCCGGGCCTGCCTGTGCAGCCGGAATGTGGCGATGTGGCATTGGCCCTGGGCGCAATGCTTGCGGACTGGAACGTCAAGGTGCTCGACGAGAGCACGGCACAGGCGCCGCTGCTGCGCAGCACCGATGCGCTGCTTGCCAATGGCTGCTCTTTGCTGCAGTTGCAGGCCGAAGATTTGAGTGTTGGCGCGCCACCCGTTTTCTGGGCCTGGGTGGTCGGCGTGGAAATGCATGAGAAGTTCAAGCGCGCCAAGCGCACTTCGGCCTTTGACGTGCCCGGGCGTCCTCGCGCCCTGCTGATCTGGCCCTTCGGCTCGAAATCTCCCCTGACAAGGAACCACGCCTTGAGGATGACGGTGGATGGCGAAGGGCTGTGCGGTGTGGATGGCATCGATGCGCGCCGGGGCCGGTACCGGTGCATCGGGGCCATTACCGTGGCGCAGTCGGACAACCACAGCGCCGGCAACGGCGGCCTTTCCGGATCCGAATAATGCAAAAGCCCGACGACGCACCAGAGCCATGTGAGCGGGAGGTTCCGCAGGAAGGCATCCGTCTCGATCACCGCCTCATCTGCGGCCTGCGCTTTGATGAGCACTGGCAATACAGGAGACGCACGGAATCGGGCCACACCAGTTGGACACAGCTGCCAATGGCATCCGACCCCGTTGCCCCGGCCGACCCCTATGGCGTCTGGTGGTGCGTTCGCCGGTGCACCGTGGTGCTGGAGCAGCGAAGCTGGCTGTTCCTGCAGCTTCCCACTCACCTGCCCGCTGTTGCCGGCGTGCAGGAGATGGCGCAGATCCTCGATGTGCTGATGCCCGATTGCAACGTGCAGGCACATGCGCAATGCGCCGAGACACACTTGCTCTGCGCCCATGCGGTGGAGCAGGCAGGAAGTGCATTGCTAATGCTGGAGTCGCCGGAATGTGACGGCCCCAAGCCCGGCATTTTCTGGGCCTGGGTGGTGGGCTACGAGCCGCAACTGCCTTTGCCGTGCACCGAAGATTGCGTTGCACCCGACACGTGGCAGCCACTGGACATACAAGCCATGGCACCGCCCCAGGCCCTGCTGGTCCTGCCCTTCGACTGGACCATCCCCTGGTCCAGCGGATACCCCACCCGGATCCAGGTGCAAGCCGACGGGTCCTGCCATCTGCAAAATGCCGACGGGCCATGGCACCCATGCCGTTGGCTTGGCACTGTCACGCTTGGAGCCAGGACCGCACCGGCCTGACGGTGGCCCGCCTGCCTCTCAGATGCGCGGCGTGTACTTGAGCGTGAACATGACGTTGCGCGGGTCGCCGAAGTCGTTGTTGCCGTTTTGCTCGGCAAAGCCGGGGATCCAGTAGCGCTTGTCGAAGACGTTGTTGAGGTTCATGGCAAGGCTGACTTCGGGGGTGAGCTGGTAGGCCAGGCGCATGTTCCAGACGGTGAAGCCGGGGACCTTGAAGGAGCGGTCATAGCCCAAGGTATGGGTCTGTGCAGTGAAGCCGGCACCCACGTTCAGGCGGCTCCATTGACCGGGCAGGCGATAGGCGGCCCAGGCGCGCAGCATGTGCCGGGGCGTCCAGGTGCTGAAGACCTTGCCCTGGTTGACGGGGTCGCTGAGGAACCTGGTGGTGTTGTAGGTGTAGCCGGCCATGAGCTGCAGGCCGCGCAGCACTTCGCCGCTGACTTCGGCTTCCAGCCCCTGGCTGCGCACCTTGCCCGAGGCGGTGGAGCAGTACCAGTCGTCGCAGGCCATGCCGGAGGCTACGTCGTTGACGGCGCGGTTCTTGTGGTCATAGCGGAACAGGGCCAGCGAGGTGTTGACGCGCCCGTCCAGCAGTTCGCCCTTGAGGCCGATTTCGTAGTTGGTGCCGATGATGGGGTCCAGCACGTTGCCGGCCACGGTGCGCTCGGACTGCGGCTCGAAGACGCTGGTGTAGCTGCCGTAGGCCGACCACTGGGGCGTGAGCGCATAGACCAGGCCCGCATAGGGCGTGATCTCGCCCGAGGCGGTGATGGAGGTGCGGGCGTTGGACAGGGGCACGCTGTAGAGGTAGTCGTACCAGCTGGCGCGTGCGCCCGCAATGGCGGTCAGCGGCTCGGCCAGCTTGGCACGCCAGCTGGCGTAGATGCCTTTTTGCTCCACGTCGTACCGTGGCAGGGTCTTGATCCCGCCCCCGGCCATGATGGTGTCCAGGTTCTGCCAGGGCCGGTTGTGGTCGATGTTGAAGATGTTGCCGCCCGGCGTGAAGGTGCGCGCATACATGTCGTTGGATTTGTACCGGGAGTAGTTGGCGCCCACGGTGATTTCATTGCGCAGGCCCAGCGCCTGGAAGCGGCCGTTGACGAAGGCGTCCAGGCCGACCTTGGTGGAGTCGAAGTCGGTGACCCAGTTGGCATAGGTGAGGCCGCTGCCGTCGGCCGCGACGTTGCCGTGCATGCGCTGGTGGGCGGAGGTGTTTTTCTCGCTCATGCGCAGGGTGGAGACCTTGAGCCTCCAGTCGGCGTTGAAGCGGTGGTCCAGGTCGGCATAGAAGGTGGTCTGTTCTATGCTGGCCCGGTTCCACCAGGCGCCGACGAAGGTGGAGCGCGGCAGGCCGAGGTCGCGTCCATCGGCAAAGCGCGGCAGGCCCCGGATCATGGGGCGGCCGTTGCTGTCGGAGTGGCTGATGCCCAGGCCCACGGTGGTGTCGGGGCTGATGTCGTAGTCAAGGGCGGCGTACAGGGAGCGCGTGCGGTCGTTGACGTAGTCCACGAAGGAGTGGCTGCGCGATTCGTCCAGCACGACGCGGCCGCGCAGGGTGCCTTCGCTGTTCAGGGGCCCGCCCGCATCGAGCTGCAGGCCGTAGCGGTCCCACGAGCCGGCACGGGCGGTGATGGCGACGGTGCGCTCCGCCTGCCCGCGCTTGCGCACGAGGTTGACGGCACCGCCGGGGCTGCCCGTGCCCTGCAGCAGGCCGGAGGCGCCGCGCAGCACTTCCAGCCGGTCATAGAAGACCATGCCTTCGGTGCCCCAGTTGCCCAGGGCGTAGTTGTTGCGGGGGATGGCGACGCCGTCGTACTGCCAGGCGTCGATCTGGAAGCCCCGGGCCGAAAGCACCATGCCCTGCCCCACGCCCTTGACGCCCACGGTCCCGGTGACGTTGTTGGCGGCCACGCGCAGGTCGGTGATGCCCTGGTCGTCCAGCTGGCGGCGCGTGAGCACGCTGACAGATTGCGGTATGTCCTTGAGCGCCTGGTCGCCCTTGGTGATGCTGATGGCGCGCGCGGCCAGGGATTCGGAGCCCTCGGTGATGGCGCTGCGCTCTGCCTTGGCCGAGACGTTGACGGGCGCAAGGGTGAGCGAGCCGGTGGCCGCCCCCTGGGGCATGCGCCGCACGATGACGGCGCTGCCGTCGATTTCCGCATACAGGCCGGTGCCGGCCAGCAGGCGGCCCAATGCCTCGGAAGCGCTCAGGCGGCCTTCCACGGCGGG
>Ga0209914_1003936_pt1 | contig 9838 bp, 9 predicted proteins | sample ThiBiot_500_plan_FD_183949 | JGI IMG/M metagenome (GOLD analysis project Ga0209914, IMG submission 183949) | Wastewater bioreactor microbial communities from Cape Town, South Africa - Thiocy_cont_500_plan (SPAdes) | ecosystem: Engineered > Bioreactor > Thiocyanate-remediating > Anaerobic-Aerobic ... | reverse complement strand
ACTCCAGCATCAAGTCCACACTGCGATACGAGAACATTCTCCAGCAATACAGCATCGTGAGCAGTATCGAGTTTGATCGCGATGGCGAATGCTTTGCGACCGCGGGAGTCAACAAGAAGATCAAGGTCTTCAACTTTGCCGACGTGCTTTCGACTCCGCCGCCGTCGCAGACCTACTCGCATTTCCCCACCGAGGAGCTCCACTCCACTGCCAAGATCAGGTGAGCCACAGCTCCGGTACTAACGATTGAGAACACGGCCGAGTACGAGTATCTCACCGATCCGAGTAGTTGTTTGTGCTGGAGCCCTTTCATCAAGTCTCAGATTGCGAGCAGTGATTACGATGGCATCGTGAGCCTGTGGGACGTTGGTGCCGGCGAGCTGACGCATCGGCTTGACGAGCACAGCAAGCGCGTGTGGAGCATCGACTTTTCGCCACATACGCCCACTGTACTGGCGTCGGGATCCGATGACTCGACAGTCAAGCTGTGGTGCACCAGCCAACGAGCCGCCACTACGACCATTGAGAGCAAGACCAACGTGTGCTGTGTCAAGTTCAATCCGAACCAACCCGACATTCTAGCGTTCGGCTCAGCAGGTATTGTACCAAGACCACTCGTGAGGAGCCGCTTCTTCGAGCTGATGTGATGATGTTGCTCGGCTGCCACAGATCACCGCATCCAGATCTTCGATATCCGACACACGTTCGTTCCGCTGATGGTGCTGAAGGGTCATCGCAAAGCCGTGTCCTACGTCAACTTTCTGACCAAGAACGAGTTGGTCTCCTCGTATGTGGTTGTCCTTCACTCGATGCAAGTAGTAGCTGACGCTCTCGCACTCGTACTCGCACTACTGCAGCTCTACCGACAGTACTCTGAAGCTCTGGGATGTTTCCGACTCTCCCGTCTCGGCGGATCGTTGCACACGCACCTTCTCTGGGTATGAGAATGGCAGTGACAGTGCTCGTTGACCCATCCTCCTCCAGCACGATATTGATTCGTTCTCATCGGCTCCCCCTTTGTACAGGCACTTGAACGAAAAGAACTTTGTCGGCCTCTCGACCAATGGAGGCGAGTACATTTCGTGTGGCAGCGAGAACAACTCGATCTTCACGTACTCGAAGCAGCTCTCCAATCCAATCGTGTCGTTCAAGTTCCAACCACAGTCGGTACGCTCTCGCGCACTCGTGCACTTGCCGCGCAGGCGAGCAAAGAAGGCTGATCTTGGCAAGCGTCTGCCTGGTGCATAGGCGAAGGACGATGCACCTGCGTTCGTGACATCCGTGTGCTGGAAGAAGGATAGCAACCTATTGATTGGCGCCAACAGCAAGGGCATCATTCATGTGCTAGAGCTCGTGTAACGAAAGAATTCGCAGTGTATTCTCGAGAAGTGCCGTCAAGTCTTGTTGTAGTCTCATATTGAAATAATGAATCAGGCTGGCAATGGAATGGAATGGAATGCACAATACACAAAATTGTCTGCACGAGATAGAGATAGCTCGCTCATCGATCATCCACACTACTCGTCGCCAGCCGGAGAGCCACATGGGCTCGGTTGCGGCAATAGCTGGAGCTGCACAAACTGGAGCGGCTGCACGGGCATTCGATCGGGACGCGTCGGCGTGTTGCAACTTGATGAACCCGACGAGTCGTAGCTAATGTCCTGCTCGTCGCTACTGAACGCCATCAAGAGGTCTTGCTTCGAGGCGCTAGTGTCGTCCTCCAACATGCGCTCGTTCGATAGCTTGACGTGAAGGAGCAATTCGGCAACCACTGCGTTGCTGTCGGGACACACGACCTTGCACCAGCGCTTGGAGTCGATCTGCTGCTCGAGTACGAGCTTGGCAATGTCGATCACCACCCGACCAAAGATCATGCCCGAGTTGGTCGCCATCACCGTAACGATCAACGACAAAAAGATGTGTGGCAAGGTGCTGCATCGCGGCGAGTGTGGCAGAGCGGTCAGTACTCAATCAGTAGGCGACTGGATGTATGTGGCGTACAAGACGACAGGCTTGCCTCGCTCGGCATTGGCAATCTGGTTCTCCAACTTGAGCACGCACAAGTAATCAAAGCCCACGTCGTCTGGCTGGTCGTGCACCTCGGCCAGATGCGCGACGAACGAGTAGCGTGCCAGTGGCCGCCGCAAGCCACAGACTGCAATGCGCACAGCACGTGTATCAGGGCGTGTGTGGCTGCTTCATTCAGATCGAAGCGCGCATCCACATACCAATGACACACAGCTTGTCCAAGAGCTCGTCTCGGGTTCCGTTCGACAACTCCCACGCACTCTCACAACGATTTCGTGCTACATCGATCGCTTCCATCTGTGTTGCCACGAGCAGCATTCGTTGAGGATACGACACAACACCGTGTCAATGAACGAACGAACGATCGAACGAATCAATGAATGAATGAGCTAGGCTGCATACCCATTCCTCCATCTCACGCTCGTCCTCAGCCATGAAACTAAAGAAGCGTCCGTTGGTGATGACATCAAAGGCTGCCGGGCCGTTCTCCTTGTTGGGGCACACATTGAGAACCTCGCTGATCTCGATCGATCCCTGCGGTTGCGAGCTCTGTGCCGACCGACCGTCAACATACAACGAGATCAACCAACATGCAGCAACGAGATGGTGGTGGCCGTCGTTTGGCACATACCGTGGGTGCACGATAGTACATGAGCGTGTTGGATTTCAGCACCACCCACCGTCGTTTCCATGCGCGCAAGCCACCAACTCCTTGCTTCGTGAGCCAGCCGCCTCGCTCGGTGAAGATGCTCTGTGTCAAATCGGCCCCGTGAGCGAGGCACGTTCACTGGAGGCCCAGTGAAGCAGCGTACCGAAACTGGAGTATCGAATTCGCGGGCGCGTGATATCTTGGCTGTTGCGTGAACGAGATCAGTCAGAGGCTCACCAACGACGCGAGAAGGTCGCGATGCAATGCGGTGCGATGCGATGCAGACAATTGTGCGTACAATTTACATCGCCAAAGAAGCACGAGGTTCCGTCGCGACTGAGCGGCTTGTGAGTCCAATCGGTGTGCAGCGCTTCGTCGAAGTAGTCGTTCAGCTGGAACTGGAGCAGGTGTTTCATGTCTGCGGCGAGGTTCATCGTAGCATCATCCAACTGCTCGTTGGTTTGATCGAGTGCGTCTGTGAGCGAGTCCTCGCTCGACGGAAGTAGACCACGAGTGGCCTCGAGAGCGGCGATCAACGGCTCGATCTCGAGTTGCTCGTATTGAATGTGGATGGCGAATCCGCGCGCAAAGCGCGAGTCCTTGCACGCATCGTCGAGTTCGACCTTGGGAAAGAGAGCCATTGTCGGATGGCTGAGCATGCCGGTGTGGAATTGCAATCGACCCATGACGCTGCAGAGAGAGAGAGAATCGATTCATTCGCCGCCTGAATCAGTATCCCACGCACACATGCACGCACACACGATGCATTAGCGAGAGCAGGTGGAAGGGACATACGATGATCCCAACACGCTGTTGTGCTTGAGAACGATCTGAATATCGCCGTGCACAAGGCAATCAACGACAAACTCGCGCTTCACTTCGGGATTATCCGACATAGATGCATAGCTGCGCACGTCACCGCAATCGAACAAGCAGTCAAAATCAAACAAGCAAAGCCTGTCGCGATTGTCATCGGCAAACATATGAATCAGAATAACGTACTCGATCGACGGATAGGGCGTAGCATGCAGCTGCTTTTTCGATAATCGATCTGAAACATTAAATATCTCGACTGTGCAGCAGCAGCAGCAGCCACAGCAGCAATAGTGACAGTCGAAGTGTCAGTCGCACAAGTTCCAGCGTCTCTCACTCGAAAGGAGCTCGTTGGACCGTACTGAACGGAGCACAGCCGGTTCGGTCGCTATCGAATCCAGGTATCGTGTGCATCACGATGCACTTGATCAAGATGGCCTTGGAGTGTGGAACGATCGTGCCGTTGAAGATCTCTTGACAATAACGCGCATATCTGCACGACGACGACGACGACGACGACGACGATCACGATCGAGTAAGCAAGCTATTCGGAGAGCTTGAAGCATGGTGACGCTAGACAACCTTCGCTGTCCCGGCTGCGAGACTCCCCAGTTGTTTTCGGAACGTCGATGCGCAAAGAACGACAGCGCACGATTGGCGTCCATAATCAAGCCACAATACATAAAGTACACGCTCGCAATCAGGCCCGTGCGACCTTTGCCAGCCTTCGAACGCCGAGAGATCCATAGCGATGATGATGATGTCGCACATGAGTAACTCGAGTGCGAGCCCTTGAACTCGAGCTGCGTGGGAGGCCATCGTACCAAACAATGTAGTACAACGACGTTCTTTGGATGTGCCAAGAGGTGCTCGTGGATATCGATACAAAGGTGCAGGATGAGTGCCAGCGGCGGTGCGTGGTGGTCCCACCATCCAGTGTTGACTACCTATCGATGCCGTACGACACAGCGCGGTTGCGAGCACGTCCACGATGATTCATGCTGATTAGAAGTCAACCACTCGATTGCTCAAGTGCTTCGAGAGGCCGTATCGGCTGTCGATACGTGCTCTGTGATGGAGTTTGTAGGTGTCGTAGTCGCGCTCGGTCAAGTTGAAGATCAGGAAGTGGTCCTCGTGATACTTGTGCAGCATCGCTGCAACCTCGTCGATGTGGTTGCGGTAGGTGCTCTCGACGCCATCGGCCGGGAACGACATGGCTATCGCACGCATCGACACGTTAGTGCCACACATTTAGACGTACATGCATACACGCGCGCTATCTTGTGTGGATGCTCGATCGAGCGAGCGCGCGTGGATGCACGAACCGATGATGCGCTCGGTCACGTAGCAGAGATCGAGATCGAACACGCCATCGACGAAGCGCCTCTTATCGGCACTCATCGTGCTGCGAATCAACGAGAACAAGCCATCCATGATGACGATGATGGCGTTGATGCAAGATAGACTGCCACTCTCGAGGCCGAGACAACGAACGAAGCTCGATGATCCGACGTGTACGTTGTCGAGTCGCGAGCGAGAGAGTCAGAGAGGTACCGAGCACATGGCACACGAACGCCGCTCACGGTGATGATACAGCTCTCTTACTGCGCCGATCGATGGTCTCGTCGGACGGGAGTGACACGCGAGAGATGCAGCAGAGTATAAGGTGGCAGCGAGTGCGCGGGAGGCGGGCGGCAAGCAACTAACGTGAGTGATCGATGCTGCTGCTGCTGATGCTCCGGAGTTCGCTGTTCGCACCATCGACCAACCGAGCGCCTCAGCCTGTCGGTAGTACTAACCGATCGCGTACCCAAACTAATAATTCTCGATGCCACCATGACCGACACAGTCCGCGGAGAATTCGAACAGACCCACACAGACCCACACGGGCGCGGGGCAGCCAGGTCGTCTGGTCGCGCGAGGTTGGTTGGGTGGCTCGGGGGTATTTCGGGGTCTGTGGCGTCGGAGGCCGAGGCAGCCGCTGTTGCTTCGTTGCCTCGTTCGTGCTCCATCTATCGATCTATCCATCGATCGATCTCACACGCCAGAGCCCACAAGACCCCCAAACCCCCATCTCTCTCTCCCTTCGAACCAACTCTTGTCTAAGAGACACTGAGATCGAGATCTCTCTCTTTCTCTCGCGACTCGTTGCTTGGCTTGGGATTGTAGCGCGTGCGTGACAGCGACCATCGACTGACGCGACTGCCTCACAGTCACTGCTTCACCACGAGCTCTCAGGGGGGCAGACAGACGACACAGACGTACACGTACCCTAGTTCGCACGCGAGAGATAGATAGTGAGACGCATATCATAACGGCCTCGCTTGGTACAAGGTACGTGACGCCTTGTGGCTTCCCATCGACTCGCGATGCCTTGCTAACGTACTTGCGGCTGTCCCTCCTCCCTCTACCCTCCCTCTACCCCCTCTTGGTGCGGCGCGGCGCGCTCTCTCGCTTGATGACTCGCCTCGTATGATGCGATGAGTAGGCTATGAACACGATTGGCTCATGAATCTTGGCACTCTCATGGTTGCGCGCTACAAGGCGCCCAAGAGTAAGTTAATCGCGACCCCGCAAAGCATCGCCGAGTCGATCGTCAAGGCGCTCAAGGTCACGCCGGCGCAATGGAGCGAACGTACGGTCGAGTACGAGCGCGGCATGCTCTCGTTCAAGACGCCCAATGGCGTCATCGACTTTGTGATTGCTCTGGCCGAAGGTACGACTGACAGACATGTTGGCGCGTGTCACGCGTCTCTTACTGACTGATTGACTCTAGTTCATACAATTGAGCATTGTTCCGCAATACCTGGCCAATTCAAGGTACCTATCAACGTGGTGGAGTGGCTCGCCCACTCGAGAGTAACAGTGGTTGTGCGTGCGTGCGTGTGTAGATTCTTGATGGCTCGAACAATTCACGACAGTTCCATGCTGGAACGCTCGAGCAAGCCTCGAGTTGGATTCAACAACTCGAGAGCCTGCGTGCACAGGTGGCTCGCGGTAACACCTTGCCACAGGCACCAGGCATCTCGACCGACAGCTCGTTGCAATCGAGTGTGCCTTCCTCGCGCAAGAGCGTGCCTACGCCGGTGTCACCCATTGACGGCGCGGCCGCCGGCGAGCCGACGCATTCGCTGCCTTGCTCACCGTCGCAGTCGCCGCGGGTTACTGCCACAAGAAGGGGCCTTCTCGGCGCCAATCACGCCAGCCCCAACACGCTCGTCTTCACACCGTTGATCGAGCTCGACACCAAAAAGACCATGCTCTCGCACTCGGTCGACGTACAGGAGTACGAGGGCGCCAAGCCACGAATGCCGATCGATTACGTGCAGGTAACGCCGTCTCCCGACGACGGACCCTCGTCGTCACCACTCACGCTTCCGAACGACGACGACGGCGCCGCCATCGGCACGGCGAACGTTGCGAGCAGACGTTCGCCGGCCGAGCTCGGGCGCAAGACATCCGCGAGCCGTGTTGGCAATCGAATGATTCTGACGCTGCCACCACGGCCCAGTTCGCCGAGCGCAACGCCCAAGTCAGTGGCGGCCGCAATCGCCACCGAGCAGGACACGAGGTCCGCGAGTACCGGGCGCACGCGGCCTCGCCCATTGCTCCGCTCGGCATCGTACACGCCACCAGGTAGCGAGCGCCAAGTGCTCAGCGCCTACTCGGTCGCCTCACATCCAACCACTGGCGTTCGCACCGTGCTGAACACCGACGAGCAGCACCCTTTCTCGGGCTATGACGCGCGAGAGAACCAAGATGACGACGACGATGACGACAGCAGCGAGCGCTACATTCGCAGCGAGGGCGAGCGACACCGACATCGGCATGGAAGTCGGCATCATCATCGCCACCACCGTCATCACCACGACGCTCTGCTTGACGAGGATGACGAGCGACTTGTTGGATCAGACGAGCACGAATCGACAACGACACACGAGGGTTCATTGTCTGGCAGCTCATCGAGCAAGTCGGGCAAGTCACACAAGTCAGGCACTCGCAAGCGAGACAAGAAGCCGTCCAAGAAGGAACAACGTGGCAAGTCTCGCACCCCGAGCGCTGACACGGTGACGTTGAGCTCACGAACGACGCTCGCCAATCTTACTCCAACCACTCCGGCGAGTGGCAGTCAAGCCGATACACCAGCGCCAGTAGCTCCATCAACAACGACAACACCGCTGCCGCCGACACCAGTCATTTCGAATGCCACTGGTGCGGGCACGACCACGACACCTGCTTCGAAGAAGCTACCGTCGAATCCAAGGGCACGGTTCACTGCTGAACCCTCGGCCCCGTTGCGCGAGACATCGTCCGTGTTTGACAGCGATGGCGCTCGTGCGACCATATCGCTCTCGCGCATTCCGGGCCTCTCGATCGCCGAGACCGATCGCATACAGCGTGCAGCACAACTCGCCGATCTCAAGCGCAGCTGGCGAGTGTCGTTGGGTGGCATCATTCCGCTGTTGGTGTCGTTCGTCAGCTTCTACTTTGCGATTCAGTACGAGATGTACGATCTGGCGCTGGCGACCTGCCTGGCGTTGAGCGGCAGCCTGCTGTGGACGGCGTCGTTGATACCGGACCGCTACCGGTTCTGGCGACAGTGCTACATTGCGGCGGCGTTCAGTAGCTGCTACCTGTGCGCCACGGTGCTGGCGCTGTGTGTCGTGCACTCAAGCGGCAACGAGGAGGAGGCGACGACGGCCGAGCTCGGCATGATTTGGTTCTTTGTGCTGCTGACGCTGGCGTGCTTCATCGGCTCGCTCCGCAGCGAGGCGTGGTTTCTGGCGCTCGTGGCCGTGATCGGCGGTCTGACGGCGCCGTTCTTGCTCGCCGACTACTACAACCTGATCGCCATGGTGATCTACTCGTCGTGCATCACCGGCACCGGCATGGTGCTGTTCGTGTACCACGCTCGCAGCGCGTGCGGGCAGCTGTACTTTCACGCGCTGCCGTTCGTGGTCGCCATCACCGGCTGGATCGTGTGCTTCATCCAGAACCTGCTGGTGGTCAATAGCCTCGAGCGCTACGTCGTGCGCGCCGCCATCGTGGTCGAGTGGCTGCAGTTCTGGCTCGTGCCACTGTACGTGTACTTTTCGTACGCCGAGCACGAGCCGTCGGCGGCCTACATCATGGAGCTCACGGTGCTGTTCTTCACCGTGGCCTCGGGCGGCGTCGCGTGTCTGCTGCTCTCGTTCACGGCCTACTCGTTCGTCTACTGGTCGGGCTGGGCGCTCGTCATGGGCCTGCTGTACGCCATCGCCTCGAGTGTGCTCGAGGCCAACCTCAAGCGGCCGCTCATCTCGTGGATACACTACGGCTTTGCACTCTCGCTCACCACCATCTCGATCACCATGCTCTTCCGCGGCAACATGAAGCACATGCTGCTCGCCATCGAGGCCTTCGTCATCACGCTGATCTCGGCCATCAACGAGCGCTTCCTCGGCCTGGTCGGCGGGCTCGGCATGTGGGCCTACGTGCTCTTCAAGTCGGCCTACGTGCTGGTCTTCTCGCGTCTCAACGGCACGCCGCTGCTGAACCCCGACGCACTCGCCAACGCCACCGTGCTCGCCATCCTGTCGCTCCAGTCGCATCTGATGCCCAACCTCAGCAAGGTGATCTTCGAGGCCGTCGTGCACGCCTACCTCACCATGCTGCTCTACCACGAGTTCGAGTTCTACCCCAACCTCTTGTACGTCTGTACCGCGCTCTATCCGGTCGTGCTGCAGTGGTACGCGCACTACCGCTTGCACCTCTCGACCTCGATCGAGGCCGCACAGCTCAAGCGCAAGAAGCCTCTCGGCGCCTCGACCTTCCTCAGCCTCGGCCTCGACGTGCTGCACACCGAGTTTCACATTCGCATCGTCTACGGCTACGGTCTCTGGCTGTGGGTCATCGTGTCGCAGACGCTACCACGCTTGCTGCTCTTGCCGCCGTGCGACCCTTCGGTCTGTACTCCGATCCTCAACGCAAATGCCATCACCGCCATCACGGTACCAATCATCGTCATCATCAACTCGTTCATCATTCGCGACTTTATCGTCGCCAAGTGGACCTATCGCGTATGGGCAACCATTGTGGCGATGCTCGTTGTACTCGAAGAGTTGCGTTTGATCTCCATTGTACAAACCTCACTATGACATTGAAAGATAGATAGTTAGATGAGATATTGTGACACACTGCCTCTCTATCACCTATATCTGGCACGCACTCTCTCTCTCTCTCTCTCTCTCACACACACACACACACACACACACACTCTCGTACACTCGTGTCAAGATGCTGTAGATATACATGAATCAATATAATCTGATTATTATCTGTGAGCTGTACTTGGGCTCAATTGAGTAG
>Ga0209914_1003929_pt1 | contig 9858 bp, 10 predicted proteins | sample ThiBiot_500_plan_FD_183949 | JGI IMG/M metagenome (GOLD analysis project Ga0209914, IMG submission 183949) | Wastewater bioreactor microbial communities from Cape Town, South Africa - Thiocy_cont_500_plan (SPAdes) | ecosystem: Engineered > Bioreactor > Thiocyanate-remediating > Anaerobic-Aerobic ... | reverse complement strand
CCCCGCGGGTGAGCAGCTCGGTGGCGATGGCGTGGCCGATGCCGAGGCTTCCGCCGGTGACGAGTGCTGCCCTGCCGTTCAGACCAGCCGAGCCCGTGAGATCAGTCATGCCTGGACCCTACTTCGCGAATCGCGTGGCGTCGGCCGGTACTCTGGGCCACGTGATCCGGATCGAGTAGGCCGCCTCCCGTGCGGCCCACCCGTCTGTCCCCACCCGGAATACCTGGAGCTCCTCCGTGATCACAGCCACCGACCTCGAACTCCGCGCGGGCTCGCGCATCCTGCTCTCCGGCGCCACGATGCGCGTGCAGCCGGGCGACCGCATCGGCCTCGTCGGCCGCAACGGCGCCGGCAAGACCACCTCGATGCGCGTGCTCGCCGGCGAGGGCGAGCCCTACGGGGGCAAGGTCGGCGCGAACAGCCCCGTCGGCTACCTCCCGCAGGACCCCCGCGAGGGCGACCTCACCGTCACCGCCAAGGACCGCGTCCTGTCGGCCAAGGGTCTCGACGAGATGCTGCGGAAGATGGAGAAGGCCCAGACCGCGATGGCCGAGCTGGTGGACGGCAAGCAGAACGACAAGGCCGTGCGCGACTACGGCCGCATCGAGGAGCGCTTCTCCGCGCTCGGCGGTTACGCGGCCGAGAGCGAGGCCGCCCGCATCTGCGCCCACCTGGGCCTGCCCGACCGCGTCATGGAGCAGCAGATCGCCACGCTGTCCGGTGGTCAGCGCCGTCGCGTCGAGCTGGCGCGCATCCTGTTCGCCGCCTCCGACGGCGGCGGCGGGGGAGCGCCGAGCGACACCACGCTGCTGCTCGACGAGCCCACCAACCACCTCGACGCCGACTCCATCACGTGGCTGCGCGGGTTCCTGCAGACCCACACCGGCGGCCTCGTGGTGATCAGCCACGACACCGAGCTGCTGGCCGCGGTGGTCAACAAGGTCTGGTTCCTCGACGCCACCCGCGGCGAGGTCGACCAGTACAACATGGACTGGAAGCGCTACCAGGACGCGCGCTCCACCGACGAGAAGCGCCGCCGGCGTGAGCGCGCCAACGCCGAGAAGAAGGCGGCGGTTTTGCACACGCAGGCGCTGAAGATGGGCGCCAAGGCCACCAAGGCCGTCGCGGCGAAGAACATGGCCCGTCGGGCCGACCAGCTGCTGGCGGGCCTCGAGGACGTCCGCCAGAACGACAAGACCGGCCGTATCCGCTTCCCCGATCCCGCACCGTGCGGCAAGACGCCGCTCACCGCGGAGGGGCTGTCGAAGGCGTACGGCTCGTTGGAGGTCTTCACCGGCGTCGACCTGGCCGTCGACCGCGGGGCCAAGGTCGTCGTGCTGGGGCTCAACGGCGCGGGCAAGACCACCCTGCTGCGCATGCTGGCGGGCGTCGATGTCCCGGACTCCGGCGAGGTCGTGCCCGGTCACGGTCTGCGCACCGGTTACTTCGCCCAGGAGCACGACACCCTCGACATGGACGCCACGGTGTGGGAGAACATCCGCCACGCCTCGCCCGACACCCAGGAGCAGCAGCTGCGCACGCTGCTCGGGTCGTTCATGTTCTCCGGCGACCAGCTCAAGCAGCCCGCGGGCACGCTGTCCGGCGGCGAGCGCACCCGGCTCGCACTGGCCGGTCTGGTGTCCAGTGCGGCCAACGTCCTGCTGCTCGACGAGCCCACGAACAACCTCGACCCGGCCAGCCGCGAGCAGGTCCTCGACGCGCTGCGGCGCTTCACCGGGGCCGTCGTGCTGGTCACGCACGACTCGGGCGCGGTCGAGGCGCTGCACCCCGACAAGGTCATCGTGCTGCCCGACGGCACCGAGGACCTCTGGTCGGCGGAGTATCTGGAGCTCGTCCAACTGGCCTGATCGGACGATCCGGCCGGCACGATGATCACCCGATCGCACGCCGCAGTTGCGGCACACAGGGCCACATTCGACACGCATGAATGGCGATGTGCGCGTTCCATCGCCTCCTGGGGTGACGAGGAGATGGCGTCGGGGTGACGAGGCGGTGATCGGCGGACGGCAATGATCACCCGTCCGCGTGATCCATTCGGAGGAACCGCTCACCGATCATCGAGTGGATCTCCTGGTCCCGCGTCCGGACGTGGACGATCATTGCCGCACCGCCGGGCCGACCAGGCCCAGGGGCGTGTTTCACCAGGGGCAACGAAGTTTTGGAGGAGTCCGATGACGGACCTCAAGAAGGGTGCCCGAATCACCGGCACCCAGCGCGACAAGCTGGCCACCGACCTCAAGAAGAAGTACGAGAAGGGCGCCAGCATCCGGGCGCTCGCCGAGCAGACGGGCCGGTCCTACGGGTTCGTGCACCGGGTGCTCAGCGAGACCGGCGTGACGCTGCGCGGCCGCGGCGGAGCGACCCGCACCAAGAAGAAGTAGCGGCAACTACCCGGGGGTAACCTCCCGGACATGACTCAGGTGGACCCCGCTCCGGACCTCGACCTGCTCGCCCGAGGCGGGGTGACACTGCATGTGGAGGGCCCCCGGGCGACGATCACGCTGTCGCGCCCGGAGAGCCTCAACGCCCAGACCCCGGTCACGTGGGCCGCGCTGCAGTCCATCGGGGAGTCGCTGCCCGCCGACGTGCGGGTCGTGGTGGTCCGGGGTGAGGGCCGCGCGTTCTCGGCGGGGCTGGACAAGCGCGCGTTCACCGCGCGGGAGGTCGACGGTCTGCCCGGCATCAGTGCACTGGCCACCATGCCCGCCGAGCAGGCCGACACGACCATCGCGTCGTTCCAGGCGGGGTTCGCGTGGCTGCGCGATCCCGCCCGCGTCACGGTGGCGGCCGTGCAGGGGCACGCGATCGGGGGCGGGTTCCAGCTCGCACTGGCCTGCGACATCCGGATCGTGGCCGACGACGTGAAGTTCTGCATGGCCGAGACGGCCCTGGGCATCGTGCCCGACCTGGGCGGCACCTACCCGCTGGTGCACGCCGTGGGCTATGCGCGCGCGGTCGACATCTGCCTCACCGGACGCCGGGTCGGCGCGGAGGAGGCGGTCAGCAGCGGTCTGGCTCTGCGCAGCGTGCCGGTCGGGGAGCTCGACGCGGCCGTCGACGAGCTGGCGACGGCGCTGGTCAGTGCGGCTCCGAAGGCGGCCTCGGCCACCCTCGCGCTGCTCGCCGGCGTGGCCGACGGGCTGGACCCGGCCGCCGCCCTGGCGGCCGAACGCGCGGCGCAGGTGATCCGCCTGCGTTCCCTCGCCGCCGGAGAGGGCTGAGGACGCCCCCGGCCGTGATCGCCGCCGGTCGTCCCCACGGGGGCGGCGGTGTGCGGCGGACACCGGCGCCCACCGCACCCCGTCCCGCACCAGAACGGTGATCATGGCCCGGCGGCGGGGCCCGTCCGTGTGGCGGGGGTTTCCCCGGGCGGTGAGACTGGCCGCGTGGAGAGACCGTTCGGGATGTTGCGCGGGGTGGAGCGCGGGGCCACCGCCCCGCGGTCGGTGAAGAAGGGCACGATCCCGCGCATCTGGCGGTTCGCGGCCTCCTACCGGAACTGGCTGATCGCGTTCCTGCTGCTCACGGTGCTCTCCGCGGTGGTCGGGGTGGCCACGCCGGTGGTCGCGGGCCGGGTGGTGGACACCATCGTCAAGGGCGGCGGCACCTCCGCCGCCGCCGCGACCGTGGTGGGGCTGGCCGCCGGCATCGCCGCCCTGGCGATCATCGAGGCGTGCAACGGGCTGCTCACCCGCTGGTACTCGTCCCGGTTGGGCGAGGGGCTGATCGCCGATCTGCGCCGCGCGGTGTTCGGGCACGTGCAGACGATGCCGGTGGCGTTCTTCACCCGCACCCGCACCGGTGCGCTCGTCAGCCGCCTCAACAACGACGTGATCGGGGCCCAGTCGGCGATCACCACCACCCTGGCCAGCGTGGTCAGCAACGTCATCCAGCTGACCCTCGCCGTCGCGGTGATGCTGACGCTGGCCTGGCAGGTCACGCTGCTGGCCCTGGTGCTGCTGCCGATCTTCGTGATTCCGGCCCGCCGGATGGGCGTGCCGATCGCCGACCTGCGTCGCGAGGCCGCGGACCTCAACGCCGGCATCTCCAACCAGATGACCGAGCGGTTCTCCGCGCCGGGCGCCACGCTCGTCAAGCTGTTCGGCGACCCGGACGCCGAGCTGGCGGAGTTCGGCGAGCGCACCCTCCGGATCCGCGACATCGGGGTGCGTACCGCGATGGTCTCGCGCGTGTTCGTCACGGCGCTGTCGCTGGTCTCCGCGCTCGCCCAGGCCCTGATCTACGGGCTCGGTGGCTACCTGGCCGTCACCGGGCAGATCGAGGCGGGCACGGTCGTCCCGGCTCTACACGCCGATGACCGCGCTGGCCAACGCCCGCGTCGACGTCATGACGGCGCTGGTGTCGTTCGAGCGGGTCTTCGAGGTGCTCGACCTGCAGCCGATGATCACCGAGAAGCCGGACGCCCGCACGCTGCCCGACGGCCCGGTGTCGGTCCGCCTGCGCGACGTGCGCTTCGCCTACCCCAACGCCGAGGACGTCTCGCTCGCCTCGCTGGAGGAGGTGGCGGTGCTCGACCAGCGGCACAACGAGGAGGTGCTGCACGGCGTCGACCTCGAGGTGGGGGCCGGGCGGCTGCTGGCACTGGTCGGGTCGTCGGGGGCGGGGAAGTCGACCATCGCGTCGCTCGTGCCGCGCCTCTACGACGTCGACGGCGGCGCGGTGGAGCTCTCCGGCATCGACGTGCGCGACCTGACGTTCGCCTCGGTGCGCGGCGCCGTCGGCGTCGTCACGCAGGACGGGCACCTGTTCCACGACACCATCGGCGGCAACCTGCGCTACGCCGCCCCCGGCGCCTCGGACGCCGAGATCGTCGAGGCGCTGCAGCGGGCCCGGCTCGGCGAGCTGCTCGACGCCCTGCCCGACGGGCTCGACACGGTGGTGGGGGAGCGCGGCTACCGGCTCTCCGGCGGCGAGCGCCAGCGCCTGACGATCGCCCGGCTGCTGCTCGCGAAGCCCCGCGTCGTCATCCTGGACGAGGCCACCGCGCACCTGGACTCCGAGTCCGAGGCCGCGGTCCAGGAGGCGCTGGTGGAGGCGCTGGCGGGGCGGACGGCCATCGTGATCGCGCACCGGCTCTCGACGATCCGCGCGGCCGACCAGATCGCGGTCGTGGAGCACGGTCGGATCGTGGAGCGGGGCACCCACGACGAGCTGCTCGCCACGGGCGGGCGCTACGCGGTGCTGCACCGCACGCAGTTCGCCGGCCAGCATCTGGTCGGATGACGCTGGGCCGTCCGGCCCTGTCGACGTTACGCCTGGTCACGCTGGGCATCGAGGGACCTACGCTGGGTCGATGACGGCGCCGGACCTCGTCCTCGACGACCAGCTCTGCTTCGCCCTGCACAGCGCGTCGCGGGCGATGACCGGATGCTACCGGTCGCTGCTCGACGACATCGGTCTCACGTACAGCCAGTACGCGGTGATGCTGGTGCTGTGGGAGGACGAGACCGTCGCGCTGTCGGTGCTGTGCCGCCGGCTCCACCTCGACACGGGGACGCTCTCGCCGCTGCTCAAGCGGCTTGAGGCCCAGGGCCTGCTGGAGCGGCGCCGGCGCAGCGACGACGAGCGCATGATGCAGGTGACGCTGAGCGATGCCGGGCGGGCGCTGCGCGACCGGGCGGCGGGGGCGCAGGCGCGCGTCCGGGTCGCCACCGGGCTCACCGACGGCGCCCTCGCCGTCCTCCGCGGGGAGCTCACCGCGCTCGCGGAGCGGCTCAGGGCCGCCGACCTCCAGCCCTGACCGAAAGTGCAGGGCAGGTGCGCCGCGACACCGTTGTCCCGGCGCACCCACGTTTCAGGCGGCCTGCACGACCTGGGCGCGGTAGCTCTCGATGATCTCCATGAACTCCTTCTGCTCGGGCGCGGGCACGCCGAGGAAGTTCAGGGTGGCGGCGATCTCGATGGCGACGGCGTCGAACTCCCCGTCGGTGATCACGAGGCCGTCGTGGGTGAGGGTCATGTCCCGGCCGGGGTAGCACTTCGGCCCGCCGGCGGCCTCGATCGACCACGCCGTGACCAGGAACTTGTAACCCGGCGCGTTGGCGGGGTCGCCGTGGTGCGCGTGCACGGCCTCGTTGGCGTTCACCGCGACGTTGGCGAAGAGCCGGTCGACGAGCACGTCGACCGCACCCGCGATCGCGTACGTGCCGCCCAGTCGGTCGTAGAGGCTGCCCTCGGCCATGTCGGTCTCCCGCCGTCTTCGTCGATGAGGGGTGTGGCGGGGTTCACTGTCCGGGTTGCGCGCCGGGCACGTCAAGAGTGCACAACAGGATCTGACACGACCTATCTCCGGCGGACCGTCGCCTCCACCAGGTCGAGCACGGGGCCCATGTCGTCGGCGGGCAGGCCCATCGCGAGGTGGGAGATCAGGCCCTCCAGTACCAGCTCCAGGTACTGCGCGACCACCGCGACCGGGACGTCGTCACGCAGCGTGCCGGTCCGGGCCTGTCGCTCCAGGCGCTCGCGGGTGGCCCGGGTGAGCGCGGCGGAGTGGGCGCTCCAGCGCTCCCGGAACTCCGGTTCGGTGCGCAGCCGACGGGAGACCTCGAGCCGGGTCCCGAGCCAGCCCCGCACCCCCGACGGGTCGGCCACCAGCTCGCGCATCACCTGCACGAGCCCCTGTTCGGCGACGACGTCGGCCATGCGCCCGGCGTCCTGCTCGGCCAGCGCGAGGAACAGGGCGTCCTTGTCGCGGTAGTGGTGGAAGATCGCCCCCCGGGACAGGCCCGTGCTCTCCTCGAGCCTGCGTACCGTGGCCCCCTCGTAGCCGAAGCGGGCGAAGCAGGCCCGCGCGCCGTCGAGGATCTCCTGGCGCCGGGCGGCGAGCTGGTCGCTGCTGACGCGGGGCACACCGGTGAGCTTACCGGCCAACCAGACGTACGTACGTCTTGGGAAGGTCTTACGGCTTCATCACAGGACCCTCGGCCACCTCCTGCAATCGGCTTGCAGCGCGAGTAGCGTTCTCTCGCGTGACGCAGAAGCCGGGGGTCGCGGTGGTCGCCCAGGCGGTGACCGCCGCGGAGGACGCCGCCCCCGACGCCGGGCCGAGCGTGCTGCACGACTGTGCCGACGCCGAGGCCTACGTCGCGTCGGTGTGCTTCAAGCACGGCCCGCCGACGCTCGTCGGGGTCGAGCTGGAATGGCTGCTCCACGACGTCGCCCGGCCGGGACGGCCGGTGACGCTCGCGTCGCTCGCGGCGGCCCTCGGCCCCCACACCCCGCGCTCGCTCGACCCCGCGTCCCCCAAACGTCCGCTGCCGGCAGGCTCCGAGATCACCGTCGAGCCGGGCGGCCAGATCGAGATCGCGAGCCCCCCGCTCCCGGGTCTCCCCGACCTGGTGGGCGCCACCGTCTCCGACGCCGAGGTTCTCCACGGCCTCCTCGCCGCCCACGGGCTGCACCCCGAGTCCCGCGCGGCCGACGCGTCGCGTCCGCCGGTGCGGCTGCTGGACCTCCCGCGCTACCGCGCCATGGAGCAGGCCTTCGACCGGATCGGCACCTGCGGGCGCACCGCCATGTGCTCGACGTCCGCCGTGCAGGTCTGCGTCGACGCCGGGCAGGGCGCGGAGGTCGCCCGCCGCTGGTCGGCGGTGCACGCGCTCGGTCCGGTGCTGCTCGCCGCGTTCGCCAACTCGCCGACGCTCAACGGGCGGGACACCGGCTGGAAGTCGGCGCGGTGGATGAGCTGGCTGCAGGCCGACGAGGCGCGTACCGGGCCGCCCCCGGTCGCCGACGTGGACGCGCTCGACCCGGCCGCCGCCTGGGCCCGCCGCGTCATGGAGAGCCCGGTGCTGTGCGTCCGCCGCGACGACGGGTGGCTCGTCCCCGAGGCCGTCACGTTCGCCGACTGGGTGTGCGGCGGCCTGCCCGGGCCACCGCCCACCACCGCCGACCTCGACTACCACGTCTCCACGCTCTTCCCGCCCGTGCGCCCGCACGGGCACCTGGAGGTGCGCTACATCGACATGCAGCCCGGCCGCGGCTGGGCGCTGCCCACCGCGGTGCTCACGGCGCTGCTCGCCGACGGAGCGGTGCTCGACCGCGCCCGGGAGGCCTGCGAGCCCGCCCGCGAGCGGTGGGTGTCCGCCGCCCGCCGGGGGCTGGAGGACCCCGTGCTGGCCACGGCCGCGGCCGCGGTGTTCGAGCTGGCGGTGGCGCAGCTGCCGGCCGTCGGCGCGCCGGGCTGGCTGGTGGAGGACCTCACGACCATGACCGAACACCGTGTCCTGCGGGGCCTGTGCCCCGCCGACCTCCCGGAGGGAGAGAGTTGAGCCCCGATCTCCGCACGACCGTCGCCGACCTGCTGAGCGCCTCGCGCGCCCGGAGCACGGCGCTCACCGACGCCGTCGACGAGGCCGACCTCGTCGCCCAGCACTCGCCGCTGATGTCGCCGCTGGTGTGGGACCTCGCGCACATCGGCAGCCAGGAGGAGCTCTGGCTCGTCCGCGACGTGGGCGGGCGCGAGCCGCTGCGGCCCGAGATCGACGGCCTCTACGACGCGTTCCAGCACTCGCGGGCCAGCCGGGTCGCGCTGCCGCTGCTCACCCCGTCGGAGACCCGCCGCTACGTGGCCGAGGTGCGCGACAAGGCTCTCGACGCCCTGGCTCGCACGCCGCTCACCGGCCGCCGGCTCGTCGAGAACGGGTTCGCGTTCGGCATGATCGTGCAGCACGAACAGCAGCACGACGAGACGATGCTGGCCACCCACCAGCTGCGCACCGGGCCCGCGGTGCTGCACGCCGACCCGCCGCCGTCGGGCTCGCCGCTGCCCGTGCGGGAGGTGCTCGTACCGGCCGGTGGGTTCACGATGGGCACCTCCACCGAACCGTGGGCGCTCGACAACGAACGGCCCGCGCACGCCACGCACGTCGACGCGTTCTGGATCGACACGGCGCCCGTCACGAACGGATGGTACGCAGAGTTCGTCGACGCCGGTGGGTACGACCAGCCGCGGTGGTGGAGCGAGGCGGGCTGGCGGCACCGCGTGGACGCCGGTCTGGTGGCGCCGCAGTTCTGGAAGCGTGACGGGTCGGGGCAGTGGTACCGGCGCACGTTCGGGGTACTCGCGCCGATCGTCGTGGACGAGCCGGTGGTGCACGTCAGCTGCCACGAGGCCGACGCCTTCGCCGCGTGGGCCGGCAAGCGCCTGCCCAGCGAGGCGGAGTGGGAGAAGGCCGCGCGGTTCGACCCGGTCTCCGGGCGGTCGCGGCGCTACCCGTGGGGCGACGAGGACCCCACGCCCGAGCACGCCAACCTCGGGCAGCGCCACCTGCGGCCCGCGCCCGTCGGCGCCTACCCGCGCGGGGCGTCGGCGCTCGGGGTGCACCAGCTGATCGGCGACGTCTGGGAGTGGACGTCGTCGGGGTGGCACCCCTACCCGGGCTACGAGACGTTCCCGTACCCGGAGTACTCCGAGGTGTTCTTCGGCGGCGACTACCGCGTGCTGCGCGGGGGCTCCTTCGGCACCGACCCGTCGGCGCTGCGATCCACGTTCCGCAACTGGGACCACCCGATCCGCCGGCAGATCTTCTCCGGCTTCCGGCTGGCCCGCGACGCTGCACCCGGGGACGTGCACTAGCGCGTGTGCCGCCACCTGGCCTACCTCGGACCGGCCGTGACGCTGTCGTCGCTGGTCCTCGAGCCGCAGCACTCGTTGCTGCGGCAGTCCTACGCACCCGCGGACATGCGCGGCGGTGGCACCGTGAACGCCGACGGTTTCGGCGTCGGCTGGTACGCCGGGGACGGGGCCGTCCGCTACCGCAGCGCGTCGCCGATCTGGTCGGACACGGCGTTCACGGCGCTGGCCGGGGTCACCTC
>Ga0209914_1003923_pt1 | contig 9873 bp, 9 predicted proteins | sample ThiBiot_500_plan_FD_183949 | JGI IMG/M metagenome (GOLD analysis project Ga0209914, IMG submission 183949) | Wastewater bioreactor microbial communities from Cape Town, South Africa - Thiocy_cont_500_plan (SPAdes) | ecosystem: Engineered > Bioreactor > Thiocyanate-remediating > Anaerobic-Aerobic ... | reverse complement strand
TTACTCAGTTTTTGTTGAACAAAAAAATCTTTGCCCATCAAAATAAATTTTTCTCACTTCGCCCATTCTACTTTTTGGTCATAATGGAGGTTTGCCCATTGCTCTAAAAATCCTGGTTGCGCTATTGAAGAATAGTGTGTACTAACAAAAACTGCACTAGAATTAATGTTTGTGTGCAAGAAGCAATCGAAGAAACTGTTGGACATTGCGTAGGTATATTCCGATGTACCTATATAGATTACGATATTTCCATCATCAGTCATAGGATTTATTCTTGGTTTTTTTCCTTCACTGTTATATATGTAGGGGATTATTCCTTATCGTACATATATATATATATACATGTGTCTATTTCTATGTTTGTTGTTCTCTTCTTTATCTATACAATAAAGAACTCACACACAACAAACTTACAAAGATCTTCTTTTAATTCATCAAAATTAATAATTTTAACGAAAATATGCCTACGTCGAATCTCAAAAACCGTCAATTTTCCAGAAAAATTGGGTTCGATTTTAATTACAGAATAGTACGGCAAACTAATTGTCACTGGAAAGAAATCGAAGTCAAACAAAATTTTGTTTGTGCTCGTTCTTCCTAGAAGACATCTACTCATGACGAAACTCAGTCGTCGATTTTGTGAGAGGAAAAAAAAGCGAAAACGATCGGCATTTATTTTCGTTCTTCTTTTTTTTGTTAAAGAATAAAAAGTTCTTGACAAAATAAAGAACACAACAGTGTGCATTAAAAGAAAAAAAGACCATGGCTACATCGAATACAATGATGAAATGCTATGCATGCCAAGAAGAAATAATAACATATATGTGTACGGGATGTTCAAAACATTTTTGTATCGATGATTTGATGAAACATCGTGAAGAATTGAAATTACAATTTCATCAAATTGAAGATCAACGAAATCAATTTGCACAAACTTTGAACGATGAGAAAAATAATCATACATTAATACAACAAATTACTCAATGGGAACGAATATCCATCGAAAAAATTCGACAAACAGCTGAAGAACAACGAAATCTTATTCAACAATATTCTCAAACTATTGAAGTTAAATTGCGTTTATTCACTGAAGAAATGCAAAACATTGTTAAAAAGAAAGATTTCAATGAGATTATTTTGAAAAAACTTCAAATAGAATTAGAAGATCTTAAAAATCAACTTTATCAAACAGATTACATTCAAATTAAACAAGATTCATCATCGACATTTATTAACAAACTATTCATTAATATTACTCCAACTACAACTACTACAGATCTTAAATGGAAACAACAAGCAACTACGATTGCTGGTGGAAATCGACCAGGAAATCAATTAAATCAATTCAATGAACCTTTTGGAATCTATGTTGATGATCAACAGCAAACTATTTATGTTGCTGATTTGAACAATCATCGTATTATTAAGTGGAAATTTGGTGAAAGAAATGGTGAAGTTGTTGCTGGAGGAAATGGACAAGGAAACAGAATCGATCAATTGATTTATCCATCTAGTGTGATTTTGGATCGAAATGAGAAATCTTTGATTATATGTGATGTTGGAAATCGAAGAGTTGTTCGATGGTCATTAGAAAATCAAAATGATAGACAAATTCTCATTGAACATATTTCATGTGTTGGATTAATGATGAATAACAAAGGAGATTTGTTTGTTTCCGATTTTCGGAGAAATGAAGTGAAAAGATGGAAAAAAGATGAAAAACAAGGAACTATTGTTGCAGGTGGAAATGGAGAAGGAGATAAACTCAATCAACTCAACTCTCCGGGATCCATTTTCGTTGACCGAGAAGATTCTATCTATGTTTCAGATCGTAGAAATAATCGTGTGATGAAATGGTTGAAAGGTGCAAAAGAAGGAATTATTGTTGCTGGTGGACAAGGTTATGGGAATAGTTTGAAACAATTATCGCTTCCACAAGGATTATTTGTGAATGAAAACGGTGATGTTTTTATGACAGATTATTCTAATCATCGAGTTATGTGTTGGCCATCAGATTCGAAAGAAGGTCATGTTGTTGTCGGTGGAAATGGTCAAGGAGAAGGATTAAATCAGTTACATCATCCAATAGGTTTAGTATTTGATCGTGCGAATAATCTTTATGTTGTCGATTGTTATAATCATCGAATTCAACGATTTGATATTGACTAAAATTAAAATATGATAATAAAAGGAATAAAAAAAAATGAGATTTGTTATTCTTAATTGATGAAAAATAGTCGAATCAAGAGTTTGATCTGAACGATCAACAATCGAACCATCAGAACTCGATGTACCCGAATAAACTCTTATTTCACCTTGTAAGAACACTCACGCTAATGTATCAACACTTTCAGAATATTTTTGTTATTCAATTTTATTATTTTTACTAAAAAAGTTATTTTAAATGCTTAACATTTCGATGACTTGAATGTAGAGCTGTGATCTTAGTAGATCCTGATAGTTCCATTAAAGTTGAATAATTCACTCATTCGAAACAAGAGAACATTAAGAAATAATAGAGAAGTTATGAAAGATATGAACAATATCGATATCACTAGATGAAAAACGAAAACAAAACAATATTAGAACAATAAAGAGAGAAGTATTTTGCATAAAATATTAAAAAGTGAAAAGTAAGACGAGGTTTATGAAATACAACAAATTATTTCGAAATCTTCAAGAAGAGACAGCTTCGTCAATCTCGTAGAATATGTTTGAGGATTGATCTGGAACAGAGGAAAAACCAGGAGATGATTTTTTGAAATAGTATAGAGTAACATCAATACAATAGGTTGCACATTTTTTCATCAAGAGTAAAAATGCAAAAGAGAAGTAGAGTATAGTAGTGAGAGAGATCGTCTTGTTAAAACCAAAAAAACTTTAGATTGATCTTATCATATACAAATTGAAAATACTTATCGATATTTAGGTTCAATTTATGAATATAAAAATCCATTTATAAACATTAATATCAGGCCTTTATAATCAATGTTTAAACAGTTGATCAAAATGAAGAAAAAAAATGTGAATTTGATGTCGATTGTACTAAGAGAACGAAACGTTTCTATAAATTATGAAATCAAATAAAACTAGATTTACATTCGACACAACGGATGAGTAGAGAGAAAGATGACTAAGATTTGCTTTGTTTCTATCGAGTTTAAAACGTTCCTAATGTGTAAGTTACATAGACAGATAGAGTTAGAACATCAGTCAAAGATCCACATTCTACTCTTCTTCTGATCGGATCACTAATTTTAAGAATAAGTTTTACGAAGAATTTCAAACAGCCATTATATATATATTTCCCGAACGAAATTCAATTTTGAAAAACAGATTTCAGATGTACACTCGAACCAGATTATGTGAACCGTTAGTTAGAACGATTGGCGTAATAGAATCAAAACTCATGAGTACGTAGGAGGAGAATTTTGATAGACAACAAACCAAGTTTAAAACAATAATTTTCATGTGTAATTATTTAGCTTTGATAGAAGCAAATAAACGTGATTTATATCAGTATTAACAAAGCTAATTGTTTTGTTTTTGTTTTAACAATATTTAAATAAAACAAAAAGTCTTTTCAGGCAATTAATTCATTTAAAATGTTTAGTCGAGTTTGGAGAGATTTTCTTCTATTTTATAATATTATTGGTATCTTAACGGCTGTAGAAGTTTCATTCAATCAACCAAGATTTCGTCCAAATGCAACTTGGAATTCAAATGCAACTAATTTTGCTAATGAAACTCTCATATTTATTAATTCAAACAATTCAATTTACATACCGAATCAAAAAACTAATGAAATTCTTATTTGGAACAATGATAAACTATCAAAAAAGATTCCAAGTAGTTTATCAAATCCATCATCGATATTTGTGACAAACAATGGTGATATTTATGTTGGTAATCAAGTGAATCACGGTCGAATTGATAAATGGATTCGAGAAAATGAAACATGGACATCAGTTATGATGAATGTTACATCAACATGTTACGCTATTTTCATTGATATTTCCGAGAGTTTATATTGTTCAATGTCGGATAAGCATCGAGTTGAGAAAAAATGGTTAAATGGTGCAACAGCAGTTGTTGCAGGATCTGAATTGAATTCACTCAATCATCCTTGGGGAATATTCGTTGATATCAATTTAGATCTATATGTTGCAGATTTTGGGAATAATCGAATTCAATTATTTCGAAGGAATCAACGAAATGGAATAACTGTTGCAGGAAATGGATCAGCAAAATTAACAATTGAACTCTTTCATCCAACAGGAATTGTTGTCGATGGTGATCGACATCTGTTTGTTGTTGATCAGGGAAATAATCGAATAATTGGTTCGGATGAAAATGGTTTTCGTTGTATAAACGATAAATTATCTTATCCTCAAACAATGTCATTTGATAGCTATGGAAATATTTATGTCATGGATTCGGGAAATAATCGAGTTCAAAAAATGTCTTTATCAAAGAAATCTGATCGTAAGTGGGAGGAAAATTGTTCGAAAATCTTTTCATTTTGACTTTGTAGTTTTGACATTTTCGTATAATCAACCAAAATTTTGTTTAAACACAATTTGGAATTCAAAAGCAACGACTTTTATCAATCGAAGTTTTGTGGGCCGATCTCCGCCTGGTATCTTTGTCAATTCAAACAATTCAATTTACATAGTCAATCGACAAACTGCTCAAATACATATTTGGCAAAATGAAAATCATCACAATCCAACAAAAACTATTTCGAGCAGTTTATCGTATCCATCATCACTATTTGTAACAACGAATGGTGATATTTATGTTGATAATGGATATCAGAATGGTCGTGTTGATAAATGGATTGTAGAAAATGAAACATGGATATCGGTTATGAATGTTACATCAGCATGTAATGGTCTTTTCATCGATATTTATGATAATTTATATTGTTCAATGTATTTTAATCATCGAGTTGATAAAAAATGTTCAAACGGTACAACAACAATCGTTGCTGGAACAGGTGTTCAAGGATCTCAATCGGATATGCTTATGAATCCTTGGGGAATATTCGTTGATATTAATTTAGATTTATATGTTGCAGATTTTGGGAATAATCGAATTCAATTGTTTCGAAGATATCAACGAAATGGAATAACTGTTGCAGGAAATGGATCAGCAAAATTAACAATCGAACTTAGATATCCAACAGGAATTATTCTCGATGGTGATCAACATCTTTTTATTGTTGATGATGGAAATAGTCGAATAATTGGTTCAGATGAAAATGGTTTTCGTTGTATTTTTGGATGTTCTGGTGAAAGCGGTTCAACAAACGATAAATTATCTGATCCTACTAGTATGTCATTTGATAGTTATGGAAATATTTATGTCACCGATACCTTTAATGATCGAATACAAAAAATCGTGAAAAATAATATTTGCGGTAAAAAATTCTATTTAATAACTTTTAAAGGGAAAAAAGAGTTTATCTTCTCTTATATTCAATAGAAATTAGAGAATTTGTACAAACAAACTATTCATCTAATTTATCAGTCAATAGTCATAGATGTCATCGTCTTAAAGACTGCAGATTATTAAATTACTATTGTGAAATCATTGAAATTCACACGAAAGAAGAAGGACTTTACACAATTACAAGTCACAGTAGTAAAGATTTAGTTGGATATATTCATGAAAATAACTTCACTTTATTTGATCTTAATATAAACAAAATACAATCAGATGATAATAGTCATGATAACAATCAATTTAAAATTACTTTGTATCGTCAGGCGAATAGTTCATTTATATTAATTGTAACAACAGCTCAACAACTTGAACAAGGTGATTTCTCAATAACTGTTCACGGTCCCAGTAATGCTTCTATGCAACATCAAAGTAGGTCCAATTTTTTTTAAAATTCTCTTTGAAAATATCTCGTTGAGAATGTAGATGACACTGAACCAATGATTCAATCGAATTATTCGTCAGAATTAAATAATAAAAGCCAAAAACATACAAGTTTTAACTGTAGACCACTAGACCATTATTACGAAGCCTTAGAGATCAACGTGAACACACCTGGTTTCTACATGTTCTCAACTGAAAGCAGTTTGAATGCATATGGTTATCTATACGAACATCAATTCAATCCTTATGATTCAATTGATAATTCACTCGCTCAAAGTGGTGACTTGTGTGACGATAATCAATTAAGAATAATTGCTTATTTGAAATTCAATATCACATACACTTTAATTATAACAACACAATATGCTTATGTAAATCGGCAAGGTCCATTCTCTTTGTTTGTTGAAGGACCATATGTAGTTAAGATCAAACAAATGAGTATGTAGACGAACATTCATTTCAACTGAATACTATAAAACTATTTTAAGATAAAGATGAATTTCCAACAAGAATTATTCAATCACTATATTCATTACAATCGACTGCAATTCGTTTTAAATGTTTGCTTGAACACATAGGATTGCCAAATTATTATTATTATGAACTCATACAAATCAATGTAGTTCAATCAGGCAATTATACAGTATCAAGTATCGACAATAGCTACGGTGCAATGGGTTCTTTGTATAAAGAACATTTTAACGAATTTATGCCCGAGGAAAGATTAATCGCTCATAACCTTAATGGTTGTCCGAACCGTGAATTTAAAATCATTACTGAATTGCAATCAAGTGTAACATACATATTGATCATGATGCCAATATATCCGCAATTGATAAATAATTTTTCAATAGTGGTATTTGGTCCCAATAATATTACTTTCAATCAGATTAGTAAGTCTAATATTAAATCGATTATTTCATCATTCAACCGATATTTTCATTAGATCTTCGAACAATATATTCATCAGAACTGACAAAAGAAAATCAAGTTTATCCACGAATATGCGGGAAAGGAAATTATCATTATGAAACTATTCAAATCAATGTAAAACATAATGGTTCATATACATTCGATACGAATACAAGTCTTCTTCTCTTTGGATATTTATACGAGAAGAATTTTGATCCATCATTTCCAAATCAAAATTTACTCATAGAGAGTAATTTCAGTTGTGGTCAATATCATTTCCAGTTAGGAGATTATCTCGAGGTAAATCATGTCTATATTCTGGTCATAACAACATTTGATCCGAATGTGAGAGGATCTTTTACTTTACTTGTTACTGGTCCACATAATCTCACTCTCAATCGAATAAACAAGAAACATAGTAGTTGTGTTGTTGGTGATCAATGTAGTTTATTTACGAAAGGAATTGGTTTGACTATTAATGATATTTTACGAAATAAGATTCAACCGAATCTATCATTTCGAAAACAATCAGTTTTGATTCAAACAGCTGCTGGTCTCACTATGATTATGTTTGTTATTGGTTTCATTAATGGTATCTTTTCTTTAATAACATTTCGAAATAAAGAATTAAGAAGAGTTGGTTGTGGAATATATTTATTAGCATCTTCAATTACTTCTCTTCTAACAATTACGATGTTTACAATCAAATTTTGGTTTGTTATTCTTATTCAACTACATTCAATCGTTCGTTCATCGATTCTTCGAACAGATTGTGTATTCATTGGTCCTGTTCTCAAACTTTGCTTGTATTTAGATGGTTGGTTAAATGCTTGTGTTGCTATCGAACGAACTGTTAATGTATCAAAAGGAGTTAATTTTGATAAGAAAAAGAGTCAACGTGCAGCTCGATGGATTGTTCTGATCTTACCTATTTTTATCGTGGGTACTCTTATTCATGAGCCAATACATCATGAATTATTTGAATATACAACTCAGAAATATAATTCTATCAACATCAATAATAATTCAACAATGAACGTATCAATGGAAAATGATACAAATGTTGGGTATGAAAATGAATATAATGTTCTGTGTGTTATTCGATATTCTCGTTCGGTTCAAACCTACAACACAATTACTTTATTTATTCATCTTGTCGCACCATTTTTTGTTAATCTTTTCTCTGCTTTATTTATTATTTTTGGTACAGCTCGACGACGATCAACTGCAAAAACAAATAAAAAATCGTTCAAAGAACATGCTGTCAATCAAATACGTGAACATAAACAATTACTAATCAGTCCTTTTATTTTGCTTGTCTTAGCTTTGCCTCGTTTAATCATGTCATTAGTATCTGGATGTGTCGATCCATCGGAAAATCCTTGGTTATATCTTTGTGGTTATTTGATTTCTTTTACACCACCAATGCTTGTTTTTGCTGTATTTGTTTTACCTTCCGAACTCTACAGAAAAACATTCAAAGATTCAATGACACGATGTCGACAACAAACTGATCAATAATTTTTGATTAACTAATTATCCAAACAAAGAAGAACATTTTAGCTTAAAAACTGTCCTCGGATCACGTTTTTCTGGAAATATAGGAATCCTTATAGGATTGTATTTTACTAAAACATAGGATTTTCAATGGAAAATGACAAAACTCATAGGACTTTTTAAACTATGATTTCTATTGAAAATTTTAGTTTTCACAGGTTAACATGGAACTTTCGGCTACCTAGTGATTTATATTCTTAAGGATGTGGTACGTGCTTTTATTTAAAAAAAACAATTTCCTATGTGTAATGGCTGTCAAAATGATTCATCCATCCCTACTGCGTTATTCTATCTTCTGGATTGTTAAGATAAATATTAAAAAGATCACATTTCTATCATCGTATAATCCATGATATCGGATATATGTATAGAAATTTTTAGAGTTTGCTTTGTTATTCATTCAGATTGAAAGAAAGCTGTTATATTTTTATTTTACAGTTGTGATAAGAGAAAGATTTCTGTGTTTTGTTTTTATTTAAAGGACTATATACTATATTTAACTTGAAATAAAGTATATAATAGACAATAAAAGTTTCTGCTTCGCTATGCAATATACTACACATACAATATTCAATAGTTTAAGTAGAAGTTGTCTTTTTAAACGTTGATCCAATCCCTTATGAATATCATTTGATATTATACAGTATACAATGATGGAAAAGTGATCTTATTGATATTTTTCTTTAATCACACAGACGGTAAAGTGATGCAGTAGGAAAGGGTGGACGATTTCGATAATCATTGTATTTCAGAACTGCAAACAATATTTCCTAAGTTACTATTGAAAAATAAGTATGTTTTTGAGCCCTGTTGTCGTCAAAGAGTTCAGTAATATACGATTCTGTGCATATCTCTAGAAACTATCGTAGAGCTTCAGGTTTTCAGGAACAGAAGCCCATATGAAATTTCGAGTTCTTGAGAAAGAAATCCAGAACTGACGCTCTATATATTCCTGATTCATATGATGGGGAATAGGAATTTGTGGAAAAATAAATATAAAGAAAATAAATAAATTTGTAGAAAACTCTAAACTACATCCAAAACATTCAAGTTAACAACATATAAGGTTTCGGGTGCTTGTGGTGTTGCGGTGTTGAGGGTGTTGCGGTGTTGCGGTGTTGCGGTGTTGAGGGTGTTGCGGTGTTGCGGTGTTGAGGGTGTTGCGGTGTTGAGGGTGTTGCGGTGTTGCGGTGTTGCGGTGTTGAGGGTGTTGCGGTGTTGAGGGTGTTGCGGTGTTGCGGTGCTTGCGGTGTTTGCGGTGTTGGCGGTGCTTGCGGTGTTTGCGGTGTTGGCGGTGTTTGTGGTGTTCGCGGTGTTGGCGGTGCTTGCGGTGTTTGCGGTGTTGGCGGTGCTTGCGGTGTTTGTGGTGTTGCGGTGTTACGGTGTTGCGATGCTTATCATATTCTCGATTGAAATCTAATAATTTGGACGGTTACATCAATACTTGTTTATTATGTTGACCTGGGAATTACCATCGACTCTAAATGAAAGACGAAAACACCACAAGACCACGAA
>Ga0209914_1003918_pt1 | contig 9886 bp, 14 predicted proteins | sample ThiBiot_500_plan_FD_183949 | JGI IMG/M metagenome (GOLD analysis project Ga0209914, IMG submission 183949) | Wastewater bioreactor microbial communities from Cape Town, South Africa - Thiocy_cont_500_plan (SPAdes) | ecosystem: Engineered > Bioreactor > Thiocyanate-remediating > Anaerobic-Aerobic ... | reverse complement strand
AGAGAGAGAGAGAGAGAGAGAGAGAGAGAGAGAGAGAGAGAGAGAGAGAGAGAGAGAGAGAGAGAGAGAGAGAGAGAGAGAGAGAGAGAGAGCGAGAGAGAGAGAGAGAGAGAGAGCGAGAGAGAGAGAGAGAGAGAGTACGTACTTTTTGGGAGTGCTTGAGGATCCACGGGTGGACCTTGAGATTTGAGGCAGTTGGACGTTCGGCAGGTGATCTTCGGAAGCACTGCAGCAAGAACGACTCGAGCTCGGGTGATATCTCCTCTGGTAGCGGTGGGTGCTCGTCGGCTACCATCTTGTACACAGCAGATACAGGCGCCATGTCAAAGTATGGCGGAAAGCCAGTCAGCAGCTCAATGACCGTGCATCCCAGGCTCCTGCATCACGGAGCGCGTTAATATTTCCCGAGAACGAGAGAGAGAGAGAGAGAGAGAGAGAGAGAGAGAGAACCAGGTACGAACCATATGTCTGAGGCAGTGGTCGGGTTATGCAATTCGATTGCCTCGGGCGCCACTGCATACACCACCACTATTAGTACGAACCAGTGTGGCTAAGATGAGTATGCCAACGTACTCCAATACGGAGAGCCCTCGACTAGTGAGTGGCGTGGATTGGTGGTGGTCGAAGTGGCGATACCAAAGTCAGCCACCTTGACGGTTCCCTCCTTGGTGATCAAGAGGTTACCGCCCTTGATGTCGCGATGTACAATGCTTTGAGAGTGGAGATACTCGAGTCCGTTGAGTACTTGCTCAATGTAGATGGCTGCTAGCGGCTCGGGAAAGAAGCCGTAGCCCGCAAGTACTTGTGCTAATGAGCCACTATCGACGAACCTATGCAACATACATGTGTGAGTGAGCCTCTTTCGAATCATACAAACCGAGAGAGCGATCGGCCTGCCAACGTACTCTAGCACCAGGTTCAGATGATGCGTTGTCGAGATCATGGAGATATACTTTACAATGTTCTCATGTTGGAAGTTACGCAAGAACTCGACCTCTTGCTACTCGCAATCAAGCACAACTCATATACATATGAGTATTTGCACGGCGATGGCGTTCACCGAGCGAACCTGAGACAGAGAGAGAGAGAGAGAGAGAGAGAGAGAGAGAGACGCACCATCATCTTCTTCTCATCGATGGCCTCTCGTGGTAGTCGCTTCACAGCGACGAATTGGCCCGTAGTGATGTCCAAGCCCTTAACCACGACGCCAAAGGCTCCTTTGCCGAGTTGCTCGCCCAATTGCTGTCGAGCCAGTCGAATATGAGCAACCGCGATCACTTGGAGCAAATGGATGAGATGAGATGAGATGAAAAGAGAATCGACGTACGTAGTTGCCTACTTGAAGGGTCTCGCCCTTCTTGGCTTTGCGGCGAATGGTTTGCAGCTCAGGACGGCCAGTCGTGTTCCTATCGAAGCAGTGGATGATAATGAGCGAGACTCGACGCGAGATGACGGCAAATACGATAGCAACAGAGACATCAGCTCACGTACTGGCTCGCGGGTCGATGCTTACGAGAGACCTCGGATCGATTCGATGGTGAGTGAGCACTCGACGCAGCGGGCGCCGTGGCAGTAGCAGCGATGGGCGTGACGGAGTTGCGAGAGGGAGGTCCTTGAGGCGGCGGTGACGAGAAGCCTCGCTGCGGCTTTTCGACCGGTACCAGGTGGTGGAACTGCTTGGGCTTCTTGGCTGGGAACGGAGAGCCAGGGAGCGGATGGTGTGTATGTTGAGAGTGCGACTCGGATACTTGTGATTGCGGTTGGGCCTGCGGCTGATGCGGCGGAGGAAGGGAGGTTTGTACAATGGGCGCTCGTTGCTGTGGCTGTTGAGGCTGAGAGTTTCGAGATTGCTGGAGAGCGCCCGAGCGAGAGAGCTGTGGAGATCCGACAGCGATCCATGAGCCGGACTTGGGCGCCCCAGCTCCGCCAGTTGGAGGAGGCGACGGCGACCCCGATGACGGCGAATCAGACGTCGCTGAAGCTTTCACGTGGCTTCCTGCTGCGGTTGTTGTTGTTGTCGTTGAGGAAGAGGAGGAGGGCTTGGGCGAGGACGACGATGATGCGTTGGTTCCATTGATTGGAGTAGCATCTCCTGCGACGCCTGGCTGCGGTATCATTGCGATCCATGAGCCGGGGGCGTGTTGGTGGTTCTCCTCGCTGTCGCTACTCTCGGCGTCGTCCTCGTCGTCATCGTCATCGTCGTCGTCATCGTCGTGATAGACCGGCTGCAACGGCGAGTCATCCTCATCATCGATCGAGAAGTCACCGAGCGAGAGAGATGCACCGTCGAGCAGCTTCATGAGCTCGGCGATGTCGGCCGAGGTACTGCTCTGCGGCGCCGAGAACGAGTCGAGCTGCGCCATCAGATCGGCCGTCGCGCTATCCATCGCCATCTCGTGTGTATGGGTGGGTGTGTCGAAGATCACGCCTCAGGAGGTGTGATGCTCGACTATCGTATATGAGCAAGCAATCGATGAGGACCTAGCGCGTGTTCTACCACAGTAGCACTTCCACAACAACGTCTCGCGGGGAGAGTGTGTGTGCGAGAGAGTGCAGCCAACGATATGCTCTCGACCTCGGCGGAGGAGCGGAGCTAACCGATGCAAGGACCTCACCTCGTACGCTATAGTACTCACTCACTCACCCGCACTACGCCTCACGTTCTTGCACTCGCCAACACGCAAACGAACGAACACTCGCACGCTCTCTCTCGCAGGCGGACAGCAGTGGCGCAGGCGACGAAGCAACGAAGCAACGAGCGAGCAACGAAGCCTCTGAGGCCGAGTACCGCGCTCCTGAGGAGCAGTAGGGCACTCGAGGCGAAGAACGGCAATGTCCAACGTAACGTTTCTCGTAGGCTTGTGATTGCTTGACTCTGAGGGGTTTTTCTCTACTGAGCAATCGGAGTCTCACGGGGAACGTTATGTAAGACATTGCCGTTCTTCGCCTCGAGAGCCGTACTGCTCCTCAGGAGCGCAGTACTCGGCCTCAGAGGCTTCGTTGCTCGCTCGTTGCTTCGTTGCTTCGTCGCCTGCGCCACTGCTGTCCGCCTGCGAGAGAGAGCGTGCGAGTGTTCGTTCGTTCGTTCGTGTGTTAGAACGTCACCGTGAGCGTGTGGGTGTGAGAGCTTGATTCCTTTGACTCTTGAATAGTCTGGGTGTTCGGCGATACCTCCTCTACCACCGGCGATACTCCGTTCGAGCTCACGAACAACAATCCCTCATTCCACAGCAACAGCAGTAGCAATCTATCTACCGACCGATGGAGCTCACACCATTCGTCCGCAGGACTAGCATCCGTCGCCTTGGAAGCGTCGATAGCTCAGGAGGGTACGCTCCAACCTCCCCCAAACCCTCGAATCACGCGAGCTCCCACGAGAGATCTAACTAAACTCAACTCCCAACTCCACCCACAGAACCTCGAGCGATGGGCTCTATCGACGCTCGACCCCTCGTTCAACCGAGAACGTGCTGGCCAAGTGTATGAGTACCGGTACGTCCTCGAGCGTCGCCCATCATCACGATGCATCCTCGCATCCAACATCGACGACACTAACCATCGAGTCCCTCGTCCCTCAATACCGACGCGCATCATCATCGTCATCGTCATGGCTCTGTTCGCACCATCTCCCGTCGTTGCTACCAACGATCATCAGGCGGCCTGGACAGCGTCAAGACACGAGCTCGTACCTTCAGCGCCGAGTACACGGCGCTGCTTCGACACCAGACCATGCCGGCGCTCTCGATCTCGCCGCACACGCCGGTCGAATCCATCACCAACAACGCAGAGACCAAGGCGTGCAAGGAGCTCCTCAACGCCGGCAAGACCAAGTTTGTCGACTACGAGCCGATCTTTGCTCCTCGATGCTCCAACACGATCGGCGCCAATGGCAGATACATCGAGCTGATCATGACCGCCACGCACAAGGTCCATTCGTTCCTCATTCCGATGGTACGTCGCGGCGATCCACCGACCGCCGTAGTAGCTCGCAAGCCCTCAGACTGTCGTTCCTCGCGCCAACGTGCAAGCTTGTCACTGACACTTGCTTGTGGATTTCTGTGTCGTCTCGCATCGAATCGTCGATTGAACTCCATGCTGCTCAGCAAGCGAAACCGATGGAGCTGCTGTCGGTCGTGAGCAACGTCATGAGGATCTTGCATGGATCGCCGCCGCTGATCGACTCTCACGTGAGCGCCATCCTCGGCTGGTGGCTTCCGCAGTTGCTCGAGCAACTGTCGGCCATTCAGTTGGTGGTCAACAGTCCATCGACCGAGACCAGCCCCGCCACCACGAGCGCCCTCGGCTGCATCTTCGAGGCCTTCTTGAACTCGTCCGTGACGGCGGTCTATCTCTTGAGCGGCATGTACATTCTCGAGAGCTTGGTGCACTCAAGCCTGTCGTCTGTGCTTTGCACAAGCCCCGCTCCCTCCTCCAGCAGCGGCGGCGGCAGCAGTAGCGGTGGCGGCAGCGGCGGCAGCGGCTCTTCTTCAGCTTCGGGTTCTGCTGCTTCTCCTCAACCGACCACATCTCCAGTTCTCCTGCCGTACAACTTGCACAAGACCGAAACACCGGCTCAGAAACAGTTCCAAATCTACAAGGAAAAGGCCAAGCGCTTGACGGTATCTTTGCGCAAGCGAGAGCAGAATGCACTCAAAGACTGGCAACTGCTTCGCGTTCATCTACCGCGCACCCATCAGGTATCCATCGCTCAGTCTTTGTCTCTGTCTCTGTCGTTGGAAGCGAAACTCACAATACCTCTCGTCTGGTACTGAAGCCCGTACGAAACTATCCGACCTTCGATACCGAGGTACCACCAAAAGTCACATGGAAGGAGTCGTTCATCAACCTCCCGCTCCCGATTGCATCCTTGTTGTACGTACGCGCATGTTGCACCGGTCGCTGTTCGTGTTTTTCGGTCGCTGCCTGGTTTATCATGTCCACTCGTAACCACATACCCACCTTCATGATTTATCGATATCTCTCATCATTTCCTCCCTATTTCTACCACTCATATCCACACTCCATGATTTATCGATATCTCTCCCTATTTCTACCACTCATACCCACACTCCATGATTTATCGATATCTCTCATCATTTCTACCACTCATATCCACATACCATGATTTATCGATATCTCTCCCTATTTCTACCACTCATATCCACATACCATGATTTATCGATATCTCTCATCATCTCTACCACTCATATCCACATACCACGATTTATCGATATCTCTCCCTATTTCTACCACTCATACCCACACTCCATGATTTATCGATATCTCTCCCTATTTCCACCACTCATATCCACACTCCATGATTTATCGATATCTCATCATTTCTACCACTCATATCCACATACCACGATTTATCGATATCTCTCCCTATTTCTACCACTCATATCCACATACCACGATTTATCGATATCTCTCCCTATTTCTACCACTCATACCCACCTATCATGATTTATCGATATCTCTCCCTATTTCCACCACTCATACCCACATATCATGATTTATCGATATCTATCCCTATTTCCATCACTCATATCCACATATCATGATTTATCGATATCTCTCCCTATTTCCACCACTCATACCCACATACCATGATTAATCGATATCTATCCCTATTTCCACCACTCATATCCACATATCATGATTTATCGATATCTCTCCCTATTTCCACCACTCATGCCCACACATCACGATTTATCGATATCTCTCCCTATTTCCACCACTCATATCCACACTCCATGATTTATCGATATCTCTCCCTATTTCTACCACCCATACCCACCTATCATGATTTATCGATATCTCTCCCTATTTCTACCACCCATATCCACATATCGTGATTTATCGATATCTATCCCTATTTCCATCACTCATATCCATACCATGATTAATCGATATCTCTCCCTATTTCCACCACTCATGCCCACACATCACGATTTATCGATATCTCTCCCTATTTCCACCACTCATGCCCACACATCACGATTTATCGATATCTCATCATTTCTACCACTCATATCCACATATCATGATTTATCGATATCTCTCCCTATTTCTACCACCCATACCCACCTATCATGATTTATCGATATCTCTCCCTATTTCCATCACTCATATCCACATACCATGATTTATCGATATCTCTCATCATTTCTACTCATACCCACCTATCATGATTTGTCGATATCTCTCCCTATTTCCACCACTCATATCCACATACCATGATTTATCGATATCTCTCATCATTTCCATCACTCATACCCACATACCACGATTTATCGATATCTCTCATCATTTCCACCACTCACATCGGTCTATCATGATTCTTACCATTATCTTGTCCTTTAGTGTGGTATTCGCCAAGCAAGTTGAGCCAGTACTCAGTGACTTGGTGAAGATGGACCTTGAGCAAATAACGGACTGCGTACATATTCGAGCGTTCGATCGTCAGCGATCATTCCCGCGTCTCGAGTTGCCTTCCGAGATGGACGACGACGAGACGCCGCTGAGTATGGTACGAAGCGTACTCACGAGCGGGGACGTTGCTACTGCAAATATCGTATTGACACACTCGCGTATTGTGTGGCTGCAGATGACATCGCGTCTCGCTATCGTGAAGCAATCGCTGTCGCAGTTAAAGATTGCGTGGCCCGACACCATCTCCCCGGCGGATAGGGCGTCTCTGACGCGCTTGGTACGTGAACAACCACCACGGTCTTGCTTTGTGCCTGCGGCGCGGTGCACCGCTAACGACCTCGCGTCAACCGCAGAACCACTTGATTATACTCGAGATCCATCGAGCGCACGATCTCGCGGCGGTTCCATTCTCGGTACCTGAGGCGTGGGATGCGTGGCTGTCGTTCGTCGACGAGATTTTGTGCTTCTGCCAGTATATCACTCTGGCGCTTGAGACCGGCGTCTCGTCCGAGGAAGCGCACCTTGCCATCGGCCACGCGGTCGTACACACACGCTTCGTGGTGCACAAGTTGTTCGAAATCGAGCAGCTCGAGGACAATGTGTTTGATATTTGATTTGACTTGATTTGATTTGAGATCAAATGATGCAGGAGATGATGATTTGGTTTGATATATGTACTGTACTGTATGGTATCGGTAGACAACGCAAGCACCATATCGATGGACTCGCGCGTTCCTTCGAACTCGTGTGAGTCGTTGGTGCGGTTGTATCCTATACCATCTGTTGTTCGTCTGATGCGTACGTTCGTTCGTTTATTCATTCATTCACTGGTTCGTTCGTTCGTGTTTCGTACGCGTCACAATGTGTTGTTATATCAGTAGAAGAAAGCCACGCACACACACGCACGCGCGCTCTCAAGACAAGAGCTCTAAGTGTGCACTCAAAATCTCACGCTCTCACGCTCTCACTCAACCGAAACGCATCATTGTTGAATGTAGAATAAAACCTCTCAGATATTCGTGCGCACGTTGTAGAGATACCGTGATAGTGGAGTCGTTAGTTATCGGGTTCAGTGAGTGAGCCTAGATCTCTTGATCTGTCAAGTAATTATACACATACACGCAAAGACACTAACAAACAAACAAACACACAGACACACACACAGACAGATACGCAGTACCAACGAGAACAACAACCATATAACACCAGTATACTGCTCACGACCTCGGTTGGCTACAGCTTGACCCAGATCTCGTCCTCCTTCTTCTTGACCTTGTAAGTGCGTTGAGTGTACTGTCCTGGATCTTGTATCGACTTGCCCGACTTGAGGTTGTACTGGATGCCATGGCCTGGACACTTGACGCACAACGACCCATCGAGGTCCTCGATCTCGCCACCTGTCGATGGATCGATCAATAAGAGCGCACGCGCGCGTCAGAGAAACGCGAGGAGCTCGATCGATGGAAGAGAGCCGTACGTACCAAACAACGAGGTGCCTTGATGCGAGCAGCTGTTGTCGATGGCGTAGATGTGTGTCTTGTCGGTCTTGACCTTGAAGATGGCCAAGGTCGACGAGTTGATCGTCACCTTGAGACCTTGGTTGGTCGGTACGTCAGTTATCTTGCATGCGAGATAGAAGCCATCCTCGTCAGGCAGTTGTTTCTCGACCGCTACATCAACACGCACACACACACACACGACGAAAGTGTCAGGAACATGGATTACCACGTGCGAGGTTCAAGTCAGAGACGTTCACTATTGATAGTGTCTCGTACACAACACAACGTACACTTTGCACAACAAAACATTCGAGCAGTCTTGGTGGAGGTTGGAGGTGGCTGCTAACTCAGTATCTATCTATCGCTCGCGATCTATCGAGATGTTAATGCGCTGGTAGTAGCGCGCGTTCGTGTAAACAATGTGCGATGGTGGCGCTCCCGCTCGTGCGCGCTCTCTCTCTCTCGTTCCTACCAACAGCACTCCGCCAGTTGATACACACGCAAGCAGCAACAAACAACCTCAACACAATCGTATTCTCGCTCGCTCTCACTCGATATCGCGCGTGGCGAGTGATAAACCACTCAGAGCTCATGCCTCTCCGCGTCGCTCTCGGCCTCCGGAGTCGGAAATATCCGACCACGCGGCTCTGCCCAGGACAACCAACCACCACACGAACCGCGCCAGCTCGCGCGCCGGCCCATAGATAACGCTCCCGAACTATCGAGCCTCGTGCCTTGTCCTTCTGCTCGATCGCTGTCGCACACCCACACGCTCTCCATGTCGTGCGCCAAGCGAAACCACTGCTTACCGGAACGGGATAGAATGGCCACGAACGAGAGCACGGAGATGGCGGTAAAGCCGGAGCTGTCGAGCCGGGCGCCTTGCTGCGCCTCCCGTCTTTACCTTACCGCACTCGCCGCGCTCCTGTTGCTTTGCATTTGCCCTTGATGGCGCGCTCTCGAGGCTTCGAGGCGGCCTTGGTGCTCTTCGTCCTCTCGCTTCTTCTCTCGACCTCCTTCGCTGGTGCGTCTGCGTTTTGTTTGTGTGTGTGTGTGGGTTGTATTTGAGTGGCGGAGATAGAGAGCGAGAGCTCTCTCGCTCTCGACGACCAACGCCATCGGCGCGCATACTCATCGTCTCGAGACCTCCACGATCACGCCGCCGCGCCTTCTGTTTCTTGTCGTCGTGTCGTTGCCGCTGTGTGTGCGAACACGATGCAGAGTATCCTCCTCTCGATGGCACGGGCAACAACCTCGCCCATCCATCGTGGGGAACGCCTGGCTCTGCCTACTTGTCTGTCCTCGGCAAGAGCTCGTTCGCGGACGGTCTTCAACAACCATGGGCAGGCCCCAACGCTCGACTGGTGTCGCTCCAAGTGCTCTCGAGCGCGGCAGTGGTGCGTGGCTCGGTGTTGCTGCCGCTCGCTCTCTCTCTCGCTCTCGATGTTTCGATGTCTCGTCGTCCCGTCACGACGAAAGAGCGTTCGTGGGCGCCACTCTAACGCTCGGCGCACGCACACAGGACGACCCAGTGGACGAGCGCAACACTCTGCACTCGGCGTTCAGCCAGTTCCTCGCTCACGACCTGATGCACACAGAGACGCAAGACATCTCGGAGGGCATCGCGGTGCCTCAAGGCGATCCGTGGTTCGATCCGTTCAGTGTACGTCGTGCTCTGTGGGTGGGTGATTTTGTCATCATCTCAGTCTCTATGACGTGACTGCTGTGAGAGCGCGATTTTCATATTTAATGTTTGAGAGAGAACTTTCCTGAGTGGTGGATTGCCCCAGTGATGCGAGTCAAAGCGCTACTGTCGCTCAACCCACTAACCCCCTTGGTATCTGCGTCGCAAAATGCGCCTTGTTTGATGGTCCTTCGCAGGAAGGTAACAAGGTCATTCCCTTCTCGCCTGCCATCTCCGCTCCTGCTGGTGTGTCCTTCTCTTCTCTCTC
>Ga0209914_1003912_pt1 | contig 9896 bp, 7 predicted proteins | sample ThiBiot_500_plan_FD_183949 | JGI IMG/M metagenome (GOLD analysis project Ga0209914, IMG submission 183949) | Wastewater bioreactor microbial communities from Cape Town, South Africa - Thiocy_cont_500_plan (SPAdes) | ecosystem: Engineered > Bioreactor > Thiocyanate-remediating > Anaerobic-Aerobic ... | reverse complement strand
AACATCCACCTGCAAATCATATGATTAGGGAACTGCCAATCGAAAGGAGGTTTTGGGAGGGGGGAGGGGGAAGGAAGGAAGTCATCGCGTACCAACTCGTGGGATCTATAGAGCTGAGAGTGAAAAATGATGCCAACATGGGATGCCCAATATCGGGCACATTATCGGTTTGCTTTGATAGAAACTCGGGAGGCATTTCTTCAGGTATGACATCCTCTGGCAAAGCCAACTCTTTTGGTAACAAATCTGGTCTATGCTTTTTAATCGTGGCTATCAAACTAAAATAAAAATGTTTAGTACAATTGATGACAACAAGACACAATAATGTAAAAAGCTAACCTGTTAAGCCTTCCATCCCACCAAAAGGGAATTGTGATGAGGGTGAGATCTTTCTCAGCAGCTAATTCGCGTTTCATTTGATCTCTCTGCTGATAGACCGGCAAGGTTTCAAAGGCATAGTTAGAGGGCGCGAAGTGATGAATTTCCTTGAAGAGAAAGACACTTAATTTTTTGCATTTAAGATGAAACTAAGTTGATACCTGGAACTCAAAGGCGAGTTTCAATGAGGGCAAATAAATATCCAATTCTAATGAGTGTTTGGTTTCGGGATTCAATAGTTTGCCTGACTTCCTCTCATTCACAGTTATTTCGGTATTCTATTAGGAAAGCGTGAGTTACCAAAAACGGCTTGAGGATTTGGGAGAGGGGGGGAATGTGAAGGAAAGCGTACTGGGAAAAGGGAAGCCACGGCTCTGGCAAGCCTGCTTTGTTGATTATATTTGCCTCTCTGTAGAAGCGTGTCGTCAAACTGGTATGTAGGGTACAGCTCTCGCAGTATCTCCACGAGTTGTGGCTTTGTGACATTTCTAGGAAAACCTACTTCTTGCAAGTCGGCCAAAGTGATAGAGTACCAATCCTCAGGCTACAATACGTTTAAAACTGTGATGAGGGATTTCTACTAGGAAAAAATATTTTACCGATTTAATGCCAAGTTGGTTCTGTGCTCGTTCCAATGCATTGCGGACGTTATCCCTATCCTTCCAATACCCGGGAGGGACACCTCCTTCCTCTTTGAAGCGGTTTGAGTCCCAAGGGTAGTCAGGATAGATGGCTCGCAGTGCAACCTCCCAAGAAAGGTGCTGCTTAAATATTCCCCATCCCCCTCGAGTTGAGATTTCTTTCCTTGTGACTGAATACCAATCTGATAGCTTTAAACAAAAAGGTTTAGGCTATTTAAGTGCCATTGAGGACAGCGACCCACCTGTTTGATGTTCATTTCTGCCCCAATATGCTCTAAAAAGAGCTTCTGGTTGTTGACATCCCGCCAAAAGCCTTTAGGGGCTTTACCGTTCCTAAGAAATCCCAGTATATCCCAAGGATGATCTGGGTACAGTGTGCGCAGCACTTTCTCGAGAGAGCCATGCTTTTGCAATAAGGGTCTGCCTCCTCTTTTGATAAATTCAGAGTGCGATACAGCATACCAATCGGAGGGCTAATTAAGATTGTGAGTTCTACTGATTGTGGGTTTGCAGGTAGATCATACCTGTTGGATCCCGAGCTCGAGACTTATCTTTTCAACGAATTCTTTCTGGTGTTCTGGGTCATCCCAAAAGCTTGGAGGAATAACTCCAAAAGATGTCTTTTGCCAATTGTATTCTGGATATACTGTCCGCAGTACTCCCTCCAGATTTGTGTATCTCTTCAACAACCACCATCCTCCCAGTGCCTGTACTTGCTTTCTGTGGATAGGATACCAGTCCGCAAACTAGAAATGGCCGAATGAGGACTACCAAGAAAATGATGTGATAGTAGGTACCTCTTTGACACCGAGCGCGGCACCAATCTCATCCATCAAGGCCCGTTGCGCTGCGGGACGAATATCCCTTCTCCTTTTGTTTCGCTCATCAGGAGTAACAGGCTCAATTTGAACGAAACGACGAAGGATCAGTGGCCCTCGCTCTCCAAAGCTGTTCGAGCAAGCATTAAATGTCAACGGGGACACCTTGCCACAAGTGGAAAACGGCAGGCCTAGCGCAAAGACCTGCCGCGTCTTGCCCTTCATCTGTGTGCCTCTGGTTTCTTGGAATCTCGTTTGGCTCGCAGGATGAAGCCAAGAGGCTGGGCTGCACCACCTCTCGCTAGAGTTCTTGGGAATTGTCGAGGAACTTTGGCGTCCTATCGAGGCTATACCAGACAGTTGACTGTCTTACAAGATCGAGAAACATTTGAGCGAATTGCCGAGGAGCTTGGTATCAAAGAGGTACAAACGGAATTGTCGTTCGCATTACTCACCGAATTCGAAAGATCTCTGATTGGTACAAGATACCAAGAGGACAAGTAGCACGGCGAGAAGGAGGGATCCGTCTCTTGAAGCGACACTCAAATTTAGAGGGTTTACTGCGTGCCATGTATCCAGATTTCGATTGGCAAAGTGCGCTGTTTGAAGGGAGAGCCCCACCTCATTTCTGGAAGAGCAAGAAGAACCAAATAGAATTAATCCAAAGAATAGGTACTAAGCTGGGGGTAACAGAGGTAATGACAACTGAGGATTAAGATAATTTTTGTTAATTAAGCGCTTAATAGTTGTCGGACTGGTACTCGATTTCCAGAAAACAGGTTATGGACCAAGGCGGCGCTGAATTGGTAAAACGCTATTCAACACTGGAAGGAATCCTCAAGGCATTGTATCCATCATTTCCTTGGGATTCGTCTGTCTTCTTTGAAAGCGCCAAAGCAAAGCCACATGGCTACTGGGCAGAACTCAACAATCAACGAGAGGTGTTAAACGGCATCGGCCTTCAGCTAGGTGTCACCAAGGTAATACTTCTTTAGTCCTCTAAAAGCCTCTCATCATGTTACTATCCTGAAGGCGTCAGATTGGCACAAGTTTACTCGCAAACAAGTTACCGACCTAGGAGGGGGTCCCATCTTTGCCTATTACAGCTCCCTCGATGAAACGTTGAACGCAGTGTATCCCGAGTATGTACCTAAAGTCGAGAAGAATACCAGAGAAGGAATTACAAGAAAAGGACGTGTCCCTATGAAATACTGGAAGGATATCGAGAATCAAAGACAATTCATGAATAGCGTTGGGCGCGAGATAGGCGTGAAAGATGTATGGCCCTGCTCAACCCCCTATTCTTTTTGACATGATATCATGTTAATCACTTCGTATGATTCTATAGCTATCGGATTGGTATTCAGTTCCAAGAATGCAAGTTATGTTGCGAGGAGGGAAAAGCTTATTCAAACGGTATTCCTCTCTGGGGGAGGCACTCCAGGCAGTATATCCTCATTTCCCTTGGGACCCTTCGAGGTTTCTTGAAGGCAAGAAACCACCTGGTCATTGGACCAACAAAGCGAATTTATTCGCTGCCCTTGATCGAATAGAGCAGACTATGGGCATCAAGGAGGTACTATACCTTCTCTCCCTATTCTTTGTTCTTAGAATTTTTTTTTTATTCAGCCAAACGATTGGAATTATGTGTCACTTGTAGACATGAAAGAAATGGGATTCCCATATCGAATGAGTCGATTGCAACTGGCCGACTTACTCGAAGAAAGATATCCCGACCACAAATGGGACCGAATATTTCTGCTAAAAGGCAAATATTCGCAACAGAAGCGTTTGGAGGCTGCAGTCACCAGTCTCTTTCCGGTTAGTGTTGTGACCTTTCACCTCATTATTCTTCTAAACCATGAAAATCGTAACAGGGGCAAACAATCAAAACGAACGCAAGAAAGGAAGCGGACTTAGTCAATCCCGAAACAGGGGAATACCTCGAATTGGATTTGTACATCCCTTCGTTGCGGCTCGCTTTTGAGTATCAGGTACGGATATGAGATAAGAATCTTATCTTTATTTCCACTAAATAATATAAATTATTATTAGGAACGGCATCATTATTTGCATTCAGATATGTTTGGCGGGAGTGTGGAGGCCGTACAACGGAGAGACGCACTCAAGGAAGAACTAGCGCGCAGCAAAGACTTGACTCTTATTGTAGTACCTTGCTGGTGGGATGGCACCACAGGCAGGTGTGTTTACATCCCCTTTAGTTTCTTGGAATTCATTCGCATGTAGTTTGGTTGCCACAATCAAACAAAGGAGACCTGACCTCCTCCTGGGGACGGATTTACAAGGAGAATCTATTCCGAAGGATCCTCCTGCTAAATTCTTTGAAAAAGAGATACCAATGGTCGAAGATATAGGCCAACCTACAACCGCAACTTTCTTCACGCGATCTCATGCTAACCCTTCAAATTGGTAACTAAATTCATTCTCTTGCCTAGAAATCTTTATTTACATTACCTTCCTTTTTTAGGTGGATGTTAGAAAAATATGATGGAGTGAGAGCCTTTTGGAATCCTCTTAAGAAGTGCTTCTTTTCAAGGCTAGGGAATCGCTTCACCTTCCCTCAACATATTCTCGACTCCATGCCAAAGGATCTCTTTCTGGATGGGGAACTCTGGTAATACGCTCATCTTCTCCTCCACTCTCCTTGACCCTCACCTTCACATATAGGTTCGGCAGAGAAAATTTTATAGAAACAACCAAAATTTCGAACCGAGTGGATCTTAATTTGATCGATTGGGCCAAATTCAAATATATGGTATTCGATGCTCCGAAACACAGTGGGAACTATCAGGAGCGATACGATCACCTTGGTAACTTAATCATGCTTAGTTTTTCCTTGACTTGGGAATTCTAATTATTTTCTCTCTCAATAGTAAAATATTTCCAGACAACGCCTACACCAAATCGCTATGTTGAGGTAGCTGGCAAAGAGGTTTGTAAAGACTCTGCACATCTCGAGCAGTTTCTTCAGGATGTGTTGGACAAGGGAGGAGAAGGAGTGATATTGAGAGACCCTACGGTGCCACTGCAGCCTGGAAGATCAGCTGGTTATCTCAAACACAAGGTAATATAGATAAAGACTTACTTGTTGGAACTGAAAACATGAAATATTTCTTCCTAGAAATTCCGTGACGCAGAAGCTAAGATTGTAAGCAAGATAGGATCTTATCAATGGGAATGCGAACTGTAAGTATTTATAATGAAAAAAAGTGAATTTGTCGACTGATCATGTTTTTTAAATGATGTAAAAACAGACCGAATGGGATACGGTTTAAGGCATCCGCTGGAACCACAGAATTCAGTAGGCGGTGGAATCCACAACCTGATGATATAGTCAGCTTCAAGCATCATGGATTTTTGCCCGAATCCAAGAAACCCAAGATGCCTACCTTGTTCAGATTGCGGGCCGATCTCAATTGGGATGACGTTGTACATAATTGGAAGGAACAAAAATTCATGCCAAAGAAAGGAGGTTAGCATTTTACTATATTTGGTCTTAAACCAGCTCTCACTAATCTTATTCAATTATGCAGATGAGTTTTCACTTTCAAAGAAGAAAAGGAAAAAAGTACCAAAAGGTTATTGGAAGGATCCCAAAAACAGACGGAAATTCTTCCTTGATTTTGCTGTCAAGTCCGAGTTCGATCCGACGATAACCGAGTATTGGAATGACGTCACGGTGGCTGAGATTGTCGACGTTCAAGTAACCCTCCCTTCCTCTCCTCCTTTCTCAAAGTAAGAAGTCCTCCTCACCACCTTTGCTATGTTATAGGGTAAAGGTCCTCTGCATAAATATAATTACTCGCTGCGTCTCGCACTTGAAGACGCTTTTCCTGGTTTGAACTTTGAATGTGAGAGGGATTTAGAGGGTGTTAGATTGCTTACTAGATAACTTAAGGTGTGGAACATCGAAGCAAGTGGCGTGACATCAACAACTGCCGACAATTCTTTGAGGAATATGCTAAAGAACAGGGCTTCGATCCCACAGAGAGAAGTAACTGGGACGCTGTAGATTTGAATCAGCTCCTTCAACGAAAGGTAACCATTGAATACATATGCCATATAACTCTCTAGACACTCAAAAACACAATATAAAGGGCGCAAATGCAATCCGCCTCTGTCACGGCGATTTGAAGAACGCATTGTCGTTGTCTTTCCCAAAATAGAGACCCTCTCTTCACAAAAACTTTGATTTTGACTTTGTTGTGCACAAAGATTGGGCAAGGGGGGGGTGCGTCAAAACAGCTGTCGTCTTCTCGCGGCACAGAGCAACAAGAAGTGCAGTTCCGCGAAGGAGAAAAATACATTTGTTTTGTTTTTTTTTTTTTTTTTGGAAGGAACCCAAAGAGAGAAGACCACTTTTTCACGCAAGTTCAAAGTCTGCCGTCATGATCTCTTTTGCTCCAAAACCCTTGCTGCAGATCTGCATAGCGCAAGGGCGTTTCTACCACAAAGGAATCGTCCTCTTTCTGCGGCCGCTCGAATAGGGTTTCTAGCCACACGTAGTCGGGGATGCACCACTTCACGTCGAGAACGATGCAATTAATAATATCAACGTAGGTGTCGTCCTCGGGCCTGTCCTTCCAAAGGAAGCCGCAGTACCACGTGTCCAACCACTAAAGCAGAATTTTGAAAGAATGACATAAAAAATTAATCAAGAAGGCAACTATGGCTATCTATAAAAAGGTACCTGCGAGTGCGCCGTGGGAGGGAAAAAAGAGCTTCTGTTAATCTTTTTCATGACCTTGGAAGCCTTTTTCTCCATCCCAAGCCGCCAATAATAGTCCATCCGGCATCCCAATATGCATGTATGAGTGAATTCATCGTCATTTACATCGCGTAGAACCTTTTTGAGGATGTCCTCTCCCTCGGCAACGTTCCCCAGCGCGGCCTCGATAGAAGCCAACAAGGTTTTTGGAACTACAGGATTCGCACAATTGGCGATGATCTGCTCAACCAATGCACGTGCGAGGTCATATTTCCCTGACAGAGTCGTCCCAGTCATAACTCGCACAGCTTGGGCCGAAATGTACCTTGCTCCTTCAAGATTTTGGCTATGAATATCTCGCTCGATGTAGTTGCGTTCTGCTGAGTGGGCGACTGTTGTGCTAGCTCAATGGCGTGGCGCGCGCACTCAATCGCTTTTTCTGGCTGTCTCCTCAGATGCTCCGCAATCTTCATGTCGCCGTAGCTCTCTTCCACGCGCGTTCCGCTGTGGATGAGTCTGTTGCATTATGAGCAATTCATAGCATTGAGCAAGGCGCTAGAGCGTACTTGTCAAAACACTCCGATGCTAAATCGTAGTCGTGGTATACAAAGACGTTTAACACGCGAATTGCTAGTGAATCTGTTTTCCTCTGTTCATACAACTTTCTTAATCTAGAAATTTGGCCTCAGTTATCAATTTTTCTTTATACTGTGTACTTACTTATTCGCGTGTTTATGTGCTACGTGATATTCGAAGCAATGAGTGCTGGCGATGTAAATATAGTGGTAAGCAACACCCATTCGTTCCAATCTTTTGTCGTCCACAATTTGCTTCTACGTTCTTGAATCGCAGGCGCTACACAACATGCCTGGATAGTCTCTGCTGTCCATACAAGCTGTCACCTCGTCTAACAATTGGAGAATTTGTGTTTAGCTGCTGCTTTTTTGTTTTATGCTTAATTCTAACCAAGTTTGGCAACAAGCGATGTGTGCACCAAAGTTGTTTTTATCTTTCGCCACAGAAATACCCCAATTCCCACCACTACAATGCTTCCCCCTACAAGCGCAACCGACCGCCAATGCCGCACCACGGTTCTTCAACATCCATTCTGTGCCTTTGTGATTGTCATACACTGTAGTGTATAGATTTTTCAATTGAAAACGTTTACGCGCACCGTGAGTGGCTTGTTTGCTTGTTCTTGCTTGTCTTGTACTTCGATTGCGTTGCAAAATTCCAGGAACGAGGAAGGGAGAAAGCGAGGGAACAAAGCAATGTGGCGGGAGGTAAGTGCTAGACCTTCTTTTCACGCATGTGGTTAACAACTGCTCTTTTCTTACAGGTTCCTCTTCATGCTCTCGATCAAGTGGAGCGATGGCGAGAATTTAGCCTCTCCTCACAAGGCCTGCTCCGCGAGGTGTCGGGAAAGGCAGAGTCCTTTGGGTCCGGCTTTTCCTTCACACCTCGTGATGCTGTGACCCAAAATCGGTTTATTCTATGGTCAGTGAACTTAATCCTCAACGATTGAACCAAATATTTTTACGTATTTAAACTTATTTTTGCATATTTTCTTCCTATTTAAAGGAGAGTAAGCGGCGAGGTTTTGGAGTTGTTGGAACTCTCACTGAACTACGATTTGACAGATAACGCGGTTCGCATTCATCTGCCGCGCTCGATTAAACCAAGCCTGGTATTCACAGAACAACAAGCTCCTTTGTCTCTAGCCGTTGTTGTTGCTACATCAGAGACGATTCATCGCTTCATTTTCGAACATCCATCTTCATTACCTGTAAATATATTTTTAATTCTTGTCTATCTACTGACACTGCGCTTAATTTTCACCCACAAAGAAAAAGGCTGAGGGGCAGAAAGGACATCCTTCCATTTTCACCTTCGTCACACTCGAACAATTGCAAGCAGGAAGCAGGAATCTTGTATGTTCATTTCAATTTTCTGTTCTTACAAAATTAATTGTTACATTTTTTGCAGGATACTTTGATTCGAATGGTTTCTCATCCTAATGTGCTCACTGCTGTTAATGACACAACTGTTGCCTTGGGATGTCGAAATGGAAGTATCGTTGTCATTTCTTATGAGGAAGATTGGGAGGACAGAGAAAAAACCATTAGCGCGGGGTTATTGATCACAGCATACGAGTTGAAAGAGGAATCTCTTGTTAAGCGGTTCTGGACGGGCTTCTTGAATCCGCTTCAATCTGCAAGGTGAGACTTTCAATTATCTTCCCTCCAAAACATTTTAGTGGTAACCATTGAGACCTCAAAGGGATACTGCGGCGCCCAATGAGGTGGTCAGTCTGGTTGCGCACACTGTGGTAGCCGACACCACGTTTCGGAGAGAACGTGCGTGTTATCTGTTTGCATTGTGTCGCGATGCGAAATTGCGAGGTATAATGATCTCCTGTAGTTTTGATGTGCACTAATATTTTCATTGTAGTATGGTCTGTGAAGGATAGGAATTGTGTCGTCATAAAACCTATCGTAGCCGATTGCTCACATAATACAGGGGAAGTAGTGGGTACGTAGAGCGCAAAAAAGCGAAGCTTGATCTAATATATTTTGTCTTTAGTGGTGCAACAACAAATACGCATATTTCCCGACCCTGAATTCCCAAACGAATTCAAGATTATCTTATTTATTGCATTGGAGGGTGAAACTCAGGTACTTCTCTTATTGTTGTTTCTTCACCCTCAAGACTAAACTTCTTTTTTATTTCTTCAGTTTCAAACGCATGCTGGATCGTTTTCTTCAGCCACCAAGGACTACTACCTGGATTTCGAAGCGGTGTTCTATTGTAAGGAGGAAAAGCTGGTCGATTTCGAGGTATCCGAAGGGCTTCTTTGGACGCTCTGGTATGAGAAAGATCGGCCGCTGTTGAAATATTGCCCTTTCAATATGTTAGTTATCCTCCATCCTCTATTTTTTTTACCAAACTCTATTTAACTCTATTTTGCGTTTTTACAATTTCAGTGGCCAGGAATTTGGTGTACATGAAGTGGCAATGGAAAGCAATTTGTGGCGCGAAGCATATATAGAAGACCCAGCGGATACCATCAAGTCAATTGCACCCAATTCGCCAGATATGCAGGTTCTCTCTCTCTCTCTCTCTCTCTCTCTCTCTCTCTCTCTCTCTCTCTCTCTCTCTCTCTCTCTATTATTTACAAATTTGAGCAGGAAGCCTTCTTGTCAAAAATATTCTATCCGAGTCGATTTTCTTTGCTTTCGATACTCAAGGGAGTGCAGCTGTTTATTGGGTCGGGACAATCCCATGCATCGCTCTCCTCTCTGTCTCCTCATCAACTGAGAGAAGAGGTTG
>Ga0209914_1003909_pt1 | contig 9907 bp, 16 predicted proteins | sample ThiBiot_500_plan_FD_183949 | JGI IMG/M metagenome (GOLD analysis project Ga0209914, IMG submission 183949) | Wastewater bioreactor microbial communities from Cape Town, South Africa - Thiocy_cont_500_plan (SPAdes) | ecosystem: Engineered > Bioreactor > Thiocyanate-remediating > Anaerobic-Aerobic ... | reverse complement strand
GTTTCGGTGTTTCGGTGTTTCGGTGTTTCGGTGTTTCGGTGTTTCGGTGTTTCGGTGTTTCGGTGTTTCGGTGTTTCGGTGTTTCGGTGTTTCGGTGTTTCGGTGTTTCGGTTCGCGTTGCCTCTCGATCTCTTCGATCTCTCTCGCTGCCTGCCCGCTGTCGCTGCTGCTGCATGCGCTCTCCTCGCTGTGGTGTGCGCGCGACATGCCGCTGGCAGAGGAGCGACTCCGATCCGAGATCATTCAGCTGCAATCGGAGCATGCCGAGGTCGTGAGTTTGAAGAGGTGCGCGGCGTGTTTGTCGCGTGCTTGCTTGCGCGAGTGCTCGATCCAGCAGGATTGATGCGTTTTGCTTGGTGGCTTGGTACTCGGTCGCGTAGGAGCCTGCGAAACGGCCTGGCATACGACAAGCGTGGAGAGTTCGACGAGGCTACCAAGCAATATGCTGCCTCGCTCGATCTGCTGCCGAAGCTTGCCGGTATGTGAGAGAAGCCGCTCACTCTCTCGCTCGCACTCGCGCTCACTCTCACTCGATGCGGCACCCACACGTCGCCATATCGGTCTCGGTATCTAGAGCAACTGCCTGAGTACCACACAGTCTTTGCGTCGATTCGAGAGCTCCTGGAACAGCGCATTGCGAAAGGCTCTCCGACTGCTGCGGCACCGCCTGTGCGTTGATCGATCGTGCATGCTAGCCGCTGGAGCCTCTCACCAACCGTGCTTGCTTGCTTGGTTCGACAGAAACATGTGGCTCTCCTGCTCGAGAGCGGCTCGTGGTGCACGACGACGCTGAATCTCGCGCTGCCGAGCGATTGCATGACTCGCAAGCTTCCCAAACACAAGTCCATCGAGCTGATACGCACCTTCAAAGGCCGGTTCGTGCCACTCCTCGCTGCCGCACATCAAATCAAAGCAACGAAGCGAGTCGTCCATGACACGTGAGGATGCTGATACTACGTGTTCGTGCTCGTGTGCGTGTGTGTGTGTGTGCAGTGCCAACTTGCAGGAGGATTTGCAGTCGCCCGACGAGGCCTCGCTGCCGTTCTCCGAGTTCCTCGTCATACCGCCGGGCTCCAGCACGCAGGTGCTCGCGGCCGCCAAGATGCCCGAATTCGTGCTCAGTCCCCGCAGCGGCTCGCGCGTTCCCACGCCCTCGATTCCAACCATACAGCTCTCGAGCTCGCCGCTCACCAACTCGGGCCATCTCTCGACCTCGCCGCAGCCGACAACCACAATATCGACCGTCGTCACCGCGCATTCGTCATCGTCGTCGTCGTCGTATTCCTCGACACTCGGTGCCACGTTGTTGATGGTGAGTTCGTTGGCGCTCTCGACCGAGTTGTCGCCCGCTGCTACCACCGACGACGAATCCTCTGCCTCAGCGTTCGCGCAGCCATCTCCCATGCCGAGCAACTCGTCGACTTCCTCTTTCGGCCTCGTCACGCCACCGATGCACGATCCGCTGCTGGCTCTCGCACAGCCCTCACAGCAGCAGCAACCCACCAGCCGCCTCGAGGACATCTTTGAGCCACCAGCGTCCGAGGAGGTGCTCGACCAACAGCGCTTCCTGTTGTCCTCAAGCCCGTCGGTACGCACCTCGTTGCTCCAGCCGTCCTCCTCACTCTCCTCACACTTGCTCACGCACTTCTTTCGTCTCCTCCCAGAGCGACGCCGTCAACCTCTACAAAGCCATGCTGGCGTGTTTGCTCTGCCCCACGGAATCGACTGGCGGCGGTTTCCACAAACAAATCTTCTCCGAACACGTAGACACGCTGCAGTTCGTGCTGGGTGTTACGCCTGCAGTGCACAACGCCATTTACATGGACGTCCTCACGGAGGCTGAGGTACTCTCGCGAGCCACGCATCTGCGCATCGGCAGTGCAACTCACATGAATCGATGGTGCAGTACACGCTCCCGTTCCTGTACTGGCGGCTCGAGAGTCTCCACGATCACCGCTACTACTTTCCAGGCAACTTTCGCAGCAAAGACTCTTACACAACGAGCTTGGAGCAGGAAAAACTGAGGCTCCAGAGAGTGATTGCAGAGCTGCGTAAGGCACCCGACTTTGAGGGTTCACTAGAGATCAACAGTACGTGGCATTCATTCATTCGATCATTCATTCATTCATTCATTCATTCATTCATTCGGTGGGTAAAACAACAACAACAGTTATTGAAGGAGGGAGTCAACTTAGGCAAGGGCAAGAAGGTGTCGGATCCGTTTTGCGTGTGCGAGCTCGGCATGCAGCGAGTGCGCACCAAGATCAAACGAAAGACCCGCTCGCCTCAGTGGAACGAGAAGTTCATACTGTATGTCGTTGTCGTTGTTTACCGAACGCGTGTGCGCAACCCGACTCACCAACCAACCAAACAACCAACAGACCCGTACCGAATCCCGAGGCAGTGTTGCACCTCGTCGTTTGGGACGATCAACTCATCTCAAACGATCTTCTCGGCAAGGTGCAGCTGCCACTCAGTGGCCTCATCGACCAACGCAGCCACATCAACTGGCACCCACTCATGGGCAAGTCGCTCAGTCAGAACTACGTATGCACAACCGACGACCATCACCATCATCGCGTTGGGCTTTCAGTCGCGCTAACGAGCATGCGTTACTCGGCTGGCTGTTCTCGATCGAAATCAGGGCGAGATTTGTGTCTCGGTGCACTTCACCTTCCGCAAGCTCTCGAAAGAAGACGAGCTTCCGTCCGAGATGGCAGCCGCTGTGGCGAACAACGACTACCACGTGTGGTACCAAATGCTGCACGACAAGCTCGTGCTGCACTACGGCTCGCCGACCAACCTGTGCAAGTTGCCGCCGTGGGTGCCGTGGCTGCTCAAGGAGTTTGCCACTCGCTACGGCGTTCGTTCTGCCTATTGCCACATTACGTATGATGTCCACAGAGCGAGCACGTTTGCAGGCGTTTCCTCCCCTCTCCTCTTTCTTACTTTTGGCTGTGCAGCAAGCTCGAGTTACTTGCAAAACACCTCACCTGCACCAAAGAGTTCCTCGATATGCTCTACAAGGAGCTCGAGGAGATTCTGCAGGATTCCTCGGCGGTCTTTACGCTCAGCGAGCAAAAGTCACTACGAAAGCTCAAGGTCCAAATCCTGTCGTTCCTCGAGAAGCAGCTCGACGAGTACCAAAAGGCCTTCCCGATCACGCTCATTCCTGGCACGCAAGGCAGTAGTGGCCACCGGCGTCAAGGCTCTGGTACCACGTTCAAGCCGAGCTCCTTCAGTCGCGCAACAGGTGCCGCGCTCGCCTTGAACCAGAGTGGCTTGAGTTCGGCGTCGTACTCGCCGAGTCAATCGTCGCCCATGCAAGCTGCGACGCTGTCGCCGCTCGCGGCCTCGGCACCGATTCCGCCACTCGAGCCGTATCGAATGCAAGGCTCAAGCCCGAACTGGGATTCGAGAGCTCTCAAGGCCACGATTCAGTTGATATCGTTGTTGAACAACCACGATGAGGGCAAGCTTGTACAGTTGCTCTCGATCCATCTCAAGGTGAGTGCGTGCGTGTGCGTGCCGCACCAATCATCACTTTCTCTCACACACACACACACACACATACTCGATCTTCTTGCACGCTCGCATAGAATGCCATGGAAGCCAACTTTACCAACAAGCTACTCGAGTTGGAGGAGATGTACTCGCTCTCGCCACGTGCTGTAGTGATCGAATTCTTGGTCGCCTACGTCGCCGCGTGGATCTACACGGACATTACGTACTTTGCAACACAGCTTCCAAGGTGTGTTACGCCAAGAGAAACCGCCAACGAATGATACCGCAGCAGCTGTAGTAGTAGCAGCTAACATCGAATCGTTGCACTCGAGCAGCAAGGTCAACCTCCGCGGGCTGAGCATCATCACGTACTACTCGCTCTTGACCAAGGAGATTCACGAGTTCTTCACCAACACGCCCAAGGACTCGTGGGAGTCCGTCAACCACTCGCTGTTCCGTATCTACTCCAACCTCCTGCGGCTGCATTCGCTCATCGAGTTCATGCCACTCGCTCAATGGGGGTACGTTTGTCGAGCGCACACGCACGCACTCGCAGCCTGCCACTCGTGTCACTCACCGCACGAGAGTCGGCTGGCAACACCTCAGTGTCACGTTGCTTCCGTTGAAAGAGTTGTTCTCGCCGTACTTTTGCATGTGGCTGCTCATGGCCGAGCCACGGCTTCGAGCATGGACCCATCAAGCCATCAAACAGGATGACGTACGAGATGACCGAACCGCCTCAATGAGAGAGAGAGGGAGCGAGAGAGATGGGCGATTGATTTTCAGTTTGTAGTGGAATCGCTTGTCGGATGAGGATCGACACTCGCGAAGCGTCGAACAAGTGGTTGCTGCGTGTTTGCAAGGAATCGAGGTCTTGGTCAATGTCGACCTCGATGTCGAGTACCAGCTTGTGCGCTATGCTCAGGTGCGTGAGTGCGTGTGTGCGCAGCACTACCACGAGTGCCACCTTCACTCACACTCACTCTCACTCTCATCTACTCCACCAGGAGCTACGAGGCATCTTTGAGCTGTACGCTTCAGAGTTGTTGCAGCTCTGTATGGACGATACACGCTCGTTCTACGAGCAACGTGACTCGGTTCTGGCCGCCGACTTTATCGAGATCTACCAGTTGCGCCTCGATCAAGGCAAGACGACGACGCCCCTCGCTGACTTGACACGAACAGTACGAGAGCCAGCCCCCACCCACCCAGTCAGTCAGCCCTTGCCAAACCAAGCTCGCGAGCTGTTTCTTATCGGCGCCTCTGCGCGGGTAGATGTGCGTGAGGGTCAACTCGATTCAAGCTATCAAGTGGAAATTTCGAGCAGTCAAGGCGCGTTTCATCGAGATGGTCGATGGCGACGCGGTCTTTGCGCTGCAGGACAGTGCCGAGGATACCGAGAAGACGCTCGAGCACGCCGTCGCCGAAGTGCTGAATGTAATCATTGAGAAGGTTCGTTCGTTCGCTCGTTCGCTCTGTCGGTTGTTTGTTTGCTGTTTCGCGCCTTGTGCTGACGATCGTGCTCAGATGAATGTTATCATGTATCCGCTGCTGGAAGCGATGCTGTCCGAGAAGTCGGTCGACTGCGCCTTTGTTAGTGCCTCATTGGCGCGGCTTCTGTGCTTCTTGAACTTGGAACTCGGCGTACGTGCCCGCCACCGCGTGGCTTCGTTCGGTGCTTGCTTCGTGCTGACGCCAGGAGTTGACTCACGATCGAGCAGCTACTCAGCGAGAACCTGTACTGTACACTATTTATCCGGGTCTTGTGGGGTGTTTGGCGAACGCTCATTGGAGTATGTACACCACGGAGCAAACGAGTTAGAGAGAGAGAGAGAGAGAGTGCGCCTAGGAGGTAGGTGTGATATTAACGAAGGTGGCTGATGCATCAGAACCTTGAATCCATCATCTTTCCGCTGGCGTACGAGAAACTCACGGAACACGCAAGCGTACGCCAGCAACAAGCGTGCCTGGTGCAATACTTTATCGATGCCGTACGGTTTATCGTCGTCGTACTCTCTATTACGCCGTTTCGATCGTATTGACATTCGATGGCTGTAGAACTTGCTGCCGTTCTTCAACGCGCACGGCGTCGGACTCAGCATAGAGCAACTGACGCCTACGTGTGAGACGCTTCGTCGCGCGTTGGATATGTTTGAGCTCGCCACTTCGACACTCGTCGAGCTGCATCACGGCTACTCGGCTGCTCGAGCGGCGCAGTCGCAACAGCAACAGCAACAGCCGGAGCAAGAGCAACCGCAACAACCACCACCAGTACCACAGCAGCAGCAGCCAGAGAACTCGGCGCCTGACTTGGGCTTGTATATTCTGTACATTCTTGCCACGAGAAACACCGAGGAGGCCGCAGCAATCGTCAGTTCGATCGACCCTGCAGAGCTCGAGCAACGGCGATTGCACCTCCGAACCAAGGTGATCGAACGTACGTGACATGCAACGAGCGTGACGATGACGACGACGATGATGCTGATGATGGTTGCTTTGCGTGTAGGTTATCGTTGCAAGAACGCGTATCGCATTCCAGGCATGCTGCTGCTCACGGGCAGCAGCTTCTACTTTATCAGCGAGCACAACGCCGTCCGCACGTGCAATTCGTACGAGGACCTTGCGGCTGCCGTGATCGTCTCTGGCGAGCCGAGCGAGCAGTACTTGCTGCTGCGAGGAAACTCCCTGTCGGTACGTACCGTCCGGCTTTGGCGGCATGGAGTGCGTGGGGATGCATGCTGCTGACACGGCGAGGCACCCCGATTGCACGACGGCAGTACAAGTTCTATGCCGATGATCCACAGACGATCTTGCAGTCGCTTGTGCGCTTGTGTGGCGAGCGAATCCATCGCTCACTCAGCGACCTGCACCTGTTGATTCCCGACGTCGCGAGCTGTATCACGGAGCCCGTCATTCAAGGTACCTTGTGCCACACGCAGCCTGCTTCTGCTTCTGCTTGTTCGACGAGTACTCGTGCTCGTGCTCAACGAACGAGCCGACAAATGTTCGTAGACTTTGAGGCAGCCATGGTGCGCGAGCGCGCGACCTACTACGGCTCGCTCGTCGTCACACGCGAAGCCTTGTACTTTGTGCAATACGGACCGCAGGACCGACGTGAGATACGCGTATCGCTGCCGTTGGCGTCCATCAAGTCGGCGAGCGAGTATGTCGACATCACGAAGCTACCAACCTCGCTGGCGATCGAGACGCGGGCAAACGAGACGGTACGGCGTGCGCGCTCGCACACCGTTACGAACTGCGCCGCTGACTGGATGATGATGCGCAGATCGTGTTCACCTCGCTGTATAACTGCCAGGTTGCTCTACTCGCCGTGCGCGAGGCTCTCCACCAATATCACCAACGGAATGGCGGCGCTGACACAACGACAACGACAACGACAACGAGTAACGGTGGCGTGCCCGCTGGTGTCGAGTAGCAGCAACGCGGACACTTCATGTACATAAAAAAGTGCTCTGCATCAAGAATATCTCTTAGTGAATGACCGATACTACAACCAACCAACCAATCAATCAATCAAACAATCAACCAAACAACCAAACAACCGTCCAGCTACGACAATACCAAACACAAACACAAGCACCAGCACCACGCGAGGAGCGACACCAAGCGCCGTGCGTGTCGCTCCACTCGCTCAATCGCCACCTCCACACACACTCACTCCATCTCAATCTATCTATCTATCTATCAATAACACTATCTCGCGCGTGATCACGACGATGCGAATGATGACGGCTGCGTCGCGACTCACGTCGAAGACGAGGCCAAAACACACGTTGTTGATGCGTCGCGACAAGCGACGGCGCTCGTGACGGGCGAGCACGGAAGGTCGGGAACGTCAGCGGCACGGCGCGTACAGCGTTACAGCCGCAGGTTCAGTATCATGTGCTTGAACTCCTCAAAGTCGATGCTGCCGTTGCGGTCCGAGTCGGCCATCGTCAGCATGGCCTGCATGTCGTTCATGGTGGCCGTGAGGCCAATGTGCGTCATGACGCGGAAGAGCTCGTCGATCGAGAGCGAGCCGTCGCCGTTGAGGTCGAACGAGTTGAACATCTCGCGTATCGATGCGTCGTCGATCGCCTCCGAGTCGTCCGACTGCTGTGCCATCATCTCGAGGTACTCGTCAAAGTCGATGGTGCCCGAGCGGTCCTTGTCGATGCGAGTCATGATCTCCTTGAGCTCGCGACGCGTCGGGCGATGGCCGAGCTTGCTGAGCGCGTTGGCGAGTTCCTTGGGCGTGATTTGGCCGTCGCCATTCGTGTCGAAGACCGAGAAGGACTTGCGTAGTTCGGCGAGTTGAGAGGCAGAGTATCTCGCCATGATATTGATGATGATGTTGATGTGTTGCTGGTGCAGTTGGTGTTGATGTGAGGGAGCGAGCGAAGAAATCGATCTTGAGATCGGAAGCGAAGAGAGAAAAGGCTGAGAGGCATTTTTGCTTTCCCGCGCTTTTCGTGTTTTGTCGCACAATCCTTCCTTCATTCCTTCATTCCTTCACTCGCTCGCGCTCTCTCACAACACATGGCTGATTCAACTGCTGCTTCCTCGATAGCTTCTGATACTGGCACGCAGCGAGCTGTAACAGACGGAGGCCGGAAGAAGCGTTCGGCTGGCGCCTCGCAACCACGGCCCAAGAAACGAGCGCGCTCTGTCGCCGATGACGATGCGCCGTCACTTCAGCCGCCTCGTCGCGCACAGGTCGATGGTGCCGCAGTCTCGATCGATGACGCTGCGAACGAGCTCGACGGCGATGATGCCGACGAGCTGCGCATGGTGGGATCGGCTCCCGGCTGGGTGCCGTCGCAGATCATCACGCCACACGTGTTCGAGCGCGAGCACGTTCGCGCGCTGGCTGCCGCCTCGCCCGACGACCACCATCTGCTGCCGCCGGCGTTGCATCTCATCAACCAATCGCACCCGCTAGTGCGCAAGATCCAACTCAGCCATCCAGGCTGCGTGTACTGTATGTGCGGTTGGAGTCTGTCTCGCTCTCTCTCGTGTAATCTCACAAGCGGCTCGATGACAGCCGTGAGCTTCACGCCCGATGGCGTGCTGCTCGCGAGCGCCTCGACCTTGGGCTTCGTCAGGATCTGGGAGACCGCCTCGTGGACGCTCCTGAACGAGCTGCGAGATCGTGACGTATGCTTGATGGCCTGCCGTGTTGGCGTACTCGCCGAGGTCGCCGACTCTCACCGAGCTCTCGATGGCATCGCAGGAGACCGAGATCGACGAGTTCTACTCGTGCAAGTTCGCGCCCAATGGCGAGGTGGTGTTCGTCGGTGGCAAGCGCAAGTCTCGCGACATCTGGAACGACGATGAGGACGACAACCTGTGTCTGCCTGGCGAGATCAAGGTGTTCGACGTGTTGAGCAGCAAGGTAGTGCTGCGCCTCGAGGGCCACATGGAGGAGATTCTGCAGATCAAGCTCGTGAGCTTCCAAGAGAAGCAGTACGCGGTCTCGTGTGGTCAGGACGGTCTCGTCATTCGCTGGCAACTCTCCAATGACTTTCGGTATGGAGTGCATGAAGCGAGAGTGTGTGTGCGAGTCTGAGCGAATCGTGTGGCATCGTTGAGGCTGCTCACGCTCGATTGCTGCTCAGCACACTCGAGAACAAACGAATACTGAGCGACAATCTCTCGAACTACGTGAGCTCGCTGGCGTTCGTTCCTGACTGCGGCAACAAGTATCTCATCGCTGGTAGCGATGATGGAATCAAGATCTTTGACTTTGAGAAGGCCGAGGTACGATCGCCTGCGCCTTGGTGGGTGAGGCCTCGTCGACTCACTCACTCGCACGACCACTACCACCACCAGCTGCTGCAAGTGTTCAACGAGCTGTACTCGTCGTTCTGTGACTGCATCAAGTTCATCAAGAGCCCCGACCTCGAGTGTGGCCCCGAGGAACACTACTTGCTGACTCGAGGCTGCGAGTTGGTGCTCGCCGATGGCACGGCCTTGAAGGAGAACATGTGCCACCTGCGCAAGCTGCGCCTGCCGCGAGAGCCTGGCGACGGCGGCTTCGAGCTGCACACCATCAAGGCCTTCCGCCATCCCGAGTACGCGTCGAGGCGCACCTCGAGTGGCCACGCTCACGGCCTTGACGCTGATGTGGCTTGTGACGATGTGCTTCAGCTACGTGGCCAACAGCTGGATGCTGCGGCTGGCCAGCAACCATCACTACGTGCTGGCGCCCACCTCCGAGGGCAAGGTATTTATCTGGACCATCGCGACCGAGCAGCTGGTTGGCATCTTGGCCGAGCATGGTACGCTACCGTGCCCTCGCGCACTCGATGCCGATATGTCGTCTTCGAGTGCTGATCGAGTGTGTCGCCATAGAGGACGACGTGAGGGACATTGCATTCCATCCAGTGCAGCCGGTACTGGA
>Ga0209914_1003899_pt1 | contig 9938 bp, 7 predicted proteins | sample ThiBiot_500_plan_FD_183949 | JGI IMG/M metagenome (GOLD analysis project Ga0209914, IMG submission 183949) | Wastewater bioreactor microbial communities from Cape Town, South Africa - Thiocy_cont_500_plan (SPAdes) | ecosystem: Engineered > Bioreactor > Thiocyanate-remediating > Anaerobic-Aerobic ... | reverse complement strand
CAGGAAGAGAACGATAATGTTTCGTATAATAATGAAATTTGATCTGATCGACATAAAACTCTTATATTGAACGCAGATATTCCATGGATAGAAAATGTACATGTATAATATATCCATCGTAAATTATATTATAAATGATAATTGAACAACGAGAGATAGACGAAATCGTTGAGGGTGAAAGACTCTTGAAGAACCAGCTGTATTTGCCCGAAATATCAAAAAGGCAGTATCCATAATTTTATGATAGGAACGGTAGGAATTTAGCTGTCAAGCTAACAACTTTACATACAAACCTTTAGGTTCTGCTTGAACCTATAAAGGTCTACTTTACTATTCACTTTTCTGAAAACTTTCACATACTAATAGTCATTTTCACGGCTATCGAATCCTTCGTTTGAAAGTCTGATATAAAGATCTCATTTTGCTTTATCATTGACACATTGCAATCATTCAAATATGTATACAAAATTTCTGTCTTTAAAATTTAGGCTTCTGAATATTAATATATCAGCTGCAGACTCAAAAGATCAGTCGTGAAGCTAATATGACATGTTTAAACCAAGATTTTATGAAATACAAACAGAAAGGGAGTGTAAAAGTATAATGGTAAAAATTTGGATCCCCTTCTCACAGACGTCACTCACATAAAAGATATAGGTAATATCAGAAACCGAACTGCTATTACAGGCGTTACTGGCATTCCAAAATTACCAACATTACAGACATAATTTGATAACTAATGTATCTATTTCGGTGATCTAAACCTATTTTATAACTTAATTTTCATTTACAGTCAACATTCGATTAACATACTAACAAAATAAATTAGTTCTACACATCAATTTGAAACTCCATTTTAATTAGTATTTTCCAAACTTTCCAATCAGTTCCTGTTTCACATTTTTAATCCTGAAGCGATTGCGCTGTACAGCTGCTTAAATTTGAACGCGAAGTACGAGTGTGAATACAAATACATCGGAATAATAATCATAATAGTGGTATTAAAAGTATTTATTTTCTTTATCGATACTTCGATCTATTCTCACGAGTGTTTTGTGCTCAAACACTGAAATCTCAATATTTTCTCAGTTTTAAGAACTTTCTACGCGTTAATCATGCATTTTCTCAAATTCGAATCTAATAATTCGGATAACAAATCAAAACCTTAAATAATACATCATGTGCAAACATTTTCATATCCCACTTCCTACACACTAGATATCGTCCATCTACGATACGTTCACTATCTCTAAAGTACAATTTCAATTAAATTTCACAGAAATACACTTTTTTTCACAACTCAATGAATAAAATAAATAGACAAAATGACAACTACAAGCCGTTTTCATTTCATACAATCAAAGTGAATGTAACTCTCAAAAAATTTCGAATTAATCAAGCAATCTGTACCCAAAATATTAATATTGCCATTTATTACGATGAAATTCAATAAACGCACACAAGAGCATAATTATGAATATCCCTCAAGTTCCACCTATTCGTAATCAATCTTAAACCAGCAATTTCAAATCTAGACTTCAATCACTAAAACACTATGAGACGGCTGTTTGTCTTCTTCAGACACTTGAAATATTGTACACCTTGAGCTCCGATTTGATTGTCCTTAAGGTAGAGTGTAGTGAGTGTCTGTATGAAAGAGACAGGAATGAGATGATGGTAAAAACATGAAGGAGTGATGATCTCACTGTATTGTGTCGCAATGCTTCACCCAAATATTGTGCACCTTGAGCTCCGATTTGATTGGCGCTAAGGTCGAGTGTAGTGAGTACCTGTATGAAAGAGACAGGAATGAGGTGATAGTAAAAACATGAAAGAGTGATGATCTCACTTTATTGTGTCGCAATACTTCACCCAAATATTGTGCACCTTGAGCTCCGATTTGATTACCGCTAAGGTCGAGTGTAGTGAGTACCTGTATGAAAGAGACAGGAATGAGATGATGGTAAAAACATGAAGGAGTGATAATCTCACTGTATTATGTCGTAATCCTTCACCCAAATATTGTGCACCTTGCGCCCAGATTTGATTGTCCTTAAGGTAGAGTGTAGTGAGTGTCTGTATGAAAGAGACAGGAATGAGATGATGGTAAAAACATGAAAGAGTGATAATCTCACTGTATTGTGTCGCAATGCTTCACCCAAATATTGTGCACCTTGAGCTCCAATTTGATTGTGCGACAGGTTGAGTGCAGTGAGTGCCTGTATGAAAGAGACAGGAATGAGATGATGGTAAAAACATGAAGGAGTGATAATCTCACTGTATTGTGTCGCAATGCTTCACTCAAGTATTGTGCACCTTGCGCCCCGATTTGATTGTCCTTAAGGTAGAGTGTAGTGAGTGTCTGTATGAAAGAGACAGGAATGAGATGATGGTAAAAACATGAAGGAGTGATAATCTCACTGTATTATGTCGTAATGCTTCACCCAAATATTGTGCACCTTGAGCTCCGATTTGATTGTACGACAAGTTGAGTTTAGTGAGTGTCTGTATGAAAGAGACAGGAATGAGGTGATAGTAAAAACATGAAGGAGTGATGATCTCACTGTATTGTGTCGCAATGCTTCACTCAAGTATTGTGCACCTTGATCTCCAATTTGATTGTGCGACAGGTTGAGTATAGTGAGTGTCTGTATGAAAGAGACAGGAATGAGATGATGGTAAAAACATGAAGGAGTGATGATCTCACTTTATTGTGTCGCAATGCTTCACCCAAATATTGTGCGCCTTGAGCTCCGATTTCATTGCTGCTAAGGTCGAGTGTAGTGAGTATCTGTATGAAAGAGACAGGAATGAGATTATGGTAAAAACACGAAGGAGTGATAATCTCACTGTATTGTGTCGCAATGCTTCACCCAAATATTGTGCACCTTGAGCTCCGATTGGATTGTACGACAGGTTGAGTATAGTGAGTGTCTGTATGAAAGAGACAGGAATGAGATGATGGTAAAAACACGAAGGAGTGATAATCTCACTGTATTGTGTCGCAATGCTTCACTCAAATATTGTGCACCTTGAGCTCCGATTGGATTGTACGACAGGTTGAGTATAGTGAGTGTCTGTATGAAAGAGACAGGAATGAGCGAATGACGAAGAAGATGATGAAATGTCGCCTACTCGGACAAAGGATGGGTCTCTGCGTATACATCTGTGTTATTAGTTAGACAAGAATGTAACGCGTCTGATTTGACTGGTAAGTGTACTGAGTGAATGTGCAAGCTATATGGAGGAGTCTCTGGTAAGTATAGATGTGCATGATGAGTGCCGAGTAGAGAGTGTATCTCAGAAGATGTATCTTTTTTTGAGAACTATTAGGCAATTTGTTGATGTCGGATGAATGAATTTTGATTGTTGAGTTATACGACTGTTACTCAAACGTTAAGATGTATTGTATATTCAATGGCTCAAGATTGATGCATGATCCTAATCCTTGAATGACTTAAGTAGAATGATTATTTGATGTCTCGTGTATTGCTCAGTCTGAATACTAATGTGCTTCGAAATATTTTTTGCACGAAATAACCGATTCGGTCGTTTATTTCAAAGAAACAGATGTATCGTCACAAATATAACATCAATTGTTTCCTTTTGATGCCAATTGAGATGATTTGTTTTTCTAGTCGGTTTCTTTACGTATATGTTGGTGGCACCTGTAGTAAATATTTAGCATATCACGAAAAGTTTAGAAAAGGATAGAAAAATAATTTAGACTGAAAAGACGTGATCACATTCAAGAGTTTTTGTTTATTAGCAGGGAATAGTAAGGTGTTTAGTGTGGAAAGAAAATAGTATTGGATTTATTTCTTTTGGTTTTCAGAATAATTGACAATTGTAGTCGGTTTGTGAAGCTTTATACTTCGAAAAATTCAATCATTATTTTGAAGTTACGATGACTGATCATCTGCTTTGAAATCTTATACATTGTGTAAACTGTTAGTTATTGTTTTATGACGCTATTATTGTGTTACTTTACTTTATTAGAGAAACTAAGAAGAAGTAGTGATTTACCTGGTATTGTTGGGAAGAATAAATGATTCGGTTGAGACGTTGGCACACATTAATAAAGGATAGATATAAACTTTTGTCATCGAAATAATCCAATATTCGGTAGAGTATTTCGATTGGTAAGTTTTGAAGTGTGAGAGACATTTTCATTGAATATAAATAATCAGATGCTTATAATAAGAGAAAATACTCTGAGAATGTGTCTGAAATGTAAAATTTTTCTTTTTTTTTGCCAATAAATATGAAATATGTTTACATAGGAAAATTCTCGTTGTTGCTATTACAATAAATACTGCTCGACGAATGGTGAAATAGTAGGAAGAAAAAGAAAGCCGATATCGGTTATGTAGTAAAGATGGCGGTAAGTATCTTGAGAGTGTTGAGACAAACTTCCATGACCGGTTTCGACTTCTGCTACTGGACTTGCGAGTTTACATCATTGAAGGCTGTTGAATATAGATGATTGGATCTGGTATGTTTTGACTATATTTTTATCTGAAATATAGAATAATTGTTGGTTTTGTTTTTGTTTGAACAAACAGTAGAAGGATGTCATATTCGTGTGCAATTTGTAGATGTTTCCAGTTATAGTTCGTTTGTGTTGGGTTTCTTGTATTGTTTCTACAAGATAAGAAAATTGACTTAATCAAAACTGGATGATAGAAACATATAGGTGTCTCGTGGTGGTGATTCGTTAATAAGTATTTCTTAGGTCGTTTATTGATAAGGTCACGTGTGTTTGCGCGATGGTTTCGATTTTCAACTATGAATTTGATATCGTTCCATATATGTTCGATGAATGTTTGCTCATACATATGACACATGTCTCGTTTGAAGGATGAAAAACGTTTTTCATGTGTGTAATAAATAATGAGCTTATTTGATGTAGTACCTTCGTCTGTTGGTTTCGATGCAGTTGAATGATTTTGTTTTTCTTATAGTTCGATATGTGTTGAATCCTTTTCTTTATTTACGTGTGTTCTAGTTTCTATGGGATTCGCTTTTTATTATGTTAATCTTGCGGTAATGTTTTGACGTAATAGTTGATATTGTTTTTGATGATTTAGAAATGGTACAACTAACCATTGAGAAATATATGTTTGTAAAAATTTTCGAAATTGCTTTTCAGTAAATACTGGAAGATAACTAGAATGTGAACGTATATTGAAATAATGAATTTACATACATGACCACCAAATCGCTTGATCAGGTTCATATGTTTGCTCAAATTGTTCTATTTTTCTTAACTCTGGTTCACTATGAGAATATTTTAGCTTGCATTCATCTAACATATCTTGTTTTGATTTAGCATTTTTAGGTAATTCTAATACAGCATTAAGTAGCAATTGATTCCATCTGTACGACGCTTGATCTTTACCTATATCCTGAATGGATTTATCAGCTATCGACGTTATTGGGCACAGTGTGAAAGGTAACAGACGTGTTTCAACGACATTGACATCACGTTTTAGTTGATCGAATAATGTATTGTTTAGCTTATAAATAACGTTACGAACGTTAGAAAACTTTTGTGTTGAATCGTAAAAGTCATTGGTTAAATTTTTGATTTCTTCGTCATTATAAATATAGATGTATCCTATTTGTGGAAGATCATGAATCAGTGGTAATCGCTGCTGGATTTCATGTAAAAGCAAAATAAGGAATACTTTTTCGTGTACAAATGATGAAATACAATCAATACAATCATCAATGTCAGAAAACGTTTCAAAACGATCAGCGATCGTACATAGATATGCTGCCAATTCAGAACAGAATTTCCGATGTTGTTCTTTTGCAGATTCACGTTCAAATAAAATAAATAAGCCACAATAGAAAAACCAATATATTTTCGGTGTATTTATTTTATTCTGTCCTACCTTCATCATAGAACATTATAAAGTGATCGATGTGAAGCTACCCTCACGAACGCAATCACCGTGAAACAAACGATTTCATTGGGATCCGAAATTCTAAAACCTCACAATAGCGGTCATTTGATTTCTCTGACGTTTAGTCGAAAGTTACTCAAAGAAGATGATTAATAACGTAGAAACTTCTGAATACGACTATTATACCAATCCACCACATATAAATTGAGTTGGTTATCAAGTGCTAATGCATTGGGACTATTGAACAATGTTGAATTGATACCAACTTGTCCAGTTTTACCTGCAATACTCGTCGCATTCAATTGACCAGCTGAAAGAAATTGAATACGATGATTTCCTTGATCAACAATATAAATATTATTCATTGGATCGAGTTTCACATCAGTTGGATAATAAAGTGATGATGATGAGATTCCATTAATTCCATTACTATTTCCTGCAATAATCGACCATTCTGTATCACTTAATACCCATCGAACAACATTATGTGCCCGATAGTTTGCGATCAAAACACTATTTGTTGATTGATCGAAAGTTATACCACGTGGATACCATAATTGTGTTCTATTTGTACCTGGTGAATTGTTTCCACAAACTAAAGTACCATTTAAGTTACTATGCAGATATTTCATTACTCTATGATTATCAGTATCGGCCACAAAAAGTATATTATACTCTTGACCATATGTCAGACCGTACGGAAGATTTAGTTGATAAGTAGAATTGCCCAAAATACCTATGCATAGTAATAATTATGAATACAAACAATATTATATTCGGTTTTAGTTCATACCATTGCCAGCTGCTATAATACCTGTTGTTGCAGCTTTCTTCCAAAGCATGACACGATAATTGTACATATCTGCAACATGAATGTTACTATCGTCATCTACTAGAACAACACCAGGTGAACTAAAAGCATCAAGTGCAGGACCACCAGATCGGTTAGCCCGTCCAGCAGCTGTTGTTGCATTTAGACTGCCTCTCAAGAACTTTTGTACTCGATAATTCCATCGATCACCGACATACAAAGTATACGACCAATCAATCGCAACACCGAAAGGCCAGTTTAGTAGAGTTGTTGCAATTCCAGTAACATTAGTCACACCAGCTACAGTAACACCTTCACGATACCATCTCAATATTGGAGTCGTACTTTGTTTTGTTTTGATTAACAGTGGAAGAAGAATAGCAATTACTAGTAAAATCGCTACAAAAAAACCAATAACGAATGCAATAGTTATATGTTTTCGTGAACACCTACGAAAATAATGAATATTCCAAAATGAATATATTACAAAAAGAAACATGCTTTTTAGTTTTATTCTTCTTCAACTTTCGGTGATAGTTATTAACTACATATTTTTCATTAATACATTTTGATTTCACCGAGTGACACATCGTATCAGTATCACTCAATGTGGTGGGAATTGTTTTTATTGTTGACGAACAAATGCTCTTTTTATATGTCTGCCATTGAAAATGATAAAAGTAAAAAAGAAATCATTTTTACTTTGTCTATTTATACTTACTTGTGCAGAGAAACGAATTCGAACATGAATAACACCAGACAGATGTCTTTTTCGTTGCTTGATATTTTTCATCGTGTTTGACTATGAAATGATCAGTTTTCTTTTTTCTTCTGTTAACTAGAAACTCAAATATGCTATTAAATGGCTTCATTCGTCTGCATCGAATTTGTATTTTGAGTATAAAAAAGAGATTGTTGAAACAATTTCACATTACGTCAATCAACAATATTTATTTTAAAATAAAAAGCAAAGCAAAAAGTTGAAGAAAATATTGTAAGACGACATGCAGTGAATTAAGTTAAATAAGTTGAATAACAATGAGTTTGAGAAAGATTCGTTTTCTCACCAACTCGTAATCCATCGCCTTTCCATTCGCTTTCTTTATTTAAATAATAACAACCTGACGAATAAACTCGATATTCGTATTCTTTTGAATTGTTTCGATTCTCTTGTTCTAAACCAAAGATTAACAATCGATGACCAACTGTTTGTTGGTTATCAATCATAAAACTAAAATAACGTTGATTGACTTGAATTGAATTAGTAAAACTCGATTGTTTATCGAATTTATAAACGAATCGATAGGAGAAATTGGCTTTGATTTCGAAATGAATTGAAATCGGGAGATCAGTGGTCAAATTCAAAGAATGAAACGTTTTATTGGTTAAAATTATTGAAGGAATTCGAAGATTTGGATCTCGAGGAATGAAAAATTCGATTGGATTTGAAGAAGTCGTTTCGAAAGGAATTTCATTTCCATTTTCATTGAGAATTGAAATTGACAAAGATCGAGAAAGATTTGTATTGGTTTCTATTAGAGATTTACCGTAAACAGCCAACGGTTCCATTATTGACTAAAAATCAACGAATTTAACAGAGAAAATAAAGAGAGAAACGAACTCGAAAGGAAACAATTTGATTTGGATTTAAATTCGATGATGATAAATTCATTCGAGTCAGAAGAGATTGAAGGGAAATTGTTTGTAAAGAGAGAACAACTTGAGGTGTTTCAATCGAATAATTTTGTCCGAGATTCAAATGTAAATTTAACGAAGAAGTTAAGATGAAAATGATTTGATTTCGTTTGCCATTGAGTGAATCAGCTAATTCCTTTTGAAAATCAAAAACCCAGTCGTCGAGAATTTCCGTTCGCTTTTGTAAAGGTCCGTTGACCGCAGTTAAAAGATTCGAAGCACATTGCAACAACTGAGTTACAATCATTTGAACATCTTCAAAAGGCATTTTCTCCAACCAGAATTCTAATTCTTTTGTTAATTGAAAACATTTCTCTGAAATGATCGTTAAACTTGTTCTTGTTAATTGATTCGTTGCATTAGTTAGTTGAACAAGTGACAACGATTGTAATTTCAAACTATTTGCAGATGTTATTGGGAAATCAGTTAAAGATTTTATTAAATCTTCTCGAAGATTTGCTTGTTCATTGATTTCTTTTAGGAATTCTAATCGAGCAGATTCATTTGTTGATTCCTTCTTTTCAATACTTACTGTACTCAATAATGAAGAAACTGAAATAGTTGACAATGGAATTCCATTTGAAATAGCTTTATTAATCATTTGAGCTTCTTTTTGATTAAATTCTTCAGTGATTAAAGTTATCATTTGACTAATTTGATTTTGATTTTGATTTGAAGATAATAAATCAGAAAATGATTGTTTAGTAACAACGATTGAAGAAAGATTGAATTTAGTGATTCCATCTAAATAATCACGAATTTCAACGAAAAGATCAAGAGGATTTCCGATTGGTAATCGAACTTCAAACGACGAAATAGGAGAAAAAGCAATGATTTGTTTTGTTCGTGTGAATAACGAATATTCTTTGATATTTTCTTTGATTTTCCAATGTGAACAAGTAACATTGAACAGAGTGTTTGTTGTTCCATTTCGAGGATTGATTTCACAAGAACCATTCGACGGAGGTGGATTTATTTCGAAATTCAACGCACTTGAACTGTTGATTCCTTCGAATTGATAAATAACTTCGAATTTCCAATGGGTTTCATTTCGAAAATGATCAAATAAATTATTTGTCGAAGTAAAATTGGTCGTATTTCGACCAAAAAACCAAACATCTTCAAAGTTCGTCATTTGCTCAAATAAAATCCATTTTGTATAATTTTGTGTTGAATTTATTCGACCGAAATAAATGTTCCAAATGAGTTTTTTCTCTTTTGAACATTCGTTGACACAATAGGAAAACAAAGCTATTTGAGTTGTTGGATTTACTTTTTGAAATTTGACATTTGGAGAACTATCATTTAGTATTAAAGAAGGATATAATCTTGAAGAATTTGAACATAAATTCTCATCATCTAATCAATTTGTTTTTGATAACGAAGATGAACTTTGAGATATGCCAATATACAATGGATTGCTACATCTTTACTCGTTACCATTTGTTTTCAGTAAACTTTATGGATTCATCTGTTATTCGAAACTCAACAAACAATGTTCACGTTCGATTGTTCGCTAT
>Ga0209914_1003898_pt1 | contig 9947 bp, 11 predicted proteins | sample ThiBiot_500_plan_FD_183949 | JGI IMG/M metagenome (GOLD analysis project Ga0209914, IMG submission 183949) | Wastewater bioreactor microbial communities from Cape Town, South Africa - Thiocy_cont_500_plan (SPAdes) | ecosystem: Engineered > Bioreactor > Thiocyanate-remediating > Anaerobic-Aerobic ... | reverse complement strand
ACACGCACGCACGCACACGACGCGAGCGCAACAACAACCGTCAGTCGATATCGCAGTCACTGCTTGCAAGAAACGCGTAGGCATACGGTGTCTAGCTCCTCGAGCGGTGCCTCGATCGCAGGAACGGCTCCATCAAAGTGCGACGCCACGAACTTGAGGGCACGATTGATAAAGTTGCCGAGATTGTTGACGAGCTCGTTGTCGTTCTTGGCATGAAAGTCCTCCCACGTAAAGTTGCTGTCCGATTGCTCGGGGCGGTTGGCCATCAAGTAGTAGCGCCACACCTCGGGCGGAATGTTGGTGTCGCGCACCGTGTCCCCAAAGATACCAATGTTGTCGCCCTTGGAGAACTTGGCGCCCTCAAAGTTGAGGTACTCACACGTGCTGATGCCATTCACCAAGGTCCAGTTCTCCTTGGTACCGATCAACGACGCTGGGAAGATCACCGAATGGAACGGTACGTTGTCCTGCACACGACCGAGTGAGTGGTTAGCTAATTGCATAGTAGAATATCGCTCTCTCCAGAGAGTAGTATCTCTCTCACACACACACACCTTGCCCATGAACTGCAACAGCTCGACGTTCTCGGGGTTCTTCCACCATTGCTGCCACTCGCTGGTGTAGCACGCCGTGATCGAGATGTACCCGATAGGAGCGTCGAACCACACGTAGAACACCTTGTCGCTGTACTCCTCGAGCGGCACCTTGGTGCCCCATTTGAGATCGCGCGTCACGCAACGAGGCTTGAGACCACCGTCGATCCACGAGCGCGTGATCGCCACGCCGTTCGGCGACCAGATACCCTCGGCGAAGGACTTTTCGTTGCGTGCAGACAAGGACTCCTGAGAGATACGTATATCGAGAGCAAGAGTGAGTCAGTAACCTCTCTCGCTCTCTCTCGCTCGCTCAGTGTGGGTCTTTTGTTGAGTATGCGATTGATCGATTGGCATCATGAAACGCACCGATAGCGCAGGCAGATCAAGGAACAGATGGGTCGAGATCTTCTCGGTGATGTCGCTCTTGTTGCAGACCTTGCATCGAGGCAACAAGAGATCCTGCGGCGTCAAGAGTCGAGCACAGATGTCGCATTGATCGCCTCGAGCGCCCAAGCTTCCACACGCAGGGCATGTTCCCACGATAAAGCGATCGGCGAGGAATCGTTGGCAGTGCTCGCAGAACAACTGTATCGATACGACGAGAGATGAGTATGCTTCTCGATACCAATCTTCTGCTGCTGGTGCTAGTGCTGCTGCTGGAGCTGCTGGTAGTGCTTCTGCTGGTAGTCAGATGATCCAATCAAGATGTGAGTTGGATTGATACCTGCGGCAGTTGATCGGTCTGGAACAGATGGTTCTGATGCAGCTTGAGGAAGATGTCCTGCGCGATCTCGGTCTGCTGCGGCGTCGTCGTACGACCAAAATGATCGAACTGCAATCCGAACCACTCGTAGATCTCGGTGTGGATCTTGTAGTACTTGTCACAGATCTCCTGTGGCGTCAGACCTTCGAGGAGCGCCTTGGTCTCGGTCGCGGTACCGTACTCGTCGGTGCCGCAGATGTACAAGACGTTGTAGTTGCGCAAGCGACAGTAGCTGTACGGCGCCACGCTCGAAATCAGCTCCATCGTGGAGGAGTATCGCTACCGAACCGTACCGTGCGAATACATCGGCACTCAGCAACGAGCCGACGAGGTTGCCGAGATGCGGGACGTTGTTGACGTACGGCAGCGCCGACGTGACGAGGATGTTGCGCCGGCCGGGTTGCGGCAGCTTGGGCTCGCTCGACATGATATCAATCGATGATATGATTTACTCTTCTGGTGGGATTGAGGCGAGGTACGATGATCCACGAGGCGCAGAGGGATCGAGTGGTGGTGATGACGAGGCAACGAAACAACAGAAGCAGCAGCAGGAGGGCGACGGCTCAGGCGCACTGCAAAATCAAGAACGCTGCTTGATAAGGACCGGTGCACTGGGAAGATGCCACGAATCTCGTTCGTTGTTGCTTCGTTGCTTCGTTGCGTGCTTGGTCTCCCGTGGCTCGTGGCTCGTTGCCTGGTGTCTTGGGCTCTCGTGTCTTGGGCTCCCGTAGCTCGTTGCCTCGTGTCTCGTGTCTTGGGCTCTCGTATCTTGGGCTCTCGTATCTTGGGCTCTCGTATCTCGGGCTCTCGTGTCTCGTATCTCGTATCTTGGGCTCTCGTGTCTTGGCCTCCCGTATCTCGTGTCTTGGGCTCTCGTATCTCGGGCTCTCGTATCTTGGGCTCTCGTGTGAGAGAGAGCTTCATATCTTCATCTCTTTGGTTTGAGCAGTTTGGAGTTTGGAGCATCTCGTTGTCGTTGTGAGAGAGATTGAAGTGGAAGAGATGGGAGACGATCCTCTTGCTCGTGATGCTCGAATCAAGCTCACGATCGGCACCAAGAAACGCCGCGCCACCGATGGCCCGTGCCCGGTTAGTTTGGCGTTCGACCATCGTCGAGGTCTCTTGCTCGTCTCGGATGCCATCGGTAATGTCGTGCACGTTTACTCGTATACCAATGACGGCTCGCCCGTGTCCAAGCTCGGCAAGAAAGGCAGCCGACCAGGCCACTTCCAGAATATCTGGGGCCTCGCGATCGATCACGATAATGATCGCATCCTCATCGTTGATAGCGCCAATTATCGAGTACAATCATGGTCATTGAGCGAGCAATCGTTCTTGTCGTGCATCGGCCAGCATGGATCAGGAGGTATCAAGCTCAACTATCCTCACGGCATTGCGATCGACAAGCATCATCGTCGCATCGTCATCGCCGATACCCACCACAATCGATTGGTGTTCTTGTCGTCGATCGATCTCTCGCTCCTGTTCTCGGTCGGTAAGGAAGGAACCCAGCCTGGCGAGTTCGACTGGCCGTTTTGCGTTGCGATCGATGATGATCGACAGCGAGTCATCGTCGTTGATTCGCTCAATCATCGAGTGCAAGTATTGTCGTCGATCGATGGCTCGTTCTTGTTCGAGTTCGGCTCCGAAGGCAATCAACCAGGCCAGTTCAAGGACCCGCATGGAGTGTGCGTCGACAATCAAGGTCGAATCATCGTCACCGACTTTAGCAACTGTCGATTGCAAGCATTCACTCACGAAGGCCATCACATCTCATCCTTCAATTGTGGCCGTGAGAAGCCGTTGGCAGTTGCATTCGACGAGCATCGAGGTCTCATCGCCTTCTCGGCAGGTCATCGAGTGCATGTGATTGGAGCCAATCAATGGCTTCCCGACACCAAGTTCACATGGCGACCAGAGCGTCATCGAGATGCACCGTCATCGATGAAGCGAGCAGTGTCGACGATGACGATGATTCGATCGCTGGCCGATGAGTCGGACGTGATGTCGATGATTCCGAACGAGCTGCTGTTCGAGATCTTCTCGTATCTTTGATTGGCACGTGGCTGTGAGGAGTAGCGCATCCTCGCTATCATATCTATCTATCTATCTTTCGATGCGTATGTGCATGTTGGATACGGGCACATGTGAGACCGTATATATTGATGCTGGAGCAAATACATGGATTTCACGATTGAACGAATGAATGAATGGATGTGGTAACGGAGAGAGAGAGAGAGAGAGAGAGAGAGAGAGAGAGAGAGAGTTCGTGTTGGTATAGGTGCGCAGCCATGCGCGATTGGTAGTTAGTTAGAGTCAGTGTTGAGTAGTACTACTACTGTTGTGCCGTTGGAAGCAAGTTCTTGGCCGCGAGGAACGCAAGCAGTCGATGAATGAAGGCCTCGTCGATCGGAGGAGGTCGTTCGCGTGCCGAACCGAGCAGGGCATCGCACAGCTGCGTGGTACCAATGACACCGTGATCGGGATTGAACCCACCACCAAAGTACGGCAGCAACTGCGTGAGAGCCGATGTGCGTGTGGTGGTGCCGTTGGCCGCTTGCGTGTGTGCGTTGGCGTCGGCGTTGGCTCGCTGTTCGAGTCGCGCACAAAACTGTGCCGACGACAGCGGCTCGATGTTCGTGTAGCCGAACGAGGTAATGGCGCGACCGAGCGCCTGCAACGACGGCGATTGTGCGCGGTTCGAGAACTGGAACGCCTTGCCTTGGCTGCCGAGTTGCTGGCTGATGCGTACGATGGCATACGCGACAAAGTCGACCGGCGTCACGTCGTACACGACTTGCGCGTCGTCAATGTAGCCACGCAACTCGACGAAGCCTCGCAGCAGCCGGTTAAAGAAGTCATCGGCGTTCAGGTGTCCGGTGCGCGAGTCGCCGCAGATCATCGCCGGCCGGAAGATCGTCACTGGCACGCCCATCGTACCGGCACGAGTCACGAGCCACTCGGCGACCCACTTGGACTGCGAGTAGCCGTTCAAGTGCGGCAGTCGGTTCTCTTGCAGCGGCACCTCCTCGGGCTCGGCCGAGCCACCGTGCACGCCGATGGTCGACACAAAATGCAGCGGCTTGAGCGAGTGCGTCGTGCAGAACGACAGTATGTTCACCGTGCCAATGACGTTCGAGTCGCGCAGCCGCGGGTACGGCAGCAACGAGTTGACCCACGCTGCGCTGTGGATCACCGTGTCGATCGAGCTCGCGAGCTGCGCATACCGCGCTTCCGACAATCCGAAGCGGCTCTGCTCGACCGAGCCAGCTACAGCCTCGATCTGCGCCAGTTGCGCTACCGAGAGACCGAGTTGCGACTCCTCCAACGCCTTGTGAAGGCGCGCCTGCGCCTCGGCATCCGACGCCGCACGAACGAGACAAACAACACGAATGTCACCTCGCGGTTGTGGCGGCAGCGAAGCACTCGTGCCGCCGTAGCGACGCTGGTGCTCGAGGAATTGCTCCAACTCGCGGCGTTGTTGCTCACGTTGGGCGTCGGCCTGTGTCAAGAGCTCGCGCACGACATACGCGCCAAGAAAGCCGGTGGCTCCAGTGACCAGAACGTTGGTCGGTGCGGTGATGGCACTCTCGAGCGCTTTGTGGCCCGAGGTTTGACCGATCGAGATGACCGAGTGGTCGAGTGGTAGTTGCATGGCTCGATCGGCAGCAATCATCTCGGCGACGCTACTACTATCGCTCGAGTACTCGGTGTCGACCGGAGGTTCGCCACTCTCGTGCGACTCGATGAATCGAACCAACTGCATAAAGGTCGGCTCCTTCATCAACACCGACAGTGGCAGTTCGATCGAGAATTCCTGTATCACACGTCGTTCCCCATTCAATGTGTTGTTGAGTATAATGGAGTGGAGATGCACGACACTCGAATCGAATCGAATCGATCGTACCTGCTTTACAATTGAAATCAATCGTACAGCCGTCAACGAATCCATGATCAACGGAGTATTGGGTGCTCCAGAACACTTGAGCCCGAGTCGTTTCGTGAGGAAGAACAAGAGCAACTCGCTGACGGGAGCAGTGTGCGACGGCGTGGCAGCGAGGTCCATGTTGGCATCGGCCTCGAGATCGTCGATGCTGTACAGGTACTTGAGCTGCTGCGCAAAGAACTTTTCGAGTCCCGGACGGCGAGCCTTGAGGCTCGAGGTCAAGAGGCCGTTCTCGAACGTGAAGGCGTGTGGATGGAGATGGATGCGCTTCGGGATCTCGTACGCATGGAGCTTCTGCTCGATGCCAGTCACCGTCAGATCGCCCAGTACAATCTCTTGCAACTCGGGTCGTGAGCAGTAGAACTCGAGCTTGCTCTGCTCGCTCGCGCCAAATGACGGTGGCAAGTCGATGCCTCGCTCGAACGCCGCTTGTTCCATCATCATCAGATCCGGTACGACGACGGCCACCAAATACTCTCGCATCGATTCTCCATGCACAAAGATCTGTGTACGAAGTTCATCAGTCAACGAGCCTTCATGATCGACGACGACAATGACGACGAAAACGACTACCACTACTTGAGCCAACTCTATCGTGGCATATACCTGTCGGACAAACTTGTTAACTTGCAACTTGATCTCGATACGTTCAGGCGCAATGAACTTGCCTTGCGCCAACTTGAAGATGCTCTTCTTGCGATCGATCAAGGTATAGCCACCGGTCTCGCTGTTGAGTTCGGCAATGTCGCCCGTGTGGAACCAGCCGTCGTCATCGAACGCTGCGGCCGTGGCCTTGGGATCCTTAAAGTAGCCGTTCACCATGTTGTCCGAACGCACGAGCAACTCGCCTCGTGCATTGGGTTTGTCGGTCGTAAAGTAGCCGCTCTCGGGCACGTCGATCAACTTGCACTGCACGCTCGCGAACGATGTCGCCGTGTCGAACGTGTAGATCGAACCGACCTCGGTGGCACCGTAGCCGTCGTTGACCGTGCACTTGAAGCACTCGCTCAAGAAGGCCTTGACGCTCTCGCTGGTCGGCGCACCGCCGGTACCCACGACCTCGAGATTGCCGCCCATCTTGCGTGCATACTTGCGCAGCAGATTGGTGCGCAACAGTGCATGGTCCGACACGGGATACTTGCGCATGACCGACGCCCACTCCTGACGAAAGTCCGTGTAGAGTTGGTTGAAGATGCGTGGCGTACTGACGAGCATCGAGGGTCGAATGCCTGCAAAGTCGTCGTAGATACGCGCCAGATCACCACAGTAGAAGCCGAGTTGGCCTCCGTAGAGGATTGTCAATGCTGCCATTTGACGATCCTACAAAGTAATAATGTCAACAACAACAATCGCCAACAATCGTCAACATTGTCAGATAATCGTGAGTGAGTTCGATTTAAGGTACTCGTACCATAAAGTGAGCGAATGAACAGAAGCTCACGGTCACGAGCGGGAACGGCATGCCGTATCCGACGCAGATGCGATTCAGAAAGGTCTGATTCGTGAACATCACGCCCTTGGGTACACCAGTCGAGCCACTCGTGTACGTCAGCGTGTAGAGATCGCTCGGATTGGCGACGGCCGCAGGTGCGATCGACTCGCTGCCAATGGCCTCGAGCTCCGAGAAGCGCAGCAGCTCGATGCCGAGTGCGTTGGTCGATTCGAGCGCGCCCGACGGAAGCTTGTCGTCCATCGAGACGATCAGTCGCACCTTGATGGGCTTGTCGGGCGGCGTGGTTCGAATCGCCTCGACGAACGTCGCAATGAGGTCGGCGCTGCATACGACGCATTGCGTCTCGGTCGAGGAGAGAATGTGGTGCAGGCCCTCGAGGTCTTGATTGACGTTGATCGGCACACTGGGATAGTCCTGCCTGGCGCACGCGAGATCGGCCAGCAGCCACTCGGGTCGATTGATCGAGCAGATGGCCACAAAGGTACGCGGCTCGAAGCGAGTGCGCAAGCCCGAGCCGCAGTGGATCACGCGTTGCAGCGTCTGCCGATAGCTCAGCCATTGGAACTGCGACTCGGCGTTCTCGGCCGTCGTCGGTCCAAAGTCACTGCGCACGCCGAGGAAGCGCTCGTCGCCCCAGTAGCGCAGAGCGTTCTCGAGCGTCTGGTACGTCGTGGCGACTCGGAACGCCGCTCCGCCGCGCTTCGGAGGCAACGGCTGGCAGTGTCGGAACTCGCGTACGTAGTGCTCGTGCTCGTGCGCGAACCAGAGACTGCGTCCGAACGCCGGGTAGTAGTAGAACTCGCGAGCCGGTGGCTCTTGCGGAATGGTCTGCATCTGCGCAAACTCGGGCTTGCTGAGCTTCTCGTGGCATTCGGCACACAGATCGACCGATTGGCATTGCAGACAGTGATAGCGCACGTTGCCCGTGAGCACGCCGCCGCACAGCGTACACTTGAAGTCGAGCGCCCCATTCTCGCCCGAGAGCGATGCCGTCGCACTCTCGGCGCTGTTGCGCAGCGATCCAGATGATCCATCGGCGCTGTGGTTGCTGCCTTCGAGCTCACAATCGCCCACTCGCAACGTCTGCGAGTCGCTCAACAATGCCTCGGGCGGCTCCTCCTGAGGTGCCAAGATTCCGGCCTCGACACACGCGAGTTGCAGCGAGGCCGAGAGATTCACGTTGCCCTCTCGTGCCGCTATCTCGAGGAACAATCGTCGAAACTGTATGAAGCTCAACCGACCCGATGCCAATGGATCGCATAGACTCAACAATTGATACGCTCGATCTTCAGTATACGGCGTCTACTCAATCATATCAGACCGTGTGAGTCTCGCATCATCATCATCATCATCATCATCATCATCATCATCATCATCATCATCATCATCATCATCATCATCATCATCATCATCATCATCATCATCATCATCACCATCATCCAATCATCGAATCATCCATACATTGAGTACGGAACACAGTTGCATGAGGAATCGCTTGGCCTTGCCATACGGCAGTCCAAGCGTCTGCTCCGAAGCCGACTGGGCATACGAGTTCCACAACTCGGTCAACGCCGCGGTCGAGATCGGCTCCTGGCTTTGCACGATCACTCCAAGCTTCTTGGACTGCGAGGACCCCATCTTCCACAGACCAACCCACGACCTGCCACAAGACATTGACATTCCCACAACCAATCAGCGCTCTCGCGAGAGAAGGAGAGATGTGATCGTTCTACCAAGCTATCGAGTGATCTGGCCCAATCCTGTAAACCTGAGTGCACTACCAAGCACACAAGCTCTGATAGGAGGGCGGGAGGGTTTGATTGACGCGCGCGCGTGTGTGTGTGGGCCGGTGTATGAATGTACACGCACGTACCGTGTGAGAGGAGATGCGAGCAACAGCGAAGCAGCAAACGAATGAACTCCCAGAATCCATCAATCAATAATCAATACCCGCCCTCAACTTCAATCATCTCATCAAAAGCACGATTGTTATTGGTATTATGGTGGCAAGGGGATTATTTTGTGTGACGCGATAGAATAGAATAGAAGATAACAACGCGTGTGAATGGATAACAAGACAGCAAGACAGCAGCAGGTCAATCGATCATCGAACGAATGTGAAATGTGCTACGTGATTCGACCTCACAACATCAACGCCTGGCACGACTCAGGCGTCACGGTCAAGTATCGTTTGTCGATGACTCCCAATCCATACGGATCATAACCTCGTGTCTGTGTGTGTGTCAACACTCTCGAGTTAGTACTGCAATACATGTGGCCTGAGAGAAAGTGCGCATGTGCTCGGACGCGTACCACAATGTGCTGCGTAAGTTCGACAATCTTGGCGAGATAGATGGCAGCACCAACTGGCGCTTGAGCCGACTGCTTAAAACCATCCTCAAATTCTTGGTCGATGAAGCACGGGCACGCCTCAGGTGATGCTAGCTGCACGGCTCGCAAGCGTGGGCTGCCTGTGCTCGTCGTGAAGAGCACCAAGTCACCGAACGAGAAGTGATCGAGTGCCACCATGGTCTTCTGTTGGGCTGCCGGTGCCTCTGAGCCGGCCGGCAACGCTGTTCGTCATCGTAATCACAGTAGGTGCCATGTGAGTCATGCGTGCTCGCTCACTGGTGTGCATGCTGGTGCCGTCACGTACGCGAGCTAGTATCGGCTCCAGACAATCGCATCGATTGACCCATGAGTTGAACGTTCTCGCGCAGTTGATAATTCAAGGCATCAATCTCCGTGTCCTTGGCGGCCAGTTCTTCTTGCATCGACGTGATGCTGGCAAAGAACTCTGTGAGCTTCTTTTCGTATTCTGCGATGGAGCCGCGAAGTTTGACTACTTGCTGCTGACTGGTATTGGCGTCGTTCGTGGCTTGTAGCAACTCGCTTCGCAGAGTTGCCAAGTTCGACTTCAATCCCGAAATCTCGACGTCGCGACTGATCAATCCTTGGTTGAGCAGTTCCAAACGCTGCTGTGTCTGCTCCTCCGATTTCTGCAACTCATCGACGCGCGAAACGAGGTGCAACACGCGCGCCTCCTTGGCTTGCAGCTGAGCCTCCAGCGTTTGAATGCGCCCCGTCAGCTCGAGCACCAACGAGCCTTGTTGCTCGAGTCCACTCTGCCTCTCGCTCACCAACGACGAGATTTGCTCCTCCCTCTCGTTCACTTGTCGTTGCAGGCGA
>Ga0209914_1003896_pt1 | contig 9950 bp, 9 predicted proteins | sample ThiBiot_500_plan_FD_183949 | JGI IMG/M metagenome (GOLD analysis project Ga0209914, IMG submission 183949) | Wastewater bioreactor microbial communities from Cape Town, South Africa - Thiocy_cont_500_plan (SPAdes) | ecosystem: Engineered > Bioreactor > Thiocyanate-remediating > Anaerobic-Aerobic ... | reverse complement strand
AGCGCCAAATCCATAGAAACGCTCCGAAAACTCGTAACGAATGGGCCGGATCACTCCGGCCCAAGCTGAAATGCTGGTTAGCGAATATCGCTACCGATCCATTTCATCGAGATCTTTTCATAGGCGCCGTCGGCGAGCATCTCCTCGAGAACCTTCTGCATCTTTGCCTTGAGTTCCGGATTGTTCTTGCGGATCGCGATGCCGAGGGCAACGCGGCCGCCTTCGATGTTCGGCGTATCGAGAATGCGAATCTTCTGGCCGGTTTCCTTGACGGCGACCATGACCGGAACACTGTCCATCACGAGAGCGTTGATACGGCCGGCTTCGAGATCGACGAGCATCTCCGGAAGCCCCTTGTAGGAACGAACCGTCAGGTTGCCCTGAGCCTTCGCCCACTTTTCATGTGCGTCGCCGAGCGTGACGCCAACGATCTTGCCGTTGAGGTCTTCCAGCTTCTGGATGGAGGAGTCCGCCTTCACCACGATCGCTCTGCCAGCGTGATAGTAGGGGCCAACGAAGTCCACAGCCTTTTCGCGCTCCGGCGTGATTGTCATCGACGCGACGACGGCATCGTACTTCTTCGCCAGGAGGCCTGCGATGATCCCGTCGAAAGGCGTCGTGATGATCTTGGCCTTGAGACCCATGCGCTCGGCAATGGCTTCGCCGATCGAGGCGTCGAAGCCGACGACCTGGTTCTGATCGTTCGTGAAGCTGAACGGAGGATACTGGCCGCTCATGGCGACACGCAGTTCGCCCGAGTCCTTCAGGGTTGCCAGCTCGTCAGCGCGAGCATGCGTTAGGGAAAATGTTGCCGTGATCGCAACGGCAGCCGCAGCGATCAGATTTGTAAACTTATGCTTGAACACGTCAGTTTCCTCTGTTGGTATTTTGTTTCGTTTTGTCGGTTTCCCAGCAACCTTCACCGTCAGAGTTTTGCATAGCCATTTTTGGCAAGCACCAAGCAAGGTGTCAGCGTACCTGACACATTGCCGGAATTGGCCGACATTATGTCGCCCGATGCTTTTGCGGTACTCGCACCTGCCCCGCGAAGGCGAGGAACGGCGTCAGAATCAGATCGCTGCAAGCTTTGACAAGACCAATCGCACGGCCGCAATGGTTGCAGCAAATCACGCGCATATGCCGCTTGAAATACAAAGGGCCGCACCCCCGACCATCGCTGGAGCGGGAATGCGGCCCAATTGGCGGCCTGCCGATGCGTTATGGATTATTTCAACGCGGCTTCGAAACTTGCACTCAGGACATCGAGCAGATGATCGGCATTTGTCCGGTTGAAGATCATGGATGGCCGCATCTTCAGCACGTTGTCGTGCGGCCCTTCGGTTCCCATCAGAATGCCGCGTGCTCTCGCACCGTCATTGATCTTCCGGGCTAGGTCCGTGGCCGGCGCTTTGGTCTTGCGATCGGTGACCAGCTCTATTCCGAGGAAGAGGCCAAGGCCGCGCACATCGCCGATAATGTCGAAGCGATCCTGCATCTTGCGGAAACCATCGAGCAGATAGTTGCCAACATTGAAAGCATTCTCGCGCAACTTGTCCCGCTCGATCACATCCAGGACCGCCAATCCGACGGCGCAGGACACGGGATTGCCGGCAAAGGTGTTGAAATACTCCATGCCGTTGTTGAAGCTATCCGCAAGTTCCCGCGTCGTGACGATCGCCGACATCGGATGGCCGTTGCCGATCGGCTTGCCCATGGACACAACGTCCGGAACCACGCCCTGGGTTTCGAAAGCCCACCAATGGCTGCCGACGCGGCCGAAGCCGACCTGCACCTCATCGGCGAGGCAAAGACCGCCAGCCGCACGCACCATGGCGTAGACTTCCTTCAGATATCCATCCGGAAAGAAGACCTGACCGGCAACGCTCGGGATCGATTCAGCCATGAAGAATGCAGGAGCCCGCCCCTTCTTGCGCATGCCCTCGATCTGCTCGGCAACGCTTTCCGCAAAGCGCTTGCCATGTTCTTCGACCGGCCATTCTTCCGGAGCGCGATAGCTATCCGGAATGACTGCTTCATGGACATGCTCCGGACGTCCCTTGCCGCCCTTGCGCTTGTACTTGTACGGGCTGAGATCGATCAGCTCTTGCGTCGTGCCGTGATAGGCCCAGTCGACGACGATTGCGTCGTTGCGTCCGGTGTGGTTGCGCGCCATTCGAAGCATCAGGCTGTTGGCCTCGCTTCCCGAGCAGGCAAAGGATGCAACCGACAGACCTTCAGGCAATGTCGCCGTCAGCCGCTCGGCATACTCGACGATATTGTCGTGCAGGTAGCGCGTGTTGGTATTGAGCAGCCCGGCCTGACGGGACAGTGCTTCGACGACCTCGGGATGCGCATGCCCGAGATGGCAGACGTTGTTGAAGCAATCGAGATAGGCCCGGCCGTAATTGTCGATCAGCCAGACGCCATCGCCACGGACGAACTTGATCGGCTCGGAATAGGAGATAGAAAGATTGGGCAGCAACAATTCCTTGCGCTTGGCGATCAATTCCTCTCTCGTCCGGCCATGCTGAGAGAACGTTTCGGGCGGCAGGCCGGCGAGAGCCGACGCGTCCGGGAAAACTTCGGCCCATACGTCGAGATAGGCGGATTCACCGACGCCTAGAATCTCTGTCGCCGTCAGCGCGGTGTCGGTCGAAATCTGGAAGTGCAGATGAGGAGTCCAGCCGCCGTTTTCGTGAATATCGCCCATATAGCCGACGAGATCACCAGCTTCCAGGTGCTGACCCGGCTTCAGTCTGCCGAGCGCCTCATGCGCCATGTGGCCCCAAAGCGTGACGAAGGACGGGCAGCCATCGGGGGCATGTTCGAGCGAGATGAGGCCGCCATAGCCCAGTGGTTCATGTTCGATCTCGACACTTCTGACAGTACCTGCCACCGGAGCGTAAAGTGGCGTTCCGGCAGGCATGAACAGGTCGACGCCAAGGTGATGGATGCGTCGCTTGCCCTCGATGAACCGCGATTCAAAGGCCTTGTCGGTATAAACGGTTCTCTTCTCACCCCAGGAACCAACGCCGAGCTCTATCTTGTGCTCCTCGGCATAGTCCGTCCACCATTTGGTCGCTTCTTGCGGGCGTTGTTCAGCCGAGGCCACGGTCATGATATGCGATGCGTCGCCATAAGGGACGATCGCCTTGCTCATCGTGGCAGCTGCCGGGCGGACGATATCGGCAAAGCTCTTGCTGTTGTCGGCGATCCAATGGCGAACAGCGCCGGCGCCTTCGACTGCGTCGAAGCCGCACGCCTTGCGCAGAACTGCGGTAGCGAAACGCGGATTCATGCCATCCATCTTCTCAAGCAGACGCCATGCCGGCGCCTCGCTGATCGCCAGATAGGGATTGTCGCCGGTCTGCTCGTGACGGGAGGCGGAGAAGGTGACGCTCGTCACCAGACGCATGGCGATAAGGTCGAACAGGATGTCGATCTCTTCGGCCTGCAGCGGATATCTCTCGTGGAAGCCGGCGGCGAGAGCCGCGGCCGCACCGATCGGATCCTCCATGTCCAGGATCGAGTAGGCGCAGGCAATGGCCACTTCAGCGATGAGAACGGTGTGGACGGCATCGCCGAAATCGATAACACCTGAAATTCTCTGATTGTTGTGCTCGTCGACCAGCACATTCCAGTCATTGGCATCATTGTGGATGACCTGCGCGCGCAACCGCGAGAGCTTGGGCTCGACGAGAGTTTCAAAGCGCTCGATAAAGCGTTCGAGGATCGCCCGCCTTGCGCCGTCGCGGACAAAATGCAGACGAGACCGTGCCCGCGCCGCATGACGCAGATCCCAGTCAAGCTCGCGCAGAGCGCCCGGATGAATGAAGCCCTGGAGCGCTCGGTCAAGTTCACCAAGCGACCGGCCGAGGCTGCGCATCAACTCGATGGTTCTGCCAACCTCGGCAAGCGGCGTCCCGGCCAGCCAACCGACCAGACGCAACGCATGCGTCTCGCCATTCGCGGCCGTCGTGGACGCCAGAAAGTCGCCCGAGAGACTTGGCTTCAGATGAGGAACCACAAGCTCCGAATTGGCGCCGGCAAGATGATTGAGAAGCGCGGTCTGAAACTCGCTCTCGATCCTCGGCTCGCTGGAGTTGACGATCTTCAGGATCCAGCCAGCATCGACCTCCGTCTTCAATCGATAGTTGCGGTCGCGCTCGCTGTCGAGCGGCGACGCCTTGGCCGTGACGCCGAATATTTCCTTGGCGAGCCTTTCGGCATCTCCTGCAGACAGTTGAGGAGCCGGATGGGAGAGATCAGTCATAGTTGTTGTTTTTCCAAGCTATTTTTTCTTTCCGATAGCTTGGCACGCAATCGGTTTTCAGGCATCAAGTATCCTGCCGGATCAAGCAAGTATCCTGTCGGATCGAACCGGCACACTGTCGGAATGGGCCGACAGATGTCCGGCCTCAAAGCGAGAAGACCATGCGTGACCTTGACGCCAAAGATCGGGAAATACTCGAAATCCTGTCGAGGGAAGCACGCATTGCGGTCAAGACTCTCGCCGGACGGATCGGCCTGTCGAGAAGCGCAACGAGCGAACGTGTTACCAATCTCGAGCGAAGCGGCGTCATCAGGGGTTACCGCGCCGACATTGGTGAGATCGATGCCAATGTCATCCGAGCGATCCTTCTCGTCAGCCTTAAGCGCACGCCGGCACTCCACCTACTTGACCTGCTTGCGCGGCACACGGAGGTAAAGCGCGTTTCGTCGGTGAGCGGTCAGCTCGACCTGGTGGTAGAACTGGAGGCAGCATCGATCAACGACCTCAATCAGGTCCGCGACTTGATCGCCAGCCACGAGGCGGTGGAGGACATCACGACTGCGGTGGTATTAAGACGGGATATCGATCGCGAATCTCGGTAACTTAATGGCTGGAGCAATGGCGCCAGCGGTCCTTCCGTTACATGGCTGATGCGCACATCTGTTCATCTGCAACTAGCCAAGCCAACACGAACCGGTTCTGTCGCAAGACGGAATGGCAACCTATCTCCGGCATATGGCCGGCCGGATTGCATCATCATCGATGGCAGTCAGACCAATCACCAGGTGGTCATTTCCAGCGATACCGAAAACCGCCTGCGCGACCGATCGCGGCGTTCACTGAACTCGATCCGCATCCGCAGGCGCCAATATCTCAACAATCGGATCGAGCAGGACCATCGGCGCATCAAGCGCCGCATCCGGTCCATGCTCGGCTTCAAATCGACGGCAAGCGCTGAAATCACTCTCCGCTATCGAGATGGTCCACATGATGCGCAAGCGACAAGCGAGGTTCGCCGACAATCTACGTCCGTCAATCGTAAGCGCGAATTTCTGTGCGCCTTCTGAAGGGCGGTGCTCTGATGCATGAAGTTTCCACCCGAAATAGGTGGACACCAAATCATGGATGAAGATGCTCCTAAACTGCAAGTGCGGCTTGTTGGTCGCGACGGCCGTCGTCGATATGACCCTGCGTCGAGAGATCGGCTTGTCGCGGCTTGCCTGGAACCCGGCGTTTCGGTCTCGCGTCTGGCGTTGGAGCACGGCGTCAATGCTAATCTTGTTCGGAAATGGGTGAAGAGAGCCAAAGAAGGACGTCCTTTGCCTCTGGTCTCGGGGTTCGTTCCGGTTCGGATTGCTGCAGATATTTCCTCGGCCTCTGGCGGCGATTTGCTGGCGAAGACCGAGCCATTGGGCAAGCACTCTCATGCACCCAAGGTGAGTGCTCTCCTGCCGAATGGGATTAGCCTGACCGTTGAGTACGACGATGTGGATGGACTGGTCGCAATCGTAGGAGCGCTGGGTCATGTTCAGACTGGGCGCTGATCTTGAGGTCTATTTGTACCGAGAGCCGATCGACTTTCGGGCAGGCATCAACAGCCTTGCAGTCCTGGTCCAGGAGACGATGGCGCTGGACCCGTTTGCTCCTGCGGTATTTGCCTTCTGCAATCGCCGGCGTGACCGGGTGAAGCTTTTGTTCTTTGATCGGTCCGGGTTTGTTATGGTCCTGAAGAAATTGACGGAAGACAAGTTCAGGTGGCCCCGCCGAGAGACTGTGGTGGTGACACTCTCGACCGAGCAGCTCCAGTGGATCCTGGACGGCATCGATATCGATGCGATGGTGCGCCATCCGGTTCGGCAATATCAGATCGCCGGCTGAGGATGGCGAATTGAGCTGTTGACGCGCAGGGCCGGTTCAGATTCAAGGATCTGATGACGAGAACCGGCGAGCCGAGCGTTGCAGAACTGATGGCGCAGTTGGCGGCAAATGCTGCCGAAATCGCCGCGCTCAAAGCCGAGAAGGAAGCGCTCTCGCAACGGGTCGTCAAGCTGGAAGAGGAGCTGGCACTGGCAAGGCTTCATCGCTTTGCCCCACGCAGCGAAAAGCATATTGATCGCCTCTTCAACGAAGCCGAAGAGGCTGCAGACGAAGATGATAGTGACGGCGGTGATGACGTTGTCGATCTCCCGGACACAGGCCTGCCGCCGGTCGAGAGCACCGCAGGAAAGAAACGCGGCCGCAGACCTCTGCCGGAAGACTTGCCGCGCGAGCGTGTCGAATACGACCTTGCTGACGATCAGAAGGCTTGCCCGTGCTGCAACAGTCAAATGCATCGCATGGGCGAGGCCGTTACTGAACAGCTCCATATCGAGGTCAAGGCAAAGGTTCTGCAGAATGTGCGGTTCAAATATGCTTGCCGCCATTGCGACCGCACCGGGATTAACACGCCCGTCGTAATCGCTCCAATGCCGCCACAACCCCTGCCAGGCAGCATCGCTACTGCCTCGACGCTAGCCTTCGCGCTGGTTCATAAATACGTCGACGGCACCCCGCTCTACCGCGTGGCACAGACATTCGAGCGGGCCGGCGTTCCGATCAGCCGCGGCGCTCTTGCTCACTGGGTAATCGGTTCGAGCGAGAAGCATCTTCATCGCATCTATGACGCTCTGAAGCTGCGGCTCCGATCGCAACCCCTCATTCATGGTGATGAGACAACAGTTCAGGTCCTTAAGGAGAAGGACAAGGAAGCCACCAGCACGTCGTATATGTGGGCATATCGCAGTGGCGAGGACAGCGACGAGCCAATCGTGCTTCTCGATTATCAGCCCGGCCGCGGCCAGATTTACCCTCAGACCTTCCTCGGAGACTACCGCGGCATATTGGTGAGCGATGGCTACACTGCATGGCGCACATTGAATGGTGCAACCCATGTCGGATGCATGGCCCATGCCAGGCGACGCTTCGTTGACGCGCTCAAGGCCAGAAAGAACGGCGGCGGGCCGCCGGAGCAAGCGCTTCGGTTCTTCGAGCAGCTTTACAGGATCGAGAGGCAGGCCCGAAGCGAAAAGAACGGCGCCAATGAAACGCAGGCCGACTGCATTCGCCGCTTCCGACAACAACACAGCTTGCCCGTCCTGAATGCCCTAAAGGCGTGGCTCGACGCCATCGCGCCAAAGGTTGTGCCGGATACCAAGCTCGGCGATGCCGTGTCCTACACTTTGAACCAATGGGATTACCTGACACGCTACACCGGCGACGGCAGGATGCCGATCGATAACAATGTTCTCGAACGCGAGATCAGAGTTTTTGCGACCGGAAGAAAATCGTGGCTGTTCAGCGACACCGCCGATGGAGCCAAGGCCAGTGCCGTGATCTACAGTCTGATGCTCACTTGCCGCGCCTGTGGCGTCGATCCGCTGGCATGGCTGCGCCACGTGCTCACCGAGTTGCCGCAGCGGACGGAAGCGGCCGACATAGGTGACCTGTTGCCGATCAACTTCTCCAAAGCCTCTGCCGCCGCCTAACAGAGCCGGAATAATCACTACAGATCCGAGGGCGGTTCACCGGTCAGGCCGTCAATGCGCATGGAAAATCGCGCTTACGTTCCGAACCTTTAGGCCGTTGGTGTTGTAGCGAATGTTGGCGGCGCTGCGGCTCCCCGGGCACGTTCACTCGGTATAAGTTGAACGGTTGCTCGATGGAAGCGGCTCAGCTCTCGCTGGATAGAGCGCTCTTGAGATTCGTTTCTACAAAGTCACGCCCTTTGAACAGGATCGGCATCTTGAGAGTATCCGCGCAAGCATAGGATAGGCAGTCGGCGAAGTTGAGTTGGGCGGGATGGCCCTTTCCCTTGCCGTATACAGCGAAGGCTTCCACCGCGCGCCGGGCGATGGCATCGGTGATTGGAATCACGGTAATTTTGGCCGCTTGAAGAAAAGCGTCAAACATCTCTTGGGCATCGAGGACCTCTAGCCCAAGAATACGCGCCAGATTGATGGTCGCCTCAAGCCGGACATGCGCGCCAGTTTGCCGCTGTGCGGCGCCATCGAGAGCGTCCAAGTAGATATCGGCTTCCGGCTCTCCGGCAAGGATGGCGACGAAGGCAGAGGTCTCGATGAACATCATTGACCCCACAGTGCGTCACGTTCCTCTTTCGTTAAGGGTGGGGCAGGTGGGAGCTTTGCCTTGGCAAGTGCTCGTGCACGGATCTCTGCGACGTGCTGTTTCAAGGGCACAGCTTCGTCAGCCCGCTCAATCTCGTGCTGCAACGCAAGCTTGATAGCCGCGGTCAGGTTGGAGGCGCCACGTTTGCGCATAACGGTTTCCGCCAAGATGCGAACTTCCGAATCTCGGATACTGAGCATGTGACACCCTTGTTGTCATGACAATAGCTGTATATACGTATGGACGACTTTTGTCCATACGTGACTGAGACTAGATTCATGTCTGTTTCTGACCCTGTGCCCAATTCCGGCGCCATCGACCCTAGGCGTTCACACCATTCTGGTCGCGGGTCCTAATCCCTTCACATCATTACAGATCCAAATTTGTGGGCTGCGGGCCGTGATTTTTAAAGTGGCGTTACAGCCAAGTGCAGCGGCCCGGTGGCAATGGCTGCGGGACTGGCGTCGGCCAGCTTATGGAAGCGGCAACGTCGAAGGTGTGGCCAGCAGACTGCCAGCGACACGGTGTTAAAACCGTGATCCCCCAGCAGATATTCAACCTGTGAAAAGTGCCGACCAGGACATGTCAATTTACGGAATACGCGCATATTCTCGGTTGCAGTCGAGGTCTACTCAAGAATCGAGGCTTCACTTGATAAAAAAGGCTATTTTGATCGCAGGACTACTTTCCCAGCCTTGCGCCATCGCCCAGGCAACTGAGGCATACAAGACATATCTGTTCGAGAACAATCCGGGTTCGAATAGAAGCGGCCCGGTCGACGCTGCGACACAGCTTGCCTACTATGCCGCGAATTTGGTGCTGGTTCAAAAATGCGACGGCCAACATCAGCGGCACCATGAAGCTTGGGAGAACCGGATAGCCGTTGGTATTCTCACTTACGGTTCGCGTTATAGGCTTTCGTACGATCTCCAGAAAGCCTCTGAGCGAGATGCTCAAAAGCAGTTAAATGACTTAAATCAACACGGAAAAATTTCCGACGCGATGTGCAGGCATGCGGCTTCGATGTTCAGAGCAGCTCTCGCCGCAGACATGGAACCTCCCAACGGGACCAAAGCGTCCGATGAGGCGGAATCAAAAAATCGAGCGCTCGCCGAGAGATTAAAGGCCGGCTTCTTCGGATCGATCCGAAGCGGAAGAGCGATTTCTCCGTTTCAGATAGCGAACGTCTCGCTTGGGGATTATAACACCTTTGAAGCTACGATGAAGTGGCCACGCTCGGGCACGACCAACATAATAAGAGGCCGCGTCAACGGTAAGGAGCAACTTATCTGGAGGGAAATCAGCAGTCAGTCATCTGGAAAATCTGTAGCCTGCGAGTATACACTCAATCGCCGCAGTCCGACTTCGATGGCAGGAATTTGGGGTAAGTGCGCACGTGGCGGCTTCGTTGAGATTTCACTACCGGATATCAGTCGTTAGGCGAAATCTCGAGGTTGATCATTGCGGACTTGGTTGTGGCGCCCTTTCGCAATACAGGGTTGTCGGTTCGATT
>Ga0209914_1003885_pt1 | contig 9964 bp, 8 predicted proteins | sample ThiBiot_500_plan_FD_183949 | JGI IMG/M metagenome (GOLD analysis project Ga0209914, IMG submission 183949) | Wastewater bioreactor microbial communities from Cape Town, South Africa - Thiocy_cont_500_plan (SPAdes) | ecosystem: Engineered > Bioreactor > Thiocyanate-remediating > Anaerobic-Aerobic ... | reverse complement strand
GGAGATATTTCAACATAGAATTTTAGAAAATATAAACTCCATAACCATAATGAATTATGCATCTCATTAAAGAAATAGAGCTAATTAATTTTTATGGGGATTAGTATATTCGATTAACAGTCATTTGATTCATTCAGTCAGTTCTTTAAAGGCACAATTCTTTCAATATAAACTGAACACATAGAGTACTCGGAAATCACTGTTCACCATAATAATAAATGTAAGCCGCACCTCGTCGTTCGTCAGCGTCCCTGCGGTTCGCCACTCACGACTCGAGCGGCTCAATCTTTCTTTCTTTATAACACATATACAAAATTTCTCACACTGTATCAGTGAAACTTTCTAATATACAGTAAAACCTCCCTATGTGGATACCTCTCTATAGTGGACACCCACCTATTGTGGACGCCCTCCGGTCCGCCCAAGCACTTTTTGCTGGAAGTTGCCCTCTCTTAAGTGGACACCTCTTTATTCTGGACTGTGGACACTTTTTTAAAGTCCCTCTATAGTAAATCGCCTTTCTAAAGTGGACATTCGTGAAAATTGAAATTTTTTACACACTATAATGATGATAAATGTGCACGAATTATTTCTTTTAATCATGATGATCTCAAATATCTTCTCAAAAGAAAGGATCATGAGAGTAACAATGATGAACTTGACTAGTCAGGATGGAACAAAACGACATGAATAATTTCATACAGAACAAAACAAAGAAAATCAGAACAATTAGGAACTATAAAAGAGGACGAATCGGTCATTCACTCACTTTTCTAGTCATGAAACGACATGAGTTACCTTTAGAAGAAAAAATACAACTTATAAAAGATAATAATGGAGGTCTTGGTATGTCAGTACGAAAATTAGCTGAAAAGTACTCAATCTCCAAAAGTAGTGCAACAAACATTTTATCTCGTCGTGAAGAATACGAAACCGATTATTTTAAAAGAGACTAAAGATCTTTATAGATTTTGACATATTTCATATTTTGTTTCTATGTATTTTAAATATTTTTCTTAATAAATTAATTTATGAAATGTTCTTGAAATGCTACAGTTTGAATAATGAAGAAAAATAGTCTATTTTCACTCGGGAACTGATAGGAGACTTAATTATCATGGAAAAAGTGGATACCTCTATATAGTGGACACCTCCTGATAGTGGACACTTTGAGCTGGTCCGGTAGGTGTCCACTTTAGAGAGGTTTTACTGTAGTCACTTTTTTCAATACCGAAAACTGAAATTCAAAAGCTTATCAGTTAATTAGTTCTCTGATACTTGATTTTGTTTTATCGAAGTCATAGAACATTTCAATTATATCAAAACATCCTTCTTCCCTCAAGAGACTTCATCGACAGCAATAAAAACGTTTCAGAAAACAACGAAATTGTCCTATACGATTTTCTCTGATTAAACTTTAAAAAATTGTGACTTCTCAAAATACTCACTCTTTCTTTAATAATAAGTAACGCAACATTAACGTTGCTAACTCTCTACTCGAGGCAAATATTACACGTAACGCTCGCCTACATAAGCTCTACATTTCTTTCTACGAAAGAAAGTTTGAAATACATATAATGCAAATCTCAAATCTTAATCTTCTATCGGCATCTCAGTTGATCGTACATCCTCAGTTATCATCCATGTGTATTTTCTGTTGAACAACTATTAACCTACATATTACCTCAAATACGTATAGCTTCTATACTTTATTCACAATCTAACATTGAAAAGAAGCAAACTCTCCAACAGAAACACCAACTCATTACGCTTCTCTGCTGATGCCTATCTGATGATCTACTACCCACAACTTCTCTATTACTCAAGTTTTTCTATCTAAAACTGTAAGACACACAAGTGTACATATACTCTTAGTAGCAAATCTACTGAGCCAATTCTCTGCAACATTTTCTTCAGGAAAATCAGAATTCTTCTTCACCTACAAATATACGCGATACAACTATCATCTTAATTTTCCCAGCAACATGTGTTCAAGTAAATAGATCCACTCCGACAACAAGTGCAGCTACACTTTTGATTTTCTTCATTACTCACAAATGTTCTCAACAAACGTCTAGCAGCTCGTCAGCGTCGCTCTGCTCCGCTACTCACTGCTAGCCGCTCATGATGTCCGCTGTAAATACCAAACAAGGCTTTCAAGAATTTTCAAAAAATTCGAGAGAAAATACTAGGTAGTAAATTTTACAAGCGGCAGTAAAACATGACTTTCATCGAAAACTAACATCAGATTCGGATTCCCCATATTCGATTACCTTTGATCAAACTTTATGGAAAATCGGAATTTCGTGTGTTGGTACCACTCCAGCTGGAGAATACCAGCAGCAAAATTTTGATGTTCCGACATCAGATTCGAACTCCCCGAGCCCGATAACCTAGGATCCAACTAACTTCGGACCATAAATGGTCAATATTAGTCACTATAATACGTACTGTTTCCTGATTGGATAGGGCAAACAAAGTTTTAAGACTTTTTCCTACCCATTTTAGAAGCCTATAACCCTTTCTTTCAGAAAAGGGAATAACAGCTTTTCTGAGTGAATTCATATGTATATAAAATGAATAGCCCATGATAAAGAAAGGATAGAACGTGGCGACTCTCACAATGTAAAGCAGTATGTTGGAAAAAACCCACAACATGAAATACAGACATGTTTCACCAATCAAAAGAACAGAACAAAAAACCCAATAGATTGTATGACTTATCAGTCAAGATACACAGAACAGGAAAGAGCGACAATATTTTAATCTTTACGGAACTTTCCGGCAATACACGATCGTGCATATAAATATTTTCGTTTCTCTTGTATTTGTTTTATTCGTTTCAATCGTTGACATCGTATTTCACTGGTAAGTTGTTTTTTATCTCTTTGCGCATTTATCTATGTATATGGTAGATTATCTCCTTCCTATCTACAACAGTATTATTCCATCTTTTCACACCAAATTCTAAATATAAATAATGCTAGCTTTATGTGTAAAGTCACTATCATATTACTAAATTCTGTAACAAAACACAGTAGAAATCCCTCAACATTTATTAATTCTAAATGTAATACCAAAGATTTTTATCCACTATATACATACATAAGAGATGCAGAACTTTTCAAAAGATAAAAAATTTCCCCGAAAATTTTTTTCGTCATTTACACAACAACTTTATTTATCATGAAATATGAATAAAAGCCATAACACAATAGTTCGCCGTACTCGTTACAGATCGTAAAATATAGGAATTCTTTCTACTGATTCTTCTCTCAAGCGGTTCAAATAAATCGACGGTTCGTTTGTGAAGAAACATCTCACTGAATCCGAAGATCAGTAAAAGCTAGCAGATACTTCGAATATCCGCTCATTACATGAGATTTATTTAAAGTCAACTCTCTTTTTGTACACCAACATATGGAAGAAGTACCAAAAAGCCGGAGAATTTTCCAAGCGAGATATTCTAACCTGTATACCAGTGTGGATAGATAATTCATTCCAAACAGAAGAAGAACGAATGAAAAAAAAACATATATGTGATGTCATAGATGAGAAACAGGAAAGAAAAGAAATACGAGTTTATTTATACACAGATAAGCTGCAAGAGATCAACCTAATGACGAATATGAAAATGTAAGGAAATTTTCAAAAAATAATAGTTGGAAAAAACCTAAATGTGTTATCTAGATATCTTTAATATGTGTATATGCTCGGGATATTTCTACTTGAACGAAGTTGTCCTAATTTCACAATTTTTCAAGATTTCTCAACTGTGTACATTTTCCGCGAGAAATGTAGCTTTTCAAAAAAGTTTCTCTTCCGCACGGAGACTCACGAGGAAGATTCCGCTTCTCTGACATAGATATGCATACAACTATGCCAAAAGAAGAGTTTCGACATCTTTTTAATTATACGTAACGGTTAGGAACTTTCGTAGTTATAAAAACATTTACAAGAAGAATAAATTCAGAAATGAAAAAAATTGAAAATAAGAAATTTAAATTGGACCAATTTAGGGAGAGTTATTGTAACGAAAAAGCTGATTCGTTTGCTGAATTGTTGACTATTGAGTTGACAATGAGTTTGGTTTGATTGTTTACTCCAAGTATACAATCAATATTTTATTGATAAGATAAAAGTTATACGAATAGAAAGATTAACATGCGTAGAAAGAATGTAATAGTATGTGAGTCAATCACTGAACTGATCTAACTTCAATTGAACTGAAAGTTCGATTGACTGGTTGACTGATTGACTGATCTATGTTCGATTGACTCTATGTATTTATACCTAGAGAGAAGAGAGAGAACATGTTGCACATATAAATCTAACAAAGAATTCATGAGAAAGGTAATGGAAATGAGATCATATAACGATAAGTCAATCTGTTGCTTCAGATTTAAACAATGTAACACGATTAGCATTACAAATCTCGATGAACGATGAACGACGTCAACTGTTCGACTGAGCCACACCATGTGTGAATGTCTTTATTTATTCTTTTCCGCTTCATTAATTTTGCTCGTTCTGTTGTCTTGAGGTGTGAATGAACTTCTCTCTATCATTGAGTGTTTCTTTTCTTTCTTCATTAATTCATTCTGCCTCATTGATCATCTTCTTAATTCTTCGATTTGTTTGTTCTTGGCACAATTTTCTTTAGGAAAATCAGAATTTTTCTTCTCCTACAAATATAGGCGATACAGCTATCATCTTAATTTTTCTAGCAACATGTGTTCAAGTAAATAGATCCACTCCGACAACAAGCGCAGCTACACTTGTGATTTTCTTCCAAAACTCGCTAATATTCTCAACAAACGTCTAGCAGCTCGTCAGCGTCGCTCTGCTCCGCTACTCACTACTAGCCGCTCAAGATGTCCGCTGTAAATACCAAACAAGGCCTTCAAGAATTTTCAAAAAATTCGAGAGAAAATACTAGGTAGTAAATTTTACAAGCGGCAGTAAAACATGACTTTCATCGAAAACTAACATCAGATTCGGATTCCCCATATTCGATTACCTTTGATCAAACTTTATGGAAAATCGGAATTTCGTGTGTTGGTACCACTCCAGCTGGAGAATACCAGCAGCAAAATTTTGATGTTCGGACATCAGATTCGAATTCTCCATACCCGATTACCTTTGATCAAACTTTATGGAAAATCGGAATTTCATGTGCTGGTACCACTCCAGCTGGAGAATACCAACATCAAAATTTTGAAAATCTGACATCGGATTCGAATTCTCCATACCCGATTGTCATTGATCAAACTTTATGGAAAATCGGAATTTCATGTGTTGTTACCACTCCAGCTGGAGAATACCAGCAGCAAAATTTTGATGTTCCGACATCAGATTCGAACTCCCCGAGTCCGATAACCTAGGATGCAACTAACTTCGGACCATAAATGGTCAATATTAGTCACTATAATACGTACTGTTTCCTGATTGGATGGGACAAACAAAGTTTTAAGACTTTTTCCTACCCATTTTAGAAGCCTATAACCCTTTCTTTCAGAAAAGGGAATAAAGCGTCACTAATCTCAAGTTTATTTCATACATACTTTGACAGAGATAAAATGAGAAAACAAGAACTGAATTTCGCATTTGTATGAATGAATTTAAATAACTAAATAGAATCTTCACTCACTCTATTTAATAGTCATAGACCCATTTACAAAGATCCTCGTTTCAATAAAGGCTTTTACCTTTATTGCTATTAAAATGGAACAGAAATAAGTGGATGTGATATATACTGTTATTAAACAGTAACTAACTTCAAGTTATATTATACGGAAAAAGAAACTTTCATGACACTTTTTTCTTTAAATAGAAGGAAGTAAAAAATAGAGTGGGAAAAAACCTTCATTATCGTTACGTTAAACAGAATATCTTTCCGAGAAATGTTGGAAAAAGAAAAAAAAGCGACTCTGATTGAGAACTGTTACGGGCAACGCCGTAACAAGAAGAAGACGAGAGGAGAGGGAGAGAAAAAAAAGAAAAGATTTCTTTTGAGAGAGCAAGAACAGCCTAATCTGTCTTGTCTCCTCTAGATTTCTTCTTGTCTAATTCAAACTAAACTAAACTGAACTCGTTTATTCGAAGAAGAACGTAACTATTTATACAAGGAAGGACATCCAGGTCCAGACGAGGAAACGAAGAGAAATTGCGACGTTAGACAAGGACATTCGAGAAATCGAGGTGAGGAAGAGAGCCACAAAGAAAGAAAGATAAGGACATTCGATAATCGTACACATGTACAACATATGGGTCGAAAATCGAGGGAACGAAACGAAAAATACAATAGGGAGAAAAGAAAGTGTATGTTAGAGTGCTCTCTAACAAGAACCAATAAAAAATAAACTTTGAATAGACTTATACAAGGAGAAAAAAACAAAAACAAAAAAACTTTCTTTTGATTAAGGTTGAGTAAATGTAAAAGAACGTAAAGTCTATCTTTAACTTTCTTCAACAAAATAATTTTTTCATTAACATTCAATGTAAGTATCAACCCATGCCCACTCTTTTTTAGAGATTTCATCGTAATTACGCGTAATGAAGAAATTGTGTCACAATTACGCGTAATTACGGCGTATTGACCGTAGAGAGTGTAATTACGCCGTTTTGACCGTAGAAATAGAAATATACATTCAGAAATTACATTCAGTACGACGTAATTACGATCCTAACTACGCCGTTTTATCCGTAATGTTAGAAATCCTACCTAATAGACTGGGACAGATGTTTCAATGACTCGTTCAACTTACTAAAGGATGAAGGCATCATTTTGCCTATTGAAATTTCAAAACTGCCCATCTTTTGCAGAACTCCTCAATTAAGTGTTTGAATAGATTGTTCAAAAACGCCTTCATTTCCACAAAATTTATACGTTTGCGTAAAAAACTTATAAGTTCAAGATGTGAAAACAGTTAATATTGTCAACCATAGAAGACGAATGACGAAGTAACACGAATTCAGTTTTAAAAAAAACTGAGCACATGTTCAGATTCTTAATTCTGTACTATCTTGAATGAAACTTTATGAAAAGTTGTTGCTATTTTATCCAAATGTGAATTTATGTATCGACAAAATCCAGCTAAACTTTTTGAATATCTGACATGTTAACATTCTACTTATCTAATTACCCGCATTCGAGTAATATTGGAGTCCTTGAATGTCATGAAAAAGCTATATATTAAAATCGATGTTTTTTTACCTTTGATCCCAAATCTGAATTCAGATTCGGATTCCTCGACCTCGATAACCTAGAGTTCAAACTTATTCCTATCATCAACAGTCAATAATTACTATGCAATCAATGAATGTTGTTTTGACCTATGCAGATATTTTGTTTTTATATAGCTTTTCTTAATAAGATATAGAGACGTAAGTTTAGTTCAACGGGTTTATTTGTAGATCTTCGATTCATGGTTCCAGTGTTCAAATCTACCGGTCAGTATTTATAAAAAAAATCAGTTTAGAATGCTCGTTGCTCGAAAAATTACTCGAATGACTGTAAGACCTATTGATGAATGTACCACATGCTATTTTGCTACATTTTTTGAAAATACACGAATAACTTTATCATAATCAACAATTGGTTGGAACTAAAACTTTTTAGTGTAAATACGATTTTTCAGCGTAATTACGCGTATTTACGATTTTTCCATCGTAATTACGCATAATTACGTCGCAGTTTTCCGTAGTTACGGGTCACAGTGTGATCGTAGCTACGGCGTAATTACGTCACAATTTGACCGTAATAGAAGACATGGGAACTCTTTATCAAAATGATGAATTCATATTTGCTGATACAACTGGTTTTGGTGAAACCGCGGAGGGTACAGTGCCCTCAAAACAAGCGTTGGAAAAGTTGGTGAAGTTTTTAGCTGAGAACATTGATGGTTTCAGCATTATTTTATTTGTTACTAACAATGACAGAATTGATAAAAATGTTGTAAAAACTTATCGCATCATGGATGCAATTATCCCATCAGGAATTCCAAAAATTCTAGTTCGAACACAGGATCAGACAGGAGCCGGTAACATAATTCCAGAAGAAGAACTTGTACATTGGAAATTAGACAACTGCTTCTTCTGTGCTGGATGTCGTGTATCGTATCCTGATATGGAAGAACTGAAGGCTAAAAATGCAAGAGAATCTAAAATACGAGAATGCTATCAGGATATTGATTTGTCGAATTTAATAATAACAAACCTTATCAATGAGCATGCACTTCGTGATCTTTTGCCCTTATATGAACGAGGTAATCTTTGGCGCCAGATCAAAAAGTATTTGCAGGTGATGATTACGTTATTGAGATTGGATTTTCAAATGAGTGTCACCACGGAACGTCTGATCAGACAAATTATAGCGGCTAAGGTTCAAAATGAGTTACCAGAGGGGTGAGTTTGATCGAAGGAGGAGTGTCTTACTTGAAACTTGAATTCAAATTTCAAACGCATAATATTATACACTAAGAAGATAGTATTGCCTTTCTGTAATGGTATACTCGACAGACTCAAAGAATTTAAGTAAATGAACTGAAATCCGTATTTCTTGTAGGTGTGATGATCAATCTTCGAACTCATTGATGCCATCAGCAAACAAACAGGATGTCCATAAAATCGATATATTTGCTGAAAACGATCACAACAGCACTTCTTCATCTTCTTGTATAAACGACGAGACCATATGGGTTCCAACAAATTTGACAGAAAACCAAGAATTACCCAAAACTAATGTTGTCGAAGATATAAATATGGTTTAAAAGGCAGAGAGTTTTAGATTAGCACAATTTTGTAGAGCTTTGCAATGGCGCAATCAAGGGGGAGGCAAATGGGCAATTGCCCATTTCATTTAGAATTTTGCCCACTGAAACTTCTTTTTCTCTGAACCAGTGTATATGTCACAGTAAAACTTAAAATTTAGGACAAATCAAAATTTTAATTATTCCTAGGAAAATTTTAAATTGTCCTAAATTTTAAGTTTTACTGTGACATATATATCTAAAGTAGAAGATAAATTAACTAACAAAAAACTATTCAATCAAGTTAAAGACCCTACCAAGAAAATTAAAGAGAGTATTAACGACCTCGCTGACCAATTGTTCAAAAAGAAAAAAATCACATTAAAAGAAAAACATGAATTCACCTCTATTGAAAATGTACCGACAATCATAGGACAACCTAAAATTCACAAGGAAAATGATCCAATGAGATGAGACTCATCACATGTTCAAAGAATACTATTACTTCGAGTCTAACAAAATACATCTTCAATATCATTAAAGACCTTAGAAGTCTCATTAATACTTGCATTACTAGTAGTAGAGATTTTATCAATATAATCTCCAAATTTAAATTAAATAATAATGATAAACTTATTAGCTTGGATATAGAAGATCTGTTCACTAACATCCCGGTGACATAGTTCATTAAAAATTGAGCTCACTCTGTTATTAGCTATTATACGATGTATTCAGTGAGATATTTATAATATGTCAATGAATAGTGCAATTTGCATTATCTTGTAAAGCAATGCCTCGAAAATAACAATTTATTAAATTTTATGATTCAAATACAGAATTGAAAAAGAGGAAGGATAAAAGTATAGATATAGAGCTGTGCATACAAAAAAAAATCTCAATTTCATTTTCATTGTGTATGAAAGAAAAAATAATGATAGGATAGTTTGAAGTAGTTTGTAGATAACTCTCGCGCGACTGTAAGAATATTTTTAATGTGGAACAATTTTATTTCTTCGTTTTTCACAAAAGAGTTCATTTTTGACTGTTTGACGAAATCGACGTGATGATAATAAAAACATGTAACAATCAGAGCTGGGCAACTCAGTAAAAAATGTGAATTAACTCAACTCAATTCGTTGAATATAGATCTCAATTCAATTCAATTCAATTCGTATCCAAAAAAAATATCTTCTAAAAAAACCAACTCAATTCAT
>Ga0209914_1003883_pt1 | contig 9969 bp, 4 predicted proteins | sample ThiBiot_500_plan_FD_183949 | JGI IMG/M metagenome (GOLD analysis project Ga0209914, IMG submission 183949) | Wastewater bioreactor microbial communities from Cape Town, South Africa - Thiocy_cont_500_plan (SPAdes) | ecosystem: Engineered > Bioreactor > Thiocyanate-remediating > Anaerobic-Aerobic ... | reverse complement strand
ATTTGTTCTTTAATATTTTCATCAAAAATACCTGTCGCCATGCCAAAATCTATTATAAAACTAATCAGCTCTTTAAAATAGTCGCTCATTATAGATTTTAAAAAATTAAAGAATAAAAAAGCAAGACTTATTTGTGAAACTATTAACCATGAACGAAAATTCAAAGGTTCCCAACTATCAGAAAAAATTTTTTCTTTTTCGTTTCCAAAAATAAAGTTTTTGTAAAAGGAAAAGGAATCAAATTGAGGTTTATGAAAAATTGACATTATTTTTTTATAATGAACCGGAGTAAAAGTATCATTAAAAAATTCTTTTTTTGTTTCCATATTTTCAACAAGGAAACCTAGAGATGATGGTTTAATTTTTGTTGTAAAATTTTGTGGCACATACAAATGGTCGACGGTGGAATTGATAATAAAGTTTAAACGAGGATATTTATATTTTATATTTAGCAATGATGCATCAATTACGGGAAGACTACTACCATTTACTCTATAATCATCTAAAAATATTTGCGATATTTTATTTTGATTATAGAGTTCTTTCCATTTATTTTCAGTAAAAAATGGAACTAATAGAGATTCATCATCTTTAGAAAATAAAAAATTTCTAGATGTAAATGACATTCCGTTAATACTATCTTTTGAATGTATTAAAGGGTTTAATGGGGATAAATAATTTTCAAGCCAAAAACGTAAATTTTTTTGTCGTTTCTTTTCTCCTTCCTTTTCGTTTCCAGTTTCCAAAAACGAATTTTTTGGAAACTGAAACCCTGGAATAAATAAATTTGATTTTTTAAAACTACTTTCTATTTTTTCAAACTCCCAATCTAAACCATTTTTTAAATCAAGAAAAACTGATATATCATTATATAAATTTTTGTTCTGATCCCAATTTTTAATTGTACCTGTTCCAACCTTAATATTAAATTTTGTTGGTAATTCTGCATTTGAAAAAGAAAATTGTTTTAAAAAACTAGGATTTGCAGGAAAAATTATTTTTAAACTATTTTGAGTTGTAGGTAATAAACCTATAGTTTTTGGCAAATAAAAACAAAGATTATGTAATAAAAAATTATTTACTTGTTTTGAATTCATATCAGGATACTGATATCCAGACATTCGTCGATAACAACACAAACTGTCATTCATGTTCACGTTCACGTTAAATAAAGTATTGCTTTTTTGAAAGGAAAAACTATCCCAAGAAAAACCAAGCTGAGATAAAATTTGTTCTAAATCTAATAATGTTCCTTCTATTGTATTTATATCATCTGAGATAGAAAAGAACGATGTAGAATAAATTTTATAATTTTTTAAAGCTTTTTCTAAAAACCAAGAAGTTTGTTTTTCTAAGAAAGAATTATGAGAACTACTTGTGTTAGATAATTTATTATTATTAATTTTTTTAATAACTGGTATATTTTTAATCCCATTTAATTCTACTAATAAATTTTGAGAATTTAGTTTTTTAATACTCTGATTAGAAAAAGAATTATTTTTTGTCCAAAAAGTTTGATGAAAGGGAAGATTTTGTGTTATTGATAAACGATCTTGATTAGTAATTAGAACAGATTTATTTCCATTTTCTTTTCCTGTTCTAAAAATTTTATTTTTAGAACGTACTCGAGTAAACATATCATAAGAAGTTAAATTATCTAATTTTAAAGGAACTTGATCTAAATTTAAATAAAAGGTTTGAAATAATGGAATATTTGGTTGTTTAATCAATGAATTTAAATAGAATCGATTTGATCCTATATTTGGCATATCTGTTGATAAAAATTTTTCATTACTTTGAATTGGATTACTAAAACTCGCAATAAAATATTTTTCGTTTTTAGAATCAACCTGATTTTTGGTAAACAAAAATTGTTTATTTAAACTTTTAGTTAAAAAAAGAGAATTTGTAGACCATTCAATTTTTTCGATTTCTAACGCTGTCGCGTTAGCGACATGCGTCCCTATTGAAAAATCTTTTTTAGTTTTACTAAAATAGCGAAAAGTTTCCCAATTAAGTGATTCTGTGGGAATACTAAAAGTCGGTAGATTTTTTTGAAACAATATTTTTTTGACTTGTTGATTTTGATTGATAAAATAATAAAAACCTAAAAAAAAGGGTAATATACTAGCGATTGTGATTACATTAACAGGTTTAGATTTTATTGCAAAACGTATTGCTAAACGATGTTCAGAAATTCGACCTTTAATAGAAAGCAATAACTTAGAAAAATTATTTTCTTTTGCTGGAGAATTATTTTCTTTTGCTGGAGAATTATTTTCTTTTGCTGGAGAATTTTTTTCAGTATTCATATCTCTTTAAAATTTTTTTTTTAATTAATTTTTTTTAATTTGTTAAGAAACATTGTTTCTTATATTATATACTTTTTACTAGATTAATGAAATAACTATAACCTTTTCATTCTTTTTTTCATTTTTTATTGTTCCGTTCCTGTTCTTTTTCTTTGCAAAAACTTTGTTTTTTGCAAAGGAAAGAAAAAGAACTAAAATAAAAGTTTGTTTCCAAAAAGTTTGGAACAAAAATGAAAATAAAACATGAAAAAAAGAAAAAAATCGTTAGAAAATTATTAATTATATTTTTAGAATTGACTAAATTTTTTTAATTCATTTATTATATATTTATAATCAAAAATTTAGCCTTCTTAACTCAGTAGGTAGAGTATTTGCATGGTAAGCAAAAAGTCACCGGTTCAAATCCGCTAGAGGGCTATTAATCTTTTTATTTTGTGTTCTGTTCTAAAAATTTAGTTTTTAGAACACCTTTTTCTTTTGTTTTTCTTTTTTTTCAATTCTTTTTTTCCTGTTCTTGTTTTTACAGTTCTTTCCAGTTCTTGTTTATTTAGAACAAGAACTGGAACCAACTTTGTTTATTCCAGGTTGTAAACCTGGAAAAGGAAAAAGAACTGGAAAAAAACACCAGGGTTTCAACCTGGAAACGAAAAGGAAAAAGAATTACTAGTATTACGAAAACGATTACTTGAATTATCAGGAGAATAATCAATAATTTCATTAGGACTACCTACTTGAATAATTCGACCATTATCAAGAAGAACAATTTCATGGGCAAGCTCCATGGCTTCCTGATGATCATGTGTTACAAAAACAGTAGTAATAGAAATTTCTTGATGTAAATTTCTTAACCAACCTCGTAATTGTTTTCGAATTTTTGCATCTAAAGCTGCAAAAGGTTCATCAAGTAATAAAACTTTAGGTTCAACAGCTAAAGCTCTAGCTAAAGCTATTCTTTGACGTTGTCCTCCTGAAAGTTGATGAGGGTAACGATCGGCAAATTTTTCTAATTGAACTAATTGTAATAATTCTTGAACTCTCTGTTTTTTTAAATTTATTTCAATATTTCGAATATCCAAACCAAACGAAATATTATTGGCTACAGTAAGATGTGGAAATAGTGCATAATTTTGAAAAACAAAACCAATCTCACGTTGTTGTAAAGGAAAATTGGTCGCATCTTGTCCTTCTAACCAAATTCGCCCAGAATCTGGTATTTCAAGCCCAGCTAAAATTCTTAATAATGTTGATTTTCCTGAACCTGATGGACCTAATAGTCCAACTAATGAACCATTTTTTATTTCTAAGTTGACTTGACTTAATGCTTGATAATTACCAAAAGTTTTTGAAATATTTTCGACTAAAATACTCATAATTGATTGAATAAAAAGTATGAAATAAAAATGGATAAAATTTTGCATTTTTATTCCGTTTTTACTAAAAAAGATACTACCTCTTTTTTATCCATAAATAACTATGTATAACTAAAATAAATATAGGATATTCCAAAGACAAAGTTGATTCCTTTTCGTTTCCAGGTTTTCAACCAGGAATAAACACTCATAGGTTCCAAAAACAAAGTTGTTTTTGGAACCTAAACGAACCAGAACTGAAACTACAGTTATAACTGAAAACAAAAATAAAAATGAAAACAGAAATTGATTTATTACTGTCTAGTCAAGAAAACGATAATAAAAAAGAAAAAAACAATCTAACACAGAAATTCTATTTCACACCTGGGACGCCTGTCGCATTAGGAGAATTAAAAATTGTTCGCACTTTAAATTCTTGAAAAGATGGGTTTAACCAATTAGTATGAGCAGTACAAGCAAGATTAAAAGCTTGTTCAAAGATGTCAGTTTCAATATTTTTTATTTGTTGATTATTACCAAAAGAATTTAAAACAAATTCAAATTCTTTTGATAAATCTAAATTTTTTGAATACGCTCCTAAAACACCGTTAGTTCCTTTTCCTTTTCCAAAAACTTTGTTTTTTGAAACTGAACCAACAAAGTTTTTGGAAAAGGAATCACCACCGTTTTTGGAACCTAGGTTTTTTATGCCAGGTTGAAAACCTGGAAACGAAAAGGAAAGAGAATTTTTCCAAAAACGTCGTAATTGTTCTTCTTTGATTGGAGTAATAGGTCCATGTTCACCATAAGGAATTTTTCCGCAATTTTTCAAAGGTGCTTCTTTATATAAAGTAATCGTTTCTGATAATGCTTGTTTTAAAAAAGATCTTGGCACTATAAGGTCTAAAAGACCATGATGTAATAGATATTCAGCGGTTTGGAAATCATCAGGTAATTGCTCTTGTAACGTTTGTTCTATAACTCTACGACCGGCAAAACCAATTAAAGCTTTCGGTTCCGCAAAAATTAAATCACCTAACATAGCAAAGCTTGCTGTTACACCACCTGTAGTAGGTGATGTTAATACAGAAATATATAAAAGTTTGGCACAATTTTGATGAACATGCAAGGCTGCAGAAATCTTTGCCATTTGCATTAAACTAAGAATACCTTCTTGCATACGCGCTCCCCCTGAAGCACAAACAAGAATTAGAGTTAAACCTTCTTGAGTGGCATATTCAATTAAACGAGTAATTTTTTCTCCGACCACAGATCCCATACTGCCACCCATAAAATTAAAATCCATAACACCTAATGCTATTGGAATTCCATCAAGGAGCCCTGTACCTGTTTGAACAGCATCTTGAAGACCTGTACGCTCTTGAGCTTCCTTTAACCTTTCTGTATATGCTTTTTGATCTTTAAACTCTAATGGATCGCATGGAGAAACTATTTCATCAAGTGGGCGCCATGTACCAGAATCAATTAAATTTTCAATACGTTCATTACTATTCATTTGCAAATGAAAACCACAACCAAAACAAACACGTTGATTTTCTTTTAAATGTTTAATATATAAAATGACTCCACAATGATCACAACGAGTCCATAGACCTTGAGTACTTTCAGAATTTGGTTTATTATATTTCGGTGCATTTAATAGTTTGAATTTTCGTTGATCTTCAATCCAAGAAAGTATAGACATAATTTATTTATTCCTCTAGATTTGTAATTTTTTATTTTTTATTTGGAATTTTCGTTTGCTTTTTCTTTTACAATTCTATTTTCTCTCCCCAAAAGAACGAATAAATTTTTGGAAAAAGAAAAGGGAACCAACATTATTTATTCAGATTATTGGTTTAGAACAAAAACTGGAAAAGGAACACCAGATTTTTAGTTCTTGTTCTTTTAAAACAAGAACAGGAAAAAGAACTAGAGCAAGAAAAGCAAATTATTTTATTTCAATTTATAAATCGAAAAATTTTTAATTTCTTTTTTTTATTTTTGGTTTTTAAATATGCATATTTAAAAACTACTATTCTAAAAACGTTGTTTAACAGGTGGCTTTTTTATTAATGAACAAAGTTCATTAATAAAAAATATCTTAATTTAAAAATAAAAAAAAGAACATGTAATAATGCATTTTATTAGTTTTTGTTTTTATAGTCTTGTTATTTTTTTTTACGTTTATTATTTATGTTGTAAATAATAAACGTAAAAAAGATAACAAAATATAACGGATAAATAGAATTAAAAAGATAAATTTTATTTAACTTATAATTAATTTATTTCTTCTTTTTCAACATATAAAAATAAAGAAGCCATTGCTACTGCTGGAAAAACAAGTCCAACTAAAGGTACTAAAATACTAGGTAGATCTTGAGCACTCATAAATTTTTTTATAACTCCATTTATAGAAAAAATATATTGAATAATATTTCTAGATTTTATTTTATGCATTTTATAAATAAAAATGATTTCATAAAATCTAAAATATGAATCTTTTTTTATTATATCTCTATTATTAAATAAGAAAAAGAGCTTGTAGTTTTTTTTAGGAAAAAAAATATAAATAAAATAGGCCCTACCGGATTCGAACCGATGACCCGCTGCTTGTAAGGCAGCCGCTCTACCAACTGAGCTAAAAGCCTTAATTATTGTTTTATATATTTTAAAACAAAAAATAAGAAAATGCAATTTGTTTTTTCTTTTATTTTTTTGGTTTTTTTAATTTTAAAAAACCAAAAAAATAAAAGAAAAACAACTAAATATCAATTTCTTTATTTTGTTCTAGTTCTAATTATTTGGTTTTTAGAACAAAATAAAGAAATTTCAGAATTACATACTATTTTTTATAATTTTACTATTTATTCCAGGTTTTAACCAGGTGTTTTTTCCAAAAAAAAAAGTTTATTCCATTTTTTTTTACTTTTCCAAAAATAAAATTTTTGGAAACCAACTAAGTTTTTGAAAAAGAAATGGAAGCGGAACCAACTTTGTTTTTAGAAAAGGAAACCAATCCTGTTCCTGTTGGAATCAATTGTCCTAAAATTACATTTTCATGCAATCCTCGTAAAAAATCTGTTTTTTTAGTTAAAGCACTTCGAACTAAAACTCTACTAACTTCTTGAAAACTAGCGGATAAAAGAAAACTTTCTGATTGTAAAACACTTTTTGTAATTCCAAGAATAATAGGTTCATAAATAGCTGGACGTTTACCTAGAGAACAAAGTTGATTGTTTAATTTTTGTATTCTTATAAATGGAATAAGTTCACCAGGTAATAAACCACTATCCCCACCAGCTAATATACGTACTCGAGTGGTCATTTGGCGAACAATAATCTCAATGTGTTTTTGAGAAAGTTTTACTCCTTGTGAAGAATAAGCTTGTAAAATACTTTGGACTAAATAAAACTGGATTTTATTTAAACTATCCGCTACAGCTTCTGATAAATTAGTATGGAGATTGTGAATTGATACTTTTTTGTATTTTAATGATGATATAAAATATTTTTTCAAACGATTATGTACACTATTTCGAATAATCGTACCACCGTGAGTCTCTCGTGCTTCAAAAAGCTGTTCAATTTTTGGAATACCTTGTACAATATCTTCCGTTTGTAAACGTCGTGATTTTAATGTAACTAAAAGATCCTTTTTTTGGATTAAATCATGTTGAAAGATATGAAGAATTCCACGAGCAGATGCTAAAAAAGGAATACCTAAACGAATGGTAAATTGAGTAAAATTTTTGTTTAAAATAAAACCACTAGTTGAAGATGCAATACCAGGAAAAATTTCTGTTCCCAAACGAAAAATACTACCTATTTGAACTTGTTTATTTTTATTAAAGTTTTTTGTATCAGATAAATTTAATGTGACAAGATTTTTTCTTGTCAAAATACATATAACACTTGTATTTTGTTTTGATTTCAAACGTCGAAATTCACCATCCTTTGTTATTTTAACAAAACTTGTAGTTATTTTATTATTGGGAATCACCCAACTATTTTCAAATATTTCAAAATAAAATGAAATATTTTCAGGTAATGAGAGAAAATTGTAGAAAAATAAATTTAAACCTAGAACAGGTAGTTTATGTTTTTTTACATAATTTGATAAAAAATAACTTTGATTTACTCCTTTAAATAACAAAGGGGCATTTAAATTAATTAATAGTTTTAAAATATTTTTTGACAAAAACCAACCTCGAGATACAGATAGTACCCATTGAAATTTTTTTCTTAATTGTGGATTGTTTTGAAAAATGGTAGATTGTTGTTTTGTAAATAATGGTGAATTTGTTAAACAAATAGTATTGATTTTTTTCATACTATTCCATTGGTTAATTAAATGTTGTTTTTGTGGTAAAGAAAATTCATTTATTCGAGAAACAAAGAAAAAACATTTTGTTGTATTTGGATTAACTTGTTGAGCTTTTCTTACCACAGGTCTCATATTTATATTTGGTTTATTGTTATTTAAATTAAAATCTACATTTTCTAGTTTATAGTATAAAAAACATTCAACAGAATTTCTTTTATTTTGAGAAAAATTATCTTTTTCTTTTGTAAAAAAATTAAAGTTACTAGTATTTTGGTAAATTTTTTCTGAATAATTTGCTATTTCAGAACAAAAAGAATTGTTTGTTAAAAAATGTTCTTTAGAATACCAAATATTTTGGTAATATATATTTGACTTTTTGTTTTTAAATGATTTAATTAATCCAATTTTATTTGTAGGAATATATGTAATAGATATTTTGGAATTTAAAAATGATAAATTATCAAATCTTTTTCCTTGTTCCAAAATAAATGATTTTTTATTTGTTTTAAATTTATTAATTACTTTTTTTCTTGTTTCCTTTTCCTTTTGTTTTTCTAAAAACAAAGTAGGTTCCTGTTCTTTTAGAACAGGAAAAGAAAAAGGAAGCACAGAGGTTTTAGAAAAAGGAATATAAATCCAACCATTTTTTTCTTGAAAAAATATCGAAGAAGTATTATATATAACTGATATTGAAGATTTAACTTTATTTAAAGCGGTTTTTAAAAAACCAGTATGGTTAATCGAAAGGCTAGTAGTTAACGCAATAGTGTTTTGTGCTTTAGTTTCTTCCAAATTAATGGAAGGGACGCAAATCACGTTATCGACAACGTTAGGAGTAACCTCAATAATATAATTTTTTTGCTTGGAATAGAAAAATTTTGTTTTTATTTTTAGGTTTTGTGACGAAATTTTGCTTGAAAATCCTATCTGTGTAGGATGGTATTGTAATAATAAAGATTGTTTGAAATGATTTTTTAAAAAAAAAGTCATTCCAGCATTTTTTAAACAAACTAGAAAACGGGGTTTTTTACATTCATTTTTATTTTCATTTTTACTGTGTAAAAATAAAGAATGTACAAAATACCATTTTTGAGTTTTAGTTGGAAGATAAAAAAAGCTACCGTTAAACCAATTATTCTGAAGAATTTTTTGACCTTTACTTGAAAATATAGACAAACTGGATATATTATTTTTTATTGCAGAATAAAGCAAAAAATTAAAAAAATATCCAGAAGTAGGTATAACTGATGCTTTTGGAAACCAAATTAAAAAATTCTGAAGTCCTTTTTTATTAAAAAATAAAAATTCTTTTTGATTAGATCGATTTTCTTTTCCAAAAACAAAGTTTTTGGAGTTTAGTTTGTTTCCAAACTTTTTGGAAGGTGTAGTAAAACCTGAAGAATTTTTTAATAGCATGGAATAAGTTACTTTATGAAAGTTTATTTTTTGCAGTGATAATGAAACAAGATTTAAACCTAAACAACGTTTATTTAAAATAGTATAAAAATTACTTCTATTAGCAAGGTAAAAATCATATTGAAATAATGAACTATTAATGGAAACTAAATCTCCAGGTCGAAGTATAGTTTTTGCAGTATGAAATTCGTGCTGATTTTCAGAGGAAAAAACCCAAAAAGCACCTAATCCTTTTAATGTTCGAATAGAAGGGCCTATTTCATTTTGTTTTTTTTGTATTTTTTTTGTTTTTTTAGTTTTTGGTGGAAATTGTTTTTGTTTTAAAATACTCATTGATTCAAAATAAATTTGTCCATCAATTGGCGAAAAAACAGGATAGGTAGATTCCGGCATTTTTTGTTTAGACTTTTTAAATTGTGATGATTGAGCTAACACTTGTCCAGTTTGAACAGTTTCACCATGTCGTACTAATAATATGCTACCTGCAGGTAATTCTTGTTTTTTTATTAAATATTGTGGTTGTTTTGTATCAAATGATTTAAGTTTTAAAATAATGTTCTGAGTA
>Ga0209914_1003878_pt1 | contig 9979 bp, 14 predicted proteins | sample ThiBiot_500_plan_FD_183949 | JGI IMG/M metagenome (GOLD analysis project Ga0209914, IMG submission 183949) | Wastewater bioreactor microbial communities from Cape Town, South Africa - Thiocy_cont_500_plan (SPAdes) | ecosystem: Engineered > Bioreactor > Thiocyanate-remediating > Anaerobic-Aerobic ... | reverse complement strand
GTCGCTCTCGCTGCTACGCACACACGCAACCAGCTTGCATACCGCTGTGCCGCTTGTGCTCGAGTTTGCGCTCTGCTCTCTCGTTCGGTGGCGTTGCGCTCCTACCTGCCAGCGTGGCTTGTTGTTGTTGCAGCTCGTTGTCCAGCGCAGCTAGTGCCACTGTTTTGGTTGTGCCTTGGCGGCGAAACTTTTTGAGCGAGGCGGCAGCGTGTCGACTCGTTTGGCACTCGATACAGCGGTAACAGATGGATGGATAGATGGCCGCGATCATCACGCAGCAAGCAAGCTAGCGCCCTTTCTCCTCTCTCGCGCTCTCTCTCTCTCTCTTGGCTTAGTCTTTCTTTCTCTCACAGCAGCAGCAGTAGCTGCTCATTTCAGCCTTCTAACGAATTGATTACCACGTTGCAACCACCTGCTACAGTTCCTTCTCCTCTTCCTCCTTCTACACAAGATGCGCGAGATCGTTCACATCCAATGCGGCCAGTGTGGCAACCAGATCGGTGCCAAGTTCTGGGAGATCATCTCGGGGGAGCATGGCCTCGACTCGAATGGCATGTATGTCGGCTCGAACGACTTGCAGATGGAGCGCATGAATGTGTACTTTAACGAGGCTGCCGGAGGTATGTGAGCCAAGTTGCTTTCATTTGTGTTCTCTCTCTCTCTCTCTCTCTCAAATATATGATGATGATTGTGATGATGATGATTCTCGCTAATAATGATAACACACATTCAGGCAAGTTCGTTCCCCGTGCGGTTCTTGTTGATCTTGAGCCTGGTGTTCTTGATTGGGTTCGCTCGTCGACCTATGGCTCGCTCTTCCGTCCTGACAACTTTGTCAACGGCCAGAGCGGTGCCGGCAACAACTGGGCCAAGGGTTACTACACCGAGGGCTCGGAGATGGTGGAGGACGTGCTGGACGTGATCCGCAAGGAGGCCGAGGGCACCGACTGCCTGCAGGGCTTCCAGCTCACGCACTCGCTCGGCGGTGGTACCGGCTCGGGTCTCGGCACCTTGATCGTGTCCAAGATTCGCGAGGAGTTCCCCGACCGCATGATCTGCACGTTCTCGGTCGTGCCGTCGCCCAAGGTCTCGGACACGGTGGTCGAGCCGTACAACGCGACGCTCTCGGTGCACCAGCTGGTCGAGAACGCCGACGAGGTCTTTTGCATCGACAACGAGGCGCTGTACGACATTTGCCTGCGCACGCTCAAGCTGCCGACGCCGACCTACGGCGACCTCAACCACCTCGTGTCGGCCGTCATGAGCGGCATCACGTGCAGCCTGCGCTTCCCGGGCCAGCTCAACGCCGATCTGCGTAAGCTCGCCGTCAACCTCATTCCCTTCCCGCGTCTGCACTTCTTCCTCGTCGGCTTCGCGCCGCTGTCGTCGCGCGGTGCCATGGGCTTCAAGTCGCTCACGGTCGCCGAGCTCACGTCGCAAATGTTCGACGCCAAGAACATGATGGCCGCCTCGGACCCGCGCCACGGCCGCTACCTCACGGCCTCCATCATGTTCCGCGGCAACGTCGGCACCCACGAGGTCGACGAGCAAATGCGCCTCGTGCAGTCCAAGCACTCGAGCTACTTTGTCGACTGGATCCCCAACAACATCAAGTCCTCGGTCTGCAACATCCCGCCCAAGGGCATGAAGATGAGCGCCACCTTCATCGGCAACTCGACCTCCATCCAGGAGCTCTTCAAGCGCATCTCGGACCAGTTCACCGCCATGTTCCGTCGCAAGGCCTTCTTGCATTGGTACACCGGCGAGGGCATGGACGAGATGGAGCTCACCGAGGCCGAGAGCAACATGAACGATCTCATCGCCGAGTACCAGCAATACCAAGAGGCCCGCGTCTCCGACGACGAGCTCGAGGAGGAGAAGGATGCCGACGGTGGTCACGCCGACGCCTATGCCGATGAGGACTTTTAAGTAGTGGCCTTCTCGTCATCGTCGCGCTACGCTATTGCATCATGTCTCGCTGCTATCATGCGCACCATGTCATCGTCAAGCCCTCTTGCTACTCTGCTCTTCTCTCTCTCTCTCCCTTCTCTTCCACGCGTTCGCGTTCTCCCTGATATCAGCCAGCTAGCTCTTCGCGTTCGTACGAATACCTCCTTCCTCATCTCCTCATCTCATCTCTCTCTCTCTCTCTCTCTCTCTCGTTGTCTTTATAATATGCTTCGTCGTCGTAATAATGAAGAGTGTATCCCAATCAACCAGTCACAAATGAGATATCTAATGTGCCTCATAGTTCAGTTAGAAACCTGGAGATGTAGCTCGACAAGTAGAGTGATCTGCTGTTGTTGCTCGCTCTCCTTGTCGCTGTCGCACCTCTCTCGCCCGAAACCAAGTGGTTTGTGAATAACCTCCCCCTTGGTCGCGACGACATCATGCCCAAGCGACGACGCGATCAAGATAGTGACGGTGATGATGGTGATGACGACGGTGGCGATGGTGCCCGATACAACGATGACGGCGATGATGCTGATGGCGGCTCTCATGTTCGTGCTGCTGCTGCTGCTCGATGCGACTATCGGCTGCTGATGCTGCTTCTGCTGACTCACTCTCATTGCCTGTAGCGTACGAAACGAGCCAAACTAGACGATGCAGAACTTGCTGCACGTCGCCACGAGAAGGAGGAGCAGCGCAAGGAGCGCCGCCGCCAGCGGCTCGAGGAGAAGCGCGCGCAGCAGAAGCGCGACAAGCGCGCAGCCAAGGAGAAGAAGAAGGGCAAGAGCCAGCCGCAACGCACGCTCGAGAACACGCGTGAGTTCGATGAGACCATCGTCGAGTCGAACGACTTTGAGGTGCGGTCTCTCGAGTCTGTGAGTCGCAGCGTGATCGGTCGTGTATGTGCTCAACATGGGTTTGTCTCGAGCAGGTCGTGGAAGATGAGCAGGTCGACCAGCTCGCGAACCATCTCGTCGATGCAGCCCGCATCCCAAAGATCCTCATCACTACCACACCGAAGCCGACTCGTGTACGCAAGAGCTCGAACGAGAGAGAGAGAGACCACTGCCACTGACGTCGTGATCTCGGCAGGATTGTTTGGACTTCGTGTCGGAGCTTCTCGATGTCTTTGTCGGCGCTCAATATCTGCCTCGACGCAACTATCAAATCAAGAAGATGGTCACCTTCTGCAAGAACCGCGAGTTCACACACATCATTCTCATCAATGAATTCAAACACAAGATGCGTATGTCGTGCTCGGCATCGATGATAATGACTCGCGTGCCAGCAACTCTCTCACTCGCTCGCTCTCGTGGCGTTAGACTCGGCAACCATCATCTGCTTGCCCGATGGACCTACGGCTCACTTTCGCTTGTCGAGCACCAAAGTGCGCAAGAAGATCAAGGTTCGTGCCATGTTTGAACTCGATTGAATACGCATACGTATTGCTCACTTTGCTGCTGTTACTGCTGTTATTGTGGCAATCGAACTAGAACGCCGACCTCCCGACCACCCACTTGCCGGAACTCGTGCTCAACAACTTCAACACGCGTCTCGGCCACACGGTGGGCCGTATCTTCCAATCGCTCTTCCCGCAGATGGCCGAGTTCAAGGGCCGTCGCGTCGCGACCTTCCACAACCAACGCGACTTCATCTTCTTCCGGCATCATCGATACATCTTTGAGAGCGGCAAGGCGGCTCGCATCCAAGAGCTCGGGCCACAGTTCACGCTCAAGCTCAAGTGGTTGCAACGAGGCACGTTCGATACGGCACAGGGCGAGTACGAGTGGATTCATCGCGTACGTACCGTAGTGCTGGATACTCGCTTGCTTGTTGTTGCGATTACTCATATCAATCGAGCATTCGGTGTTTGTGTTGATCGTGTGTCTCCAGCGCGAGATGGATACCAGCCGTCGCAGGTTCTTCCTCTGAGCCGAAGATGCCAGCCACAGCGCGCTCACGCAGCCAGACGCAGCCAGCAAGAGATATCTATCAATGCGCCACCAATACCAAAGTATCAAACGTGAGTGATACGGCGGTCTACCGTAATCCATCCATCTCTATCAATCCATCGATGCAACTACCACCCGCGATCAACGAATGAAACCAATCTCCAAATACATGCATGAGTCGGATTGATGGATTGAAGGAGGTCGGCCTTGCTTGAAGCTGCGATATGAAGCACCAGCAGCAGCAGCTCATTCATTCATTCGTTGATTGCCGCTGTCGCGCTCGCACCACCTGCTCTCGCTGTCTCTCTCGCTCGGGGCTCCAAACCCCCTTGGTCCCCCACTCACGCCAACGGGGAGAAAGAGAGCTAGAGATAGAAGCGACGTTGCGTGCTTGCGTCGGTAGCTTCGAGGGAGAGAGAGTCGGTTGTCGCAGCACGAGCAGCGACATCATCATGGGCAGCGCCATCAGCAAGCCGACCGACCCGTCGTTCCTGACCATCACCGACACCGACCTTGCATCGCTCTCCAACGACTCGGATACCATCCGCAAGGTTCGAAAGAACTTTCCGCACTTGGTATCGCTCGTGCTACAGCACTGCTCGGTACGACTGGTCATCATCAGGATCATCAGGATCATCATGATATCTTGAAGCGATGTCGCATCATCACTCATACCGATGTACACTGATCAATCTTGTTGTCTCCACGTATGTGTGTGCGTGCGTGTCTGTGGTTGGGTTTGTGTGTGTGTGCGCGATAGCTTACATCGATCCCGAAGGCCATCATCTCGTCGTATCCGACGACGCTCAACGAGCTGATCCTGACCGACAACCTCATCAAGGACATCCCGCCATTCATTAACGGCCTCGTTGGTACGCGATATCTATCTATCTATCCACGCACCTATCTATCGATCGAGATAGAGACCTCACTCTCTCACTCTCATACATGCCTCGGCGGACGCCCACCAACCGTTACTCGCTATCTATCTCTCTCTCTCAAAGCACTCAAATGCCTCGACATCAGCAACAATCAACTACTCTCGATCCCATGGAACGCCTTCTGCGTCGGCCTCGAGCGGCTGGTGCTGAACGCCAACCACATTGCCGGCGTCTTTCCTGGCGACACGCCGACCATCGAGACCGAACTACGTCGTCTCGGATCGCTGGTTCAATTGAGTCTCTCGGACAACAACCTCACGGTCATCACGCCTGCCATCGCGTGCCTGGGCACGCTCGAGTATCTCCAGTTGGAGAACAACATGATCTCGTCGTTGCCGCCGTCGATTGGCTTCCTGCGCAGACTCACGAGGTACGTACGCTATCGATCGTATGCGCGAGCTCGATCGGGAGCTCGATCTTGACCCGTCCATGCGTACGTAGTCTGAACATTGGCGGCAACGGCTTGGAGGCGCTGCCTGAATCGATCGGTGACCTCTCGCTGCTGAGCGAGCTGCTGGCACGACGCAACATGATCACGCATCTGCCGGCTTCGATCTGCAAGCTGACTCGCCTCAAGACGCTCGATCTGACGCAAAACGCTCTGACCGAGCTGCCACTCGACATCGGCAAGCTCACTGCTCTCAAGCATCTGCTGCTGCCGCACAACAAGCTCACGTCCTTGCCGTCGTCGATCTCGGGTCTCACTTCGTTGCACACGCTGCAGCTCGAAGACAATCAAGTGCGTCGGCGCCCGCTGCAACCGCTCGTTGCATCGATCGATCGTTGGGCGACTAACGACGCATCACTCGTGGATTCGGGCTCAATAATGATAATACTAGTTGCGGAAGCTGCCAGCTGAGGTTGGAGCACTGGCGTCGTTGACTAACCTCGAGCTCGAGTACAACCGCCTCACGACACTGCCGGTCGAGCTCGAGTACTTGAAACGCCTCACGAAGCTCAACGCCTCCTTCAATCAGCTGTCGCAGCTGCCGCCTGGGCTCGCGTCTCTCCCCAAGCTTTCGACCTTGATACTCAGCAACAACGAGTTCGAGACGCTGCCCAAGGAGCTGCTCTGTATGCGACTGTATCGCCTCTCGCTCGACGGCAATCCGTTCAACGATGACATTCGAGCCGAGATCGAGCGTATCGGTGGTCTTACCTTCGTTCGTCAAGGTACGTCGTTGCTGTTGCTGCTGACTCACTCGCAACCCACCCTCACACTCACACGAACGGCTCCAGTTCAATCGCTCCTCGACGGCACCGATCGCAGCACTGCATGGCAGAAAGCTGCAACACCGCAGTTCCGCGTGAGCTTTGATGTCTTGTTGGTACGAGGAGATTGATTCGAGCCACAGTGCTTCGAGTTTCGCTCACTCGCGAGCACACAACAGGACAACTTGTACACCAAGGAGGACATGAAGGATCGTACGCGTAGCCTGACCCACGAGCAGCAGTGGCACATGTTTGCGCAAGCACGAGAGACCGGCCCAATACTCGTCAACTCGAACCAACAAGCTGATACCACAGCTCCCTATCTCGCAAAGCTCAAGAAGCAACCGACCGCCAAGGACATTCAGGAGCTGCGAGTTCAATTGACGTCGCAGCCTCGAAGTTGGTTGCATCAATTTTACATGCGACAGGGCCTCGATTCGCTGTTGGATTTGCTCTTCGGCCTGAGTTCGGTTCCCGACTGGTACTTGTGCTGCTCGTACTGCTTGCGTTGTACTGCTTCGGCTTACCTTGCCCTACCTTGTCTTGTGTGTGTGGTGTGTGGGTTCGTGCGATGCCCATCCAACCAGTTTGTTGACTGAAGAACAGTCTCGCAAGCAGCTCGAGTTGCTGCGCTGCATCCGCCTGGTGTTTATGGCCAAGTTTCAAGACATTCTCACGCCACAATGCCGCATTCTTCAAGTGCTGGCCCTTCATCTATCGTGCTACTCAAACAAGGGTCGAGTGGTGCAGATCGTGCTCGAGATCTTGCTACACTCGTCGCTCACCTACTCGTCCTTCTCGATGCAGTACGATCTCGACGCTCCTCTTCGCTCGCTCGCTCCGTGTGTGTGTGTGTGTGGCAACTCACGAAACCGACATGTCTTGGGCTGCAGGTTGGTGATGGATGCCATCTCGGAGCATCATCGAGTCAAGCAAAGCTCGCACTCTCGCTTCTACGCCCTATCGTACCCTTTGAAGCCACAAGCTGCAGACACCATCGAGAAGGTCATTCTGTTGCCACTTCGCATCACGGCCTTGACACTCATCAACACGATTCTCGCCAATACCGACGAGCTCGAGGCGCGTTGCAGCCTTCGCCAAGAGATCACGCAGGGCGACTTTGAGGCCGACCTCTATGTCCTGCTCGAGCTCGAGCTGCCGGAACTGAGCGAGCTGATCGAAGAGTTCTTCGAGACTGCCATCGATGACTACGAGGACGTGCTTGCCAACGGCGGCACGGCCAAGCTGCTCGAGTTGCGCAACACTGCACATGCCTTCAGTCCGCTGGCAACAGCAACATCGGCTTCAGTGCCGGGCTCAGCTTCGGCTACTGCCTCCTCGCCGCTGTCGAACTCGTCACCGCTCTCGTCGTCGCCAATCGGCTCTAGCAAAGCTGTGCGCGATCTTTCCACTGGCACACTTCGTGCCACTCGTTTGCGCCAGACGGCTACGATCATTCCTGCTGGTATGAGTGACTCTCTCTCTCTCTCTCTCTCTCTGTCGACTTTTGGATCATTTTACATATACTCATCACAATCGAACCATCGTCGATGAAACTAGATACATTCAAGGTGCTGCCGATCGTTTTGGGCTTTACAACCTTCGACCCAATCGTTGTAACGTTCACCAGCACGACTCAAGTGGTAGACGTCGTCGAAGAGGGTACGAGCTGCTGAGGAGTTGCTGTCGTTGCTGCGTGTATGTCGTGTGCTCATACACCGCTGCGCCATGTATAGTGCTCTCCAAGTGCCCAGCCTTTGGATCGGACCAAGCTCGCGAATACGCCCGCACGTCGTTTGCGCTGTTCGTGCCGTCGTTGCCTTCAGCGCGAAATCGGTCGTCATCGTCGCCATCGCTCTCCAGCGCCGGACGGCGCGGCTCGACTTCCGATGCAGTGTGGCTGCTCGACCCGTCGGATCGCCTGTATTCGCTCGGCATCTCGGGCGAGGTGTTTGGCGAGTTCCGCATGCGACCGTGGGATACGTCGGTGCGGTGGACCGATGCGTCGGGCAACGCCAACACGGTCGTCGTCAGCATCGATCCACGCCTCACTGGAGCGCAGGTGGTGTCGATGCTGATTCGCTCGCTGAACCTGCCGCCCGAGTCGCAGGAGCACCTCGGCATCGCGATTCCGCCACTGCGAACCACGGCTACCGCTGACGACTACTACTTTAAACTGGTCTGGATCGAGGAGACGCAACGACTCGAGTCATCGCCGCTGTACAATGCTGACAACTACGTACGTCACAGTAATGTAGCAACTGCCACATGTAACTCACACTCGTACTGACGTCCCTTGCGATGCGCCCATCAGTTGATCGAGCTGCGCGAGAAGCCACTGCGATTGCGCATTCGCATGTTCCAAACTACGACCGAGGTCATGTCGTTCGATCCTTCGTGCACGATCTTGGCCGCGATTCGGCTCATCGGCAAGCGCATGGGACCTCGCTCGGGCAGTATCGCCAACTGTGCGTTGTACATCGAGCGTCTCCATCACGCCGAGCAGCCAATGTCCGGCTGGCTCGACGCCAACATGCAGCTCAAGACCTACAACATCACCGAGGCCGATACGGTGGAATTCCTGCCTCGCCCGCTGCCCAAAACTCCCGACGCAGTTGTGCCTACCGCTGTCGCTCGCTCTCTGGCGCGAGCCGAGACCATTAGCGTCAATATCTGGGATGACGATCGCTCCACGGCTTCGGTCGAGCCACCGACACCCGAGACGCCACGACCGACTGTGTCGCTCGGTGTCGAGGAGGAACTCGAAGCCGCCGAGGCCGCTGCATCGGGTCCGCCACCACCGCCACCACCGCCGCCGCCAGGCTATCTCACTGGTAGCCTGCAGGCGCCGTTGGCAGGTGCCAGCCGCATGAAGCTCGAGCAAGCGTCGTTGTACTTGGCGTCAATCAACGAGTTGGTGCTTACGGTCACGTCGGATCGCGAGATTGACCGCTCATTCATGGACGCCTTCTTCAACACCTATCGAAGCTTCTGCACTCCGTCGCAGCTGCTCGAAAAGTTGATCGAGCGCTACAACGTGCCGGACTGGGTTGCGCCCGAGACCAAGTCGCGTGTGCAGATTCGTGTCTTGGTGTCGATGCGTACGTGGTGCGCCTACGAGCCGAGGCTCTTTGCACCGTTCGTGCAGAACGGTGACCAGCCGCTGGTCGATGCGTCTCTCGTGGGTGCGATCGATGATGGTGACAAGGAGGCGCAAAGCACTCTCGGTACATTCCTTGCTCGTGCTCGTACCGATGGCTACGCATTGTTGGTCGAGCGAATGTGTGATAAGGTTCGTTTACCAAACAAGGGTAAGGGTAGAGGGTAAGGGTAGAGGGAAAGCGAGAGAGAGAGAGAGAGGAGAATGTATGCTAAACAACAAGTTGTTATCGCTGTGGTTGTAGGCTCGCAACGCGCAAGTACGAGTGTCCAACTCGCCGCCTGAATCCAAGCTTCCAAAGAACCTGCGAGGTACCAAGATCGATCTCTTCACGGTCGATTCGGAGGAGCTCGCGCGTCAGCTGTGTATCCACACGTTCCAGATCTACTCCAAGATTCAACCATTCGAACTCGTGGGCCAAGTATGGTCGAAAGATCGAGAGCTGTCACGTAACGTCAATGCTCTCATTGCATGGTTCAACCTGGTGTCGGGCTGGGTCTCGACTTCGATCGTGCAACAAAAGACGCTTCGAATGCGCGTCAAGGTCATTACGCAACTCGTCGAGGTGAACGACTTTCTTTGGTACGCGCGATCTCAACCAAGAAGACACTCTTCCGTGCTGACACGCGGAGTTGTGTATTGACTCCGATACGATGCACTCGTGCAGCTCGATGAACAACTTTTTGTTGGTGATGGCTGTTGTGTCGGGCATCAGCCACAGTGCCATCTCGCGCCTCAAGTGGACTCTAGCGAAGCTTCCAAAG
>Ga0209914_1003876_pt1 | contig 9980 bp, 13 predicted proteins | sample ThiBiot_500_plan_FD_183949 | JGI IMG/M metagenome (GOLD analysis project Ga0209914, IMG submission 183949) | Wastewater bioreactor microbial communities from Cape Town, South Africa - Thiocy_cont_500_plan (SPAdes) | ecosystem: Engineered > Bioreactor > Thiocyanate-remediating > Anaerobic-Aerobic ... | reverse complement strand
ACCCGCCACTGTTCTTTGGCTCCTTCCCTCGCTTCCCGCACACCAATCTCGCTTTGCTATCTCGCTCTCTCTCACTTGAGGAGGGCTGCTTCGTCATGAGATCGCTGTTCGGGGCGTACTCCAAGCGAAGAGCTGGTAGCTCTGGCAGTGCCCCGACGACTCCGGTGCAGGATCGCAGCGATGGCGCCACCTCGGGCTGCGACGTCATCTCGCCGAGCTCGCCGCTGGCGCAGAATCTCGTAGTGACGCTGCCGGACTTTGGAGGCGCGCCGTTGGTGCTCCCGACGCTACCGCCTCATGTGAGCGTGCGCGAGCTGTACGCGCTCGTTCGTTCGCACCCCGCGTTGCCGATCGAGAGCGATGCGACTCTCGCGTTCGGCCTGTATCTCCCTCGTTCGGGCGAATGGTTGAGCGATAGCGATACACGCGCTGCGGTACTGGCGTTGGGCTCTTCGCCTCTGGTTCGTTCATTCGTTCGTTCATTGATTCGTTCGTTGGTGGTCTTGAGGAGAGCACTGGGACGCTTGCACTGTCGCTTACTCGGCGATTGCGGTTTTGTTTGTGTAGTCGGTATGCCAGTATCGACGCAAGACCAAACCGATGCTCCTGCAAGAGACCTCGTTCGATAGCTCGCGCTTTCTATTCGTCGAGATCGTGGTCGATACTCCCAACGAGCTGTCGTTCGCCAACTCGTCGTTCCGCGCGATGCAGCACGGCGGCTACGAGCACGCCTTCTTCGCGCAGGTGCACGACGACGTGCAGCTCTATCGGCCGACACCGAGCTCCGACAAGCACGTCATGTACATGAAGCTCGATCGCGAGCTCCCGGTTCAAGCGGTATATCGACATCCACGCTCCGATCTGCATTGCTAAAACTGACGCAAACCCACCCACTCACCCACCCACACACTCACACACACACTATCAGCTGTTCGATCGCGTCATTGCACACTTGGGCATTTGCGAGCATGATGCACACACGCGCGCACTGTTCTGCTGTATACAACAGTCAAGCTCGCAGTTGTCGCTGCGACACATGGAGAACCACTTGCCGCTATCGAGCTTTCCGCTCGAGCACTGGAGTCAACTGTACCTGCGTCGACCAATGTCGTTCGTGTTCGAGATCATGGCCTCCGGCAATCACTCGATCGTCTTTGATTGCACAGCCACAACTCATGTACGATCTCAATCAAAACCCGCTGCTCTCATCGCTCGACAATCGAATCAGGCCTTCCACAAACAACAACAACAACAATGACTGAGTGACTGACTGGATGACTGAATGGATGGATGGATTGATCAGGATGTATGCCGCCGCATGGAACAATGGCTCGAAGTGTCGTCCGATCCATCGAGCACATGGCGTTGGCAATTGATTCGCACGCACTCGGTGCAGCAACACTGCACTGACATCAACGACTGCAGCGAGCCGATCATCGATACGCTGTCGCGCCATTACTATCTGAGCCACTGCCGTCTGTCGGTCGGCGACGTGCTGGAGTTCCGCCTCCTACCGGCGCCCGAGCTGCCGGCGGGCTACGCGCATCGCCCGGCATCGCAGAGCCTGAGCCTGAGCGCTTCGATCTACAACGGCGCTGAGCAACCGTTCGTTCGGCTGGTGGTTCGCTCGGTTCCACCACCGACAGCACGACGCAGTGTTCCGCCGCCCGAGATCAAGACCTACCTGTTGTTCGGCGAGCGCATCGTTCACACGAGTCCCGAGGTGATAGTCGCATCGCACCGTGCGATTGAATGTACGTTGGCAGGCTCGAACCCTCAAGCTCGAACTCGAACTGGAGAAGCTTCCGAAGCGAGTGACGTTCTTCTGATCGAGCGAGAGAGCTTGGTGTGGAATGTTTAGCGACGAAGCAGCCGGCCTTCTCGCGTACCACACGAGCCACTCTCTGTGTGACCAACTACCGATTGATGCTCGAGTACAAGCAGCTGCATGACGCATGGGTATGCCGCTGAGAGTGCACCGCTGATTGGCGCCAGGTGCGGTGATGCTTGTGTGCTCATCATGCGAGTTCGCACGACTGGCAGGATCTGCCGTATGTCACTTCGATTCCTCTCGGTTCGGTCGATCGCTTGGACGCAGCGGTACGGAGCGTCACGACTCCCCCCATCATAGAAATGACGCTGCTGCTCACTCTCAAGCCCGCGCGCACACATACATACATTCAGGCCGATACGCTGGTGGTTCGGTGCAAGGACTTTCGCAGGTTTCAGCTTGCATTTCCCGACGGCGAGGCAGGCGTACAGCGAATGAGTACCTTGTTGATTCCGATGGTACGGTGCCGTCACACCGTTGGTTTGGGTTGGTTTCGGTTGGTTGATTGGGGTTGTGAGGGCAATTGATAACCTTGCCGATTCGTTCGATCCATGTCGCGTTCTCCCGACGATAGTGCTTCCGAACCAAGGTGTCAGACATCTTTGCCTTCTGGTATCGGGAGCCCATTCCGTTGCATCAGAACGGATGGTTCGTGTATGATGCCGTGAGAGAGGTATTTCGCGAGTGCAGCCAGCTCGCCGATGATGGTGGTCGCTTACCGAGATCGATTGATGGATGGCATGGCATGGCAGTTTGATCGCATGGGAGTGCCGAATCGTGCGTGGCGATTGACGTTATTTAACCAGGACTACTCCAAGGTTTGTACTCGACGACTCGTGAACGATTTGGGAGCATGGGGCTCATCATCCGCTGCGGATCATGAATGAGCAGATTCCGACGTATCCTCGAGTGCTTGCCGTTCCTCAGAGCATCTCTGACGCGCAGCTCGAAGGGGCGATTCGTTCGCGCTCGAAAGGCCGCGTTCCGACGCTCAGTTACCTGCACACGAACGGTGCTTCGATTTGCCGGTGCAGCCAGCCTCTTACGGGCATCAAGGGCAAGCCATCGAGCGAGGACCAGCTCATGCTCGACGGCATTCGAGAGAGTTTGTGCCCGCCGAGCCACGACACCGAGTTACCCAAGGTGCCCGAGGTGCACGGGCAGACGCAAGGCCCGATCTCGGTGACGGCGCATAAGCCGGTGCCAAACTTGCCGAACGACATGATACGCTCGATGACGACGGTGCCGACCTTACTCGGGTCCTCGTCGGTCATGTCGGCGTCGATGGCGCCCACGGACGCGACCGGCGTACAGACGGTAACGAAGCGCTTCTCGGAGCGAGCCAGCAAGCCCAATCCGAGCCGCTCGTGCGAGCTCGCGCGTTCGACCATTCTCGAGGTCGTGGATCCTGAGCAACTCGGCATGGCGCCGCCGCCGCCGACCAACGGCGCACCGATGCGACCGTTGAGAGTCGAACAATCGGAGCAGGCTCCGCCGAGCAGCAGTGCGGCGCAGATTCAGACCGTGAACCTTGTGCGAGACAGCTCAACGTCAGCGGTGGTTGTGCAACACGCGACCGACATTTACGTGTTTGATGCTCGGCCACGATTGAATGCGCTGGCTAACCGCGCCAAGTACGTGAGAGACAAAGAGAGAGAGAGATAGCGAGCATATTTGTGAAGCGTATAACTAATGGCATGACGTGTGGCAGGGGAGCGGGTTACGAGAGCGAGACGCACTATCGCGACTGTAAGATCAAGTTCCTCAACATTGACAACATTCACGACATGCGATCGAGCTTGAACTCGCTGCTCGACCTCTGCCAGTACATCCAAGACCCCAAGGCGGATGGGGGCAGCAGCCGGCCGACAGGTTGGCTGAGTGGGCTTGCGTACACCAAGTGGCTCGATCATTCTCGACTGGTACGATCGGTCATCGTCACGATGGTTGGTTGACTGAGAGTGATTGACTTGATGTCGCTGTTCTTCCTTGGGTAGATCTTGCGCGCGTCTTTGAAAGTGGCGCGTTGTGTCCACCGTGGCCACTCAGCTCTGGTACACTGTAGCGACGGATGGGATCGAACGCCGCAAATCACGTCGCTGGCGCAGCTGATGTTGAGTAACTTTTACCGCACGATCGTCGGATTCGAGATATTGATCGAGAAGGAGTGGTTGAGCTTCGGTACGTCGCGAGCGCCTGATGAAGGTCGTGCACGACGCGCTCGCTGCTGAAGGCAATGAGATCGGTTCGACGTGTTGGTGATTGCAGGACATCAATTTGCGGTACGAGTGGGCCAATTCGACGAGAACCACGACGATACGCAACGATCGCCGGTGTTTGTGCAGTTCCTCGATTGTACATGGCAGCTCTTGCAGCAGGTATTGTTGGTTGCGCTGGTTGTTGTTGTTGTTGTTGATCATACAAGTTGAGGATGGCCTACACTGACATTGACCCACATACACGGATTGTTGAATGGCGTGTAACTCTAGTTTCCGCATGCATTTGAGTTCAATGCCGCGTTTCTCCGATGTATCGCGTACCACTCGACATCAGGGAGATTTGGCACGTTTCTGTTCAACACCGAACGAGACCGCGTTCAGAACCGCGTGGCGCAAGACACGCCGTCGGTGTGGAGCTACATCAACTGCAACCGAATGGCGTTCTTGAATCCGTTCTACTCGCAGCATGCGCACGCTTACGACCTGCTGTCGTTCCATGCGAGCGAGAGCAGCATGCAGCTGTGGCGCGACCTGTACGCGGTCGATGCGGCGTGGGTCAAGGAGTTTCGTGACCTGCGCATCGACCAGCTCTTGTACACGCGAACGCTGCAGGAGCAGAATCGCCGGCTGCAGTTCGAGCTCCGAGCATTGGAGGAGAGCCGACAAGCTCACGATGACGCGCCTGCCGTGGGCTCGATCGAGACCATCGAACTCAACGCAGCAGTGGCCGTGCCGACCTCGATGACATTGACGACACGACCTCCGGTGTAGGTGGTGATTGTTGTTGTTGTTGTATTGTACACAAACGAGTGTATTGTGTGTATTTATTGTTGTTGCACGATCGGTCGTGGGCGACATATGCGACATTGATTGACTGCGTTACCGATTGTTCCGGAGAGTTTTCGGCGCTATCAATGCTTGATAAATAGCGGATGCCACCGCAGTAGGATGCAGTACCTCTTGGCTCGCCCCCTCTCTCGCTCGCTCTCTTGTGCGTGTGATTCACTATGGCAGCATCGAACGATGAAGTAGCGCGCGCCTGGTTCGAGGCTTGCGAAACGGGCAAGGGCCACGCGGTGTGCGGGCAATACCAATCGGATGACGCGACGTTTGAGTGCGAGGGCCTGCCGCAGATCAAGCTCCTGTCCGAGTACGCACGCACGCTGGCGCACGCAGGCGCGCAGCAGCGTGCGCACGAGTTGGTTTGGGCGCTCGCGTCTCACGTTGCGTTGGTGGGGGTGTTGGTGCCCGTAGCTACACCAACTGGATGAAGGGAATCTGCGAGAGCACGATGCCCGACGCGCGATACACGTTGCACTCGGTGACGCACAACGACGAGCACACCGAGTTCGTGTTCTTTGCGACCTACCACGGCACGCACACGGGCGCCGGAGGCCCGGTCGAGCCGACGGGCAAGTCGTTCTCGTCGCACTATGCGTATGCCGTGTCGTTCAACGAGCACGGCAAGGTGCGCGGCATGATCAAGCTCTGGAACAGCTACGTGGCATTCCAGAAGCTCGGCTGGCCGCACCCGTGAGCCAGCCAGCCAGCCAGCTAGCTAGCCTCGATCTCGATCATACACCGTTGACTTGACTGCATCGATTGTGGTTGCGTGCGTGAGCGACGATATTGGCTGTGGAACCGGGCGGTAGGGTGCGAGAGCGAGAGAGCGCGAGAGTGAGCGAGTGAGCTTGCCTTGTTGGGCTTGCAGGCGATCTCACGCGAGCGAGAGAGATCGCGTGCCGCGCGCGCACGTGAGTGCTCGATAGAGAGAGAGAGAGAGAGACTGTGATTGCGAGAGAAATATCTCTCGGCAGCGCGCCACGTTGCCAAGTGGCTTAGAAGGGGTTTTGGGGTGAGCGAGCGGGAGGCGGGAGCGAGCGGGTGGCGTGGTTGGACAACGAGGGTACGGGTACGTACTTGTGCCAAACACGGTACGCAGAGCGAGCGGCACACGCGTGGTAACCAGCAACAACAGCAGAACGACATCGCGCTTTCTTTCTCTCTCTCTCTCGCTCTCTCTCTCTCGCCCGAGCACGCGCGCTCCTCGGCTCTATCTGTCTCTCTCTCTTGCGCGCGATGGCGAGCCCCGATCCCAGCGTCCTCGATGGCGATCAGCTGGCGCAGTACGGCGACGACGCCGAGTTCATCAAGGAGCTGCTGGAGCAATTCGAGGTCGAGTACACGGAGAACATGGAGAGCCTCGCGCGCTCGCTGCGGAGCGGCGACCACGCGACGGCGTACCTCGCAGCACACACGATCAAGGGCGTGTGCGGCAACGTTGGCGCCAAGCAGCTGTACAACCTCAGCACGACGCTATCGAACGAGTGCCGCGACCTCAAGGAAGCCGGCGCCACGGCGCAGCGCGTGAGCGAGATCACGCGGCTGGTCGAGCAGCTGCACCAGCACAAAGGCGTCTGGGACCGCGTGGTTGCACAGTACCTCGCGTCGTTCGCGTGATCGCACTCCTGCCGACGTCGCGCCCGATTCTCGACGTGCGTGCGCCTGTGTGGCAGTGGCAATGGCAGTGGCATTGGCATTGGCATTACGTCACGCCGGTGGTCGGTGTGGTGTCGGAATGTGTCGTGTTGATATCTATTTAGATGTGAGGATCGTAGAGTGAGTGTGAGAGAGAGAGTGAGTGTGTGTGTCGCCGTTGGATCGATAGACAGATTGATGGTTAGTATTGTGTGGTGGAGGTATATCCCTCCCAGAGTAGGTGAGCCGTAGAGTTAGTGGAGATAGTTCATTGATGGATAGAGTGCTGCTCCAAAGAGAGCCACACGTGGTAGTGGTGGTCGTGTTGGTGGTAGTGGTAGCCGGCGGTGACGTTTGATTGAGTGCGTTGGCTGAATGAATGTGTTGATTGAGTTGATTGATCGAGAGTGAGAGCGTGAGTGGGTGAGAGCGAGAGGCCGTTATCGAGCGCGAGGACGCGCCATTCCCTCTGCTCGCACGCATCCCCGAACGGAAGCGATACTCTCACGAAGCGACTCTGCGACCGTATGCCACATTGGGGCGAGAGTGCTCGGTACGACCTCGAGTACGACACAACGATGAGGGGGATCGAAGTGAGTGAGTGAGAGGTGGGTGAGTGAGGGTGAGGATTTACTGCTTGATCGTTACTCGAACGAATGCTACCGATGCTGGCCTGGTGGATCGAGGGAGAACTCGGGCAAGAGCGCAGCGTGAGCGGGCGAATCGAGTGACTTGGCGAGTAGCCAGTGCGCGGCATCGGCGCCAAGTAGCAGAGCGCCACTGGCGGTGGCGATGCGCGAGCGCACGACCTGCACGGGCGCATTGGTGTGTCGATCGATCGCGGGCACGGTAACGGCCATTCGCTTGAGCAAGGTGCCGTAGCGGAGACTGGCGTCCAAGGTGTGCCAGTCTTGGTTCGTGTTGGTAAGAGTGAGTTCGGCTACCTGCCTCGAGCAACACAAGATTAGAACACACAACTCAACATCGATGACGATGAGGACGACGATGGTGGTGGCGGGGCCGTCGTGCCTGGTTCGCCGTGAGGCCCGAGAGGGTCTCCTGCGGGAAGAACTGTCGCGCGAACGAGAGCTTGCTGTTGCGAGTGCAGTCGCGCAGACGCCAGCGATGATAATGCTACGCGTGCGTGTGTGTGAGCGATACGAGCTCACCGAACAAGGAGCACGCACGTTCTCGCTATCTCTCCCGGCAGGACGTGAGGATGCGAGGGACGTACGAGGCATTGCTCGTGGTCTTGGAGGCTGAATGCACGACCGTCGAAGAAGGGAGGGTTGTCTCGCACGAATGTAGCCAGCGACTCATTGGCGTCGGCATTGGCATCGTCGTTGTTGGTGGCAATGAGCCGCATCAGGTGCATGACGAAGCGCACGGAGCAGAATGAAGCTGGCACCGACGAGAGCTTGAGTACGCGACCGCCGAACAGATGGCACGGCTGCATGCTCGAGCCGGCAGCGAATAGCAACGATATCTCGTCGCTGTGCGTGTAGGCAGCCGTGGCCGCAAAGTGCTCGAGTGCATCACGAGCCGTCAATATCATGGCATCGCGAACTGAGCGAGATTCGAATCAGCAACAACAACAACAGCAACAACGACAGCAACAGCAGCAGCGAGCGTACTCCGCGGATCGAAGGGGCGCTGGAAGCGGCGCGTGAAGACTCGGAACGAGCAGCCATCGAGGCGTACGACGAGCGGGAGCTCCTTGGGAAGCGTGATCTCGACACTACGAGCGGCGAGCACCCTCTCAAACTCTTGGTACTCAGCTGGTTGAGGAGGAGGTTGAGGAGGAGGTTGAGGTGGCGGTTGAGCAGCGGCCGAGAGAGCACGAGTGTGGCTCAGCGACAGCAACAGGCGCGCACTCGCCAGCAGCAGGCGGCATCGCTGGTGTGCAGCGGCAGCGGCGAGCAGTGTGGCCATCAGCGCGTGTGTAGTTGCGGGAGGCGCCCGGGAGCAGGAAGAGAAGCAAGTGAGTGCGTGTGTGTAAGAACAGCGACGCCGCCGTGCTGTTTATCTCTCGATCGACAGCAAGCTCGATCGATCGAAAGGACCGAAAATATCGCGCTCGCTTCACGCGAAACAACGGGAATCGTACAAAACAACTACAACTACAGCAACAGCAACAGCAACGACTACAACGATACTTCTACAGTTGAGAGAGGGAGAGTTATGATACAGAGGAAGCTGGTGGTGGTGGTGGTGTGCGCGGAGGCTACAGCCTCGGCGAGCTCGGTGGGTGGCGGAACGAGAGTATCGAGCCGCTGTTGAAGGTCGTGATGGGCCGTGCAGCGCTGGACTTGGGCGGCATCTGGCGGAAGTTCTGCACCGGCAGTTGCGATGAAGCGGCCGTGGTGGAGGGGGCGGCGGCCGAGAGCTCGTCGCGCGCCTGGTGCGTCAGCTCGAAGATGCGGTGCGCCTGCGACGAGATCAGCAGCCAGTCGAACGCGAGGTACAGCGGCAGCGGCGTCGAGCGTGGCGGCACGGCATCCATGGTGGCGGGTACGAGATTCGAGGGCACAAATACCATAGCACACAGAGTGGCTAACGAGAGCAGAGGAGGGAGAGATACGAGAGAGATACGAGAGAGATACGAGAGATGTCGAGGCGAGCGAAAGATCGACCAAGTCTGGGTGGCGCGCGAATCAAGAACACAATCACCCATACCCCGGTTCCAGGAGTATTAAGGGGGCGCGTGGGCTCACCAGTACCCCGGGTTTGCACGAGCCAATCAGCAGCGAGGGCCTTGGGGCCTAGAGGAACGCGGGGTACGCGGGGCACGGACTTTGATTTTTTCGGCTGGCTCGCGCTCGTCGCTCCTCTCGCCTTCAGTCCTTGCTTGCAGCTCTTGCACTCACACGGTACGTGCGACGCTGCTTCGCCCGAGATCGCTTGCGCACGCTGGTGGCGCTGCGGCTGGCGTTGGCTCGTTGCGCGAGGGAGATGCTCGCGAGTGAGTGCGCGTGAATATGGCGGCGGTGGCGGAGGTGGTCGTGGAGGCTGCGATTCGAGGTGGTGGTGGTCCACGTGTCACGTGTGGCTTTGGTGGTGTGCGAGGAGGAGGAGGAGGCCAGCGACTGCCGGTCGTCGTTCGATGGCTCTTGGTGGCGCATACACCCAGCGCGCTCTCGCTCGTGGTGGCGGGGCGGTGGGCAGGCGCTTGTTGTTGTTGCTGCTGTCGTTGGGGCGAGCCACGTCCACACCATCGTCCACATCATCTCGATCAGTACTAATCTGCCTGCTGCTGCCTGTTGTTGCTTGCGTCATTGTCGTCATCTTTGGTGTGCTCCCTCGCGTCGTGTGCTTTCTCCCTCTCCTCTCCTCTCCCTTTGCCGTACTGGCGTCGCCCCCGCGCAGTAGGTACACATCATCAACATGTCGTGGCAATCGTACGTCGACCAGCAGCTCGTCGGTTCGGGTTCGGTCTCTGTTGGCGCCATCCT
>Ga0209914_1003875_pt1 | contig 9983 bp, 10 predicted proteins | sample ThiBiot_500_plan_FD_183949 | JGI IMG/M metagenome (GOLD analysis project Ga0209914, IMG submission 183949) | Wastewater bioreactor microbial communities from Cape Town, South Africa - Thiocy_cont_500_plan (SPAdes) | ecosystem: Engineered > Bioreactor > Thiocyanate-remediating > Anaerobic-Aerobic ... | reverse complement strand
CGACAAGAGGCACAGAGATCGACAAGAACCACAGGCGGAAAAGGGCGGGAAAAGAGTCGGGGCACGAAGATTAAGGATCCTCCGGGGCGTGCAGTTGCGCTTGGGGACGAGCGGTTGAGGGCGAGCAGAGAGCAGAGAGGAGAGAGCGGCCTCTTTCCTTCTGGTTGTCCGCCTTCTCCTTCTCCTTCTCCTTCTCCTGTTGTTGCTTCTTCGCTCTTCGTCGCGCACCGCCTCCTCTTCCCTCCGCCACCGCTGCCTCTGCTTCTGCGCAGTGTTGCTTGGTGTCGCGCGTCTTGCTGTTGGCGGTGCTCACTGCTCCTGCTACCTCGCGAGTGGCCTCGACCTGCCCCTCTCTGCCACGTGTTGCATCTCTCGTTCTCCGAGGACAGCGCTTGTTCCCGTGCCGCCGCTAGCTCCTCTCGCTTCGATTTGCGCTTGCGCTGCTATGACGCGCGACGACGACGTGTACGTGCGTGCGTGTGTTCCTTCGCTCGCTGCTGCTTGCAGCCCTGGCTCACTCTCTTCTTGCACCTTTTTCGATTCGTGCACCAATAACACAGCGGTAATTCCGACAAGCACCTACACGACGGCGACAGCTCCAGTGACGACGACAGCGCCGCTGCTTCTGACGGCGAGGCCGAGGAGGTCGATGACGTTGACGCTGCCTCGGGCCATGACGACGACGACGACGACGACGGAGATGACGACGATGACGATGACGCCGATGATGACGATGACCAACCGCGTGTTGCTCCCAACGGCCATGCTGCCACGGCGGTTGTCGACGATGACGACGATGACGATGACGACGAAAGCGACGAGGCCGATGCTGCTCCCCACGTTGATAGCGATCCCGAAGTCGACGATGACGATGACGATGACGACGACGACGACGATGGCAGCGCTCATGGACCTACCGATGAATCTGAAGCGGAGGAAGAGGCAGCTCCCGGCGTTGCTGAGGATTCGGAGGATGACGACGACGAGGACGACGAGGACGAGGACGAGGCCGGTGAGGTGGACGTCGAAGTAGATGTCGAATCCGAGGACGACGACGACGAGGAAGAGGATGATGACGAGGCCAGCGACGAGGAGAGTGCCGCCTCGACGACGCTTGCTGGAGCTGGCAGTCGCCGGCCTGCTACCAGCTCGTATAGCGCCGCGACCGCCGCCGCCTCAGAGGATGATGACGACGACGATGACGGTGACGATGATGGCGATGACGATGACGACGACGACGATGATGATGAGGACGACGACGAAGCCAGCGAGAGTGACTCGACAATGGCCCGCCGTGCTCCAAATGGCTCTGGTGCCGCTGCCATCGCCGGCATTGGCCACCGCTCTCGCCAGCAAGCGGACGACGACGACGACGACGATGATGACGACGACGACGACGAGAGCGACGCCGCTGATGATGGTGTGCACGATGTCGATGCCTCTTCGGACGACGCTGAATCGGCAGACGAGGAGGGTGACTCGTCTTCGTCTGGCAGTGAGGATGGTCGGCTGACGGGGCGCAAGCGAGCACGAGAATCCGACGATGCACACGACAGCAAGAAGCAGGCGCTGTAGCGTGTGAGTGTGCGAGTGTGCGCATGCAAGCGCCCAGTGCATAGCTGCACACGTTTCGTCTTGGCACCACGGCCGTCACTCGATCACCGGCCAACGATGGCTGCCGCTACCAGTTGGCTCGAGCGAGCCAACGCGTACCATAGTTTCCTTCTCGTCTCCTCCTCCTCCCGTTCTCGCTCTTGCTTCTCTTCCTCCAAAGGCTCCTGGCAGCGCGCTGGAGACCGCTGTATTGCTCGATCAAATGATGAAGTTGTAAAGTAGTAAAAGTTCGTTGAAGCAACAGATGGTGTCGATCGCTGGGTGCAACGCGTTGCTGGGTGCGTAGCGCCTTCGAGTGCGCAGCGCCGCAGGAACCGAAGCAGCGACGAGCGGTACGGGAACGATCGGCGGCTGCTGCTGCTGTTCTTAGCTTCGTCGCCCTGCTCGCCGCGCTGCTCGCCGCGCTGCTCGCCGCGCCCTCGGTCGTCCTCCGTGGCTGGCGAGATGCTCCCCAAACACAAGCAGCGCGTACTCAAAGGACACCGAGACACGGTATATACTGTGCGCTTCAATAGTACGTATCGCCTCGCCTCGCCTCTCACACCCAGCGAGCGACGGCTGCCGGCTCACGCACAAGCGCAGAGGATGGTGACTACTGCATGACCGCCGGCCAGGACAAGAGCATTCGCTTGTGGAACCCCCACAAAGGCACTCTCATCAAGAGCTACATCAAGCATAGCTATGAGGTGCTGAGTGTTGACATGTACGTCGCTCACACACCACACACGCGCGCACGCAGTTGGCAACCGACTCACGGCTTGTGCGTCGTGCTTCGAACGAGCACTCCACAGCGTGCACGACAACAGCCAGTTTGCATCGTGTGGCGGCGACCGACAACCCTTCGTATGGGACGTTGCGACTGGCGAGATCATACGCAAGTTCAAGGGCCACGAGCGAGTATGTATATTGCGGCGCGCGGGCGCTCTCTCGCTCTGGCTCGTTAGGTCGCGAGCTAACAACCGCGAGCGCCTCTGCACAGCGCATCAACACCATCAAGTACAACCTCGATGGCAGCGTCGTGATCACAGGTATGGCGTGCGTGCACCGAGCAGCGATGGCGATCAAGCTCCCGCGCTCACGAGCAATCGGCGGCTCTCAGGCTCCTACGACAAGAGCGTCAAGGTCTGGGATTGTCGCTCGCGCAACGCCGTCCCGATACAGGAGATGCTCGAGGCTCGCGATAGTGTCTCTTCGATCGTCGTGTCGGACTCGGAGATCATTGCTGCGTCGGTGGATGGCTGCGTACGAACGTACGACGTGCGCGCTGGACAGCTCCGGACCGAGCGCATCGGACGTATGTGTGAAGCACTCGCTCGGCGTCGTCGTGTTCCTGACGTTCGTGGCCGCGCGTAGAGCCCGTGACGTCGGTGGCCTTGTCGGGCGACGGCAACTGCATACTGGCGAGCTGCCTCGACTCGGGCCTTCGGTTGCTCGACAAGAGCACGGGCGAGTTGTTGAACCAGTACCGCGGTCATCAAAACACGCAGTACCGCGTCGATGCGGCGTTCTCGAACACCGACGGCGAGGTGCTGTGCGGCAGCGACGACGGCAAGGTCTACGTCTGGGACCTCGTCAATGTACGGCGTATCTCGCACTGCACTGTGCTGCAACCTCACTCACGTACTGACCCAATACTCGCACGCTCGCTCGCTCACTCGCTCACTCACAGGCCGATGTGACGGCGACCTTGCGAGGGCATTCGCGAGCCGTGCTGGGCATGGCGTACCACCCGACGAGCGCGATGCTGCTCACGTCGTCAGTCGACAGCACGGTGATCGTGTGGGCCGCGAGCGAGCCTCCAGCGGCTGCGTCTTCATGAGACAACCGGAACTGTTGATGCGAATGTACATAACTGCTCCAGAGTGGCGGCACCAACCACACGGCGATCGTTGTTGTAATCAACACGACAACAGCGCTCGCTCGCGCGAGTGCTGCTGCTCTTCTTTAATCGATCTACTACTTGATCACGGTGCGGCGGCGACGGCGGTGGTGGTGGATGCTTTGGTACAAGGTGCTACGATGCTGCAACGACGGGACGGGCACATGACATTGCGTGGTCGCAAGCGGTTGGGTGGAGTGCTGGCCAACAGCAGCCCTCCCTTGCTTGCTTGCGTCGCGTGGTAGGTGCCCGTTCTCCCTCTCTCCAGCAGTGGCAGTCGAGCGGTTCGACTAGCAGCACAGAGAGATGGTATTCTCGCGCTGCACGCCCAGCGCCGCCAAACAGCTGCTCGGTGTGCTCGAGATCTCGGGCTGGAAGGCATTGACGGTCGCGGCGCCGAGCGTCAGCTCGACCGCCTGCAGGCAGTCGACAGCGTACTTGCGCACAAAGGCGTTGGCACCTCGCACTCGGTCCACGAGCATCGGCAGCAGCCGCTCGACCCACTCGTGTCCCACGATGGGCAACAGCGACGGCAGCAAGGCCGCCAAGAAGCGCAGTGCCGACGCTTGCGCGATGGCAGTAGCGGAGGCGCTGCTCTCACTGGCGAGCAGCCGCTCGAGAGCCTGCGCCACGAGGCCCGACTGCTGCTCGGCCATGGTGGCCCACGAGGCAATGGTCGCAACCACGTGTGCGCCGACCGAGTTGGTGCTCGCCTCGAACACGGCGTACATGCTCGCGATCGGTCCATCGAGCTCAGTCGGCTTGGCGAACTCCGAGCACACCACGCGCGCCGCGAGCTCGAACGATGCCTTGGCAAAATCCTCCTGCTCAAGTAGACGTCGACGTCAGTATCCGTGATGGCCGCGTGTACACGCGGCTCCTTCTACAACTGTGTTGCTGCTGTTACTGCTATTGGTACATACATTGCCACTCTCGGGATAGAGGCGCGCCATCGTGGCACACAAACTCGCCAGGGCTTCGCTTCCATGCTCGGCGGCGGCCAGCGTCAGTGAGTCGTCGGTCGCTCGTGCCAGGTCGGCGAGCGCCTGGCTCGCCGCCGCAAAGTCGCTGCTCGGCAACAGGAAACAGTTCAGTGCCGCCGAGCACGCATCCTCGTCGAGCGGCTCGGTTGTGTGCTCGGGTTGCGTGGGTTGCGTGGATTGCGTGGGTTGCTGCTGCTGCTCCGCGAAGGCGAGATCGCTCTCGGAGAGAGCCGCCTCGTGGAGCAACGTCTGGTCGAGTGGCTCGCGCTCCTTGGCAGCTTCGATCACGAGTGTCGCCTCGGGTTCGGGCTCCGGTTGAGCGGCCGCTGGCGGGGCAGCAGCCTCTGGAGCGGTTGCCGTGGGTTGCTCGAGTGAATGACGAGGCATCTTCAGCAGCGCCTGGAGGTTGCCGGTGTCGTCGTCGTCGGCGGCGGCGGTGAGTGCATGCGCGGCTGACGGGTCTTCACGCAGCAGGTCCCAGCTGCTAGTGACGTCGGCGTCGCTCTCAAGGTCACCCAGGTCGGTATCGGCATTGTGGTCGACGGTTGGTTGCTTGGCGCCGGCTATCGGTTCGAGCTGCGGTACGGCCGGCTTGGCGAGGCTCGGAGAGGCCGAGGCAAAGTCCTGCTCAATCTCAATGTCCGGTACGTACTGCTGCAAGTCGAGCAGCTGGTCGGTCGGCACGCGGGCAGCGAGGCGCTTGACGACCGCCGGATTGGTGTGATAGGCGCTCGCGAGCGCTGCACCAGCGGCCGCTTGTACGGCCTTGTTGTCGAGCAATCGTGCCAGCACGCTGACGACGCGCATCATCAGAGTCTCGGAGCTCGGCGAGCGGAACAGAGCCGCGGTGCTCGCAGAACCGGCGCCGCCCGTGCCCGAGAAGCCCGAGTGCACGAGTTCGATGGCCGACTGCAGCACGGCATCACGCGGTCGCGGCTGCGAGCTCTCGTATTCGAGCACCGCGAGGGCCGGTTGCAAGAGCGACACATGTGCGCACAGCTCGCGCAGCGACGAGCGCGCGAGTTCGACGCGTGTCGCGAGTGGCGATGCCGTCAGGTTGCACAGGGCGGCCGTGATCGAGCCGGCGACCTCGGGAGTCACGGCCGACGTGCGCAGCGCACCTAGCGACAAGAAGGCCGCCAGAGATGGCAGCGCCGCAGCGCATGCCTTCGAGGTCGAGTCGAGCAAGTTCGAGGCGTGCACCGACAGCAGCTGCGTGAGCAGCTCGTCATCCAGTGACTGCTGCAGCGTGGCGGCATGGCGCGACCACAAGGCGCTGAGCACCGTGAAGCCTTCGGCGCGGGCATCCGGATTCGAGCCGCGAGCAATCTCGATCGCTCGCGCCACGGCTCCTACCGATGCCGTGGAGCTGGAAGAGGGGCCCATCGTGCTCGTTGTTGTGCTTGTTGTCGTCGTAGACGATGAGCTCGGTGCGGCCGGCGTGGTCGAGGCCATCAAAGCTCCGACGAACTCATCGGTCGTCAGCGTTTGCGAGCGCACTAACGACGATGGAGGCGGTGGAGTGACAGCAGCCGACGAGCTTGCGACGACGGCAGCCGCCGACAGAGGCACCGACGAGGCCCTGCTCAGCGGCTGTGTCGGCGTCGTGCTCGGCATCGACTTGGCTCGCGGCAGCGAGGGCGTCAGGTACGACTCATCGAGCGCACACGTGCTTGCGCTTGAGTTCGAGCTGCCCGACTGCACGGCCGACAACGCGAACGAAGAGCTCGCCGTCGGGGCTGCGAGGTTTGGCTGAGAGGAGGAGGTTTGGCGCGGGCCTTTGGGTATGCGCTGCGGCCCAAACGAGCCTGAGGCGCCGGCGGCGGCAGGTACTGCTCCCCCTGCGACTGCGACTGCTGCTGTTGCTGTCGGCGTCGAGTTCGCAAAGAGGGCCATTTCGACGCTGCCGGCACCGCCGGTGCTCTTGCGTACGGCAGCGCGACGAGCCGCCACGGCTGCACTGATGCTGTTGTTGTTGTTGTTGTTGTTGTTGTTGTTGGGCACTCCAGTGTTCGCACCAGCTACCACGGCAGTGCTCGAAGCGCAGAAAGAAGTAGTGGCAGCGGTAGTGGTGGCGGCGGCGGTCGTGGTAGCAGCCATCGAGGGTACGGTGGGCGGTTGCGATCCAGCGAGGCTCGCGCGGGGCTTCAGTACTCGCTTGGGACCACCACCGGAGGCAGCCACAGCAGGCGAGGGCGGTACGGCATCGGCGGCCGGTGTGGTAGTTGCAACAACGCAAATGAAGTCGGCGGCATCGGCGGCGGCGTCGTCGGCGGCCTTGAGCGGCGCCGGGCGCTTGAACGGCGCTCCGAAGCGGCTGGCGATGCTCGCGCGCACGCCGCCTGTCGAGGCAGTGGCGCCTTGATCGTCATTTGAAGCGGTGGTTGCGGCGGCAGCGGAAGCGGCAGTGGAGGTGGCCGCCTTCTCAGCGCGAGAGAGCACCTTGTGCACGTTCACGGTGGCGGTGGCGAGGAAGGCGTCGGCCAGCGCCGGCAGCGCGAGCTGCAGCGTGCGGAAGAGCGCCACGGACGCGGTGCGCGTCTTCTCGGACGCGTCCTCGAACGACTTGCGCAGCAGCAGCTCGACCTGCTGCTCGACCTGCTTGGCACGAGCGCGATCGGACAGCAGGCCGCTGGTGTGGAGCGAGTGCACGAGCGTCTGCGTGTACTCGACGCAGCGGTGGCGCACGACGTTGTTCTTGGCGTTGGTGTGGAAGGCATCGGTGACGATCGACAGCAGCTTGATGCTGCGCGTATGGGCGGCAATGTCGCGCAACGTGGTGTTGGCAGGCTCCGAGATGGCAATCTTGGTGACGTACGTGAGCTTGAGCAAGTGCGGGAAGAGCTGCTCGGCGTGAGGCTCGAAGGCGCCGCGCATGGCGGCCGCCGCGGCGCTGACGGCGGCGCACAGGCTCTTGATGATGGCCGAGCGCAGGTCGCGCAGTTGCTCGAGGAGCGAGTTGCGCAATCGCAGCATGCCTTGGTCGAGGAGCTCGAGCTGCGACGTCTCGCTGAGCTCGCGTGCAAAGACGCCCAGTCGCTGCAGCGCGGCATCACGGCGCTCCCAGTCCTCGTCGACCTGGCGCAGCGTGTGCGCCATGTCGTCAAACTCGTTGAGAATCTGCGCCTCGCTCAGCAGCGCGGTGCTGACCGCAGAGGGCGTACGACGCGACATGTGATGACGATGACGATGACACACAGACAGAGAGAGCGAGGAGCGGCGAGACAGGAGGAGGAGGGAACGAACGAGAGGGATCGACGAGCGAGCGAGTGAGCGTGGGGCATTCGGTGGCGCGCGCCAACCGCCGCAGAAAGCGCGGGAAACCTTTTGGCGGGTAATGTCGCCCCGCTCGGTTCGCCGACGACACCGACGACACCGACGACAAAACGCAGGTCTTGCTCCTCGCTCGCGTGTCAATCAATCGTACCTCATTTGCTCTTCACACGCCAAGATGGCGGCATCGATCGAAGTGCTTGCGTACGATGCACCAGCCGCCGTTCTTGAAGGAGCGGCGCAAGTGCTGGCGCGCAGCTTCTCGAGCAGCGGACCGCTTGACGTCACGCGCGGTGTCACGCGCGAGGATTGGTTGCCGATGGCACGCAGCGGCGTTGCGAGCTTGCGTGGCAATGGAATCACGCTTGTGGCACGCTTGCCCACGCCTCTCGATGCCGATGAAGCGACGGTGCGCGACTCTGTGGTCGGCGTAGTGCTCAACAGCGACCGTGCCGACGAGCTGCCTTCCGAACCGCCCGACGCCAAGCTCGCGCCGATCCTGCTGCTGCTGGACTCGCTCGAGGAGCACGCTCACAAGCCCTCGGAGCGCCTGCGGGAGCTGTATATTTGGCTGCTTGCAGTCGACGAGCGCACTCGCGGCCAGGGCGTGGCGACGGCATTGTTGCGTGAGACGGTGCGCATTGCGCGAGAGCTGCAGTACGGCTCGATCGTCACCGAGGCCACCAGCTCGTACACGCGCCTCATCTGCGAGCAGAAGCTCGGCTTCGTGGTCGAGAAGGAGATCGAGTATGCCAGCTTCGAGCTGCCGAATGGCGAGCGCCCATTCGCCGAGCTTCCGCGCATCGCGCACGAGAGAGGCCTCGGCACGCACCTCTCCGGCACCTTCTTGCGTCTGTCGCTCTCGTATTCCTAGCAAGATACTCGTCGTCCAAAGCGGCCATCTTTGCTGATCAACGAGCCGACGTAATGCGCGACACAACAGGAAGGCGATTTGAATATATGCGGGATCTCTGTACATTGAAACTTGCGTGCGTCGTCGTCTTTCTTTCCTTTGAGCCGTATAAACACAAACAAACACACAGCGTGCGGCACGGCAGACCTTGTAGCACCAGCAAATACGAGTGCTCGGCATTCTACTGGTCGGTCGAGTGCCAGCTCTCGAACCAGCCCCCGAACCAGCCTGCGAATATACCTCGCCAGCTTGCAAAGATCGGTAGCTTGATGAATGCCAGACACAGACCACCCAACGCAAGACCGCCTACCAATAGCCGTTGCTGTGTAACAATCGCTGTACTTGGCTTTGCTCGCGTACTGTGTTGTGGACCAATTCACATGAGAGATGTGATGAAAGAAAGAGAGAGAAGGAGAGAGAGAGAGAGAGGGTGAAAGAGAGTGTATGGGTAGAAACAACGTACGGATCACGAGCCAGGTCGTAGAGGCGCGAAACGATGTACGAGATCGGCTGGTTGAGGATCGAGTAGCGAGTGATCTTGTTCAAGCCATTTCGGCGTACGTACTCCTCGGGCTCCTCTTCGTAATCCTGACACATGCGTGCGGCAACGGTCGAGCACGATGTGTAAGAAGTGGCTCTTGGAGCGACGATCATGTAGTGGCGACCGGCGACGGCACCGCAGCGTACCTGTTGAACTGGCACCAGATCGGCCTTATTCTCGAGAAAGAGGCACGGAATCTTGGCGTGTTGCGGGTAGAGTCGCTGATGCTCGCGTCCCGTGAGGCGGCGATGAAAGTTGGCGACGTACGCAAACGACTGCGGATTCGTGGTGTCATACATCAGACAGAGCACGTCGCAATCGTCCAGTGGGTGGAGGCGCTTGCTGAGAGTGGCAGCGGCAAGATCGGGCGTCGATTCGTCATGACGCTCGTGAAAGACGTAATTCGTAGCGTCGTCCGGCGGAATGCCTCGCAGCTACACCGACAACGCAGGAGTGGGTGGGTAAGAGTGAGTGGCGGCGGGCAGAAGGTTGGCACCACACGAAGTGAGATAACATACCACCAGCAGCTTTGGCTTGTCGCTTCCATAGGTTGGGTCGATAAAGTTGACAGACTCGATCACCTTACTCAAGGGCTTGCCATCGGAGCGGAACGTGGGCTTGGTAGTGAAGGCTGAATCGATGAACTTGTGTACCATGGTAGTCTTGCCACAGTGCTCCGAGCCGATGACGAAACAACGCAATACCTGTCGAGGTTGTTGCTGAGGTCGAGTTGATTGGTCGATACTTGCGTACAAACCGCACGACAACGAGTGAGCAAAA
>Ga0209914_1003872_pt1 | contig 9991 bp, 9 predicted proteins | sample ThiBiot_500_plan_FD_183949 | JGI IMG/M metagenome (GOLD analysis project Ga0209914, IMG submission 183949) | Wastewater bioreactor microbial communities from Cape Town, South Africa - Thiocy_cont_500_plan (SPAdes) | ecosystem: Engineered > Bioreactor > Thiocyanate-remediating > Anaerobic-Aerobic ... | reverse complement strand
AACTTTTATACCGAAAGAAATACTAGTTACCATGCTAATCTCCACTCTTGCTATTCAGCAATTAGATGTCTTGCACTTGAGAATAGTTACGATGCTATCTATTTCCTCTCGGTAACAAAGACTTTTTCAAATAGCAATATTGTCATTACATATAATTTCGAAAAACCCAAAGAATACAAACAACCTTCTATAGTGTATGAATGAGTCATGATTGTATCTATAGGTGAATTTGTGTATGTATAGGTGTATTTGTATGTATGTGAATGAAAACGTCCGCCATCCGCTAGTATGAGAGGGTGAGTATCAAGATAATGAGCAACCACGACCGGTTTCGACTGCAGTTCACACAGTCATTATCAGGGGATGTGGGTGAGTTTAATAATTGAATTCGAATAAGAAAGGGTCTTAATGAAAGATCCGATCATGAATGTATCATTTATAATCATTTTACGTGTCCACATATGTATATATACAATGAATAGAATTAAATTCATCCACTTGATATGCATAAATTAGTACGAAAGACTAAGAAATAAGAATCATATAAAATAGAATAGGAATCGAACCTACATCTTCCAATAACCTGAGGGTTGATATTTGAGTCTGATTTTCTCCTGGTTTCTTGTTTTATATTGAATTCATTAAGTGGAATGATTTATAGGTTCCGTTCTCTTTCTCTGATATCTGATTCATTTTACGTTTCAACTGATGGGCATAAATCATCAAGTTGTGCAAAGTTTTTTATTTAGCTAGATGACGAGGCGAGATAGTTTCCTGCATTTGTGCTACAACTTAGAATTTATGTTTTTGTATTATGATGAAACACAACTTTGCTTTGTGTTTGTGAAATTTTGGATGCAGGAAACCATTCTAGTCGTATATCAGAAGTATACGAGGAAAGGTTTGTGCGTGTGTTACAAAGGCCCGTTGAGTTTCGAGAATAATTCCAAGCTACTTACGACGATCGTTTCGAACAGGGCTTATTCTGTTCATCATCAGGCAAGTTTCGAAGAACTGTTGAATGATCGATTTTGACGTTAAATCTAAATATTGTCTTCATTTTCTCTATATAAGGTTATTTTTTTATTACTACTGGTAAGTTTATTACTAACGGATTTTTTTATGAATATTTTTCAAATAAACATCACCTATACTAGTACTAAGTTTTATTAATAAAACTTTTCTAATTTTTTTTCAAGTTTTCAAAAACTTATTTATTGATACTAAATTCGAATCTATGTTAGTTTTCGATAATCTATAAGATTTAATTCGTTTCAAATTTTTTCGGTTCGGTTCGTAAAAAACACGAACCATTCCCATCACTGCTACAGAAAAACGACTCCGTCAAATAGTCAAGACACTTGTTTTCTAGATTACATTCTCTTTCAGTTCCAGATTGAGAGATATTTCGACTACACAGTCTAATCAGAGATTGATTGCAATGTCACGTTGTCGACAGAGAACGTCCAAGATTCTACTGTATTGATTGGTTGATAGTAAACCTTGAATTTGACCCATCCAACTCTGAAATGTTTCATCAGTAATTTTTGCAAACTGATTCAATGTCTTTTTAATTGAAACGTGCTCTTCTGGATGTAGTTTGTTGATATATCGTGTAAACTTAGTTGCTTGATCTACAGAATCGAATTTGCCGACAGAAAGATGTTTGCTATGAAGTTTACAGGCAATAGCACTGATAACATCGTGTTTTCCTACACCAAACGAAAATGAATGATCAATGAAATGAATTTTCAACGTTGTCGTAGGATCATTAATGTTAGCAGTATTTCGTATTGTAAGTAGAATATTTCCTGGTGTTCGATCAACATTTTGAATAATATGATCGAACAGATCCATGGAATACAATATTGGATGAGTCAATAATCTTTGTCTCATCTGCTTTGGTAGATCCATAAATGATATTGTTTTCTCATTTGCTTGTGCAATATCTGTGTGCAAAGTCACTAAGTGATTTCGATAAATTCCAATTTGAACTTCATTAACAGGCAATTCAAGTTGTTCGCCTATAACATACGCTAACCATTCATTGACAGCACACAACGGATGTCCATGTGTTTTGACTAGGATTCGTCGATTTTGAGGATCACGCATCCAGATGGATGTACTGATGAAACCTGGATTAGCATTTTCTCCTTCGACGAACCAATCGGATGTAATTTCGATGAATGGTGACTTGAGTCGATGGTGATAATCAGCTTGTTTATCTAGTTCTTGTTGTATAACTTGTCGAATAGTCAGATCGATATATTTTCTTTCTGTATAAGTGTCGATGACGTTTGACATATGATTCATGACAATTTTAGCTGGCCCTCTTATCCATCGAACATAATTATGAGCAAGATGTACTTGAGGACTTATTTTTGATGTATCATTTGAATCGATTTCATACTGAGAATATGTTTGAACTTTGAATGGATGTTCTGTGTCGCATATTTCTTCAGACGTTTGTTCGTTCGACGATATCATGTTTAGAAAAACTTTCAAATGACTATGGATACGCTTGACTGATTTTTCATGAATAAGAAGAGAAGAACAAACAAAAAACAAAGTTTTTTCTCTCTGATATCCCACCAACGTGTTCGTATTATATGACGTTAAAATAAAATGTACTCATTTATTCATTTGATTTCGAATCATCTACAATGTCAATAAATGATCAAGAAAGTGATCAATCATCTGAATTGTTTTCATACGGAGTTGACTGGAGCAATCATGCTCAATCTACATCTCATTGTTGGTTACCGTATTCATGTGAATCAACTTCTCATTTATCTCGTATTCAATGTGCAACTTGCCTATTAATCGTTGACATGAATGAGAAAACAGTATCCTGTCGTTCTTCATTCGTTGAAAATAATCTCGATAAACAGGACTTACACTATTGGTCAGAAGTTTCGACTTTATCAGAGCCATGTAGACACTGTCAACGAAAGTGGTCAAACATCGGTCGGAATGGTCGTGTGTGTTTATGGTGTTGGCGATACTATCATCAACAATGCTGGCAAACGATTAAGACAAATGAAGAGAACAACAAATGCGATTATGGCAAATTCAGGTAAGTTTACCTGAAAAAGCTTAGTATAGTTATGCGAGTGCTGTTCATCTAGTGATATTATTGTTCGACCACAATGGTTACATCGAGTAAATTGTTCATCGTCTAATTTTCGTGCGCAAAGATTAGTTGATGTTGAGACGAGCGAAAGATCGTCGACACCGGTGATATTCTTTGTGAATAAATGTTCTGGCGGTCGAAAAGGAGAACAGGTCTATCGTACACTTGTCCGTCTACTCAATCCTCGTCAAGTGTTTTTACTCGAAAATGATGCAAGCATCACACACGCTCTAAGCATTTATTCATCTCTATCTAACATGCGCATCTGCATCTGTGGTGGCGATGGTACGGTTGCCTGGGTAGTTCATCGATTGGTAGAAGTCTTTCCATCGTTGACAAATCCATTGATATGCATTCTCCCATTAGGTACCGGTAATGATATGTCACGTGCTCTTGGTTGGGGATCGGAATTTCGATCGACTCGTCAATTATTCGAAACACTCACTCAAATACCTCGTAGTCTTCCAGTAATACTCGATCGCTGGACTGTTCATGTCGAACCATTGGAAACGAACGAATCGAGCAAGGAGACTACCGAAAGACATCACCAACCAAAGTTCATTCGTAGGACTAACGAGTATCATCATGCAATACCAAACAATCGATTCTTTCTCAATTACATTAGTTTTGGATTAGATGCAGCCTTTGTGCTCGATTATCACAATCGTCGATTAGATGATCCAACAAAATTTACATCGCCTCTGAAGAATAAAATACTTTGTATCAATGAAAGTCGCAAATATTTCAATGATTTTGTCTTTGGAATGACTTGGAATTTAAGTTCCTACATGCGATTAATCTGTGATGGTCAAGATTTGACCAATTCAATACAACATTGCCATTCTCTTGTTTTACTCAATACTCGCAGTTTTGCTTCCGGTTCTCATCCTTGGAGAGACTTTGAAAGGCAAGATTTTGGTGACAAAAAGATTGAGGTACTTGGTTTGAGTACAAAACAAATGGCATTGCTTCGTTTCGGTTGTCATGGTCTTCCTATTGCTCAATGTAGTCAAGTACGCATCGAGCTAAATCATTCGATGCCAGTGCATATGGATGGTGGACCTTTCTGTCTCGCCGGATCGTCTGCTGTTAATATTACCCATGCTGGACAGGTCATGATGCTTGCAACATTAAAGTAACTAAGACACTGAATTGCAGGGTTTATTTCTTTTGAATTTTCAAGATAAGATTCTTTGGATAAAAATTAAAATATTTATAACGAAAGATTATGAGCAATGCCGCGAAGAAAATCGATAACGGGTCTATTATCACGATCAGCAATCACATTTGGAATTCTAGCTTCTCTATCTTCGTTAGGGAAATTCGGAATTATTCCCTTTTCTGAAAGAAAGAGTTATAGACTTCTAAAATGGGTAGGAAAAAGTCTTAAAACTTTGTTTGTCCGGTCCAATCAGGAAACAGTACGTATTATAGTGACTAATATTGACCATTTATGATCCGAAGTTAGTTGAATCCTAGCTTATCGGGCTCGGGGAGTTCGAATCTGATGTCCGAACATTAAAGTTTTGCTGCTGGTATTCTCCAGCTAAAGTGGTACCAACAGATAATATTCCAATTTTCCATAAAGTTTGATCGAAGATAATTGAGTATGGGGAATCCGAATCTGATGTTAGTTTTCGATGAAAACCATGTTTTACTGCCGCTTGTAAAATTCATCAGCAAGATTGACAAGTCAAAATTTAAAAGAATTCACATTTGGAATATTTGCAGCTAAAATTTGTTTACCTTATGGAAAAGATATACGATCAGCTTGGTGGATATATGGAAATGACCATAGATATAATCTCACGTGGCCAACAGTTGGTGAAATCGATATGTTGGAGATGTGGAATGGTGCAAATATGGAAAATGTAATCGAATACCATGCATCCTGTGTATAATAAATACATATCAAAATCATGGGGGAACACCAGACGGTTCGATGCTCCATAACAATAGTCTCGTTTATTGGAGTGAATGGACTCCAACGTATATAAGTATTGGTGTCAATGAATTTATTTATTTTCACATGAATACAACTCATCTGCCGGAATCCATCAATCCCGTAGTTGCTTTCAGTGGTCTATGGCCTTATCGTATGATTCTTAATACAGCAATTATACCAAATCATCCAGGACCACCTGATAATACAACAGTTTGGCCACAGGAGATGATCGTCGACTGGGTGCGAGTTTATCAACAGAAAAAACTTATTATTGACAAATAAATGCTTTATCGAAAAGTTCTGTATTTTGAAAAAAAATATTTAGAATCTCCAACGGGGATACTAAAGTTCTTTGTAAAGTTCATACAACGTTGATTGTTTACGTGATAAACTATCATTGATGTCAGCCCAGCTGACGCGTGTCTGGCAAATATCTACTCGAGTCAAAGATGGATTGCTAGTGTCGTCGTTAGCAGATCCAGCTCCATGACTTATTTTTGAATTTTCATTGTCTTGCATCTTACTCGAAGGAAGAACCTACAGAAAAATGAAGGGATTCAAAATTTTCACACACAAATTATTTGAATAATTGTACAATACCGTAAATGAGCACACCAAATTCTGATCGATTAACATAAGTGCACCTGCATTATCGAATTCACAACAATAATCTGGTGCTGAAAAAATAGTCACTAGTCGTCGATCAGCGAAAAACTCGTAACCATTTTCGACGACCTTTAAACAAAAACAAATATATCCAAAAAATTCCCTCAAACGCTTCTACTTGGCGCGCTCGACAGATCAAGTCCATATTGTGTTGATTCAAAAACTAAAACCATTATATCAAAAGACTAAATAAAGATTTATGTTCAATGATTTACTTTATTCACTACGTTAGCACCAAATCTATATGAAACGCCAGCATCATTCATATTCCAATCGTTCACCTCATTTTCCGGATCGGACCATAACAGATCACAAAGAAGACCTGAACAAATCAAGTGAAAAATTCATTTGGATCTTTTAGAAATTTCTTACCCGCGTCTGGTACATCGGTTGGTCGTTTAATCTGCCGAATTTGTTCCAAGCTATTCAGTTCAGGTGAAAGGCCTTCAAACAACAAAGAAATAAGTGCAAGTCGAATGCGAGTTTTACCTCCGTGACAACAAAAGATTCTACTGTTGATGATAGCAGCAGCAGGAAGACAATTGAAACACTAATGATAGAAACTCTTTTCCAAAAATAAGAAAGTAACTGATCTTACATTAGTGAATAATTTCCATATTTTGATGTTACATCGTCGTTTGCCTATGTATAGAAGTAATGAAAATGAAGAAATCGTGAGTGTATCACCTACATTCATCGTAGAAACCATAGATACGATTGATTGAGGCGCATTCATGATTTCCTCGTAGTAAGAAAATTCTATCGGGATATTTAATCTAACGAAAATTAATCCAAACAATCGAAATTTTGTAAACAATCGACAAACTTTGTAGGCGAGTAGAAGACAGATTGTTTCCAATGATTGTTTACCTCGATCAACATAACTGCCGAGAAACAGATACTTCGAATCAGGTGGAAATCCACTACATTCAAAGTAGCGAAGCAGATCAGAATATTGACCTTGAATGTTGCCTATCGAAACAAACAAATCATTAAAATAGATATGAAAAGCATTGATAAACAATATTACCGAAGATTTTAATCGGTGCTTCAAGTTCAAGAAGCATTGGTTCATGAAGGAAGATTTCTTTCGATTTATCACATAAAAGGTTTATTTCCTCTTCAGAAATCTGAACAAACTTGTCTGATGGGGGACATCCGCGCGCTTCAAAAAGATAAATATTGTGTAAAACAAGAGAATCATGAACAGACCTTTGAGAAGTCGCTCAAGTATATTATCGATGTCTAATTGAGAATCACCGTTACCGAGTGACATATTGAAATGCTTGACGAATGAATGAGTCACTCATTCGTCGCCATTAAGGGAATATTACAACCTCTAGATATTTTGAAACTTATGCAACATGTATGTATATATGTTTTCCGCATTTCATTAGGTGATCAGATTTTAGAGGTCGCTCAACTATGTGTGAGAGTTTGGAAGAAAAATCATTTATAATCAGATCAATACCTTGAAAAAGTGTTGATTAGAAAAATGGCATTCAATAGATTGATGATTAATCTAAATTTGATATTGCCTTTGTTTTACAATTATTGGTATAATTCGCTCAGGAATCGACCCTATACTTATCTATATGAGTCGAGATGTATTAGCGAATGATTGATGGAAGGAGATAAGTGCAGTTTTTTTACTGTAAAAAAAAACCATGTCATGAAAATCAGGGGTGATTTTGATGATTAATCGAAACGATTATCGTGCGATTAACCGCGATAAATCGCCGATTTTTGAAGAGCTTTCAAAGGTTTTTTTCGATTTTTCTTTACAATAGAATATGCTGCTTAGTTTCGTTTGCTTTGCTCACCACTTGATGTGAATCGACTCACTCAGATGAATAAATGTTGAGTACTTGCACAGCATGATATATTATCAATCCACAAAAAAAATCACATTTCGGCTTCTCTCCATCAAAAACTGAAAATAATTGGATGAAAAACATCTCAGTGTCAATTCGATGTTCTTGAATTCAGATTTGATTCCAAAAGATCATTTTAAGAAGATAAAATACCGGAATTTGATAGAAAAGTGAGCAAGAAAAAAATCGGTGATTAATCACGATTAATCACCGATATTGAAGCGATTTTCTCAATATGGGAAGGTATTTTAACGAAAGATTTCAACTGTTTGTTTGTTTGGTTTGTCAACACGGGAAAAAGACTCTCTTGGAATTACTTATTTTTACTAACTACGTCGTTGAAAAAAAATTGGTGTATAAAAGACGCGATCAAAATTGAAGGGACTGCAACACTTATTTGATTAAAACGAAGAAATCATCATGAAATCAACGTTGATTTTTGTTCTTGCATTGTCTATTATTGGTATGGTTCAATCTCAAACATGGGCAGGTACTTACAAAGCCGATTCATCATGCAGTACATCCTCCTGCTGTTGTCTGATTGGACAAGTAGTAGTGACAAGTAGTTCAACAAATGTATATGCGGTTTCATCGAGTGTTAGTGGTGTATGTTGGGGTCTTACTACATTCATAGGTACTGCATATACAAGTGGTTATACCGGATGGATGCTTGTAGGTGGTGATAAAGTTACACTCGCACTTAGCTCGGATAGTAGCACTATCACAGTTACCAGTTCAGTTTTACCAATATGCAGTGGCAAAGGAGTCAAAAGTAATGGTATTAAACAACATTCAAACATTATTGTGATGTTCGTTTTAACTTTGTTCGGTCGATTCATCAATATCTCTAAAAACTAAACTAACTTTTAGCTTTTGAACTATTTTTATTTACTCAAGATTTCGTATTTTGTGTATATGTATGTCATCTAACTCATCTTCGATAATAAATTGAATTCCAACAAAGATTTTAGCTAATTGAGTAAAAGCATGGTGGTTGACATCTTAAAAAAATCGACAATATATAGCAGAACTATACTCTAAGTTCTTCGATTCGCGTAAACATATTTGACAATTTCGACCAATCATCTTTCTCTGTCGATCATTTCTTTCTATTTTCATAATTCATTGCACAATCTCCACAAATAATGATGAAATATCGTCTACATCTCGATTTAATAACAATTATATGCTCAATTCCCATTGTTTGTACATGATTAAACTTAATTATTGATTCATATCAAGTAAAAATCATTGATCTTGATTATCTATATAAATTTCATCGTATAGTAAATTCGACATTTCATATAGAAAGCCACAGAATTAAACCTTCCCATCATTCAATCGGCCATACAAAACTGATTCTACTAATTGACTTTCTGCGAATGACATATTGATTAATTTATTGCGTACAGACACTCACAAAATTGGATCTTAGTGGAAATTACATTAGTGATGAAGGTGGACAGTATTTGATGAATGAGCTCTTGAATATTCATGCCAAAGTTGAGTTATACCAATGGTCATCTGTTTCTGAAAGGAAGAGCCATTCGGAGTAAAATGCACAAAAAAAACATATTCAATATGAAAAATTGTTCAAAATATCGAATTTTATTTTTCATTAAGAACAAGTATTTCAATTACTTTTCGCAAAAAAATCGAATTATCCCGAATGTGTTAGTATTAGTAAATATATTCCCTCGACTGTAAGGAGGGTCATATGAAAAAAATTCGTTTGTCTGTCTGTCTGTCTGTCTGTCTGTTTGCATTTAAGGTCAAAAGAACATCGGTTTAAGAAGTCACTAATAGTGACCAATGATGGTTGGAACTTGGTGGGACCTTAGGTAATCGAGGTCAGGGAGTCCGAATATGAGTCATTCTTGGGGTCAAAGGTCAAAAAAACATTGGTTTTAGAAACTTGTAATAGTGACCAATGGTGATGGAAACTTCGTCGGACCTTGGGTAATCGGGGTCGGGGAGTCCGCATATGAGTCATTCTCGGGTTCAAAGGTCAAAAGAACATCGATTTTAGAAGTCGCTTATAGTGACCAATGATGGTTGGGACTTGGTCGAACCTTGGGTAATCGAGGTCAGGGAGTCCGAATTTGAGTACAAATCGGGTTCAAAGGTCAAAAAAACATTGATTTTAGAAACTCGTAATAGTGACCAATGATCATTGGAACTTAGTTGGACCCTAGGTTTCCGAGGTCAGGGAGTCCGAATACGAGTCATTCTTGGGGTCAAAGGTCAAAAAAACATGGGTTTTAGAAGTCACTTATAGTGACCAATGGTGATGGAAACTTGGTCGGATCTTGGGTAATCGGGGTCGGGGAGTCCGAATATGAGTCATTCATAGGGTCAAAGGTCAAAAAAACA
>Ga0209914_1003871_pt1 | contig 9992 bp, 8 predicted proteins | sample ThiBiot_500_plan_FD_183949 | JGI IMG/M metagenome (GOLD analysis project Ga0209914, IMG submission 183949) | Wastewater bioreactor microbial communities from Cape Town, South Africa - Thiocy_cont_500_plan (SPAdes) | ecosystem: Engineered > Bioreactor > Thiocyanate-remediating > Anaerobic-Aerobic ... | reverse complement strand
AAAAAAGAAAAACAAAATGAGTGAGATGCATCACTGATAGTATTATATAGATAACATTGAAAATGAAATTCTTATCTTTAATATTTTAATACCTTAAAATAACTAACCACGCCCAATGATGTGTTCAAAATTTGAATCTAAAGTATCTTCTATATAAAGATTATCAGTATTTGGATCATATATAACAGCAGATGGTTGATATAACTGAGTATTCGCACTTCCTCGTGAACCTATGAAAAATATTTGATATAGAAACATACGTAACTAAAATAAAACGTAGAATTTACCCGTTATTCCTGAAACAGTAACAACAGTCAATGTATTCATTGTTATCTTTTGAACTCGATGATTACCATAATCCGCCACATATAATGCTCCCAATGAATCAAATGTTAAACCATAAGGAATGTCACCTCGAACTTTGGTCAAGAAAAATTTGAACTATTTTACAAATTTTTGACTTTATTATTACTTAGTTAAATTAATAAATTTATTTGTTTTGAAATACTACCGTGATATATATCTCCATAGAAATTAATTATCTTATCGTATCTCCTTATTCTACTTATCAAAAACAGCATAAAATACGTGTATTTACTTATAATAAGATGGTTTTATAAAATCCAGTCTCAATGATAATTTAACACGAAGCTCTAAAACATCCCTTTTCCTAAAGCTAAAGGCATAAATAGTTAATCTTTTTGCTCGTTGAATAATAACGGTTCACCAGCTATGATAAAATCTACAAGAACACCATGCAGAGAATGATTATTCAGAGTATGCCACCGTTGACTAGTGACATGATTACAAAACTGTTGAATAGATAATGTTTGAGTTTGTTGAATAAATTGATCAATCTGTTCTTGTGAAGGTTCAACAGTCGTTTGAAATGGACGTTTGAACCGTTGTAAAATTTCTTCTCGTAGACTATCAGTTCCACGTAAAAATTTCACATGTATCGGATGATTTCCTAGTTGAGTGATTAGGCAATAGTTAGTATCAACATTATCTTTCTCTTCAGATTGTATGCGTTGATATTCTGCAAATTGATCATGATATGTAGCAACAATACGAGCATTTGCCAAGCATCCCATTAGTAATTTATGCTTCACAGGCCAAATATGACGACTGGTTACTCGAGAAATCTCATGACGATTTGACGTTACCAATTTGTCAGATTCCTCAATAGAGATTCGACAGAGATCAATAGCACTGAACTGCTGCTTGTTTATATCAACGTGCGAGTAATTTTCTTTAATATATTCAAATAGGTAATCCTCTAGTCGTTCAATCGACGAAAACTCTGTTAGAAGAATATCTCTCCAACGTCCACCACTACTGAAGCTACCATGCGGTTGGAAACACCAATGAACGAGTACATAATGTTTCACAGGATTGTTTGACAAACTCATAAACTATCGATCGTTAGTAGTAAACGTGATACTTCTTCAAAATACGTATCACTTTATCGAAAAACGAAGGTAAAAGCAAAAAAAAACTAATTGGTTTGCTTTTTTTTCTATTTATAGAAAAACAGAAATATAAAGATGACGCTGCAGTACAGAAAAATATTTACAGATACATTACGTTCATGACAAAGTTGATTTTAATTAAAAACGAAATAAACTTGAAAAAAAAGATTTGATCTTATTTTGAGGATTGTTATTTCGAGTTGTTCGTATTGGATATTTTATTTGAATATGTTCGACACCAGATTTAGACATTGCTAGACCACGTTCACTTTCAATTCTTTTGAGAAAATCATTCATAGTTTCGCCACCTGGTAGAATCTTTAACGGGAGCGAATTCGGTTGATTTGTCATTTCTACTGTTGTGTTTTCGGGTAATACTAGAGATTGATCATTTTGTTTAAATATTGTTTCAATTTGATTTTTCGTAGGAATTTCTTGCCAAATAGTAAGACGTGTCTGATGTTCTAATTGAGGATAAATAATACGATGAATACCTGTTTTGAAAGTATTATGTGTGAGTTTGCTTGCTGCTTCTCCTAACCATAGAACAGCAATAGAACGGTGATTGATTTCACGATAATTAGGTGCATCGATCCATTTGTCTTTTAATCGATCTTTTAATTGAAGGCCTTCATTTGATGAAAATATGCTCAGAGAAAATAAACCCGGATCAAAATGTGGAACACAATTGACTTCAGTAGTGTCAAGGCCAATTTCTGGTTGTGCTGAAGAATTTGCTCGATGATTAAAATAATTAACAATATCCAACATGTTCCATTGAGATAATGGTGTAGATTCTTCATTGGAATTGTCTGTTGATGTACACATTTTCAATAAAATTCTTTTAAGAATATAAGTGAAACTATGACATAGAATAGCTACGGATTCTAATGTTTGCTGAAATTCATCATCAGGAAAAGATTGATCTTTGATATGACCATGTTCATTTGTCAATAATCGAATTCCTTCCTTATGATTAATATGTGAATAGCCCAACGTGTTTTTGGATTCGTATGAAGATTTTTCTTTTGAATTTCTATTGAAAAAAAGTTGAAGATTTTTTTGAATTTGATCAATTTTATCAACGAATTGATTATTTTCATTGGGTAATTGAATAAATGACCAACCATGATTCTCTAATTCATCTTTTAAACGATCTATCTCAGTTGAATCTTCACGTGAAAGTTTATTAAAATCAACGAGTCGACGATCACGAAAATATTCTTCCTCTATTTCCATCGTATGTTGTCAATAAAATAAATGTGCGAATGAAACAAATAACTATGCTTATAGCGCATGATGATGTTATTGCACAATGACCTGAAATGTTTATTGCCACGTCAGCATAAGCTCTTCAGCTTAACTCTTTCAATCCCGACAAATTTTTTCGTTCTGTATGAACACGAAAAAAAGAATATATATATATATCTTTCTCTGCAAATTTCGACAGTTTCTAAATATGAAAGTTTCTATAACTCCATCCATGTCCAACTTGAAAGTTAAAGTTGATATCGATACAACGAATACGAAAGAAGTGAAAAACAAAAAAATTTATTAGTTCCCTTAATATGATTGATATATTTCTGCGCTACTCAAATAACCATTAATATTATTTGTTCCACCAGTGACTAATACTTGTCCATTTGTCAATACGCATACCGCGTGATAATATCGAGCATAAACCATGTTATCATTAATTGTCCACGTCGCTGTTGCCGGATTAAATAACTCGACAGTATCTAAAATATTATAATAAGATCCGCCAATAAGTAATACTGTTCCATTGGCTAATATGGATGTTAAGGGATACGATCGAGCATAATTCGTAGTACCAGCGATTGTCCATACGTTTACTGATGGATTATATACTTCAGCAACAGGTACATTAGAAAGGCCAGCAACTAATACTTTTCCACTTGTTAGTACGGATGCTGCATGTGTGTATCTGGCATAATTCATATTACTAGTGACTGTCCATACTCCTGTTAATGGATTATATAATTCAGCACTATTCAAAGCACCTCCGGCATTAAGCCCACCAGCAACTAACACTCTTCCATCTTGTAATATGGAAGCCGTGTGGTAATATCGAGGATAATTCATACTATTAACGATTGTCCATACTCCTGTTGATGGATCGTATAACTCGACACTGCTCAAATAGCCACTAATAGCATTATGTCCACCAGTGACTAACACTTTTCCGTTTGTTAATACGGATGCTGCGAATAGATGTCGAGCATAATTCATACTGGCAGTGATTGTCCAGACTTCTGTTGATGGATCATATAACTCAGTACTATTCAAATAGATACTAGCGCTATAAAGTCCACCGGCAACTAATACTTTTCCATTTGTTAATACAGATGCTGTGTGATAATTTCGAGCATAATTCATATTGCCAGTAACTGTCCACACTTTTGTTGATGGATCATATAGCTCAGCGCTATTCAAATAACCAATGTAATTTATTCCACCGGTGACTAATACTTTTCCATTTTGTAGTACAGATGCTGTGTGAGAAGCTCGAGCATAGTTCATACTACCCGTAGTTGACCATCCTATTTATAAATGTTTATATTTAGCTTTACAATTAATTTTATCATAAAAGAAACTGATAAATTAATTACCTGGAGTTGATGCTGTCGTTGTTGCCATCACTAAATATGAATATTTATATTTAGTATTCAAATGAGAGACTATTCTGTTTTGAGGTTTAGTCGAAAGTTCTACGTCTTCATATTGATGTGCAACAGTGTGTTACCTGTAGTTGTTGCCTTAGTCATAATAACAAGAAAATATATACTGATTATCGCAGCTAATACAGAGAGGAAAATCAGTAAAGTTCCCGCAATAATTAATCCAATTTTTAAACATCGTGGTTTATGAGTACCATTGTTGACATTATCTTTCACATTGGATTGTCTACTATCAAAAATAATCAATGTGAAAATACTAGAATATTTATATTCACTTTAATTCGGAAAAACCAAGTTCTGAAGTAGTACGCTTAAAGGGCGCCGACAATTTCCTTTTATCTTTGATTATTTCATTATTCTCATGATTTCTGTGAAGATTTCTAAATTGATTATTTAATGATGAAGTGTATGATAATCCTTGCTGATGCTTCATTGGTTCTATCTTATAGAAAGGAGATAATAGTAAAAGATAAATAAAATATCTTCTTAGATGTGATTACTTTATTTGACCAGTGTTGTATCGAAGGTTGTTTTGAAATAACGAATACTTTTTTAGATTGATACTTGTCCATCTAACCAACTTTTTTTCAAAATTAGATTAACACGAATGAAGTTTTTTTTGTTATTATAGTTTTCAATCAAGGAAAAAATTATATTTATATATTAATGCAAGCGAGAGAGGCCTTATATTCATTAGAATGACGTGTTCTTATATAATGAAAAGAAGCAAATTGATTTTTCGTTTGAATTTCTTATTTGAGAATAAATTTTCATTTGAAGTTGAAGAAGAGGGTGATGTGACAATGTGGGAATGGACAAAGCTGACTGGGGGTGCACGAAATATTGATACAATTAATGAATCCAGAGACTTCAAGCTGTGTCTTTTTCTGTTGTGATTCACTGTACTAGCACACACCAAATTCATTGGATTCCCGAGATTTCTAATATTACTTTATAGACTAAATCGTCGTGTTTTGGAGCACATCGTGGTATTTTCACACTCGTATAATTCAACATATCGCAATAGCCGACAATGCCGATTTTACATCATTTCATTTGCATATTGACTTTAGATTGTTTGTTTTTCTTCTGTCAAAGAAGCCACTGATGAACACCAATAAAATGCACTGTTCTATGTTCTCTTCTCAACTATTGATGACGTAAGCAAAGGCCACTATTCAAGTATACCGTGTGCAAATACATCGAGTTGAGAGTGAAAAAGAGCCGAAGCATGTTGTCTACAAGACAAGGATTATTTCGAATGAAAGAAAAAACAACCAATAAATCAATAAACGTTTTTTTATTGCTTATGATTTCGAAGAAAATGTTACAACTGGAAAAAAACAATATGTTTATCAATCATCAGGCAAAGTTTTCTACGAAAGTATTATAGTATCGTTTTATTCGTGTAAGTATAATGAAGGCTGACAAAATTGCAGTGGTATATATAATCGAACATAAAAGTTAAGTGAAGTCATTTCTTCAATCATGGTAAAAATGAATATACTTTTTCAAGTTATCTCGATCTGCTTAGGTAATTTTGTATAAAAATAATGCTGAAATTCATCTTTTCATTATCTAGTGATTAATTATGCTTTAACTATTCGATGTTACATTCGAGATAATTATTACAGACTGTCACGTCTCGTAGACGATGTACCTGTTTATTTAGAATGATAAACTGGAACTGTCTCACAAGCTAAGAAACATGTGTATATATAGGTAACTGTGTAGGGAATATCCAGAGTTAGGAACATTCCCTAAGAGAAACAAGTTAGGAAGAAACCATGGAATATTCCAACGGGGAATATTCCTAAAGAAAAGAAAGAATAACAGTAACGTCATCTATCGGAGAAGAACTAGAAAAACATCTGACTATATCACACAGACCATCAAATTCATCGAGCATCAGTACATATGCAGCTTGTGTCGTATGATTTAATTGATTTTATGTTCTGACTTAGTCTTTTTTCTATCATATTCTTTTATAGATGAATAGAACTGTATGTTTAAAAACTGGTTATAAAACAGTAGATACTAATTTGTATGGCACATACAGTAGTACGACTTCCTGTAACAACACTGTCATCTACAGAGATGATTGCTCAATTTCATACTCATGCTGCTTTACAAATTATTGTAATATTTGTCCTAGTACAGGATGTTATTACACATTATATGACGAATCATCGACATTGTCACCTTCATCTGACGGGAGCAATACTGGCACCATTGTAGACAGTGTTATCAGTGTTTTGGTCTGCATTTGTTGTGTGTGTGGAGGCCGCATCTGTTATAATAAAAAAAAGAACACACCACCACCACGACCTCCTCCTCCAAGACAAACTGTAAGCACGGTAAATGCCGGCTTTATACTTGTTCCAGCATCCGTACTAATGCAAAGAACCTATTAAAACTATGAATTGACTTTTTTGTTGATTTTTTTATTTACTCCGGAAAATATAATTATATACAAAACATGGGTTGTGCAAGAATCTTTTTAGGTTTTGTAAAGTATCTTTTTTAGAGTGCGGATTATGAGTGACACTTTAGAACTACAAGTTTGAAATTTTGGATTAATACTCGCAATATGTGAAAGGATTATTGATCTACTTTTCAATGAATTTGGGTTCGATACAAGGGAAAATCAATGATATTTCTAATAACTACGAAGACTTTTGGCTCAATCTGTAGATCCACAAAAAATTTACAATGGTTAGATTATAGCTCTATATACGTCAGGACGACTAGGAAAATCGAGTAGAACCGTGTAACATAAGTTCCTTCTAATAATACGGTTTTTTCCAACAATATTTTGATCCAATAAAGCAACTGATGTGATTCGATAAAGTTATTGGTGATTGCTTTTGAGATGAAGGAGTATTATTTGTTCGGTTTCCTGATGGTAATTAGAGGAGAAAGATGTTGAATCCAAATTTGCACGTATCTGCCCTATTCTCGTTATTGTCAAAGTTGTCCCATGGAAATTCAGTTTCCAGTTTTTTGTGAGTGGCAGTCGGTACTGATTTCTTTACTGGTAATTTTGGAGACGAAGTAATGACATGCTTCTTCGTTGCAGCGACTCTTTGGGATGGTGATCTGCTAGTATTATCATCGGTTGTTAGTTTTGATTGAATTGGTAATACCAAAGGAGCTGACTCGACTGATTTAAGATCTTCTTTCTTGATGATTGCTTCTTTAGGAACAGAGGGCTTTTTTATTGTTTTCATTAAATTAGCTTTTACTCTATTGGAAACATTAACAGGTTTTGGTACAACAGGTAGTGGTTTAATTTTACGTGTGATACGGATAAATGATCGAACATCGTTTATATTCTGTTTATTCAAGATCTTTAGAGTCGTTAAAGGGGGAACCAATGATAATCGAGCAAGATCGGTATCGACTGAGTTGCTTTGAAGAAAATCAACGGATTCAGGAACGAATATCAACGCACGATTGTACGGTAAAAGTGATTGTTCCCGATGGAATTTCTCTAAAGATAATAATTCGGGTGGACTTAATTTAGGTAGATCATCGGGGACTAATTTCACGTCTATATTTTCTGGATCATTTTCATTGATTTCTGTTTCTTCAATTGGGTTTGTTAATAAAACCACTGGAACCTGTTTTGGATGGCTTTGTGTAGGTGGAATGATTTTATAGGTTTTTCTTGATGTAGTTCGCTCTGTTAGAACATCGCTATTCGATGATGCAGGAATCTCAATGTAAATTTTCTTCACCACTGCAATAGATGAACAAGGAAATGAAGTCAATTTCTACATTTAAACGCTATTTCTTTTCGCATATTTTTTCGAAAGAAGGACTACATCAATAATAATAACAATCCAGAAGTAGAAATAAATGAAGATCTTTCAATAGACTCTGTCGAGCTCACGTATTTACCTGCTTTCGGATGGAAGCCTAATGGGCTGTTCGTACTCAATGATGTCGTGTTTGACTGAGCAGTTTGTTTAAAACGTAAATTAAGATCACCGTTTCGATACTGGGTCGTTCGTGATGATATGATAGTTGACGGAGGAGGTATGCGCGCATTACCCCAACAGTTGTTGTTTCGCCCATAACTATTCATAGAATTTCGTCAAAAAAAAATGTTCGAATGGAAAAGATTGATTTTACTTTTTCTTTCGAATGAAACATATTCAATAAATAAACAATCACATACTTATCACGCCTTTAATGCATTTTTCTCGCAATTGTTTTTCTTACTGATGCCTGCGTATGATTAACGGATTGTCTGGCTGAAGAGTAAACAATGAAAGAGAAAAATCAAAACATAATCTTTGATTCACCGATTGTAATTTCGTTCGGATTTACTAGATTCAAATGTTCAATCTAATAGAAATGAAATTATTGAATTAATTAATGTAAAAGAAAAATATTAACAAAAAAGGTCATCTTCGGTTTTAAATAATACATATAAGAAAGTCTTGAAATAACAAATTGAACGATTTCACCATGCAGAAATGCTCGATCCATAATCGATTGCAAAATATTTCACCTGAGGGCATAGATTAACTAAGAACTTGATCATTCCAAAATGATATCTTCTGCCAATAATCAGATTAGTTATCGTATTATTTTTTGCCACATTTAGAAAACTTCGTCATATCTCCTTCAAGTACACATCTTTTTCTTTTCGAAATAAAGAAAAAAACTAATCACATACTAGCTGGTATTTTGTCGATGTTTTCATCTTGGTTTATTCCGTTCGCAATTAATCATACGATTTGCACGGCAATATGCAAATCACCAGAGAAATGACCAGTGTGGGACCTAAAACTAGTGTAGTTATAACTCGAGTTATAACTTTTGAGTTATAACTGATTAACTTTTTTTCACTCGCCACACTTCACTCAACCAATAGTCTTGATTAATATCCTATCAGTTTTGATAGTTATAACTATGGTTGAAGGTTATAACTGCGGTTGAACGTTATAACTACGGTTGAATGTTATAACTTTGGTTACAACCATTTTAACTTTTTGCTGATTTTCTCAACTTTTAACTTTTGGAAAATTAGTTTTAACTCCCACACTGAATATAACTTCCGTGTATTTCGTCGAATTGACTGCTGTGTATTGGCTTCTTTCATTCGATAACGTCGCTGATGTTCCTTTTTTTCAGAAAAAATTGACTTATTTAAATAAATAAAATATCCTTATACTGAACTAAATTTCTCTTGCATTGCAAAAACTTTAATAGCTAGTTCGTGTTTTATATTTTTCAATCCGGAACGGATCGCACTGACAAGCTTTTTCAAGAGTTTCGAAGTTTAATTATATGTCTTTAATACGAAGAAAAAAAGAATACTGATTTATGGATGTTTGCCATCGAACTTCAACATTCGAAATATGACAGCTTTGAAAGCTCTTTTTCGCATAAAAGCTTATCTCTCAAGTGCTGATAAATTTCGTATGTTAAGAACTCGTGTGTCGTAATATATATTAGAAGAATGTTGTTCGCCGTTTTTTTTGCATCACATAAAATATGATAGATCGTTATTTTACTTTACGTCAAGCTTTCTGCGATGTCCTTGGGTCGGATTCGACCTATATTTCCTATAAATCCTATATTTTTGACAAGTCCTATAATTTGTCCTATATATCGCTCATTTTTCCTATTTACCTATATTTTGTCGATAAAATAGGAGATCCCAAAAAGATTGATCGATTTCCTCATAAACAGCTTTCAATTATTAGAGAACTCGCATATCAGCACATTTAATCAAATACTCAATTTGCTCACGCAAAATGTAAATTAGGAAAATGATATCAGATGATGAGGAAGAGGACTTTAACTC
>Ga0209914_1003860_pt1 | contig 10018 bp, 4 predicted proteins | sample ThiBiot_500_plan_FD_183949 | JGI IMG/M metagenome (GOLD analysis project Ga0209914, IMG submission 183949) | Wastewater bioreactor microbial communities from Cape Town, South Africa - Thiocy_cont_500_plan (SPAdes) | ecosystem: Engineered > Bioreactor > Thiocyanate-remediating > Anaerobic-Aerobic ... | reverse complement strand
ATGATGATGATGATGATGATGATGATGATGATGATGATGATGATGATGATGATGATGATGATGATGATGATGATGATGATGATGATGATGATGATGATGATGATGATGATGATGATGATGATGATGAGCAGTATCGGCTCTGGTGGATTTGTACAACGCAACCAACGGTCCTCACTGGATAGATAACTCCCATTGGCTGTCTGGAGATCCGTGCACCAGCTCATGGTATGGCGTCGTGTGTACCAGCGGACTCATTCTCCAACTGTACGTATCGCTCGCTATGCGATTGTCGGTGTCGCGCAGCTCGTCATATTACGCCATTTATGAACGCTTGGTGCCGCAGCCCGCGTGTTCATAATATCTCCAGCTCGCTCGTCATCTTTACAACCCAATCAACTTGCGCGCATTGATGTCGAGACTCTCCCTTGTGTTGGGGGCTATTGATCTCTACCACCCATAGAACTCTTAGCTCCAATGGACTCTCGGGCACCATTCCTACGACCATCGCCGCTCTCACCGACCTTCAAATCCTGTACGTTGCGAGCCATTTACGGCGCCTCTCGTTCTTCTCTGAACTGACATTCGAGCTGCTAACGATGCCGTGTAGTTCGTTGGACTCCAATCAACTATCGGGAACCATTCCAGTGAACATCGGTAACCTCATTAGCCTTCAACAACTGTACGTCACTAGCGCGCGGATAGATAGATAGATAGATCAATAGTGTTGACATTCCACATGCTTCTGAACGCTCACACCATGGCAATTCAACAGCAACGTGTATGAAAATCGTCTCACAGGTAGCATTCCTGCGAGTATCACCGCGCTTTCCAACCTTCAAGACGTGTACGCGCAGTTTTACCGTCGTATTCAAGTTATCACCTCCAGCCTTTGTACTCTAACCCAAACTAACTAACTGGCTCTTGTTATTCCTGCCTGCCTCGCTCCAGGGACGTGGATAATAATCTCCTCTCGGGAACGCTTCCATCGGACATAAACAGCCTTACGAACCTTCGGAGCCTGTACGCTGTGCTATACACTATTGCGTTTTGTTTGCCCAATCGTAAAATGCTACTAACTCAGCTGGTTGGTTGATTGTTGTGCCACTTTAACCTCTCTCCACTCAGCGTGGTGGATGGGAACCAAATCTCCGGTACTATTCCGGCGAGTATAGTCCAACTCACCAACCTTCGCGGCCTGTACGTGAACGAATTCATGATCGCGCAAGCATTGAACTACCACCGCGACTCAAATGGCTCGCATTAACCACTAACATTTCCGCTGTTATCGTCGTATCGTTTTGTTAACCCGTATTATCGTGTTGCAAACCACTCGATGCATCAACAACGTAGATTGATGGAGGGCAATCAACTCTCCGGAACGATACCGTCGACGATTGGCAACCTTACCAATCTTCAGTCCCTGTACGTTCCGACGCATACTATACCAGCAGATTCTTAGCATTCTTTCATTCATTCATTCATCCCCCCAATTTACTTCAACGCACAGGTGGCTGAGCGGCAATCAACTCAACGGGACCATTCCGTCAAGTATCAGCAGTCTCACGAACCTTCAATCGCTGTATGTAGAGGTTATACTTACTGCAAGCAACCGAGAGACTTAGTGTATGTGTGGATTGGAGCGATTGGTGATGCTAACCAGGCGATACATGCTGTCTGTGGCTGCTTGGTGTATCAACAACACAGACTAATGGAGGCCAATCAACTATCAGGAACTATCCCCCCGGCAATCGGAAGCCTCACCAACCTTCAGAGCCTGTATGTTGCGAGGGTTTTTGATGGACAAGAGTGTGTTCGACGACTCATCGCCGCTATTCGCGTAGTTGGCTGGGCTACAATCAGCTCTCCGGGTCCATTCCTTCGACCATCGCCAACCTCGTTTACTTGCGACAGCTGTACGTTGATCTTCCTATGGCAATAAGTTTGTGTAACATTGAGTGATGTACTCAACAGTGCGTCCGTTCGAGCAACGCAGGCTGTTGGATAACAACCAAATCTCTGGCCCCATCCCACCAAGCCTTGGATCCATCACGAGCCTCACGCACATGTACGTTGAACTACCTTACGCAGACCACAGCATCTCACCACTTTCTGTCAGCCGGCCAATCCAGCAAGCACCCTTTACACGGAAACAACCACCACCACCACCATCCAAGTGCTAGCAGCTGTTCCTTGGATTGGCAGCTCGAGTACTCACTCTTTCTTCTTCTACTCGCAGCGATTTTAGTTACAATCAACTGAATGGAACCATTCCATCAGAGATCGGAGCGCTGACCAACCTCCAACAACTGTACGATACCAAGCCTCAACTCTCGGAATCAATACCACTCTGATGCCGTTCGGCGGAATCTACTTGTTGTCAGAGCCCTGAATGATAATCAATTGGCCAGTCCCTTTCCGACATTCCTACAGAGTATGCCCAGCATTCTCTCCGTCGACTTGACAAACAACTCCTTTGTACGTGGAGGATTTGTGCTCTTGTTTGTTTCGTACTCCTAACCCATCATCGACAATGTCTGCTGTCATCAGCTGTGTCCACTTCCCATGTGGTGTGATGCACCACCCACTGGAAATGGCGCCTGTACTCCATGCGGTCCGTTTATTGGCTCCATTTCTCACGCATGATATCGACCCACTGACTTCCCTCGCGCAGGCGGCACTCCACCATCGATTACCACTCAACCAACATCGGTGCTCGTGGCGCCAGGAAGCTCGGCCACATTCACAGTCGCAGGGTCAGGAACACCAACGCCCAGTGTGCAGTGGCAAGTGAGCGTCAATGGAGGAGCGAGCTATTCCCCAATCTCAGGAGCCACATCACTTTCCTACACTGTGATGTCGGCGATGCTATCAAGTCCCAGCTGGCAGTATCAAGCAGTTCTCAGTAATTCGGCTGGCTCAATCACATCGAATACTGCCACATTGGTGGTCAGTGGCGCAATGTACCAATCCTCTCCTGCAGTTGGATCTCAAGCGGTTGTGTTTGCACCAAGGAGCAACAGTGCCACTACTCAAGTTGTGGTGACCAACAGTGGCAGCAGCACTACTCTCACTGTCACACCGAATGCACTTTTGCCTGGATCATGGATCTCGCTCTCTGGATTTCCTTTTGCACTTGTTCCTGGTGCAAGCTCGAACATCACCATCAAGTGCACCACTCCTTCGATGCCGACCACGCCACAATGGAATGAGACAATTTCGTTGACGACCAACGATCCTGCGAGGGTCGTTTTGCACTACTCGATCGTTTGCGACTCAATCGGGCCTGTGTACCGCTCCAGCCCATCACCGGGAGCGTCGTTCAACTTTGGTGTCGTCACCAACTCGAGTTCGATCGGGCTCACGATCTCGAATCTCGGATTGGAGCTTCTCACCTCTCAACCAAACACTTTGGCATCATCGTGGTTCTCACTGTCGACATCTGGAACGGTATCCGTGGTGCCTGGACAATCTTCAACCATTGCCATCACTTGTCAACCTCCTGTTGCTGCCATTCCTCCGTACTCTCAAACAAGCGCTTTGAGTTACACCACTAACGAGGCAGGAAGTATGAGCCCGTACTCGTACAACCTCACTTGCTCCAAGCCAGCTCCAGATATGCTTGTCAGTCCTGCATCAGGATCAACGATTTCGTTCTCCAATGTCACGCTGGCGCTCAACCAGACGATATCGATCTCGAACAATGGCGCAGGATCACTGAGCGTCTCTCAATCGGGATCGCTCTCGATGGGATCATGGTTCTCGATCTTGGCAGGATCTCTTCCGATCTCGAGCTTGAATCAAGGCTCGCCTGCATCGATCCTCTCGATCGTGTGCACGCCACCGACAGGATCGAGTCCATCGACACCATACATCGACACTCTGGTTCTGTCGAGCAACGATCCAAACCAATCGCTTGTAAACTTCACGTTGAGCTGCACTGCTGCTCCAATCTACTCGTCGACACCATCAGCATCATCGACGATCTCGTTTGGATCAGTGTCATCGACATCGACCAAGACGATCTCGATCTCGAACAATGGCGCAGGATCACTGAGCGTCTCTCAATCAGGATCTCTTGCATCAGGCTCATGGTTCTCGATCTCGTCAGGGTCTCTTCCGATCTCGAGCTTGAATCGAGGCTCACCTTCATCGATCATCTCGATCGTGTGCACGCCACCGACAGGATCGAGTCCATCGACACCATTCGTCGACACTCTCGTTCTGTCGACCAACGATCCAAACCAATCGAGCGTGAGCTTCACGCTGAGCTGCACTGCAGCTCCATCAATGACATTGACACCATCAGCATCATCGACGATCTCGTTTGGATCAGTGTCATCGACATCGACCAAGACGATCTCGATCTCGAACAATGGAACTGGATCACTGAGCGTCTCTCAATCAGGATCATTTGCATCAGGCTCATGGTTCTCGATCTCGTCAGGATCTCTTCCGATCTCGAGCTTGAACAAAGGATCACCATCATCGATGATCTCGATCGTGTGCACACCACCGACAGGATCGAGTCCATCGACACCATACATCGACACTCTCGTTCTGTCGACCAACGATCCAAACCAATCGCTTGTAAACTTCACGTTGAGCTGCACTGCTGCTCCAATCTACTCGTCGACACCATCAGCATCATCGACGATCTCGTTTGGATCAGTGTCATCGACATCGACCAAGACGATCTCGAACTCGAACAATGGAGCAGGATCACTGAGCGTGTCTCAATCAGGATCGCTCTCGATGGGATCATGGTTCTCGATCTCGTCAGGATCGCTTCCGATCTCGAGCTTGAACCAAGGATCACCATCGATCATCTCGATCGTGTGCACACCACCGACAGGATCGAGTCCATCGACACCATACATCGACACTCTCGTTCTGTCGACCAACGATCCTGCTCAATTGCTTGTAAACTTCACGTTGAGCTGCACTGCTGCTCCATTGTACTCGTCGACGCCAGTTCCATTGGCGACCATATCGTTCAGCACCAGGCCTCAAATTGCCACAACTCAGACGATCTCGATCTCGAACAATGGATCAGCTACATTGAGCGTCATGCAATCAGTATCGCTCTCGATGGGATCATGGTTCTCGATCTCATCAGGATCGCTTCCGATCTCGAGCTTGAACCAAGGATCACCACCATCGATCATCTCGATCGTGTGCGATCCTCCAGCGATGGCGACTGGCTCGTGGTCGGATACATTGCAACTCACAACCAACGATCCGACTCAATCGAGCGTGAGCTTCTTGCTCGTGTGCTCGGCAGTGCCATCGCCGATATTCTCATCGCCGAGTCCAAGCACCATCGACTTTGGAAGTGTGACATCGACAGCAGCAGCGACGATCATGGTGTCGAATGGAGGCACAGGAACGCTGCAAGCTGTGCAATCGTCGAGCTTCACTCCAGGCTCGTGGTTCAGTGTGCAATCGGGTCTTCCGATATCGGGACTCACGTTCGCAGCAGGATCTGTGAGCATCTCGATCAAGTGCACTCCTCCGATCGGTGCACCACAATCGTTCACCGACTCGCTGGTGCTGTCGACCAACGACGTATCTCAAGCATCAGTGACGTTCACGCTGATGTGCTCGTCTGCGTCGAGATTCACATCGACGCCGAGTGTGTCATCGACCATCACGTTCAACAACGTGCAGACATCCAAATCCAGCGCACTCGGTGTGAAGAACCTCGGAGTCGGAACATTGAACATCGCGCAAGCCGGCTCGTTCCACATGAACTCATGGTTCTCGCTGACGCCGGCAGTGCTTCCGATCACCGGACAGACGAACGGCGTGATGTACCAGACGATATGGGTGGAGTGCACACCACCGCCAGGAGCGTCGGCGGCATACTCGGACACTCTGCAGCTGAGCACCAACGATCCGACACAAGCAACGGTCAGCTACTCGCTCCTGTGCACTCCTGCACCATTGATGAGCTTGACACCGACAGGAGGAGCAACGATCGTGTTCAGTGCGATCACAAGCTCGGGCGCCAACACGATTCAAGTGAGCAACACGGGACCCGGATCGTTGAGCGTGTCTCAATCAGGATCGCTCTCGATGGGATCATGGTTCTCGATCTCGTCAGGATCTCTTCCGATCTCGAACTTGGCGAGCAACTCAGCATCGTCGATCGTGATCGTGTGCACACCACCAACAGGATCGCCATCGACTCCGCCGTTCACTGACACTCTCACGCTGCAATCGAACGATCCATACCAAGCATCGGCGACGTACCAGCTCTCGTGCTCGTCGGCATCGCAGCTCTCAACGACGCCATCAGTTGGAAGTGGAATAACGTTCAGCAGTGTCACGAGCACCAGCACGAAGACGATCTCAGTGTCGAATTCCGGATCAGCGCCATTGATTGTCGCTCAATCAGTATCGCTCTCGATGGGATCGTGGTTCTCGATCTCGTCAGGATCTCTTCCGATCTCGAGCTTGAATCGAGGCTCACCTTCATCGATCATCTCGATCGTATGCACGCCACCGACAGGATCGAGTCCATCGACACCATACATCGACACTCTGGTTCTGTCGACCAACGATCCTGCCCAACCGAGTGTGAGCTTCACGTTGAGCTGCACTGCTGCTCCGTTGTACTCGTCGACACCATCAGCATCATCGACGATCTCGTTTGGATCAGTGTCATCGACATCGACCAAGACGATCTCGATCTCGAACAATGGAACTGGATCGCTGAGCGTCTCTCAATCAGGATCTCTTGCATCAGGCTCATGGTTCTCGATCTCGTCAGGATCTCTTCCGATCTCGAGCTTGAACAAAGGATCAGGACCATCGATGATCTCGATCGTGTGCACGCCACCGACAGGATCGAGTCCATCGACACCATTCGTCGACACTCTGGTTCTGTCGACCAACGATCCAAACCAATCGAGCGTAAACTTCACATTGAGCTGCACTGCTGCTCCAATCTACTCGTCGACACCATCAGCATCATCGACGATCTCGTTTGGATCAGTGTCATCGACATCGACCAAGACGATCTCGAACTCGAACAATGGAGCAGGATCACTGAGCGTGTCTCAATCAGGATCGCTCTCGATGGGATCGTGGTTCTCGATCTCGTCAGGATCTCTTCCGATCTCGAGCTTGAATCGAGGCTCACCTTCATCGATCATCTCGATCGTGTGCACGCCACCGACAGGATCGAGTCCATCGACACCATTCGTCGACACTCTGGTTCTGTCGACCAACGATCCAAACCAATCGAGCGTGAGCTTCACATTGAGCTGCACTGCTGCTCCGTTGTACTCGTCGACACCATCAGCATCATCGACGATCTCGTTTGGATCAGTGTCATCGACATCGACCAAGACGATCTCGATCTCGAACAATGGAGCAGGATCGCTGAGCGTGTCTCAATCAGGATCATTCTCGATGGGATCATGGTTCTCGATCTCGTCAGGATCTCTTCCGATCTCGAGCTTGAACCAAGGCAACTCAACGATTGCAATCATCACATTGGTGTGTGCCGTACCGCTGGCCGCCCAAGGACCATTCGTCGACACTCTGGTTCTGTCGACCAACGATCCAGCTCAATCGAGCGTGAGCTTCACATTGAGCTGCACGCCGTACTTCTCATCGAATCCTGCTCCAGGATCTTTGGTCTCGATACAAGCACCAGCGTACATTCCTTCGAATGGCGCAGTGACGATCACCAACTTTGACAACTTGTCGACACTGTCGATAGAGGCGTACCTCTCGTGGAACTCGAACAACGCCAACGCCACCTCTCCTCTGTCGATCTCGAGTGGTGTGTTCGCCTTGAGTCCGAGCGGGCAGTCGAACATCACGGCAGGAGGGTCGCTGAGCCTCACAGTCTCGTGCACACCTTCCAACGAGACAGCACAATACCAAGCGACGTTGGTGGTGATGGCAGGCTCACCGTCGATGATGGTGATGAACTTCTCATACTCGATCGTGTGCAACCCTCAACCGCTGGTGGTCTTCGATGTCGGAGGTCCTTCGTTCGGGCAAGTGAGCGGAGGCACATCGATTCAACGACAAATTACAGTGAGCAACCAAGCATCAGTGACAGTGTCGCTCTCTCTGTCGGTGACGATCGATCAATGGAACACAAGCACCTCGAGGAGGAGCACTCGCGAGACTCTCGACGACTCGTGGGTGCTGTTTTCCGATGTCGGCACACTCTCTCTGACGCCAGGCTCAGTGACTCTGGCGCCAGCTGGCTCAGGAGGGCCCGTGCGAGTGCTGCTGTCATTGATTCCACTACGACCATTTGCGCACACTCTTGTGCTTCAGTTCGTGACGCCTTTCGCATTGTCTCCTGTGAGTGTGGCACAACTCGACTGGTTTGGTATCGCTCCTTTGATTGAGTTCGAGAGCAACAGCAGCACCAGCACGCCGTTCATCGATCTGGGTTCAGTGCCTGTTGGAGCATCGAAGGTCGGCGAAGGAGTGGTGTCGAACATCGGCAACGCAGTGCTGGATCTGAGTGGCCTGCTGGTCGATGACTCGTCGTCGACATGGTTGTCGGTGCTGTCGTCTCTGCCGAATCAACTGCTGCCCAATGCCTCACTGACCATCACGGTGGAGTGCATGCCAGCGAGCACCGGATCGTTCTCGACCTCGATGATCTTGTTGTCGAGCTCGCCGTTGTATCCTGAGCTTCCGATCTCGGTCTCTTGCACAGGAACGGCATCGTGCGGCGATGGATATCGCAACCAAGGCGAGGTCGGCATCGATTGCGGAGGTCCATGCGAGCCATGCTTCATGCTGCCTCCTCCTCCGCCACCTCCGCCTCCTCCACCGCCTCCGCCATCACCTTCACCATCGCCTTCACCCTCGCCATCGCCACCGCCACCACCAGGCACAGTCTCTTCGAACTCTTCGTCTCCTCTTCCAGCAGCGATCCCGTCGAACTCATCATCGCAAGCGGGAGTCTCTCTCGATGCATCAGCAAGCGGCAACAACGGCACGAGCACCAGCAGCGGGCAGCCACTTCCTCCACCAGTGAGCCAGCCTCTCGCCACTCTCGACACGAGCACGTCGGCTCCGACGATCGCAACTCAAGTGATCCAACCGCTTCCGAGCAACGGCTCGAGCACGATGGTGGTCGTGACGTCGCCGTCGGGCCTCTCGGCGTCATTGACTCTGAGCTCTGTAGCAGCAGGAGGTATAGGGCAGTACTGGGCTTTTCGGGTCGTAAACCATTCTCACGCTCCTGCGCTTCGTTACAAGTCCGGCCTTGCGGGCGAGGTGCGCACGCTCTTCTAGCGCGCCCTCAGTACAGTGAGTCACTATCCTCCTTGCCCGCGTGTGCTTGTGTGTGCGCCAGCATCGTGGACAGGCTATCTATTGCACCGTTACGATCCATTCCTTGCGTTATTCTGGGGATGGCACGCTGGAGTTGCGCCTCTCAGTGGTCGTTGCTTGCCCACTGGTTGGTGGTAGCGGTGATGTTTGCCCTTTTCTGCCCACCACCCGTCTGCGCTGTGGCTACTCCCAACGAGGCACAGCCAGACCTTGAACCATCGCCTCCATCATATCACGGATATGAAGGCAGCGATTTGGTCAAGCCTATGACGCGGGTCCCCGTGCCACCAAGGAGCAGTATGTGTTGAAGCCTTCTGTCTTGCGAGATCCTTCGGGTGAGGAGACAGATCTCGATCGTGTTGGACAGTGCGAGAGATTCACGTAAGCCTACCTTGCTCTTACTCCGGGCCACCTTGCACGTGCAGATCCTTCCTATTCGCGCTCCGCTCCTCCGGAAGTTGGGCACTCTGATGGAACAAAGTCCGCTAGGTTGGTGACGGCTGTACCAGCAGCACAAGGTTCGCAGGGTCTGGCACACGAGCTGCTGCTGCTGCTGCTGCTGACGACGACGACGACGATGATGATGATGATGATGATGATGATGATGATGATGATGATGATGATGATGATGATGATGATGATGATGATGATGATGATGATGATGATGATGATGATGATGATGATGATGATGATGATGATGATG
>Ga0209914_1003854_pt1 | contig 10034 bp, 19 predicted proteins | sample ThiBiot_500_plan_FD_183949 | JGI IMG/M metagenome (GOLD analysis project Ga0209914, IMG submission 183949) | Wastewater bioreactor microbial communities from Cape Town, South Africa - Thiocy_cont_500_plan (SPAdes) | ecosystem: Engineered > Bioreactor > Thiocyanate-remediating > Anaerobic-Aerobic... | reverse complement strand
CAACACCATTCACACTGCTCGAGAAGTTTATTCAAAGATATCCTCTATCATCGTCGTCGTGGTTGTCGTTACCGTTGCTGTTGCTGTCACTATCGAAGTTTCCTTAGCGATGCAATGTGTGGCGTGCGTGCTTGCTTACATATGAAGTTCCGCCTTCGGTCTCACCAGAGGACGCCGCCAAGGTGCGGTTGCGCGTCGGCATGGTGCTACGTAAATGGATACAAGAGCAGTTCAACGACTTTGACTCGGCGCTCATCGCAAAGGTACGAGAGTAGCCTGCCGCACGTCAAGTACAGGTACTAGTACGCGGCGTGTGAGCAGCGCTCTAATATGCGTGCTGTGTATGTGCAGTTGACGAGCTTCATCGACACCTCGTGCTCAACCTCTGACAAAGCAATGGCAGGAGCACTCAAGAAGGAGCTCAACATCAAGGTACCTCGACACGCACCCGCGAGTGAGTGTGTGTACCGCTGATGCTGATGCACACGGTTCTCATTCGCGCCAACCCGGTTGCAATGTACAGTTGCAAGAATATGAGCGCTCGTTCGACCTGGCGGGAATTCGGCAGCAATTTCGGTTGTTAACTCCGTCCGAGATGTTACTGCCGACGCTACCGGACGAGATGTTGGCGCAACAGTTGACACTCATCGATTGGAATTGCTTCAAGAAAATCACCGTACGTCGTGTCGCGTATCGGAGAGAGAGAGAGAGAGAGAGAGAGAGAGAGAGAGAGAGAGAGCATAACTCGACGTATCTAATGAATGCAATGCGATTGGACATGATAATAGAACGAGGAGTTCCTCAGTCAAGCATGGAGTACACCCAAGTTACAGTATCGCTCCATACACTTGAACTCGCTTGTGCAGCGCCTGAACGATCTTACCAACTGGGTACGCTCTGAGAGAGAGTGAGTGAGTGAGATCCACGTTTGTACAAGGCACCATGAGTGACCAGAGTGATGTTGTGGCAGATTGCAACGACACTGCTGTTGGAGGCCGACATTAAACAACGAGCCGAGTTGTGGACCAAGTTTGTCAATATAGCACGGGTACGAGCGAGTGACCGAGCAAGCGTGAGCAGTTCTCCAGAGAGACACACGCACACGTTGCTCACGGTGTAGTTTTTTGCCTGCTCTGCCTTTCGCTGTGTAGGTGTTGCGCTCGATGAACAACTTCAACACACTCATGGCATTCATTGCCGCTTTCAACCTGGCGGCCATTCAGCGACTCAAGCACACAAAATCGCTGCTGAAGCGGCGCACAATCACGGTACACGGCGCATGTCGCTTGCAGTGAATCTGGCGGTCGATCTCGGGTCGCTCACTCGGTAGATACCGACGATTGCGACTCTATTGCACTCTTGCTACAACTACGCGAGCAGACTCTGCAGGAGCTCGAGGATATTATGAATCCCACGTCATCGTGGGCGAACTACCGCAACTCCGTGGCCCGGGCGCGTCTTCCGGCTCTGCCCTACGTGTACGACACACCGAGCGAACGCAGCATGATCGAGATGTACTCTGACATGTGTCGATACGTGTGTGCCTGTTGTGTCACAGAGGCGTGTGGCTGAGTGATTTGACGTTCATCGAGGATGGAAATCCCGACAAAGTTGAGGACGAGATCAACTTTGAGAAGCCTCGGCTTGTGTACAAGGTGCGCGTCATGCGAATGAGGCGGCATTGATGCAGCGTGGCTGATGCTGTGGTGCGGCAGATCCTGAGCGATGTACATCGCTACCAAACGTGTCCGTATACGATAGCGCCGGAGAACCCAGCGTTCTCGCTGCTCTCGGAGCTGCCGAGCCTCGGACAGGACGAGCTGTACCAGCTGTCGTTGGAGCGCGAGCCGAGAGGTAGTGAGCTGAAGCAACTCCTTCCGCCGCATTAACCGCGCAAGAAGGAGATGGCCTTGTGCGCGAGAGCCGCTCCTGCTGTTGTTGTTGTTGGTGGTGTTGGTGTGGTGCGAACAACGACGATAGATAGTAATGTATACTAGCAGTATGTAATTGAGGAGCAGTTGTGGGGAGCAGGCATTGTACAGGTGGCGAGCGGGCAGGAGAGGGAGCGAGGGAGTTTGCTACAATAGAAGGAAAGCCCAGCAAAGGCCGGGGGAGCGAGAGCCATCATCAACGAACGCCCAAACACAAATAGAGCGAACGACGGCGGCAAGTAATACAAACACAAAGGGATGGAAAGAGAGGGACGGCTAGCGGAATGAGAGCTGAGAACTGAGAGCAGCAAGAAGAAGAGGGAGGAGGAGTAACGATTGGTGGTCCGAAACGAAATGAAACAACAGGAACAAACACAAAAAATTGAAGACCTGTACAATTGATACCGCAACACCAAGTAGTGAGTGAGTGAGTGAGTCGACCGCAACGAGAGAGAGAATGAGAGATACATACCGACTACAAGACATCCGTCATCACATCGATAAGAATGATTGCTTGTACGGCCTTAAATACGACCAGAATGTTTTCGGTACTGGTGGCGCACGTAAAGTGCGAGTAGACACGGCGCATCTCGTTGGCCTTGTTCTTCTCGAGGAACTTTTGGAGAATGTACTTGCCGGCCTTGTCGGCGTTGCAACCGTCCTCGTAGTTGGGGAAGCAACATTTCAGATCCTTGGTGGCGATCTTCTTTTCGAAGAGATCGATCTTGTTGAGGAAGAGAATGATGTTGGTGCGCTCGAACCAGTACGAGTTGATGGTCTCGTCAAAGAGAGCGAGCGACTCGTGCATGCGATTGACGGATTCGTCTTCTTCGAGTACGAGGTCGTAGCTATAATATAGAGAGAGAGACCGAACGATTGTTAGATGATCGCGAGAGGGAGAGTGAGAGAGAGAGACGACCGACGTACTCATTGAGGGCAGCACAGAAGAGGATGCAAGTGACGTCTTGAAAGCAGTGAATCCACTTCTTGCGTTCGTTTCGCTGGCCACCGACGTCGACCATGCGAATCTTTTTCCGCTTGATCGTGAAAGCAGTCTCGATGATGCCGGTGGTCTTGGAGCGCACACGCAAAATGTCGTCGTCCGTCACTACGTAACCCGCTTGCGAATAACGCATACAGTTGGACAAAAAGCTGTACAAACGCACGCACGCATGAATGAATGAATGAACGAATGAACGAACGAAGGCGCAAAAGAGAGCGAGCACATGTACGTACAATGGTGCCGAGTCCGAGAGCGAGAATTCGTTCGAGACCTTGAGGAGCTCTTGCACCGTAGCATGATTCCATAGCGCTTGCACTTTCTCTGCCAACGCCTGCGTGTAGTCGATCGGGCCCGAGAGCGAGATGGCTTGTAGCTCGTCGCAAGAGTCCTGGAGAGAGGCACACGGGCAAACAGGCATTGCCAGAGTGAGTGATTGACCGCTCGGTGGTGGCGCAGCGGTCGCGGTTGAAGCTTGCTCGAATGGAGTGACGTACGTCGAGCGGCTCAAGAGAGAGCGACCGCTTTCGAGCTTGTGTGATCATTGTCTGAGCGGCGCCGACGATGTTGACGTAGATGAGCGGCTTGTAGGCTTGTCGCTCTTGGTCACTGAAGCCCGAGAGGTAGATCATCTTCATCTGCTTGGCGATGGTGCTCTTGCCACTCTCGCCGGCACCTAGCACGGTGCGAGAGGACGATGGTCAGGCGCGAGGCGGCGACAGCAGGAGCAGGAGTGGGAGTGGGAGTGGGAGTGGAATGGTACCTAGCAGTAGCAGCTTGGACTCAGCCAGCTGTGCGCGACGCTCTTCTTCGATCATGCGCTCGATCATGCGGCTCTTCTCGATCTCAGCCCGCTGCTCGGGCGTCAGCTTGGCGCACGCGTTACCCATGGTTGTTCGAGTGCTACTATGCGGCAGGAGGAGGCAGGCAGCGAGTGGTGGGGGCGATGGTGGTGGCGGTGGCGGATCTGGTTGCGGTTGTGGCGAGGCTGGCTCGCTCGTGTGCTGGCACAGTGGCAAGGCGCTTCAACTCGAAGGAGCACGCACGAAAGCGCGTGGCCGAGGGGCAGCAGAGAAGGAGGAGGCGAACTAACGAGCTGCCCAGCCGACCGATCTCGCGCAATAGAGCGAGAGAGCGCGCGAGAGAGAGTGGAGCGAGAGTGGAGCGAAGAGGGCGGCGGGGAGACGACGAGAAATAGCAGAGGAGGCCAGCAGCAGACGAAGAACAAAGCGACAGGGTCAGCGAAAGGCGACCGCAGCTCTTAAGGTGCCGCTGGCGCTCGCCTCGGCGATACCGTTTGCGCCCTTTCCCAACGCTCGCCGAGATCGACGTTCTGCTGCGCAAGATACCAACCAGCCAGCCATCCAGTCCATCAGCCAGCAGCCATACGCGCAGCGCGCTATCGTTCGATCGACACATTGCCTGCCTGCGGTTGACTTGCGCGAGCTCACGTGGAAGACCACCACCTCCACCTCCACCACGCATATCGGTGTTCGACGCGAGCGCGCTGGGAACGGAGGTGCTTTTTCTCGCCGTCGTCGTCATCATCGCATTGCCCACTCGCGCTCGCTCGCTCGCTGTGCTCCGCACACACACACCATATCGCCTCCCGGCCCTTCGTCGTACTCCCTCCGTCTCCGTCTCTCGTTCTCGTAAGGAGCCTCCACGCGCTCTCGCCACTCGCAGCACCAACCATGTCGCGTCCGGACGAGTTCTCGGCTGAGAGCCAAGACAACAAGGTGGTCGTCAAGGTCGGCATGGTGGGCGATCCGCAGGTATGCCACGCACACACGCTCGGCGTCACCTCAGCACCGGCCTCGTCGTGCTGCTCATCGTCTCACTCGCGTCTCTGTCGGCCGTCGCAGGTTGGAAAGACCAGCATGATGGTCAAGTACGTCGAGGGCAACTTTGACGAGGACTACATTCTCACGCTCGGTGCGTACACGTTGCTGCTCGCTCGAACGGGGCTGCTCGCCACGCCGCGCCTCGCCTCGCTGGTCCTCGTTCGCGAATCGATACACGACAAGAAGCTGCGGCTGATGTGGTTCCATGACCGCTGGTGCAGGAGTCAACTTTATGGAGAAGACCGTCTCGGTGCGCGGCATCGAGATCACGTTCAGCATCTGGGATCTCGGAGGTACGCGCGTGTGCGTGTGACAGAGCGTGTGCGTCAGCGTGTCGGGACACACGGCGTGGCGCTCGTTCTGACCCAGGGAGCGCCTTGTTCACGACGGGTATTCGTCGACTCTCCTGCTGTGATGATGGTGGTCGCGTCTCGTCTCGCTAGGCTCGAAGGAGTTCATCAACATGCTCCCGCTCGTGTGTAACGATGCGCGAGCCATTCTCTTTATGTTTGATCTCACGCGTCTCTCGACGCTCAACAGCGTCAAGGAGTGGTACCGACAAGCTCGCAAGTTCAATAAGGTACGCCGCGCGTTCGTTCTTCGTCGTCATTCCTAGTTGCTGCTGAAACGCGCCAAGTGGGCCAATACGCTAACGGTACCACGCAATACGTACACGCACACACGCGCGCTCATGCACGTACGCTGTGCGGTTTTGACTGGTCTTCCTCTGCATCCACGTCGTGGCCGCCGCTCAGACTGCTCGCGCGCTATTGATCGGCACCAAGTACGACACGTTCTCGTCATTCGACCAAGCCGAGAAGGAGGAGATCACCGATCAAGCACGCAAGTTTGCCAAGGCTATGAAGTCTCCGTTGATCTTCACCTCGTCCTCGCAATCGATCAACATTCAAAAGATCTTCAAGATCGTACTCAGGTAGGTGAACGATCATGTGTGTGTGGTGGGGTGGGCAAGGCTAGCGAGTTGCTGTCTCTCTCTCTCTCTCTGCCAGTTTCCTAACGACCAATACGCTACGCCAGCAAAACCTTTGATCTGAGTTGTACATTGCCCAAGATTACGACCGTCGGAGAGCCAATCCTCGAGTATTAGGCCACGAAGCCATGTGTTTAGCACTGGCCTACTGGCGGCGACAGCGACAGCGTTGGCATCGTCGTAGTCGCGGTCGTTGTTGTTGTTGTTGTGCATGTTTGTAGTCTCTCCTCTCTCTCTCTCTCTCTCTCTCTCTCTCTCTCATCACAACTACGCGCACCACCAATGCGCGCGTGTGTGCGTAGTTACCTACTCTACTCGTCACCCAGGCACCTCAATCAGTATTCTTGCGTCTCTCTCTCTCTCTGTCTGTCTAGCGCTGTCGCGCGCACGCGCTCTCTCTTGCGAGAGCATTCCAGCGCGTGGTGCGTCATATATGTGAGTGTAGGACCGCAGCAAACGATTCGTGAATTCGGCCGTTCGCTTCGGTCTGCATCATCCCAACCCTCCTCCTCCTCCTCCGTTCCTCATCGATCCATCATCGGTCGATCGATCCCTCCTCCCATTAGCCACCGCACCGCGTCTATCGATCTCCATCGCCTCGTCTCTCGTCAATGCACATCTCCGTCCTTCTTCATGCTTGTTCAGTATAAAGAGTGTGCGGTGCACTCGAAACAGTTGTATGCACAAAGTGGGCAACTTACACAAGCGCGCGCTCGCGAGAGCACATATTGCTATCCGGTCGTGGTCATGGTAGTGGTCGCAGGCAGAATGTCGGTCGGCATCACGCGTCCGTCACATGAGCTGTTACAGCCACCACTCGACTTGCATGCTGGTGTACGTGATGATCTCGAAGATGAGCTCGATCGGCAGCAGCTGCAGTATCGAATCGTGGCGCAGCCGGTGGATCATCATCAACGTCATGACAGCTCGATTGAAAGGCGCTGGCATAAAGGCGCGGTTCGACAGCAACGGCCTCCAGCCGCCGCCCTCACGGATGGCACGAATGTGAACATTGCGATCGAGGTCTGAGATACCAATCAGTCAATCGCCAGTCAGCCAGCAACGCTCGTACGATGTACGTGTGTGTGCATATCGCCGTCGCCGTCGTCGTCGTACATTTTTGGATCTTGGGTCGAACTTTCTCCCAACCAACCTCGTCCTATCGAGACAGAGCCAAGGAAGAGTCGCGTGAGTAGAGCGCCACCATCACCAAGCGCACGGCTACAGCACGTACCAAGTTGAACACCATGATGAAGGTTGCGTTGTACTTGAGGGTGCTAGCAAACGCCGCGGCGGCGAATGGCGTGATGGCTCCTCGCTGTGATCATAGGTTTGATGAGAGCGAGCAACAAGAGAGCGCGTCTAGTGGCGATCGGATGGCCGTACAGGCAGATAGAGCGTCCAGAGATAGGTGTTGCCTCGTAGCGCATTGGCGAACGCCAGCAGCACCTGTTCTTGCAGAGGATTTTGCTGCACGTTGATCGAGATATTGATAGGCGCACGGTTGGTTGGTTGGGTAAGTAACGAGAGAGAGACACAGAGACGCGATAGGCGCCACGTCAAACTGTACCGATAGCTGCAACACGCGCAGATGACAGTTGTTGGCGACCGCCGTTACTAGCGACAGAGCGCCATCATTGCCGACGCTCGCATCCTTGATCGATTGGTCGGTCAGCGAGCGGAAGGCGGCAGCGGTGTGGTTGGTCGAGCACTGACGTACCGAGAGATTCAGTCGCTGCAAGGTCGAGTTGGTCAGCAACGCATTGCCCAGGGCCTTGGCACCATGGTCACCAGCGTTCGAACCCTAAGCACACAAACCCGAATGCGCACGAGCATCGAATGAGGGCACGCGTTCCGCTACTCTCCAGCGTCACTCGCGCGCGCGCTCTCTCGTACAGCAAGGTTCAAGATGAGCAGGTTGCTCTTGGGATTCAACAACAGCTCCGATACGATCGCCACGCCATTGCTGCCGAGATCGGGGTTGCTCTGCACCGATCGACACGGCTATGAGATGGCAGACTCCACCGCCATACAAGCCGAACGAGCAAGCGAGCGAACGAACGAGACGCAGAGATTGCGAGATTGGCATCGTCGTACCGAGAGGTCAAGCTCGGTGAGAGTCTGGTTGTTGCGAAGCCCGCTTACCAATGCCATGCATGCATCCGGTGATAGCTTGCTCCGCTGGTGTGGTTCACGCGAGAAATGTGTGAGCCTCACTAAGCTCGATCAGTGCGAAGGCGAACGCGCGTACAATGATGCTGATCGATCGCAGGACTGTGTTGTTACGAAGCGCCCGTGTGAGCAGGTAGATATCCTCGTCGCTCTGGAGATGACGCCATGTGAGTCGGGGTGCAACTTGCAAGAGACGCTGCCATCGGGGTGCACTGGTGGGCAGCGGCAGCGCGCGTACATAGGCGAGCCTCGGGTTGGGACACCAGTACAGCTCGAACGTGACGCGGTCATTGCGCTCGATGGCGCGAAGCACCCGCGTGGGATCGAACGACGCCGCCGTGGTACCAAGCATCGTGCGCACGGGGAGCGGGCGAGTAGCAGCGTTGGCGGCCGGTGAACCGAGTGCGCGGTGGACGCGGAGCGCCAGGGGATGCGACGGCAGCGGCTGCGCGGGAGCTTGCATACGCACGGGCGGCGAGCGACGGCAGCGAGCGAGATACGCGCGACTCGAACCCGCGGCATCCATGCGGCTGCTGCTCGTTGCCGGGCACCGAAGCCGCTGAGCCAGCGACCGCCGTACCCCGCGATCTGACGGGGCACGGCGTAACCATGACACCCGCCGTGCCGCTATAAAAGCAGCGCCTCTGCTTTCCTCGTCATCTCCCTCCGCCACCACGCGTGCTCCATCCCCATCGCTATGCCGACCCTCTCTGTGCGTGTGATCGCTGCTCGCAAGCTCAACGCTGCCGATGCCAACGGTATGCTGCTGCTGCTGCTGCTAGTGGTGGCGAGGGTGTGGAGTGGATGGGGCGAACCACCCGAGCCAGAATCACACGCGATATTGGTTCTCGGGCAACTGGTTGCGGTTGTGGCGCTAACCTAACGGCTCTCTCTCTCTCTCTCTCTCTCTCTCTCTCTCTCTCTCTCTCTCTCAGGCAAGAGCGATCCCTATGCCGTCGTCACGCTCGGCTCGCAAAAGTTCAAGACCTCGACCATCGAGGCCAACCTCAATCCGCAGTGGGACCAGACCTTCCAAGTGCAGGTGTCGAACCCGGCAGCGGTATGTGCAGAGAGAGAGAGCTGCATTCCACCTCAGCGACGCAATCTCGCTCACTCGTGTGCTTGTGTGTCGCCAGGAGGTGCTCACGGTCCAGGTGTTCGACAAGGACATGATCGGCAGCGACGATAGCCTTGGTTCGGTCGAGATTCCCTTGAACAACCTGCCGCGCGGTGTCGAGCACGACGCCTGGGTACGCACACGCACACGCTCGCAATCGTGCGCCTGCCGCTCGCGCTCACATCTCTCTCTCTCTCTCTCTCTCTCTCTCTCTCTCTCTCTGTCTCTCTCTCTCTCTCTCTCTCGTGTAGTATCCGCTGGTTGGTGGTGATGTTGGCGAGAATGCCGTGTCGATTGGCATGAGCGCAGGCAAGGGTCTGTTCGGTGGCAAGGGTCTCGGTGCTCTCACGGGCGCCGCCAAGACCGCCGCCACTGGCCGCTCGGCCGACATCAAGGTCTCGAACAAGGGCGAGATCCACCTGGGCCTCACGGCCGTCGACTTTGGAGGCGCTGGCGCCGCGGCCGCTGCCGGCGGTGCTGCACACGGAACGCGCGACATTGGCGGCGCTCCGAGCTCGACCTCGTCGACTGGCTCACAGCTCAGCGGCGCTGCGGCGGCCTACACACGCGCTCCGAGCTCGACCTGCACCGGCAACCGCCGCGCGCTCTTGATCGGTATCAACTACATTGGCCACGAGGTCGGCCGCCTGAACGGCTGCATCAACGACACGATCAACGTCGAGAACTACCTCAAGTCCGAGTGGGGCTATCCGGCCTCCAACATCCGCCGCCTCAACGACGACAACCCGGCCGCCATGCCGACGCGCGACAACATGATCTCCGCCATGCAATGGCTCGTGCAGGGAGCGCAGCCCGGCGACTGCTTGGTGTTCCACTACTCGGGCCACGGCTCGCAGGCTGCAGGCGGTTTCATGACCATGCTCACGGAGGATGATGGCAAGGATGAGGTAGGGTAGAGCGCGCGATCGCTTGAGTGAGTGAGAGTTACTCACCACCACCACCACCACCGACTGTCGTC
>Ga0209914_1003852_pt1 | contig 10045 bp, 11 predicted proteins | sample ThiBiot_500_plan_FD_183949 | JGI IMG/M metagenome (GOLD analysis project Ga0209914, IMG submission 183949) | Wastewater bioreactor microbial communities from Cape Town, South Africa - Thiocy_cont_500_plan (SPAdes) | ecosystem: Engineered > Bioreactor > Thiocyanate-remediating > Anaerobic-Aerobic... | reverse complement strand
TGTTCGCGTTGATCTTGATGTCGGATCCCGAGATTCCTCTGCATTGGTATGACTCGTTCCGTCGACACATTCTGCGACAGAAGGTGCCCGATCGATGGGCGTCGCAGAAGCGAGCCATCAAGCTCAGCCGTACGGTGGCTTCCCAGGCGAGTATGCGCTCGGGCGCTGGGTCGTCTTCCGGTTCTCAGTCGATCGCCAGTTGATCGGCTAGCTCCATGTCTGTAAATGTCGCTCGTGCTCTGCGTATCTATCTTTTGCTCCCGTGCCTAGTGTATTGTGCGCTCTACTTCCCTATCAGGCTCCATGTATCGTGTTGCAGTCAGTTATTCCTATTCATACGTGATTCAAGATTTGTTCGAGGAGCGCCTTTTAATGCTTGAATACAAAACTATACTCTCTACAACAATGCTACAGTACCGCGCCTGTGGTCGTCGGTATCTGTTGCCGGACCAGCTCGTGTTTGCAAGCCTGGAACCACACGAGTAGCGACTTGGGCTCAGCGGCGTCGATGACGGTGTAGGTGCCGGCGTTGCGCGGCGTACCTCTCGTAACGTGCTTGCTTGTGACAAGACGATCATGTGCAGGTCAGCCAGGAGCGAGTTGGTGGCACCGAAGCTCACCAGCGATTCGATCGGGTCGGTGCCGATGAGGTTCTTGAATGCATGTCGGAGAGGCAAACTATTGGTCGGCGGCAGCACGGCATCAGTGCATCCGAGAGCGGGCGAGAAGAGCGCATACGAGGACGGACCTGTAGGTGCTGAGCAAGCCGATGGCATCGGCGTAATGGCGAAAGTCCTGCCCGTACTTGGCAGCGGGCGCAAGCGATGCGTAGAGCGGTGGTTGATGGTGGACGGAGAGCGTTTGTGGCTCGTGAGCGGTAGCCAGCAGTGCCAGAGCGAGAATCGGCGGAGCGCCGCGCAATTCAGAATCGATCTGACGGGGCCAATGGCGCTATCAGTCGGGAGCCGGCGAGAGAGCGAGCGAGCGAGCGAGCGAGCGTGGGAACATACGGACGGTTCGAGGCTGGGGTACTCGGCGCAGAATTGCGCCAAGGCTCGGGCGGCTCGGGAGACGATGTCGAGGTCGGTGCTGGCAAGGAGCAACACCAAGGCCCGCAGCACGCCGTGTTGGTGGAAGGAACCGGATGGGATAGCGATGGCGGCAATGTTGGTGAGCAGCCTGCCAGAGATACACTCGGTTAGCCGCGCGCGCGAGAGAGGCAGCGAGAGAGGAGGCGTACCCGATAGAGATGGCACGTAGGGTCGAGTCAGGGTAGAGGCGCATGGCGTCGACCACGAGCGACTCGAGCACCAGGTGGTGGTGGTGCATGAGCGGCGCGAGGTAGTAGAGCGTCTCGCACACGGCGGCGGTTTGAGTGATGTTGTACACGACACGCAGGAGATTGGACGCGATCCAAGCGGCCTCGCGGTTGACCGTCGGCGTGTGCTCCGGTGTGGCGGCGGTGCTGTAGATGCGTAGCTGGGCGCGGTGGACGATGTTGAGGCGCAGCACCTGCAGCAGCACGCGCAAGCCGAAGCCACGAGCGAACCACGAGTGCGTCGCGGCGTGTTGCGTGACGACCGCAAGGAAGGCGGCGATCGCGTACACGAGCAGCATGCCCGACGGGTAGGCGGTGTGGCCCAACAGCACAATGAGCGCATGGAGCAGCTGCTGTGCATCGGCGGCAGCGCTCGAGTCGGCGACAGTGCCAGCAAAGAGCCGCTGCGTGAGTGCGGAGCCGCACGACGGGTGCTCGCACAGGAGCGCCAGCGCCTTGACGGTGCGCAGCGACAGCAGCGGCGTCCGGTGTTGCTCGGGCATATGCAGCTGCAACTGCAGCCAACGAGTCGCGAGGCCGACGAACTCATCGATCTGCTCGGACGAGCACGGCGTGGTGCTCGCGCTCTCGGTCGTGCGCGCCACGACGAGGTCGCACAGGAAGCTCAGGCGCTTCTGTTCGTCGATGGCAGAACGAGTGGCGCATCTCTCGAGCACTTGGCGCATTTGGGGTTCGAGAGCGATCTCAGCCGTAGTCGCAGGTGTGGCAGCCGCATCGCCATCGTCATTGCTGTTGCTGCGATGGTGCACGAGATCGTCAGCGAGGCCCGAGAATGCGTCGTCGTCATCGCCATCATCGTGGCGGCCGGCGTGGTTGTTCTCCATCAACACAACAGACAGAGAGAGACATCACGGCCCAAGCAGCGAGCTCCTCCTCCTCAGGCGCGAGTGAGGGCGATCGATCGAGGTCGAGTTTTCGCGAGCGCCATATCTGGGAGTGGTCGCTGAGTAGTACGGTAGCGATACGGCAACAATCGCTGGTTCCACACGAGGAGCTTCTTGAGCGAGCCTGCTGGTACTCGCGCCTCACTCTCCACGCGCCCTGCCAGCCCACGCACCTCCTACCGCTCGCGTCCGTGCTTGCGTCTGCCTCTCACAAGTGGTATCGCCTGCGCGATTTCTCTTTGTCCTCTCTCCGCAGCGCGGATCAGAGAGCGGGGCTTCTCGGTCCGGTAAGCCGCGCCGCTCTGCTCTGTCGCTCTCTCTTTTGATCGCTCGCTTTTCTCTTCGCTCCGCGTTTGTTGTTATTCGCTCTTGCCTTTGCGCGCCTCGCACCTCGCTCCCCAGAGCCCGCATCATATCTCTCAATCTCTCTGGTCTGCGTCTCGCTGCGTGCCACCACCACAAGCTCTCGCACGTACGTACGCCACAGCGTTCTTGGTCGCTTCTCTAGCACGCGCGCCGAGTGTTGCTTTCGGCTCGGGCATAGTTGTTCCGCCAGAATTCTCGTTGCCGTTTTCCGCGACCCACAGCACGCTCCTCAGGCGCACGCGCGTCTCGCCGAGTGCATCTGCGCGCGCTCGCTGGTCCTCGCACGCTCACTTGCTCGCTCCCTCGCCCGCTCTCACACACGCTCGTGCCTCACGCCGTAGGCTCTTGTCGTTTGCATCGTCACCACCATGGTTTCTACGTCGTCGCGTCCGCTGCAGCAGGACAAGTCGGTGAGCATGCCGACGCTCCCGTCGACGCCGTCGCCCATCATCGAGGCACCGCGCACGCCTCCTGTCGCGCATCGCAAGGCCTACAACTCGACGACCGAGATCTCGCTCGATCGTATCTTCCAGCTCGGCCAGGTGCACGGCCCCGTGGCGCATCCGAACGACGCCCTCACGTCTCCTCACTTGGCGGCGCAGTGCTCGTCGTCGGCTGCTGACAGCTGCATCGCCTGCGCCATGTCGTCGCCATCGTCGTCGCCGTCGCGCGTCGTGAGCATGTCTGGCTTCGGCGAGCTTGGCCGCTTCGGCAACCAAGTGCTGCAGTACATGTTCATGCGCGTGTACGCAGACAACGCACGTGCTCAGCTGCAGCTGCCCGACTGGATCGGCAAGCATTTGTTTGCGCTCGCCGAGCCACCGATCTCGCTCGCGCTGCCGGCCGTCATCGAGGCGCGCCACTACAAGGCCAACAGCACCTTCAACGAGGCCTTCCTCACGCACATTGTCAACTCCAATCCCGACGGCGTCGTGCAGGAGCTGCATGCCGAGGACCTCCATGCACCTGCCATGTCGTCGTCGTCGTCGTCGTCGTCGGTGCCGCTCTCAAAGCTCTCGTCGCCATCGTCATCATTGGCACTGTCAGCGCCTCAGGAGCCCATGCGCTTCGTCAACCACGACTTCTGGGGCTGGTTCCAGTTCCACTCGTCGGTCTACGCCCCGTACCGCGAGCGCCTCGTGTCGCTGCTGCAGACGCCGGTGGCCGCCGTCGTTGAGGCGCTCGCTCCTGCGCTCGACAAGTTGCAATTCGCACTCGACCCCGTCACTGGCGAGCGCCGTCGCCGCACGGTGGTCGCCGTGCACCTGCGACGTGGCGACTACGAGAACATTGCCGCCTCGTCGTTCGGCTACGTGGCACCCACCAGCTGGTATCTCGAGTGGCTCGATCGCATCTGGCCGACGCTCGACAATCCGGTCTTGTTCGTCGCGAGCGACGAGCTGCCGAACGTCATTGGCGACTTTGCGCGCTACTCGCCCGAGACCTGCGACTCGCTCGGCGCCTCGATGCCCGACTCGATGGCCGACCTGCGTGCCGGCTTCTATCCCGACTTTTACCTCATGACGCACGCCGACGTGCTGGGCATCTCGAACTCGACCTTCTCGTTCGCCGCCGCCATGCTCAACGTCCACGGCGACGCCGCTCGCTACTACCGCGCTCACTACGACCTGCGCATGATCCAGTTCCACCCATGGAGCGCCGACCCGATCCTGCACCGTCCCATCGCCTCGAACGTGCTCTCGAGCACGCTCGACACGCTCTCGGTCGTCTACCGCACGCAAGGCCTGTCTGCCGTCTTGCGCAACATCACCTACGAGCTGCCATACTACGCACTTCGCTCTGCGGCATTCCGTGTCATCTTCCTCTATCGTCGATGGTTCTCCTCCTAGATCATCCGCCTCCTCCTCTTGCCATCCATCCTCATATCATCCCACCTACCAATGGCTAAGCGCCATTTGTATCTATGTGTGTGCGAGATGGCTATCTGTACGATCTTCTTCTCTCTCTCTCTCTCTCTCATTGTGTGCTTCGTATCGTAGCGTATCGTATCGAACCCTATATCTATCTGCCTTGCTGTATCATATCCACTTTCTTTCCGCAATCTTACAATCACAATCTCGATAAACCAAAGAACGAATCTCGTTGCCGATTGATAATGTATCTGATACCGCTCTCTCTCTCTCTCTCTCTCTCTCTCTCGGTGTCTTATCTATGCTGGCACGCTGCCTGCCATTGATCTCTCTCGCTCTCGCTCTCTCTGAATCACGCACGTTGAATCCGCTGCTGCAATGCCAGCCCGAAACTCTCGAGCGAGAACATCTCCACCACTCGCCGTCGTCCGGCATCTCCCATTCGATGACCCTGCCACAACCACAACGTAAGGGGTCTGTCTCTCTCACGTGACTCGGCATGATCACGTACCAGTTGCTCATCCTCGACGATACGCATCATTGCCGACGCAAACTCTTGCGTGTTCGACTCACAAAGGAATCCAGTCTCCTCGTGAATGATACTCTCGGTAGGGCCTCCATTATTTACAGCAATCACCGGCTGAGGATACACAAGCACCCGAGATGAGCGAACCACCAGCTCCAGCAGCACCAGCAGCGTCACCGAACCTTTCTCATGTACATGGCTTCCACTGGAACGATGCCAAAGTGCTCGTTGGCTGGCGTGTAGATGACGCCGATACAGTTCGCCAGCAGGCCGAGCTTCTGCATCTCGTTCACCGAGCGCAAGAACGTCACTCGATCCTGCACTCCATGCGACTTGGCCAACGCCTCGAGCTCGGCTGCATGCTCGACGTTCTCCACCACTCGCTCATCGTAGCCACCGGCAATCACGAGCTGCAACGACTCGAATCGCTGGCGCGGCAATCTCGTCTCGAGGGACGCAAAGGCCTCGATCGCGAGCGCGTGGTTCTTCTTGCGCTCGTAGCGGTTGATCGAGAGAAAGAACGCTCGTCCGTGAGTGTCGATCGAGGCCAAGGCATCCGATGCGATTGGCACATCGAATGCCGATAGATTCATGGCCTGCGAGGAGCTCAGCGAGGTCAGCACAGTGCTCTCTCTCTCTCTCTCTCTCGTGGCACCACAACTCGCACATACAGGATACAAGATCGACGGCACGGTCGAGATGAACCTGAACGACTCGCGGAACACTGACGCCGTGAAGGCGCTATTCACAAGCACCTCGTCGGCCATCGCTGAGCGCCACCATTCTCTCGATCGTCAGATCTCATACAATCGAGTGTGTGTGTGTGTGTCTCTGCAGATCATTGCACGAACCAGTAGTGAGTTCCTCAGCGAGATCGAGCGGCAATCGATACAGCTTCTTGATCCAGGTCTTTCGAGCAGCGAGGAGCTTATCAGGGAAGTGGCAGTAGAACACGATCTGTCCGATCCGATATGTGTGTCCGATATCAATATATCAGACTCAAGTGCAATGGTCGGCACTCTCGAGCCACGTGGTGCGTTACCTTGGCACGCGAGAGCCTCAACAACGGAATGGGGATCGAGACTTGATCGATGAAGATCGCATCGAATGCATCGTGTCGATAGTGATACCACAGCATCACGAACGCCACGTAGATCATGCGTAGAAACGCACACATGGCCCAGAGCTTGCCCAGTATCGTTCGAGGGAGCCAGTCGCCATACACTCGTACATCCAGCGTTCCTGTAGATCGAGCGAGCGATCCATCAAGCGAGCGATGATCGCAGTATCAATATCAATGGAAGGACGCTAGCTCTCCAGCTCGCTCGAGCAGCCTCGCTGTAGCGCCGTCATGGTACCATTCTGTGTCTCGGCGAACGAATGAGATGGATCACAATGCGACGTGAACATGGTCACTCGATGTCCGAGGCGTTGTAGGGAGACCGCTGCATCGACGACCAGACGCTCGGCGCCACCTAACGCCGCCATATCGCGAGGTTACAACCACGATGCGATGACTCTCGGTCTCATTGAAACACACACCAATGCCAAGATCGGGATGTATGAAACCAACGTGCAAGGGAGCTTGTTGGTGCGGTTGGTGTTGGTGTGCCATGGCTTGAGTGAGGTGCGAGCGAGAGCGAGGCAGCTACACAATGAACGACGAGAGCGTCGATCGACTGCCGCCACGTCATGAGCCGACGACACCGCGCGCACCAGTCGCGTAGACTTCTGAATTGTACATGATTCTATGTGCGAGAGAGAAAGGACAACAACGAGATCGATCGATCGATCGATCTATCTATCTATCTGTCATCGACAACGAGATCGAGCAGCAATCGTGGTCGTTTGGAAGGCGAGGATGTGCTGGTGGTGCCGGCATTGCTGCTGCTGCCTGGAAGCGCGCGCTTCCGGAGGAGCTGTGGCGCCGTCGCCGGCGGCTGAGCAGGAGCTGCTTGCGAGGACGGTAGCTTCGAAGCGATCGATGGTGCTTGCGAAGACGGGAGCTTCGAGACGATCGGTGCGGTGCGTGGCCCCTTCGAGGCCGAGCCGATGCGGGTGCCGAGGGTCTTGGTGCTCGGAGCCGATGGCCCAAAGGCTGCCGCCGGTTGCAGTGGCCGCATGGCGCTGCTGGCGGAGGCCGAGGCGGGCGCGAATGCTGCTCTTGTGAGCGGCGGTGCGGTGGTACTCGAGGGCGAGGCGCTACGTTGCTCGGCGGTCGCGAGGATGGTCGCGATTGCCGACTGAGCGCGTGAATATTCGACTCTCGCTGCTGGAGGCCGAGATACCACCGTGGCAGCTGGAGCTGGAGCTGGAGCTGGAGCTGGAGCTGGAGCTGGAGCTGGAGCTGGAACCCGTGTGTGTTGGTGCTGCTGTTGAGTCGAACGGAGTACCGAGGCCGACCGGAATCCAACCGATGCTGTCGGCGTCGGAGTACTGCTACTGCCTCCGGTGCTCGTTGATATGGCGGTAGTAGCTGCCGCAAACGTGCTGCCAGCCGGACCCGGCGGCACGCGGTGGCTCGGCGTCTCCTCTTGAAGCAGCGCATCAAGCTCCTCGAGCTCCTTGTATGGCTTTCCGGCTTGCGTGGCGAGCTCGATACTCTTGCACAACGCCAGGCCCGAGCACTTGAACTCGGCGATCGACGTGGCATCGCGGAACAGGCGCCACTCCTCGCGGATCGCAATCTCGGTTGCGTTGACCCTGTACACGCACCAGCGAGCCAATGAGCGGGCGGCAGGTTGCTTCGTGCCGCTTCTCGCTGAACGTACGAGGGATGCTCGCGCAGGTTGGCGCACAGGAGGTCGATCAGCTTGGGTCCGCACCAGTTGCGCATCTTCACGGCCTCCGGAAAGTTGTAGAGCACAGCCGGTCCGTCCAACAGAGCCGGATGTAGATCGTGTACTTGGCTCGACCGCACCGGCAGCAGCTGTGCCTTGCGCGACGTGGCGGTCGGCTTCTCGGTCGATGCCAGATAGTCAATGTAGGTGTCGAACGACGCTCCTCGTGCCAGCAGACGGTCGGCCGCCTGCGCAATGCGTCGCTCCTCACGCTCCGATTGCTTGACGGCCTGTCGCTCCTGGTACGAGAGGCCGTCGGGGTCTTGATACACCTCGTCCTGCAGATACTCGCCAAACTCAGCGCCGGTAATCTTCTTTCCTGTGCTTGGTGGGCCCATGATGCTGTTTCACGAGCGAGTGTGAGTGAGTGAACCATTAGTATCCAAACGACGATTACTGCCATCATTTTAACGAGCGAGCAACGCACCTCAGCGAGAACGGTCTGCCGGTACCGATCACGAGTGCGCGCTCGGTCTGGCGTTTGACCTTGTCCGGGTCGGCGCAGAAGTCGCAGTTGCCGCATTGATCGCGGCCCTTCTCTCCAAAGTATGCCAGAAGCTGCTTGCGACGGCTGACAAACAAACAAGCACACGAGCACTTGAGACCTCGATCAAGTGAGCTACTCGCACGCAAGGCCGAGGTCGCCGTACCATATTGGTTTCTCGCAGTACTCAATGAGCTGCAGCGAGACAAGGTCGGTCGGTACGGCGCGCACGCGTGTGAGTTTGGGTGTCGTGTGGTGCCTTTCGGGCCTCGCACGCCGAAAGGCCGTACCTTCAAGAACGACTTGATGATAGCCTCCTCGTGCGCATTGCCGTCCTTGGTGGCCTTCTTCTGATGCCGCTCAGCGAGCGAATTCTCGAGCAGGAAGCGCTTACGGTCCTTGTCGTCCGCGGCGTAGTACAAGATACTCTTGGCTGGCAAGCCGTCTCGTCCCGCTCGTCCACTACGGTCGACATCAGTACACACAAAGACACACCCCAATCCTCAGCTGATGCACACTATGGCGTGTCGGTACCTCTCTTGGTAGAAGCCTGTCAGTGTGGCCCAGACACCAGAAATCGTGTGAGCTCTCGTGAGATCGCTAGTGGGGAATCACGCAGCAGTCTGCTACGTACTCTCCATCGATGAGCCGACCGACTCGTGGATCACGAAGCGAACATCCGGTTTCTGATCGCGAGATGCACAGCGTCAGTATCACGACCATGAGCACGATCGAATGTCGATCGTGTGGCGTACATCAATGCCCATTCCGAAGGCAATCGTCGAAATGATGATCGGTATCTCGTCAGTCTCCCACTTGCGTTGAATGTCGGTGCGCTCCTTGGCTGACAGGCTCGCGTGATAAGCTGCAGCAGCCACCAGAACGTGAGGATCGGCACACGAAACCAAATCAAACCAATCAGCCAGCTAACCGGCTGACATCTCGTACAGGCACAGGGAATGTTGGCACGCTTGAGATCGGCCGCCAACATGTCGCAGGTCTCGCGCTTTTGGCAGTAGATGATGCCGCAGCAGACTTTGGTCGGAGGCACCGGAGCTCCAGGCTGCAGTGTTTGTCCTCGACCCGATGTCGCCGGTACGCTTGAGGCTTGCTGAAAGTATGATCGAAATGAGCTATTGCTGCTGCTGCTGTCACCAAGGGCTGCTGCTGCTCTCGAGGCAGGAGCCATGGCCGATTGGAAGCATGACTCTGCTGCATCGTCCCAATCCTCCCAGTTATCCGTCAAATCGATCGTCACAGCCGAGGAAGTCGCCGATGCTGGCGTTGGCGTTGTCGTTGTCGACGAGCGCATGGCAGTAGCAGGAGCGACTCTCGAGTCGGCGCTGGTCGTTGAAGTACTGGAGGAGCTTGTGCATGTCGTAGAGGTACTCGAAGTGGTCGATGTCGTGGCGGCTGCAGGAGCGGCGTCGCGGGTACATTCGGCAATCAGGTCCTGAATGTCGTTCAGCATGTTGTTGAGCGTCGCTGAATGAAATGATCCGACGAGCGACATCAGCACGAGAGCCTCCTCCTGCATTGCGATGATTCACGCGAGCTCGCCAGCTGTGCGGTACCTTTCTGGCGCACTTGGTAGTGGATGTTGGGTCGATCGAACGAGCTCGCAAACTTGTTGGCGTTGCGCATGCCGATGCATCGAATCACGTCTTGAATGACCCTGTCCCACCGATGAATGAATGAATGAATCGTTCCGCGTGTCGGGATCGATACGATCGGC
>Ga0209914_1003850_pt1 | contig 10056 bp, 9 predicted proteins | sample ThiBiot_500_plan_FD_183949 | JGI IMG/M metagenome (GOLD analysis project Ga0209914, IMG submission 183949) | Wastewater bioreactor microbial communities from Cape Town, South Africa - Thiocy_cont_500_plan (SPAdes) | ecosystem: Engineered > Bioreactor > Thiocyanate-remediating > Anaerobic-Aerobic ... | reverse complement strand
CGTGACAACACGAGCGAGCGAGAGAGAGAGAGAGAGAATTCACGACCAGCAAGCGATCCAATACGTACGGCCTTCAAGAGATATCCCTGCATCTCGCGAGTCCCGGGGCTGTACCAACATATCGTGAACCAGAGCGTTACCACCAGAATCCCACCTCACGGAACGCTTGCGGCCCTCATGCTCCGTGTACGTACTTGGCATTCGCGAGGCGACTGAGTTTCGAGTACGCGACATGATTCTGCAACCGAGACATCCAACGCGAGCGCTCCTCCTCGAGCTCCGTGTGTAGGTAGTAGGTGCGTGACGGCGTCTCGAGCAGGAAGGCATATTGTTTGTCTTTGGTCGAGTCTTGGTCGAGCGAGATCGACGAGATCTCACTCAGAGGAATAGCGCCCTTGGGTTCGTTAATGTCCTGTGGCAGCAGCGTTGTTGTTCATAATGTCTCACTCTCGGTCAGCAGCGATTCGGTCAGCCGCACCAAGAAGCAAACTCGCTCGGTACCTTGGGATGGTAGTAGTTCAGATGCGTGGAAGTCAATCGAAAGAATCGCCTCTGCCGATTGCCCTGCCCGATCGATCGACCGGCAAGCTTGTACATGTAGCTGGCAGTAGTCACGCAATGCGCATCAGCAACTGCACGAGAGCGCACCGAATGCATTCTCTCGTCTTTCGCACATACCCAGTGAGCTCTCCGCCGATCAAAATGTTCTGCTTGAGTGACGCCAGCGTTTCTATCAGAGCCTCGCGGTTGACGGCCGAGTTCTGTCGCTTGAACTGTTCAGTGACCACGTCTTCAGACGGCTCCGTATCATCGAACGGGTCGACACTCGACAGCGGCTTCTTCTCCATTACGATCAAGGCAGGTTGCGGAGAGCTTGCTCGACCCGGCGCCACGAACGGTGATAGTGTGTCAGCGTCGGTGGTTGTCGTTGGTGTTGTTGTTGTCGACAGATGTTGTGATGATGATGTGTCATTGCCACTTGGCTCCTCGCTCGATGGCGATGGCGATGGCGATGGCGATGCCGCGGCGGGAATCTCCAGGCCTCGTGATGAATTACTTCGCCCAATCATGATGCGGCGCTCGGGTGCCAGCTTCGATGATGAAGATGAAGACGACGACGACGACGATGACGAGGAGGAGCTGCTCGTCGCGACACTGCTTTCGCCATTGTCGAGGTCGCTGCCTTCGGGGTCAGCGACGGCAGAGGAGGAGCTCCGCCGAACCCACTTTGATGCATCGTTCGAAGGCGACCAACTACTGCGCGGGTTCGCGTTCGGATCGATGGTAGCGGCGCCGAACGCATGCGCGGCCGTCGGCGGCTTGCTCTTTTGAGCTTGCACCGTACTCGGCATCGAGAGCATGAAGGTCGATGGCAGCGAGTTGGGCACAAAGTCATCGACCTCGGCGTCATCGGCATCGGCGTTCGATAGCACCAACACTGGCGTGGAGACCGGCGAGGTCACTAATGTAGGAGGAGGTGTTTGAGATGATGGTGATGGTGATGGTGACGATGGCGGTGGCGGCGCTGGCTGCACCGGTGCGAGCGTGTCGAGCGAGGCTCCCTCGTCTCGCGGTCGGCCGATGAGCAGCTGCCCGGTGGAGAGCTCTGTGTGTGCGCGAGTGGCAATCAATCGGCTGGCTGGTTAGCTCTTGACTGTGTACATCTGGTTGAGAGTGCGAGCGCGCGTGTGCGTATGTGCTGGCTTGATTGCGTACGCTTTCGTGGAGATCTAGCTGGTTGGAAGCTCATTGCGATCGATGTGGCACAGCGCAAGGGCACCGACGACACGACCACGCATATACACTCGAATACCAGATCGCGCGATCCAATTAATGAATGAAGGAATGAATGATGAATGAGATATCACGCGCTCTAATGCCACACACACTATTTCACACAGATAGACGCCGCCACCTCAGACGTAGAAAGCCAAGAGAAACAGCGAGCGGGCCGCGAGCCACTGTTTGCGTGCGTGCGAGCGAGCGAAGGAAGGAACGAGTGAATCGATCTCGGCATTTGGACGCGATTTCTCTGGCGCAGTTTCTGTGTCGCTGACCCAACAATGGCCGCCCATAGCAACAATATCAACAATATCAACAACAACAACAACAACAAGATGGGTCTCTCTTGTGCCACGAGGTTTATGATTATAAGATAGATAGTAAACGCTTTCCTCATCACCATGATCGTCTTGATCCATGATGAACGACAGAGACACACACAAGTCGTGCGGCTGCCGCGCGGTTATTTCGGCTTGTTGAGCTGAATGTGCGTGTAGCCAATCAGGCCGCTCACCGTGATCACTACTCCCAACGTATTGTACAACGTCACGGGGGCCGTGAAGATGATAACTCCGCCCACGAGAATCACCACCAGCTTAAAGTGGCCGACCGCATTGTAGCTATTGAGCAGAGTAGATCGGTGTCAGCGTGTCAGTGTGTGCGTGCCAGGCACAAGGTCAGGAGTAGGCTCTCGCGTACGTGACAGGAGAGGTCTTGCCAATCAGCAAGAAGATACTGAGGTTCACCGACACTGCCGAGAGGCACGAGAGCACGAGCACGACCTGACACGCGCATCAGCGTCTGCCACGCGCTCTGCCACTCTCTCGACTCAGGCAAGAAGGAAGGTGTGCTGCTCGACGTACCACTGACTCGGTGGCCCACGGGTACTCCATGATTCCTGACATGTCGTCAAGGAACGGCGTGATGATCAGCAGCATGACGGCCGACACTGGTGCTTGGTAGTAGAGCAACTGCATCGAGTTGGCCTCGAACTTCTTCTGGTACGATCCGACCCACTGGCGAGAGGCATGCCACGCAACACGAGATCAACAAGATGCGGCTACTCGTGTGAGAAGCCACTCACTCGCACTCGAGCATCGCCAACGACGGAGACACCGACAGCGACGTACGATCTGATAGAAGCTCGTCACTAGCACGCCAACGAGCGCCACGATCGTGCCAGGCAGATTCACATCAAAGTCCGTCACGGTCGCGAGGGCCACTGCGTTGCATTCATCGCCATCGACGACGAAGGCGACAACGGCGTTATCAATACTTCTTCTTCTGCTGCTTCTGCTGCGCCGAGCCTTGTATCATATGCTCGAGTACCTCCGACGCAAATCACAAGGATCGACATCTTCTCGGACAGCAGGAACTTGGCGCCGTAGAACGCCGTTTGAATGGCAACGATGACCGGAGTCGTGAGCACCTTCATGATCTACTCAACCGAACCAATGCCACACACATACACACGCGCACGCAATGGCACACGATTACTCTCGGCGAACTCGTCGGTACATCATCATGGCGAACTGCCACGCTATCACTCACGCACCTGATAGAAGCCGACCGAGTTCATCTGCAAGCTGAGGTTCGTGAGCACCACAAAGCCACAGAACGAAACCGATAGTGCCAGCACGGCTGTGTATGGCAGCGACTTGGGCGTGAACATGCCAAGCCTGCAAGGCGAGATGCGTTCGTTGTAGGGAGCGAGCAGCTCGATCAGTCAGCCAGCCAGCCAGACTAACAGACCACAATGCTCTCGAGAACGATAGCGATGCGCGAGATGGGGACCTCACGTACATGGCACAGATGTGCAACACAACGGCGGTCGTGATAAAGTGAAGGCATGTGACAAACGTGCCTATGGCATGGTCGTGTGCGCAGATGGGCGCGACAGACGCTCGATCAACGATGGCACTTGGCGCACACACACGATGCGCCGCACGTACTGTACGGGAAGTTCAGAAACACAAAGAGCCACTTGTTGAGGAACACGATGCCGATCGATGATAAGACGTTGAGTACGATCAACGAGACGGTCGCGGCCTCGACGCGCTCGAGGTCCTTGAGAACGAGGTCGAACAGCCAGCAACCCGATCGCAGCTGAACCTCGGGAGGCGCCTGCGGCTTGGTGGGCGGCGTCGGGTCGACCTGCACCACGACTGCCGGAGCGGCTGCCTCGGCACTATCTTGGCCCTCTCGTGCCTGAGCACGGAGCTCATCCTTGGAGGTCATTGGCAGGCGAGAGAAGGAGAGCTCGCTGCGAGAGAGCGAGCGATATGTGTGGGCGAGCGAGCGAGCAAACAACGATGGCAGACCGCGACAGCGACACCAGCTCATCCTCATCAGGTTATGGCCAATCTAGACCTCGTTTGTGTATCTCACTCTTCTTCTTCATTGTGATAGATATACGGAACAATAGATAGACCAGTTAGTTGGATAGGGGTAGGTTGGATCGATAGATTGATTCGATAGATTGCTTGATTGAGTGACTTTGGGGGTAGAATTGCGAGTTGTGCCGAGCTGCTGCCGACGCGTGTCTGTGTCACACACGCACTCTCTCAGTAGTCTTGATGAAATGCAACACCTGTTCGCATCCTTGCCTTGGAGGCATTGACGACGTTAGGATGCGTGAGTGTGAGCTCCTCAGTTCCGAAGAGCACGTTGTCAGCGGCCTCGACGCCTTGCATGCACGAGTGGTCCTGGTTGGCGACCTCGTACTTCCAGGCGCCGAAGCGGCCGCGGCTCCAAATGTCGAGCTTGTCACGCAGCAGTGCCAGCAGTCGATCGACGAGCTCGTCGCGGCCGAGGTACGGCGTCGGGTAGCCGTGCTCGAGGCGCAGGTGCCAGCGGCTGACAATGTCGGAGCCCGGTGGCAGGAGACCAGTGTTGATGCAGCCCTGGATGGTGTCTTGCACGACGGTCGCGAGGTCGACCGGCTTGTGGCGAGACTCGGAGACCTCGAGCATGAGCGACCACTGCTCGCCGGGGCGTGGCACGTTGTAGGGCGAGTAGTTGCTAAAGACCGTGGCGCGGTAGAAGGGGCAGTCGTCCTCGGGGAAGTACATCCAGCACTTGGTGGCGAGCGAGTCGGGCTTAGCGCCCGCGACGCCGATGCCGATAATGTGCGAGCTCGAGTAGCACAACTCGGTGTGGCGTGCCAAGAGCGCGCGATCGGCGTCATTGAGCGACGCCGGCAGGTTGTCGAGCATCTTGATGAGGAGATCGAGCGGCAGCGTCGAGATGAGGCGCGCGTACGGCTCGCTCGAGCCGTCGGCAAAGTGCACGATGTGGCGCTCGGCGTCGATGCGCGTCACGTGCTTGCCGAGGTGTACGTGCTCGGCCGGCAGCGCACGGCCCAGGGCGCTCCAGATGGCGCCCGTGCCACCGCGCAGCGGATAGCGAAAGCGTGCGTTCGGGCCCCAGCCGAGGTCGTCGCGGCGCATGACGACGTTGCGCAGCGCACGCTTGAGGTCGACCGTAGCGACGCGCTCGCCCATCCACGAGCAGCCCATCTGCGCCGGCTTGTGCGCCCACACCTTAAAGTTGTACGGCTCCATAAAGATCTCGGCGATGCCGGCGCCAAAGATGCCACGAATCCACTCCTCGAACGTGCGCGCGCCCACGGCGCCCGGACCGCGCGACGCGTCCACCAGGCCCTCGAGGCACTTGACGAGCTCCTCCTCGGGCAGCCGCCACAGGTTGTTCTGGAACGGGTACGGCACGAATCGCTGCCGAATCCAAACCCAACTCTCGCGCTCGTGCTCGATCCACGCCTCGGCGCCCTTGCCGAGCACGCGGTCCAGCAGGCGGTCAAAGTACTCGTAGTGCGAGAAGATCACGTGGCCGCCAAGGTCCCACGTGAAGCCCTGATCGTCGACAATCGAGCGCGACAAGCCGCCTACCACGCACGACCGTCCGTCACGGAGATCATCAGTACCGAGAGCGACAAGCACACGAGACACTCACTCGATCGTGTGCCACCATCAGAGCTGGCAGGTGGCACTACGATCACGAGGCAGCAGTGTGCTTGTACCTGCGACAGGTTCGGCCTCGAAGAGTGCCCAGTTGCGATAGCCAGCCTCGTTCAATCGCCAACTGGCCGACAAGCCCGTGGGTCCTGCACCGAGAACCAACACTCGAGGTTGTTCGGCACTCGAAGTCGAGGAAGTAGTCGATGCCATATCTACCAGAGACCTTGAACGCGAGTTGGCACGTGTGAGTGAGCGAGAGAGAGCTTGGCACAGTGGAGCGGCAGCAGCAGACAATAGAGAAGTGTGTGGCTACCTCATCTACGAGAGACCCACCACGATCGCGAGCCGATAATCATATCAAACAACCAACTCAATACTTTGAAGCCATATACCAGGAGATAGAACACGAGACGCTCTTGATGGCACGATAGACCATGAAGCTTCGTGTACTCGCTTGGACCTTGTACTTGTGGTCCGAACTTTCGATGTTCGAGTATCGACGGTGTTTGCGTGTATGAGCGGTAGTTGCCTCGCTGCCCTCTCTCGCTCGCTGCTGTCGCTCGCGCTCTCTGCTCGGGTGCCTTGCGTACTTGTCTGCCATGAGCCGCACCACGGTCTTGATGCTATTGGGCATCGCGGTGTGTGTTGGTTCCGTTCTACTATTGTATTCCTTCTCCAGTACCTCGACATCGCTCTCGCGCTACGAGCAACAGCAACAGCAACTCTATGAACAACAACAACAACAACAGCAACAGCAGCAGCAACGTCACCCGCCTCCACGTACTCAACACAAGCCCCCCAAGGCGCCTGTCGATATGATGGATATGCAGATCGAGGAAGACGACATGGCACTCAAGCCACCGATCGATGACAGCGTCGCACCGCCTCCCATGTTGGTGTGCCCGCAGCCGACGCCGCTCGTGTGCCCGACGCCTGAGCCACTGCCACCGCCGATGCACCAGCCACCGCCGCCCCGTCCTCATTCTCCATCAAGCTCACACAACGACGAAGTGATCCGTGAACTGACCGAGACATGCAAGGAGCGCGTCAACTCTCTCCAGCAGTACCCGCTGCACGAGTCGCTCAAGAAGGGCCGCATCATCGTCGAGTACGCGGGCCTGTTCGAGACCGGCGGCCCGGCGGCGCTGCACGAGCTGCACTTCGCCACGGTGCGACTCGGCTTCGACGGACTCTACCACTTTATCAATCCATCGTACGTGGTGGATGCGTCGGTGGCACGCACGCTGCCGAGCTTCAACATTCCGCACGACGTGCAGCCGAACGACCTCGTGATCTTCCCCGAGAACTCGGGCGTGCCGCTGTACGAGGGCATCCGCAGCAAGGGCGGCAAGGTCGGCATCTACATGCTCGGCCTCCACACGCCGATCTCGAACCCGAACCTGTACCGCACCGACGTCTACTGGATTCCGTCGTCGTTCTACACGCGCGAGCTCTTCCTCGCGCCCGGCAAGCAGCTGATGCTGTCGCCGGTCGAGGACCACTACTACAAGAACCGCGAGGCGGGCATCGTGGCCGCCGGCGGCGACAGCACTCCGTTCCGCTCGCGCAAGACCAAGTTGGTGTTCGTCGACAATGACGTCGACGGTTCGGTGCACGAGATCGTGCGCTCGATCCCGGACGCGCAGCTGCGCGTGCTGTCGGGCATCCCGCGCAAGGAGGTGCCCGAGGTGTACAAGGACGCCGTCGTCACGATCGACACGCATCTGCCGGGCGTCGAGCGCATCAACTTTGAGGGCGCGCTGCTCGACTGCCTGACGCTCGTGACCGAGCAGCTCAACGGGCAGGACCTCGTGGACTTTCCGATCGACCCGCGCCTCAAGCTCGACTTTTCGAGCAAGGAGCAGATGCGCCAGTTGATCTACAACGCCGTGCACCACACCGAGGAGCTGCGCCCGTTCTTTGACGGCATGCGCGACTTCACCGTCATGCAGCGCGAGCTCTTTGCGCGCCACGGCCTGTCGCTCTTCGGCTCGCGCATGATACACTTTCACATTCCGCTGCCGAACGCCGAGAGCGACGCCTTCATCTGGCCCTTCATCTCGACCGCGCTCGCCAACTATCCCATGTCGAGCATCGACATGGTGACGCCCGCCATGGACCGCCTGCTCTACAAGTACCAGATGTTGATCAAGATGTGGGACCTCACGAACTCGCGCTCGGTCGCTCGCATCGTCGTGCAGCCGTGCGCTACCGCCGACTGCGTCCTGCAACACCCGCCGACCTTCTCCGACCGAATCATCGTCTCGACCATGCCGACCAACTGGTTCGTCGGCGACCAGGCCGTCAACTACCTCGCGCACGTGCTGCACGACCAGGAGCTCAACCCGTGGCACGACGACGGATTCTTCGTCGTCACGCCCGAGGCGCTCGCCGAGTGCTCCGGCAACTCGGACGTGCTCTCGAGCAACGTGCTCGTCGCCAAGTCGGAAAAGTACGCCCACGTGCGCGACAAGGGCATCTCGCTCACCAAGACACCCGAGCTCGACACCAACGCACAAGCCAAGATGGCCGCCTTCATCGCCTCGCCCTTGTGCCCGCTGCTCGCCGAGCAGATCATCAACGTGCGTCCGTTTGCGTACGACGAGCAACACGCGCCCAAGAGGCCCAACTGCGCGCCCTACAACCTGTACGATTCCATGTTCCACGCGTCGCCCAAGCACTTTGTCGGACTCTACGCCGATCACGTGCAACGAACACTCGAGCGCATCCATACCATGTTCCCGCCCACATCCTACCATCAGCCCTCATGGTTCCATCGACCGATTGACTACCCACGATTCACGGGCAAGCTTCACCCTGCACCGTAATACGCCTTCAATGCAATGCAACGCAACGCAACCAACACAGCACAGCAGCTGTGACTATTGCCGGCACTAGTCTTCTCTAACCTCCACCTCACTTTCTCTTGTACCCGCGTAAGCCAATAATTAACAACGCTATCTCTCGTAGAGTTCTCTCAATGCATAGCGAGTCTCTCTCTATCCCTCTACTATCACCACCAACACACCAAACAGACATCTGGCACGCACACACACGCACGCACACACATCTCTCAATCCCTCGCAAGTGAGATAAAGCCATTCCTTTCTCTTGTGCTTTCTGCTCTTCTCTCTCGTCCATTCGCTCCGTCGCTCCTTCCTCACCACACGCGCAACCCAACCCAACCCAACCCTCGCTGCGTGTGGCTACCGCTCTCTCTCTTTCTCTCTTGCTCTCTCAGTCTCGCTCAATCTCCTAGCTGTAGCACACACACACGCACACCAAATACTCTTCTCCATGGACGGTGATCGAGGCTCGTCGGCTCCCGCGAGCGATGCCGCCCACCTCGACGCTTCATCGAGCCACCAGGACAAGAGCTCTCACAAGTCCGACTCCAAGAAGGCGCATAAGAAGGACAAGGCCGCTGCCGCTGCTGCTGCCGCCGCCGCCGCCGCCACCACCGCTGCTGCTTCTACAACTACCACTGAGAGCACCAGTGAGCCAGTGAGTCCTCGTCGCGTGTCCATGTCGGCGCCAGCCAGCGAACCGAGCCCACGCAAGGAACGCAGCCCTCGTACGACCGACAATGCCGCGCCGCACGATAGCAGCAAGAGCCCTCGCCGTTCATCGGCGCCCTCGGCGGCGCCCGAAAAGAGCCCTCGCAAGGAGGCTCGCGTCAAGAGCCCGCGTTCCTCCAAGGACCGCGGCGGCAAGGAGGCCGCCGGCGCCGAGCTCGATGCCGCCGCCACGGCCGACGGCGCTCGGCACAGGAGCACCGGCAAGGCCAAGAAGTCGCGCTCCAAGAGCCTCCCGCACGGCGAGCTCGACAGCCTCGATCCCAGGAAGGACCGTAACGGCAACCGCAAGCAACCCAAGACGCTCGACGCCCTCCTCGGTACCACGGAGACCGTGCCGAGCGTCAGCGAGCGCAAGGCGCAGCTGAAGCGCGTCAGCTCGGCCGGCAGCAGCATCCAGACCACGAGCAGCCTCGCGCCGCTCTCGCACAAGGCCGAGCAGCCCGCCTCCAAGAGCACCTCGACTGACGCTACCCTCGAGACTACCGAGCAGCTCGCTGCTGCTACTGATGGCGATGATGGAGGCGATGGAGGTGGTGGCTCGCATTCCGTCTCGTCTGAAGGCGCTGCCGCTGCCGACGAACACCATTCGCTCGCCAAGGCCGCCGATGCGGCCGACGCGCCGCCGCTCGGCGATACGACGCTGAACGAACGCCCGAAACGCGGCAAGCGCTCACAGAAGGATCGAAAGGCCGCTCTGATGCAGTCCGAGCTCCAGGAGC
>Ga0209914_1003844_pt1 | contig 10070 bp, 15 predicted proteins | sample ThiBiot_500_plan_FD_183949 | JGI IMG/M metagenome (GOLD analysis project Ga0209914, IMG submission 183949) | Wastewater bioreactor microbial communities from Cape Town, South Africa - Thiocy_cont_500_plan (SPAdes) | ecosystem: Engineered > Bioreactor > Thiocyanate-remediating > Anaerobic-Aerobic... | reverse complement strand
CCCCGCCACGACCACCAAGAGCGCATCGCCAATGGCAGCCAAGAGCACGGCGTCGGCGCCCGTGTCGTCGCCGACGAGCGCCACGACGCCGAAGCCGTCTAAGAGCCACGTGGCCACGACGCCTGCGGTTGCAGTCTCAAGCAGTGCCAGCAAGCGTGCCGGCGATGGCAACGGCACGCCCGTGATCGAGCAGCGCCAACGCGTTCCCCGTCCTCCAGCGGCCACCAAGTGAGCGCACCCGCCCGAGAGATGCCGGTATCAGAGAGAGCAAGCAAGCAAGCAAGAGCGGCGCAGTCGGAGCGCCGGAGCGTGTGCGTGGCTGTGTCTGTCTCTCGCGCGCTCGCGCTCGCTGCCTCCTAATCGAGCAGCAGCGTCGTTGACATGCGCACGCACGCACGCACGCACGGTCGTCGTTGTAGTCTCGTGTTCACTGCGCTTGTACCACCACCACCACCACATCGTCATCATACGCCAGATCCTCTCCCTCCTCCTCGTCCTGCTTCCTTCCTCCTTCCATTGATTGAGTCTCCCATCCAGCGCATTCGGTTTCTGTTCTTGCCCCTGCTCGTGCCTTACGTACTATAAATCCCTCCCCTTTGCACAGCAAGACGCCGCTCGTCGCCCACACCACACTCTTCATAACCATGGTGTTATTTGGTCCAGAATATGTGTGCGTGTGCAGCAACAACAACAACAGCAGCAGGAGCAGCAACTGCTCGCCTGCTCGTGGAACTCTCACTTGCTCACTGGACTTTGTGAGCCGGAACGCGACGGCGGGCGCTTCATCTCGAACTCCGAGTCGGCACGCTTGACCTTCTCAAAGTTGCCGATAATGTCCTTGATGGAAGCGCGGCGTTGCAAGACCTCGGGCGACGCCGTCTGACCGGCGATACCGGGCAGCTGCATGGTGGCCTCGCGCTCTTGGCGCGCGACGTTGTACATGCGCATGAGCTTCGTCACTGTGCGGACCTTGTTGCGCATCAGCTCCTTGCGCGCCTCCTTGGCCGCTGCGACCTCTTGCTCGTTCTGGAGATCCTCCTCGTCGTCGCAAAGTTTGAGGATTGCCAGAAGGATTTCAGCCACTGTACAAGAGCAGCAAGGCAAGTTAGTGAATTGAATCGAATGGAATGGAATGGAAGCGCGATCGGCCAGAGCAGTGTACCCTTCTCAGCCACGAAGGGCATCGACCACGTAAAGACATCCATGAATCCCGGCAGCCAGTACGGATGGTCGGTGTGGTTAAACTGACGAATGTTCATGACGTTGTTCTCGTAGCGCATGACGGCGGCCTTGTTGCCGTAGGCGTCGAGGTAGTTGGGAGCCGAGAAGAGCGTGATGACGGTCGGGAAGCCGGTGGTGGGGCTTCGTCTGTGCATCTTGTAGCCGGCGTCTTGTGCCTCGTGGGCGCGAATGAGCGATAGCAACTCGTTCTGCTCGAGGAATTTGACGACGGCCTTGAAGCCGTATGCATACGAGCAGCCGCGCGCCTCGTTGAACATGAAGGTCGTCTCTTCGTCGTCGTCGTAGTCCTCGACTGGGTCAGCCCAGAGGAGATCGCTAGAGAGATAGAGCGGGTGAGTCTCTCTCTCTCTCTCTCTCTCTCTCTCTCTCTCTCTCTCTGACTCGGGGTAACATACCACATGGGTCCCGATTGCGGCGTCTCTTGGAAGCGATCGATGGCTTCGATATCACTCAACTATCACGAGCAGCGCACGCACGATCAGTTGGGTGATGGTGGCTCGCGAGCTCGCGCACAGCAGCAGGTGGTGCGCACCGTTTTGATGGCAGGCGAGATGCCACCGTGGACGCAGAGGAACTGGCCCATCTTGGCGGCCAGCGGGAGCGTATCGAACGACTCCATGATGAGATCATACGCCTGCGGTCCGTATTTCTTGTGGCCTGGTGGTGGTGGTGGTGGTGTGAGTGACAGCGCAAGCGTCAAGAGAGCGAGAGAAAGAAAACATACACTCCTCTTTGAAGGTGAAGTAGTCGGTCAAATGGCGGCACTCGTGGTTGCCGCGGATCAAGTAGAACGACTTGGGATAGACGATCTTGTAGGCCCACAGCAACAGCACGACCTCGACCGAGAAGTTGCCGCGATCGACGTAATCGCCGAGGAAGAGGTACGTGGTCTCGGCCGGATCACCACCGACCGTGTCGATCAGCTTGTAGAGATCATAGTACTGGCCGTGCACGTCGCCACAGACTGCAAGCCAGTTGCGTCACCATGTGCGCCATTGCCATTGCGATGATTGCCGACCACCATCACCAACGCCGATCGAGTGTAGCGGCCAGCATTGGAGGGGACGAGCGATTCGAGCAGCGGTCAGTGTGACGCTCTCTGCAAGCCAACACCACAACGCCAACAAGCATAACGGCGAGAAGGAGCAGGAGCAGGGCGACGACGACGACGAGGACGTACTGGTGATGGGGGCGTTGAGATACAGCAAGGTCGGCTCGGCGCGGAAGATGGCCGACGCGGTCTCGACGATGCGCTTCATGTCCTCGTAGTGCAGCAGGCCCTCGAGCAGGAAGAAGTCCTTCAGGCGCTCGACATCGGGCACCTCACCGCGGTCTGGAGAGCACCAGCGTCACCATTGGGGGCGTCGCAAGAGGCACGTTAGAGCCGACGAGCGGCAGCGGCAGCAGCAGCAGCAATCGCTCGCGGCATTACCTGGTGTCGAGCGCCAAAGCTCACTCGATGGCAACGGATACTTGGCCGGCGCCGGCACCGACGGCACCTGTCTCTCCGTGGTACTCATTCTGAACGAAACACGAGAGTCCCGAGACGAGCGAGCTGGCGAGCGGGCGAGCGATGCGCAATCAAGCAATCACTCACACGCAAGCGAGACAAGAGGCGAAGATGAGATGAAGACGAAGGAGACGAACGAACGAGCATAGGGACCGCCCAGCGTAAAGCCCTTCGAGCTCCTTGAGGCGCCTTAATGGAACATCTACGCTCACTACTGTTTTACTACACGAACCACGTAACCGCTCCGAATATCTCCTGCTGCCCGACACAGCTCGGAATATCAGCGCGGATTGCGCCTGCTTGGCGCCGATCGAGGGCGTCTGGATCGCATGGGCGCATCGGTATATTATCATTCAGTATGTACACGGCAGGAGAGGTGCGAGAGGTGCATTGGGATCGCGCTACAAGCTCGGCGGCACTGCTGTCGGTGGCGGAACCGCAACAGGCGACGTTGTTGTTGACGTTGTTGTTGATGTTGCGGCAGCGGAAATGGCAGACGACGAACGAGCTCTTGCGTTCGATACTGGCGACGAGTGTGGCAGCGTCGATCTGCTCGGCAGCGACGAGGCGGCCGGAGATGGCGACGCGACAGGCGAGCTGCCAGCGGATCCGGCGCTTGGTCGCGTACTCAATGGCGACGTGGCGGCCGTGATACGCTCGTCAATGTCGAGGCTGGCGTTGGCGCTGGCGTAGCGCGCGATCGGGAACACGAACGGCTGCTGGCCAAAGTTGACCACGACGCGACAGTCGGGCGAGTGCAGGCCGACGCACGGGAACAGCGGAATCTCCTCGTGCACGTTGTCGAACGCCACGCCGAGCATCGAGGCGTTCTTGGTGAAGAAGATGGTGCCCGCCAGCGGGTTGTAGCCACAGCCGACCGTATCGCCCTTGCCGAACGTGGGCCCGTACGCGGTGCCAGTACCGACGAAGCGAGCGCCGAACTTCTTGCCGTCGTCGCCGTGGTAGCCGTACGAGCGGTTGATCCAGCCGGGCATGATGGCGAGGTGTGCCAAGCACACGCTGAGTCCGATTCCCACCACACTGTTCACCGAGCCGCCCAGTTAATCAATCGAATCAATCAAGCAATCGAGGAATCAATCGGATGAGATGGCGTACCCAGTCGAGCCTGGATGCTCGATGCGCACTTCGAAAAAGTACGTGGCATCGACATTGGGAACCGGTCGGTCTGCGAGCACCAGCTCGGGAGCCGTGTTGTTGGGAGTGCGCTGCAGCAGCTTGAAGAACGGCACCGTGTACAGGACCGTGCGCCTAATGATTGTGCGAGTGAGCGAGTGAGTGTGTAAGCGAGGGAACGGTGTGTCACGTACGAATCGACCAATGTCGTGTACTCGGCATTGGGCGGCATCTGCAGACTCGATGGCAGCAGCACCGGCAGATCGCGCATCGAGGCGTACGGCAGGTCGGGCTTGAGCGCCGAGAGGTTCTGGATGCCGAGGCGCAGCTCGACCACCAGCTGCGTCATGGCGTCGAGGCGCTGCTCGAGCTGTGCGATCGTCGTGTCGCGCTCGCGCACCACGTCGAGCAGACTCGCCACGTGCTCGACGGCGCTCTCCTGCAGGTGCGACGCGACGTGCTTGCGCCGGAGGTGCGCCACGGCGCAGTGGCACGTCGCAGCACACGGACATTCGACCTCGAACTCGGGACATTCGGTGCGGAGGTGCGCCTCGATGTGGCGGCGCTCGATTGGCGCGAGGCACTGCTCGCATGCCAGCTGTGCGCGAGGGCAGTGCGTGGCGAGGTGAGCGTCGAGCAAGCACGCCACGATCGGCTCGTTGCTCGTGGTGTCGTCGGCACCATCGGCAGCAGCGGCATCGTCGGCGCGACATTGGTTGGGACATTGGACCTCGCGGTACGGGCACTGTTCCACGTGCTGCGGCAGCTCGCGCCGCAGCACCAGCGCACACGTCGGCAACGCGGTGGCGCGCAGCGAGTTCGTCAAGGCCGAGCACGTCGCGCCAGCACCACTACTATCACCAGCATCGTCATCGTGGTGTTGGTCCGTGCTCGATGGCGATGTCGATGTCGATGTCGATGTGGCGTTGGTGGCCACGAAGCGCGTGTACAGCGGACACTCGACGAGCTGACACTCGCACAGGCGCAAATGCTCGGTGAGGTTACCACGCGGTACGAGCGACACGCAACCACGCTCGCGGTTCGAGCACTCGGTCGGAATGGCGTCGACCATGCGCTGCAGCGGAAGATTGGGCGTGAGGTCGGCGACCTGCAGCGCCTTGCGACAGCCGGGACACGTGGCGTTGCGCTGCAGCCAAGACTCGATGCACGCGGCGCAGAAGCACGTGTGGCAGCACGGACCCTCGACCACCTTGTCGAGTATCTCGCAGCAGATCGAGCACTCGAGCGCCGAGAGGTCCATCATCATGGATGGGTCATACGCGAGAGAGCGAGCGAGCAAGCGAGCAAGCAGCCACCAAACAAATGATGATGATGATTGGTGCTTCTTGATGATGATGGATGTAACACTGAGGCTCTACAACAACGGCCCATTCACGAGGACCGCTCTGTTACACAATTCAGCGTCGTCAATCTCGCGACGCGTTTATCCTCGCTGTCGATGGGAGATGGTCGATGGCGGGGTTCTTGAGGCGACGCTGAGCGGCGAGCCACGAGGTCGCCATACATCTCGTACCGCGCACTCGATCTCGCATCGCATTACGGGACGTGGTGCCTCATCACTGTTCTTAACCGCACGAACCAACGAGCAAGCGAGATATCGTGTCTGGCTTCGTGTTCGTGGCCTTGTATCGTGTGCATCATCATGGCAGCTGCCACATCATCATCAACATCGACATTGAACGAGATTCACCTCGATAGCCCTGATTACGTGGTCGAGTTCTACAGCGGTATCGGCGGCATGCACTATGGCCTGCAACTCGCTCACTCGGCGTGTCGCGTCTCGGTCTCGATGGACATCAACACGCTCGCCAACGCGGTCTACACGCACAACTTCCCCGACATGCGCGTCTACTCGCGCAGCATCGAGGGCCTCAAGCCCGACGACCACCTCATCAACGGCAAGCAGGGCGTGCGCTCGGTCATGTGGCTCATGTCGCCGCCGTGCCAGCCGTTCTCGCGCCTCGGTCTGCAGCGCGACGATCAGGACAAGCGCTGCCGTTCGTTGCTGCATCTCATCGACATACTGCCCAAGCTGCTGAATCCACCCGACTACATTCTGCTCGAGAACGTCAAAGGCTTCGATGTGCGTGTTCGAGCTGAGTGAGCGAGAGCCATCGAACCTGCTGACCATCGATGGCTGAATGCAGGTCAGCAGAACCCGCACGATACTGCTCGAGCAGCTGCGCGAGTGCGACTACACCTACCAAGAGTTCCTGCTGTCGCCCGATGACTTTGGCATCCCCAACAGACGGCTGCGATACTTCTTGCTGGTGCGTATCGCTCGCGAATCGAGCCCACGACGCATGCCGCGACCTGACGCGTGCCTGCTCGACACAGGCCAAGCGCAAACCCAAGCGCTTCCTCGCACCGCACTTGGACGGGCAGCTGCAGACCTCGGTTCCTGGCGTGTCGCACGCCTTCACACAGGGCCAGCCGTGCAAGCCGCTCGCCGACTATCTCGAGCATCCGGATTCGCCCGAGGAGCACTTTGAGGCACACAAGGTGCCGCTCAGCATCATCGAGAAGTCCGGCTTCCTGATGGATATCGTTACACCCGAGCAGAAGCTATGTCGCTGCTTCACCAAGTCCTATGGTCGATTCGTCGAGGGAACTGGCAGTGTGCTGCAACTTGCTCCCAAGGTACGCCGATTCGATCTGATTCGATTCGATCTGATTCGATTGCTGTCCAATCTGCTCGATCTGATTCGGTTGTGATTGCAGGAGGTCTCGCAAGAGCCGGCCCAGAGCTGGGAGGACCTCGCCAAGTGGCAGCTGCGGTTCTTCACGCCGCGCGAGATCGCCAACCTCCATCGCTTCCCGTCGAGCTTCTCGTTCCCGAGCCACTTTACGCCGCTCAACTGCTATCGCCTGCTCGGCAACAGCCTCAACGTCGAGATCGTGGCCGCATTACTGACCTACCTGCTACAAGAGGGCCCGCCCCTTGAGCCTGATGATGCCGCCGAGCCGCAGCCTGTCGATGTGGCGACGTCATCATCGTCATCGGAACAGCAATGAACGAGAGAGAGGCGTCTTGTTGGCTCGCTGCTGTCGCTCGCTCACACCTCATCAGCATCATCGAGTACCCTCCCAACCATCACATTATCGTCGTCGTCTCGTTGGTGTTGTCGCGATCACGATGCTGCGGCACCTCCCACAGCAACTTGCGCTGGTTCGCAAGGCGATCGTGCTCGCAGGTGGTAGAGCACCCACCTGTGCCATCACGACGACCTCACGCTTCGCGACGCCCATCACGACCAGGAGGTGCCTCTCATTCTCGACCCACCACCAACAACAACAACAACAACACCACAACGACCTACAACAATCTCCTCCTCAATCCACCACTGAACCCAGCCACACGACCAACTCGAGCAATGAGCAGCACAACAAGGGCTTGCGCTCGGTCTCGCGCAGCACGGTGTCGGTCGTCGGCTTGAGTCCCGGCCAGGCGTACGATCGACTGGTGCACGCCAACGTGCTGCAACACGACGACCACCAACGCCGCATCGTGTCGGAGCTCGATCGTCTGTACTTTGAGCTGCAGCGCCACGAGCCGCCGATCGTGCCGTTCGAGCTGCCGCGCAACGCGCTCGCCGAGTGGAAGCACCTGCTGAAGCGCAAGCTGCTCGGCTCGCGCGAGCCGCCGCCCGAGCCCGAGTGGGAGCCCGAGACGCTCGAGCGACTGCCGCCGACACCGCGCGGCCTCTATCTCGAGGGCACGGTCGGCACCGGCAAGACCTTCCTGATGGACCTCCTGTTCAACGCCATGGCGCACGTCAAGCGCAAGCGCCGCGTGCACTTTCATGCCTTCATGCTCGACGTGCATCGTCGCGTGCATCTGTGGAAGAAGCACCGCCAGCCGGGCCAGGACCCGTCGCTCGCGCTGCCGTGCGTCGCGCACGATCTCGCCAAGGACGCGTGGTTCCTGTGCTTCGACGAGTTCCAGGTCACCGACATTGGCGACGCCATGATCCTCTATCGGCTGTTCTTCTATCTCTTCAAGAACGGCGTCGTGCTCGTCACGACCTCCAATCGACTGCCCGATGGTACTCTCTTGCGCTCACTCTGACAAGGCGTGCATCGAGAGCTTGGCATCTGACAAGTGCCTCTCGCTTCTTGCAGATCTCTACAAGAACGGCATCCAACGCGACTCGTTCCTGCCCTTCATCGCGATGCTCAAGGCCAAGACCGTGCTGGTCAATCTCAACTCGGGCATCGACTACCGACTCACTGGCACCGTCAAGGACCGCGTGTACTTTTGGCCACTCTCGACTGAAGCCACCAACGCGATCGACGAGCTCTTTGCAGCTCTGACACAAGGTCAACCCAAGTGTACGAGAGTGCTGGTCGCTCACACACTGCGGTGTCACACTCACTCACTCGCTCACTCTCGAATCGACAGTGTACAATGGAGTCATCCACCTGCCTGGCCGCGAGCTCGTGATCCCCGAGTACTGCGGGCCCGTGGCCAAGTTCTCGTTCCGTGACCTGTGCCTCGAGGCCAAGGGCGCCGCCGACTTTATCGCCATCAGCGAGCGCTTCCACACCGTGATCATTACCGACATTCCGCGCATGTCGCTCGCGCAAAAGGTCGAGGCCAAGCGCTTCTTGGTGCTGCTCGATGCGCTCTACGAACAAAAGGTCAAGCTCGTGTGCACGGCTGACGGTCCAGCCGATCAGCTCTTTGGTGCCACGAACAGCGACGTCGAGAGCGAATGGCGCAAGCAGTTCGACACTCCTGCCTCGTCGTCGTCGTCCAAGTCGATAGCAGGTGACTACAAGCCTGACACGAGCTTGTTCTCGACGCCCGAGGAGGTGTTCCAGTTTGGGCGTGCAGTCTCGCGCTTGATGGAGATGCAGTCGTCGCAGTACCTGCGCACCTCGTCGTGGAAGGCGGTGCATTCGACGCCGGTCGATGTACCCGGCACACCAGCGGCTGCTGCCACTACATGATGTAGCACAGCAACAACCAGCCACAATTACAACAATACCGAACGACAACACCGGCGCAGCCAGTGGCGTTGCTGCTTTAATTTAACGGCACAGAGTGTGTTTGGGGGGCCTCTTTACAAATGCGCTCGCAACGCACGCTCGCTCTCGCGCTCGCTCTCGCTCAGCCATCGAATTGCATCCGTCTTGCCATGATGCGCTCGGTCACTGAACAAAACGTCGCCACGATACTCCTCGAGTCTTGCAACGTACACTCGCTGACGAGCTCGATCTCTGCCGAAACCACCGAGACGCGCACAACACGAATGAGCGCCACGAGATAGGGACAGATTTCGAGCATATGTGGGACGTACTGAAGCGCCCAGCGAAGGCTGCAATGGCCTCTTTGTCGGCTGCAAAATTGGCCCCACTCGACGAGGAGGCTGTGGATGCTGCTGATGCTGATGATGCTGGTCTGGTATCGAGACCCACCAGCACCACGACCAGCTCGCGCCGCCAATTCAACACTGCTACCTCGTCTTGCGTCGGTGCTTCTTCCATGCTGCGGTACTTGGAGAGAGCGTTCGTGAATGGCTCCAGGCTCTCAAGCCCATTCTGCACACGACACCACGAGCTCGCGTCAGCCGACAAGCGGCGAGGCGGCTCGAACTCGAAAGCACCGATCATACCTTTGAATGAATATCGTACACTAGAACACAAGCTTGCGCGCCAGCGAGCGTGGCGCCCAACATAAAGTGATATCGCTCGTCGCCCGACATGTCCCACAGATCGAGTGACACCGGCTCGCTCTCGGTCGACACGGGCACCTTGGTGCGATGCACCGAGACACTGCACGAGACGACCAAAATAAGTCGAGGCCAATCAATGAGCAGCGACGAAACGTACCCAAAAGTCGGAGTCGGTAGTGATTGTGACGGCACGACGGCCGTCTCGGTGTTGTTGGTGAGAGTATCGAACTCGCACGAGGCGAGAAAGTGATGCACGAGGCGGCTCTTGCCAACGCCCTTGGGTCCGAGGATCAGCAGCTTCGTAGTCGTGGTGTCGCGTGGCGATGAGAGCGGCGGCTGCGGCGGTGGATTGGGCGATGACGGCGCTGGCGCAGCAGTGGCCTCGGGCGCCACCACGAGGCTCAGTTGGTCGAAGCACGCCGTGCACACACGCACACGGCCCTTAAAGTCGTTGGCGATCTCCTTGTGTGGCAGCGGCAGGCGCT
>Ga0209914_1003839_pt1 | contig 10082 bp, 10 predicted proteins | sample ThiBiot_500_plan_FD_183949 | JGI IMG/M metagenome (GOLD analysis project Ga0209914, IMG submission 183949) | Wastewater bioreactor microbial communities from Cape Town, South Africa - Thiocy_cont_500_plan (SPAdes) | ecosystem: Engineered > Bioreactor > Thiocyanate-remediating > Anaerobic-Aerobic... | reverse complement strand
GACCATCAATGTGTATATCTCTGGAACTCCACAACCCGAGCCCACGACTGACAAGGCGCCCAAAGGACGAGCCGGCGGCCGGGCGAAGCGATCCACCGAGTGAGAGCGATAGATCGATCGGTCGATCGGGCCTTGTGCAGTGGCTCCAGTGTATCAGAACGAACCAAACACACGTAGATACATCCACGCTACTGCCAGGACTGCGCTTGGGAGCGTTACACACCGAGTGCCGTACAGCGGGCAGCTGAGATTGGCGGGCTGGCGGTGGTGGCGGTAGCTCTTGAGGTCGTGATGGAGGTCGCTCGGTCGCTCATTCGCTGCTGCTCGGCTCGCATCGCCATCACATCGCATCGCCCGCGCTCCTCGATAGTCGGCAAGCGCGGTGTGTTCTTGTTCGCTAGGCGGTGGCACGTGTCGTCGTGGTCGCGTACTGAGCCTCATCATCATCACGAATCGAGCATGATGCACTCGATGCAACGCGGCGTCGCGATCGATGTCCAGGTGCACGGTCCATTCGCGTCCGGATTCGCTGGCGTGAACCTCTACGAGATCCACGGCACGCAGTTCTTCTTGCCCGAGCGATACCAGCCGATCCGAGGCATCGGTATCGGCGCGTACGGCGTCGTGTGGTACGCGCGATACCTCGCTCGCTCGCATGCGCCTTCCCTCTGTTCCATATGGCGCTAATCGCGTGCCACGCGCGCTCGTGCGTAGCTCGGCCACATGCTCCGACACGGGCCAACGCGTCGCCATCAAGAAGATCACCAACATCTTCAAGGACCTCAACGACACCAAGCGAATCCTGCGAGAGGTCAAGCTCCTGCGCCACTTCTCGCACAACAACGTACGAGCGTCGTGCTCGCGCTCGTGCTCGTTCTTGCCATCGATATTGATCGAGTGCGGGTCATCTGCTGCCATCTAGTTGATCGCCATTCGAGATATGTTCAAGCATCCGAGCCCAGAGTCGTTCGACGACATGTACGCGGCCATACTCGCTCGCATTCGATGCACTCGACTATTGACTCTCACGCACACGCACACACGCACGTACAGCTATATCGTCAACGACCTGATGGACACCGACCTCAAGAAGATCATCGAGTCGCCACAGGTGCTGACCGACGACCACTGCCAGTACTTTCTGTACCAGATTCTCGTGGGCCTCAAGTACATTCACAGCGCCGATGTGTTGCATCGCGATCTGGTACGTCGCCCAATACCTCGCTCGCTCGCTCGCGTTGCTATTGCTGCTGCGGAATGGTGCTGAAAATGGCACGTTGTGGTGGTCGTCGATGGCTCTCCGATACGCAAAGAAACCAAGCAATCTTCTCGCCAACGAAGATTGCCTCGTGGCGGTATGTGTACTCGGTGCACGAGAGGAGAGAGAGAGAGTGCTTGTGCTTGTGTTGATCACGCTGCGAGTGGCGGTGCGTTAGATCGCGGACTTTGGCCTGGCGCGTATCGAAGAGCTCGGCAAGATGACCGAGTATGTGGCGACACGGTGGTATCGAGCGCCAGAGGTCATATTGTCTTGGAAGCACTATGGCAAAGGAAGTACGTGTGGTGTTGTTGATGCTGTGCTCGTGCTGCATGGGCTGCGATCACATGACTCATCATCGAGCTCTGCATGCGTGATCGGTCCATCATCCATGTGTCTGTCTCAATGCAACGCCTGAATCTAGTCGATATCTGGTCGGTTGGTTGTATATTTGCCGAGTTGATGCTTCGAAGGCCTTTGTTTCCTGGCCACAACTGTACGCTTGCTGAGACGCACGACGGCGCTCGCTCACTCACTCGCTCGCGATCGATCGATCCATCCAGCCATGTAACAATCTAACATCCATCCATCTATCTTATTCTCGTTGGTGGTCGTACTTGTCAAGTCATCGACCAAATCGTTCAAATCACAAACAAGCTCGGCACTCCGTCGGAAGCCGACATTCGCAACCTCGCCTCGGAACACGTACGCCATCTCACACTGGCGCTGCTGCGTTGGTTGCCGTGTTGCCACTCACTCGTGCACCGTGCGCGATTTGCATTGGCCTCTTCTCTACAGGCTCGCAGGTTCTTGCTGGGCCTAGGCACGAAGCCAAAGATCCCTTGGTCGGCCATCATTCCCAGCGCCAATCCCCTTGGTACATGAGCGGCCACTCACTCACACACGCGCACACGTGCCTCACTGACACACTCGCGTACGCCAACAGCCTACGACATTCTCGACAAGATGCTCGCCTTCAACCCGGATGATCGCTGGTCGGCCAAGCAGCTACTCGAGCACCCGTATCTGGCATCGCTGCACGATCCGAACGACGAGCCCGAATCTGATCGGCCATTCCACTTTGAGTTCGAGCAGTGGGAGCCGTCGCACGAGGTGTTCCGAGGCATGTGCCACACACCTGGTGCACACACTCTCTATCTCGCTCGACTAATCGCTCGTTTCGTGATTGCAGAGCTGCTGTATCAGGAGATCCTCGCATTCCACCCCGAGCCACGCACGATGCCACCGATCGACCTCGCGGCTCGCATGCTGGAACACCACTCGCTGGCGAGCGAGAGTATGCAACAAGAGCCCGAGGGTGAGTGCCTGCTCTTTCAGCAACAGCTCTTCGGCGTGCCGGGAGCACAGATGCTGACGAGCTCCACCTCTCCAACCACCACGACCACGACGACGAGCTCGTCCTTCTTCCAAGACCAGCCATACCCGGGCTACCACCACCAACAACAGCTCCAGCAGCAGCAGCAGCAACTACTACTCCTGCAGCAACAACAGGCGATGGCAGTCGGCGAGGGAGTACCGACGCTCGGCTTGCTGTCACCACACACGAGCGAGGCATCGGCGGGCTTCTCGTTCCTACCGTCGTCCGATCCGCCAGCCGACCAGATGTCGGTGCAGACGCCGTCGGCCTCGCCGTTCGTGTTCCAGCTGTAACCGCACACGACAGTGCAGTGTCTCATGCTCCGAGCCACCGGCGCGCACCTCCATCACCACCACCACCGTATTTACGATATCACCAGAATACATACGCCGCCGGAGTGGCATCGTCTTTGTTGTAGATGCTGTTGATGCTCGATTAGTGTCGTTGCTGCCTCCCTCCGTTGCCACCTCTCTCGCTCTCGCTCCCTCGACGTGTCCATCACCACCACACATTCCATCACCACACTATCAACATGTCAGCCAACTTGCAAGAGATCATGGAGGCAGGCATGAAGGAGTTGCGCGCGTTGCAGAAGGGTTCGTGCTGTTGCCGCCCACAACTCTCGAGCGCGCTATCGGCCAAACTCGCACGCAACGTGAATGATGCTGAGCTGATGATGACGCTGATGGCGCGTGCAGAGCAAGAGCAACTGATGACAAACCGCGGCCAGTACCTGACACAACAGAACGAGAACGAGATGGTCAAGCAGGAGCTGGCGCTGCTGTCGCCCGATGCCGTGGTGTACAAGCTCGTCGGTCCGGCGCTGATCAAGCAAGACCTCGCTGAAGCCAAGCAGAACGTCGACAAGCGCATCTTGTTCATTACCACCGAGATGTACGTGCGTCTCGCGGCGACAGCGACCTGCGGTGTACTCACTCTTGGTGCGTGCGTGTGGATGGCGCAGCAAGCGTATCGAGACACGAAGCGCCGAGATCGAGAAGCTAGCAGAGCGCAAGCGCGATCAGGTTCGTTCAAGCAAGCGAGCGATGAGATAGACATGGCAGCGGTATAGTGGCCATGATGCTCACGACTCGCCGTGCCTGCGGCACACGCACACAGTTGATCGAGATTCAGAGCAGGGCCGCCAAGAGCAAACGTCCGTAGGCGCCTCGATGCGAGTCGCTCGATGTACTCACTCACACACGCAGCAATACATGACCTTGTTCTCACGTCGTCGTCGTTCAGCAGAACCGCAACAAGGATGACTTTATACTCTAGACGATATATGGACCGACCACCTTACAGTCTAATCGATGATCGATGAATGGCGCGGAATGGCTCGCTCGTAGCGACGCGTACCCATCTGCGCCAATCTACACACGCACGCAACTCGCACGCAGCTCGTTGGTGTACGCGCGGGCGTGTGTTATGACATGGAGAAGGCAGGGAAGGTGACGACCAGCTCGCCGCAATCGCGCACGGCCATGGCGTGGTAGCCGGCAGCCACCGTCTGGCTGCAGCGTTGAACCTGTGCGCGACAGACGCGGTGAGCGGGCGAACGCTCGAGAGCGCGCGACGCGTGCCTGCGGCACGTACGAACTCGACGTCCTCCTTGGTGATGGGCGTCGACTTGAGCAGGGCCACGGGCGACGGGTTGGAGCGCGACGGCTCCGGCAGCGCAAAGACCGTCAGCGGCTTGGCGGGCACGACCGCCGACCTGATGCGCTCGCGGTACTCCTGCGCGCGGTCGGCGGCATCGCGGCCCTCCAACGGCGCCGTGTTCTGTGCCACATCGATAAAGTTGCTAGTTGTCGCGCAAGCGAGTCAGTCGCGCACCGAGAGCCACGAGAGCCACGAGAGCCACGAGAGATGGGTATGGCGCGCATACTTGGCAGTTCGCTCGATGAGCGCCTTGAAGAAGGTGTCGTTGGCGTTCTCGGCGCGGTTGCTGGCCGACTGTGACAGCTTGGCCTCGTCGGGTCGTGGGCCAGGGCGCGTGTTGATGTTGCTATTACACGGCGTGTGAGCAGCGGTATGGCACACGGGAGCGAGCGAGCGAGCGAGCGAGCGAGGCGTACGTTGCGATGGCGCGCGATGGCGCCTTGTCGAGTCCAACGGGGCCAGACGGCGGCGAGGACGCGTGAGTATCGACAGGCACTCGCTGTCGCGACTCGGTGACATCGTTGGCGGTACTCTGGTTGCAGCCCATGGCGGAGTCGGGTCTTGGAGTCGGGAGGGAGAGCGAGAGACGCGCGAGCGACAACGACAGCAACACAATGCGCCACACCGACCTCGACCTCAACCCAATGAATCTCTGGCTATGTGGGTCTCTCTCATCTGGATAATTGATGCATTCATTCAACATGTTGGATATGGGGCTGCGTGGTGCGGTGCGGTGCGGCTCGGGGATCGGCTCTCGTCGCTAGTTGGTCTTGGCGGGCCGCGATGCGGCGGCCTTGGCAGCCGGGAACCACGGAATGAAGGCGCTCGTGCCCTTGACGTAGTCCTCGAAGCCGGGCTTGCTCTTGGCGAGGCCCTTCTCGAGCAGCGCCACGCCCGAGACCTTGGTGAGCAAGAAGGTCATGAGCGCCGGCGCGTACCACGTGGCCCAGCCGCCGTCGGTGTTCAGGGCGAAGAGGTAGTAGGCGGCGAACATGGTGGCGTTGCCAAAGTAGTTGGGATGGCGCGTGTACGCGAACAGGCCGCTGGTCAGCAGGCGGCCGCGGTTCTTGGCGTTGGCCTTGAAGCGCGCGAGCTGCAGGTCGGCGATGGCCTCGAAGCCGAAGCCGACGAGCCACACGCCCGAGGCCGCGAGGTCCAGGAGGTTCAGGTGCGGCGGCGACGGCAATCGGATGGCGGCGTAGATCGACTGCGAGATGATGGCGCACAGCACCTGGCGCCACAACCGGCAGCGACCGACGAGTGAGTCACTCGAGGTGGCGCGCACATGCACACGCTCGTGCTCTCGATCGCTCTTGCGGCACGTACTCCTTGCAAGATGAAGGTCTGGAACAGCGAGATCCACCAGAAGGACGGGCCAAAGTATCGTCGGAATGCCTGGTAGCGATAGTCTGCATTCACGGCCGGTCAATGGCACGCCACGATGCACTCGAACGAGCGAACGAGCGAATGGATGGAAGGTACCTTCGCCGAGGCCCCAGTTGCGCCACGTGATGTAGCCCGAGAGTCGAAAGGCCCACAGCGCCGTGCACACGAGCACGAGGTCCTGGCGCAGCGGGTATGCGCCGTACGCCGGCTCCCAGTGGTACTTGTACACCAGCGCCACCAGCAAGAAGCCTGCTCGATGCCGCATTCGTTCGTTCGTTCGTTCATACATATGAGCATCGCCTCGTGAGGGCGGAGAGCCCGCGCGAGCGAGGCGGCTCTCGTACCGATGGACCAGAACGAGTCGACGATCGAGGCATTGCGCAGCGGCACCGACACGAGCCACAGCGCCGACAGCGACGACAGCAGCACGGCGACGGCCGACCAACGCGGACCGAGCTGATGGCCCACGCTCTCGAGCCACTCACGCGCCGACTGTGTGGTGTGTGGTGGCGCCAGCGACACGGGGAGGAGGCAGATGTGAGCGGCTGCGACCGACATTCGCGACAACGACGACGACCGCGACGTACAGCAACGACGGCGCCCGAGTGCTGGCTGTCTGTGGCGCTGCTGGCGTGCGTCGAATGTACGGCGACTGCGACGACGGCGGCCGCGACCACGGCGACCTTGCCCTTGTGCTGCAGCACGGCGCGGAAGAGCGAGCGAGCGAGCGACGCCATGTTGCGCGTGCGTGCGTGTGCCGGAGAGCGAGCGAGCAGCCGAATGAATGCGCGTGCGATGTGGCGCTCGCTACCATGCATCATGTCTGTTTGATTGATTGCGTGTTGTTGGGTTAGATGCGGTGCCATCAACTTTGCAGTGGCTCGCTGGCACGCATCCAGCACTCGGGGGGTGGCACGCTCTCTATCCGCGTCCGGCGATGCCGTTGACTTGCGCCGGGCGACGGTCCGAGGCGAGGTAGGCGGCCACCGACGGAATGGCGGCAATGCGGGCGTGGTGCGCCGTCAGGAACGGGAATGCCTGCATGGCCTCGGGGAACAGTTGCTCGCGGAGGTGCAGGTCGACGATATCGAACAGCTGCGTGAACGTGGTGTCAGCAGCCAGCGAGTGAGCGAGCGAGTGAGCGAGCGGACGAACCTGCACGTCAGCAATCGACGCGTGATCGCCGACAGCGTAGCCCGTGCGATTGCGAGAGAGGATGGCCTCGAAGTAGGCAAAGTGAGCGCCGCTGTTGCGCGTGTGCACGCTGGCCTGATCAAAGTGCGTCTGCTTGTAGGTGGCCTTGGCGTCGTCGGCGAGCGCCTGCTTGTAGACCAGGTCGCCGTAGGCCGAGCGGAGCGACTCGACGCCGATGAGCACCATGTCGATGAGCGCCGCGTCTTCGACCGTCTTGCCGTACAGGTCGTGCTTGCGGCCGATGTGGCGCAGGATGGCGTCCATCTGAGCGAGCGTGAAGTCGCCATCGAGCAGCAACGGAACCTGGCCGAAGGGATTGGCGGCCGAGCCAGCCGAGGCCTTGAGCGCCGCGTAGTCCGGCACCTCCTCGGTCCACGGAACGCCAGCGAGAGCGAGAGCCAGGCGAATCGGCTCGCCGCGGCCACGCAGCGCAAAGTAACGGAGGGTCACAGGGGCAGTCGAGTCGCTCATGGTGGAGGGAGAGGCAGCAGCGAGAGGCAGACGACGAGCAGCAGAAGAGAGGAGACGAAGCGACAAAGACAGCAAGGCGAGGTAGAGCAATGCGGGCTTACTCGCTACCCTCAATCGATCTCTCGTTTTCCTTCGTTCTTTCGTTCTTTCGCTTGGTTTGCTTGGTTTGCTTAGTTTGCTTGGTTTGCTTGGCTGCGTGAGGGAGCATGGCGTCACGGTTGCGCAAGCCACTGGTTGAGACTATTGCAAAGTGGAAGATCCTGCGTGGTGATAAGGTAATTGATTGATGTATTGATGTATTGATTGATGTATTGATATATTGATTGATGTATTGATGTATTGATGTATTGATGTATTGATTGATGTATTGATGTATTGATTGATGTATTGATTGATGTATTGATGTATTGATTGATGTATTGGTTGATGTATTGATGTATTGATGTATTGGTTGATGTATTGATGTATTGATTGATGTATTGATTGATGTATTGATTGATGTATTGTATTGATGTATTGATGTATTGATTGATGTATTGATTGATGTATTGATTGATGTATTGATGTATTGATTGATGTATTGATGTATTGATGTATTGATGTATTGATGTATTGATGGATTGATTGGGAGCAGGTGGCAGTGACTGCCGGCAAGTACGCAGGCCAACAAGGCGTCGTGCAGTCTGTCGATCGCAAGCGCAACCTGGTCAAGATCGAGGGCATCAACCTCGCCAAGAAGAACGTCGCCTCGACCAAGGACCGCAAGGGAGGCATCTACCCCATCGAGAAGGGCGTGCACTACTCGAACGTCCATGTGCTGGACCCGAGCGACGGCGCACCGACGCGCGTCGCGTTTCGCTTCCTCGAGACGGGAGAGAAGGTGCGCGTATCGAAGCGCACTGGCGTGGTCATTCCGCGCCCGGCCATTCTGACCTTGAAGGACAAGCACAAAGGTGCGTGTCAGCGTAAGAGTGCGATCCACTCTCGATTGCGGTCGTGTCTCATGCGGTTTCGTTGTAGATGGTGCCAAGGACACACTACCGAGCGACGTCTTGGCGGTCACGTATCTGCCGTCGTCATCGTCGACATCCTCCACTCCCACAACACAAGGCGCCGCCACGAGCTGAGCCATGGTTCATGCACAGTAAAACAAAGGCGCTCGAGTTGCCGTCAAACGAGAGAGGATTGGGCACAGATTCAATCATCATGGATCGATCTTTAATGTGGATGTACATTCGATGAGCTGGCGCGCGCGCGAGAGCGCACGTGAGCTTGGCCATGTATCTACTACGATTCAAGCTCACGGCGCAAGGAGGGAGAGAGGCAAGAGTGCGTGCAAGAGAGAGAGAGAGAGAGAGTCGAGAGGCCGTGATATCGCGCAGGATATCAGAGAGAGAGCGAGAGCGAGTGTATCGTGGCTTATTCGTCGTCGTCGATCTTGGGCGCCAAGAAGTAACGCACGTAGCCAACCTCCTCGATCGGATACTCGACCACCAACGGAATATCGGGCGTCATACTGAGCGTCACCTGGCCCGAGAGGCCGGTGGCCTTTGTGAAGAAGTTGAGGTAGCGCAGCGCGAACGTGAGCGACACCGGCTCTTCGAGCTCAATGTGCACCGTCTCTTCGGGCTGCAGTTCGAGCCAGCCAGCCAGCCAGTGAGTGAGCGAGTGCGCAAGCGAGTGAGAGAACGACGTATGATGCATACCTTGTCGACCGCTGTCGAGGGACGGCAATGAATGTTACCGGTGCCAATGTCGCCAGCAACCGAGAACTTGACGCCCTCCTTGTTGACCGAGATGGTCACTGTGCACAAGCAACGAATAGCAAACGTGTGGCGCTCGTGTGAGGCTCGAGCGAGCGCGGATCGAATGCGAGAGAGAGAGAGAGAGAGACGCAGCGTACCAGTCTCTCCGAGCACCGTGAGGTCGCGGCAAATGCGCTGGAACTCGGTCGACGGGAGTGTGACGATGGCTTTGTAGTCGGTCTCGGGGATCGTGAGCGACTCACTGTCAATGTCCATCAGCTTGAGCTCAAAGTCCGAGATCTTGTCGCCGCCTGCGCGAGCACCATCGATTGCGCCAGCAGCAGCAGCAGCAGCGAGCACTCAGTTGCACACATCTCGGTGGTGTATGAGCAAGCAGCGAGGTCTGTCTCTCGTACTCTCACTCTCAAAGATGAAGGTGATGGTGTCGCCCTTCTCGTCGGCCTTGATGGTGACGCTGTCGTTGTTGCCGGCGCACTTGAGGATCTTGTACATGGAGGCGAGCGAGATGCCGAGCGGGATCGTGCGGTCGCAGCGGAAGTCCTGGAAGCCGTCCTTGCGCAGCAGCAGCGCCACGAGCGACACGTGGCTCGAGTCCATGGCTTGCAGCGCGATGCCGGCGGGCGAGCAATCAAAGTTGCCATCGGTCACGAGGTCCTTGATGGACTCGAGGATCTTCTTGAGGAGAGCGGCCGACTTGAGCTTGGCTTCGAACTGCGCACGACGAGGAGAGAGCAAGCGGTTAGGAGATGGAGCGGGAGCGAGAGAGATGGGGATGAGGATGTACCATCGTGAAGCGGTGTGTGGTTTGAGGGTCGAGGGAGAAGGTGAGGCGGGCGAGAGAGGAGGCAGGCAACAAGAGCAGGGCTGCGTGTGTGTGTGTCTCTGGTGCTGGTGCTGCGTACGTTGCGGCGCAGGAGGAGGGAAAAGTGCCGGGAAAGAGCGGGAAACAGCAGTGCGGGCTTTGTGA
>Ga0209914_1003838_pt1 | contig 10091 bp, 9 predicted proteins | sample ThiBiot_500_plan_FD_183949 | JGI IMG/M metagenome (GOLD analysis project Ga0209914, IMG submission 183949) | Wastewater bioreactor microbial communities from Cape Town, South Africa - Thiocy_cont_500_plan (SPAdes) | ecosystem: Engineered > Bioreactor > Thiocyanate-remediating > Anaerobic-Aerobic ... | reverse complement strand
TTGTAAGAGCCTTTTCAAAGCAATCGGTTGCTTCTTTGAAATTTCTTTGAATTCGATGAATTGATCCTAGTTGCATATAAATGTCCCTTTTCTGCTGATTGTCATTTGCTTCACGAAGCAGTGCCTCATAAACGTGTCGGGCTCCATCATATTGATTAAGATGATATAACAAGTTGCCCAATCGATGCCATCCATGCATTTCTGGATACGTCAATCTGCGTATATGTTCAGTTAACGTCTGTAGTTGTGGATCATTCTCAGCGGTCAATGTTAAATGTACTTGCCAAATACGATCATATCCGTCTAATTTTTTAATTTCATTAATACGAAAAATTGAATGCATCGAAAATAGAATTTCTTTTTCCCTTTTATAATAACTGTGCTTGGAAATATTAGCAAAAGGAGTTGACTTTATTCGAGGGTTAATCTTCATAACAAACATGATACCAAGCAGTTTAGGATTCTTGGCATTTTTCCGAGCAAAATCAAGAGCCGTTGTACGATCTTCACTTGTTGATAGAAAACTATTAAATGATAATAAACCACCTTTACTGCGTTCTAACTGTTCAAAATCTTGACAAGATAATCCTTGGCCACGATATACGATAAAGGGTTGGACTTGTTGAGTTGTCGTGTATTGTTGAGAATGAAGTTTAACAATAAATTTATGAATAGATGAAAGAAAAATACCGAATTTAATTATTAAATCAATTTCCATTGAACGCAGTGCGCAATTAAGCGAAGAATAGAGAAAACAATCATAAGTGTACCACCAGACTGCTGAATGTTTGAAATATTCATTTTTAACCTTTTCAATATTCTTCAAATCACGTGGATTATCCTTGAATTCTTCACGACAGTAATTAACAAGTTCTGTTAAATGTTTTCTTTTAAAGTCGATTGTTAACAAAATTTCTTTTAATACTTGAGTATACATAAATGATTGATTGATTTCATCAAGATCTTTATTTGTTCCATCATCATTTGTCGGTAGAAAACTCATCGAAATCGTATTTTGTTCATATTGATAAACAGCTTTTTTCAAAGCGCTACTAATCGGTATAATACTCGTAAAAACACCTTTGACTTTCGGCCAATGTTGTGCCCATTGATCATGTTGACTTTTATTACGACAAAAAATAAATATTGCATTGATATGTTCGATATCATGAATACGAGGTACGGTTGTTTCTCCAAGACTACCCGATGAAATAACGAATATTTGTTTACTAGTATTTGTCTGTATGAATTCAACGCATTCATCTACTTTAGTAAATGTATTAACAGTAGTAAAGATTTGATATAATTGTGTCATTGTGTATTTATAATCAGCATTATTCTTGTTTGTATTTGCATCGAGCCAAGCAACGATATAACTCTGAACCATACGTCGAGGACGACGTTCGGTTTGAGTCGACTTAGATTCGCCTATACCCATGAGAAAATGAAAAAAAAAACGAACGATGTGTTCGAAGAAGAAAAGTCATGATTTTATTTTGATAAATAAAAATAGATAAAATACATGTACGACTATTCTATTTTTCTTCTTATCTATTCAGAGTCCAACAGCTTCACAACTCGCGTTCCATAGAGATTCAGCTGCTTGTTTATCTGTACACAAAGGAATCGGTTGTGTTGGTGCACAATTTCTACGACAAGAAAATAAACAAGAATATGTTTCGTTTTGAAATTCAATTTATACTCGAAATATAAATTATTTGAATTTTTCAATGATCGTTCGACGGCACAATAGACAGTTGTTCGTGCACCGATGAATGGTGTTTTGGCAAAAATAAACTTTAAAATCTGCAATAACGGATAAGCAATTAGAAATAATCGGAGACCAAGTGCAGGACGTAATGGATCTTGAAATGATGACCAAACCCAACCGGGATTTACTGCAAAAGTATTAACACCTTCATCTATTCAAACAATAGAATTACAAATAATAATCAAAAATCTTTTTGAATAAATTTACTAAGAAGATCTTGTTTGAGTTTGTACGATGACAAGATTTGACATGCTTTCGATGGACAATATCGACTCCACATTTCATTTGATTTAAAATCTAATAATGCTGGCAGACCTTCTGTTGTCGCAGGATCTAAATATTTGAGATATCAAGATGGATTTTATCTTGAGGATGTTTTTGTTTTTACTTACATTTATGACCGTTCGATGAAACATTAATAATTCGACTTGGTTGACATTGTTTCAATTTATCGAGTAGAAGTTGTGTTAATAGAAAATGTCCAAGATAATTCGATTGAATAATATTATTGAAACCATCTTTCGTATAGATTTCAGGTGTATAAACAAGACCAGCATTACAAATGAGAACATCAAGTCGATCTTCTTCTCTATTGTATAATTTAGCGAAATGGTGAATTGAATCAAATGAAGATAGGTCACATTCCATCAGACGTATATTATTTTGATTGGCATGTGTTTCTGATAGAAGTTTTTCGAGAGCTTGATGACCTTTCACCAGATTTCGACAAGCGAGAATAACTCGTGCATCTACAAGAACAGTTGGAAAAACAAATCTCGATTAATTAACAAGGAAATCTACTTCGTTGAAGAAGATCTTTGGCAGTTTCATATCCAATGCCTGTATTAGCTCCAGTAATAACAACAGTTTTGCCTTGCATTGATTGTTGACTTGAATAGAGTAATTTATTCATCCAAAATTTATTAAATAACCAAGCAAAAACAACTAAACAAATTCTCATTCTCTCGATTAAACTCATGCAAATTTTATTACGAAAATTACCGATGAAAATACACAAAATTATTATGACTTCCATGTTGATAGATTCGGTTAGGAAATGACGAAGGATATTTTAGTGATCTAGAGTCGAATTTCCACCAATCAATAGAATTAAGGAACAAATACTATCGACATCTTTAGTTTTTCTTTTTGTTTTTATTTAATAGACAACATGCTTATTCGCACACAAACATACACACTCGATATTTTCACTCATCAAATGATAATAATAATAATAATAATAATCGATCTTATCTTCTCCAGAAATCAATCATCAATGCCTTTCAAAATGTTCTTTCGCTTTCCTATCTGAAATTTTATGTACACACACGCACATTTTAAACATAGATAAATGTCGAAGTTGGTGTTAGAATTTGTTGATATTGTGTTGTATGAGATTCATCATTATCCGTACTATTTAAATCATGTTGATAATCATCATCATTACTGCTTGTACTACATTGTAATATCAATGTATCATCTTCATTTGTTGATGAATTTGTTTCAAGAATTGATTGTGTTGATGTACGAGGTAGATGATTAGGCAAAGAACTTAATTCATTCGATGTTAACATGAGATTATAACTGTAGGATTGTTTTGAATTGATCGTTACTGGTTGATGTAATGCCATGTTTGGCGAATGATTTCCAATTTGATTTGGTGATGAAAATGTTCGATGTCCTCCACGTATGAGAAAATAAATGAGAATAAGTATAACAACCATTAAAATAAGTATAAGAATAAAAAATAAAATAAGTACTGAAAAACCAAAACGGGATGAAGATATTGGAACTATAAAAATGAAAGATAAATACATGAATACATTTTCCTCTTCATTCTCATCTACATACGTTTATCCTGATTGTTAAATAGTGTGAATTGATCTCGACAAATTGGACAGCAATGTCCCGGCAAAGTAATTGTATGAACACAAGTTAATAACGGACATTTATGTTGATGACAAACAATCGTTCCCAATGAACATTCGCAATGATGACATTCGCTAACATTCCAATGTTCACCGGAACGATATTGAATATAATTAAAAATACAAACAGCAACAGCAGCTGTTGGTGGTAAACAAAACGGGCAACATTGTCCTTTCTTGAGTACGGGATTTGAACATGGTAAATTTTGTTCACACATTTGTGAATAACATTCAATCTGTCCGCTGCCACCACGTGGACACAAACATGATTGACAATCATTATTTTTCCAGACTTCACCTGCATTTTTAATTAGACCATTATCGAGTAGACAAACATCTTCATCTGTATTTGACAAATCTAGAATCGCTGACGAGTCCGATGATGGACAAACAGGACAGCAAAGACTTGCATCATAGATAGGCACTGAACATGATAATGGTGGACATAATGAAATACTACAGAATGCAATATTATGTAAACAGATACATTTCGTACATTTATCGAATTCGAGTTCTTCACCCGTAACATATTGACTTGCATAACAAACTTGTGATGATGGTATTGGTTCGGGCAGTAATGGAACATTTGGACATGATGGACAACAACGATTAGGCAAGAAAATTGGCTGTGAACATTTCGGAATTGGACATGATATCAGTGCACATAATTGTTCGCCTTTATGACAAAAACATTGTCGACAACCATCGAACCAAATTTCACCATTCGAATATGAAAATGAATTCGATTGACATTGTCGATTCCACGTATGCAAAATTAAATCATTACTCAATGTTAAATTACTTTGACAAACACAAATTGGACAGCCAACTTCATTACGTTTCAAACCGTACGTACAGTTTTTCGTACAGATCAATTGTGGACATGGATTGCATGCACATTGTGGACAACCAGATTTCGAATCGATCGAATAATTATACGGGCAATGTTTTTCACATTGAAATGGTTTACAATTTGAATTCAATGGCGGTAAACAAAGACAATATTGTTTCGATGATTGATCGAATTTTAATGAACATAACGGCGATGGACATGACATTGTCGAACAAGCACATTGAAAACAACCATTCGAATCTTTCGTTAGACCATGTTCACAAACAAGAAGACAATTATCTAATGGTGGACATTGATGTGAAGGAATTAAACGTGTTTCTTGCGAATAATCATTGTCATAATCATTATCAATATCATCATCACAGACAGGACAACAAACATTAGCAATTTGACGAGGATTTTCACATGGTGGTGCAATACAACCTTCGGCAACGCAGCGTGATCGACCATTTTCGCAATAACATCGCATACAACCATTCGATTCAATCCATGTCGAATTCATATATTGTACATGAAAACGATCATTTAAACAGCCTATATATATATTCATCATTGCAGAAACAAAAATCGATTCTTCTCAAATAATAGTCTACCTCCACATTTCGGGCAACATTCATTTTCTGGTTTATACATGTAACCGCAATGTTTATATGTTGGACATTGTATCATTGCACAATCGACTAGACCTGCTCGACAAGTACATGTTGTACATTGATCAAGTGTCCATGTATCATTCTCATTGTAGATTTTCTTGTCATGATGACATTGTTTGGAATCTTGAAACGAAGAAAAACAAACGAAAAGTAATTTGATTTGACAATTGTTTATTTCACCGACTTGTTATACATTGATATTGATCGCAACATTGTCCAGGAAGATTTCCATTGCCAATACGATAGATTTGCATAATAGAATTTTCTCCACAGATTGTCTTTGGACATGATGAACACGCACAACGACCACGAGGTTCACAGCAGATCGATGTGAGATTGAGAGAACGAATACGTGGCGTATGATCTTCAATGAAATGACTATCAGATGGACATAATGATGAATTCTTTCGAGAAATTGGACAAATTATATTCGAACAATTGATAATTTCATTTTCTGAAGAAGAAGAAAAAAAAACACCATCGAAATGCAAATCAATTATCAAAAGAAAACAATTTACCATCGAATTTTTTCAAATAACTTTTTGAATGCATTTGCATTTCACATGTTTCTAATTGATACTGTTTATCGCACGGTACTCGTCTCGTTGCACATTCACATTTTACTTTATTTATTAATAAACATTGATATTTTTCACATGCTAGACAAATCAAATGAAACATATTTTAGCGTGTCGTTATCATCATCATTTACCTTTCACACAAATGCCTTTTTCTTCGATTGAATTCGTTTGATAACACACGAAATCATCGTCACATATACCATATACGTGAAATTTACCGCCGCAAATTTCATTTTCATTTCGACGACATACATTACAACAATCACATGGATCACGTTTTAATTTCGTACAATTTTTATTGAATAAACTATTTTTTAAACAATAATCTATTGAGCAATCATCTGTACAATGAATTGAATGATTAAATATTGTAATTGATCGTATAGGTACAACGATTAATTTTGAGATGTCTTTCGCCGATATCAATGTACAAAACATGAGAATAAGCCAATGATTATATCGTATCAACATATTCCTAATCAATTTGTAAATGCATACTTGCTTTTTTCGATTATGTTCATCAAATAGAGATTTCAATTAAAACTTTGCCTAAAAAAAGAGAATTCATACAGGTTTTTTTCTTATATGATCGATGAAAGAAAACAACAACAACAAAATAAATATATTGCATAGGTATTTATTATACTTCTAAGATGTCGTAAATGCAAATTCATTTATTTGTCGACTAAAATTACTTTTTTTTCTCTTCTTCTTCTTCTTCTTCTTTCATCAGATGAATAATATTTGATTTCAACAAAAAAGAAAAATACAAAACGGTGGGCGAACATCTCATGTAGAAATAATTACCATACCATACATAGCATCGATATTTCTTCCTTGAAAAACGCGCAGTTATTGTCTTTCGTAGGGACATATGCTTCATCCTTGACTGATATTAATAACAACAACAACAATAACAGGCAGGCAAAAGTCCGCAATTCAATCTATCATCTCTCTTCTACCAACAATAACACCTGATCGAACGAATGAGAATAAAAAAATAACCGCGAAATTTTTCTTCTCTTCTGTCTGTCAAAAGACGAAATGATAAATATCCTAACACGCGTCGTTACGTGCGAAAGACATTATCATTATTGTTGTTGTTGTTGTTGTTGTTGTTTTTTACATTCGAAGCATACAGAAAAAGAAGAAGAAGAAGGAAAAAGCAGCGCGTAATAACACTCGAATCGAAATCAAATGAAGAGAAGAGAAAAAAAGCATACGCACTATAACATGGATAAAGATAGCAGAAAGAGCAAAAAAAAACACGTTTTGAATAAAATTGTCAAGAAGTTCTTAACTTTTCTTCTCAAGTAGAAATTACTATTTTGCTCCCTATTGCTCAGACAAAAAAAACAACACACTGGTGTGTATTTATAGCGAATATTATTGATAAACATCTATAGCCTTTTTCTCTCTCTCTCACTCTCTCTCTCTCTGATTCGAATCGATGAAAAAAAACAACATGTTTTTTTAATATTCATATTTTGTTTTTTCGCTGTGGCAACAATGATTGCGAGTAGTCTTCGAAGTAGACAAAGATACTCTCACCCATTAGAGCCTAATTTATAATTTTCTTCCCGTCGACGACTTTTTCTGTCACAAGACCAGAAACAGTGCTTTTGGGAAGATTCGAACATGAACATACAATGAACTACGACCGTTCGACTAAAATAGTTTCTCGATTTTTCTATGCCAAATTAAAAGTAATTTCAAAGATATCAATCTCTATTGCGTTTTTTTTTATTGAATATGTCTTCTCACCTTGTACGCTTGCTTTTTTCAAATGAATACGAAAGATTTTTTCGAGGCAACAGATGTACATTGCTAACGTTATAACGCTTTCCTCTCTCTCTCTCTCTCTCTCGTTTTTCTTTCGCCCCTAGACAAGCAACATCAAATAGCTAATATATAATTTTCTCGAGTTATTCTCCGTTTGAGTTTCTTCTTGTCTTTGACATTCATATATAAACGAAACAAACCTGTTTGTTCTGACGTTTGTCGAACGCATATTATTACTATCATGGATATAGTAATGACCTCGAAATGTCCGTATACATGTACTGATAATCGCATCTCAGAGAGAGAGAAAAAAACGAGTGTTAATGGAATATGACTGGAATCGATGAATCATGAGATATCAATGTTATTTTATGCGATCAAGATGTGCGTTTTGTTTTTTTTTGCTTTGCGATTAGATTTATTCTTTCAAAAAGAAAACAGCGAGATTAAGTTAATAGGGAAAAAAAACAAAATGAAAAACTGTTCAAGGATGTTCGGCTAAATATTCGTAGCCTTGGCCGTGAACATGTGGTACACCGCCGGAACCACCAGTGGCAGCAAATTTTTCGACACCTGTGATTTCATGAGTGTTAGTAGATGAATTGCTTCGCGGTTTAGTAGTAGTTGTCGGTTGGGTACTACTATGATCTTCCGATGTTTGTTGAATTTCGTTCGACGACATAGTTTGTTTTTTTGTAAATGACGGAATCTAATTTTATTTATTATATAAATGGCGTTTTTATTATTTCATCCAATACAACAAAAGAATTACAAACTACCAATCGTAGATAAGTAAACAGCTGAGAGCAAAAAAAGAAAAGAAAAAGAGGGAGGGAGATCTTTTGTTTTGTTATCTCTTCGTCTACCAAAACAATTCAACCGGATGTTGATCATAAATGATTTCATCATTGTCATCATTAGTTTTTCGATCACTTCCAGCACGTCGATATAAAAACATGCCCACTAAAATAATTGGCAATGCACCAAGACTAAAACCAATATCCCAATTATCCATAGCTCCAACGCCTGCCCAAGCATTAATCGAAGGAAAAATAAACCAAAATGATGTAGCTATTAATGGTGATATCGATGATAAAATTGATAGCCAATTAGCTGACACATGATCAGTTAGAAATGTTCCCGTAATATATGTTCCTAGATATGAAAGAATAAACAACGCACCCGTTCCACTAGCAGAACTGCATCGACTACTAGCTAGACTATGATCATTGAAAAAACATCGAAAACCATTGGAAAACGATGTCCAGATTGAGTCAATATTTTTCGATGTACCAAAATCAGGAATTAAATCAAGGCCAAAACATAGAGCTATGCTTCCAAATTGAAATGTTGATTCAACAGCTTGAAAATACATCACAGAAAAACGTGTTATACGTTCACCTTTTTCACGTGCTTGTTGAGTAAATTTAACTTGTAATTGTTCTTGAACAATATTCATTAGAGCAGCAGGTACACAGCCCAAGATATAAAGAAATGGCCAATACCATCCATCTTTTAATTCAGTTGATTGTGTACCATCGTGAATACGTTTAAATGTCGGTACAAGACTAAATACAATACCAATTAGAACAATGACAACACTGAGCACATGTGATAGACGATAGATTTTTGGAAGAAGTAATTTCGAAAAAATGAATGTAAATGGAATGATTGATTGAATAAGAATTGAACCTAATGCTGGCGGTGTTCGACTGCCATGTGAACTGAAGACAATTAGAAATCCATTGGCAGCATCAAAAACACCGACGAGCAACATGTACAGAATCCAACGACGTGATAACATCAATGGTGTAATTTGTTTTTTATATCCGAACCAAATGGCCATGATTGAGAATATGATTGTGAATGATAATGAACAGAAAAATAATACAAAATAAACACCAGTTAAACCATTGAAACTACCAAGAAATAAAACAAGGCCAATTGATTGTCCACTAGCTAATAGAACATTGAGAATGGATAGAAGTACAGCAACAAGAGTAAAACTGAAAAACCATTTTCGACCGATTGTAAAACCGGGATGTTGAGCGGACTTTGTCAGTGAAGTTGTTTCGTCGTTTAACATTATTTTTCTTTTGTTATTCGTGTAGAATTAGAGCATATTTATACGTCATTAAATTTGCAATGTCACCCGTACTTAGAATTACCACATACGTATCTTCGAACTGACATAAGCAAAATTTTGCTTATTCATCTATTTAAATTTTGTTCACACACACACCTTGACTATGCTTCTGATAAGTATGGGTACAATATTTACACAATGAAATAGGTTAGAATTCATTTTATCACGTTTGCTTTTCGGTTTTATTTTATGAGTCTTGATTAGATAACTGAATGAAAAGAAAACAAAGCAAAACAAAACTTTAATAAACAATCTCCTAGTTAACAATAAGAAAGTAAAATAAACTTAAAACAACAATCACTGTACATTCGACGTTGTTTGTATGGTTTTTAACCTTTGATAACTGCGACAGGACGTAGTTTTACACATAATTTACT
>Ga0209914_1003837_pt1 | contig 10093 bp, 13 predicted proteins | sample ThiBiot_500_plan_FD_183949 | JGI IMG/M metagenome (GOLD analysis project Ga0209914, IMG submission 183949) | Wastewater bioreactor microbial communities from Cape Town, South Africa - Thiocy_cont_500_plan (SPAdes) | ecosystem: Engineered > Bioreactor > Thiocyanate-remediating > Anaerobic-Aerobic... | reverse complement strand
ACGAACGGTTTACATCGTTTTCGAAACGAGATGGTTTCGATGGGAATAGACATCTCGATCATAAATGCCGAGAATCGCAATGGAATGGTCGATTATGGTTAGGAAATAGTGAACTCAGCGATATCGGAAATGGTGTTCTCGAAGGAGCTGTTCGACGAGGTACACAAGTAGCGAATGAAATAGCAAAAATTGTCTAGTTCGATTTTCTCCAATAAATAAAATGAACAAATAAAACAAAAAAAATCGTGAAAACTACGTAGAATGGAGATTTAACCAGAACTCGAAGGATTGCTTGATTGTCTTTATAAAATTGAGCAATAGGATGAATGCCTTGTTCTCTTTCTTCGAATGGATCATAATTCTCACCAAGTAAATATTTTGTTAGACGATAATAAATTCGAATTGGAAAAAATACGAATTGAACTGTTCCTGGCGAAACTTTGTAACTAAAAATACACACAGAAAATATTCTCAAGATTTTAGAACAGTTTGAATTCGAATATCAAACCTGTCAGAAAACACACATGTCGAAATATTATTCACAACTAAATTTCCAGTGAGTGTCAATGGTGAAAAAAATCCTTGAAAAGTATTCATTTCGATATTTCGAATATCTAAATATTTCCCATGAACAATTAGTTTATCGGTTATTTTCACTTGAGATGATTGAATTGTTTTGATTTGTTTTTCAATTGGATCGTAAACATGAATATTATGTCGACCGGTTAAACTCAATTTAAAACCTTGATCAGTGATAAATGTGTAAAATAAAGCTTCTTTAAATGGTTCATTATGCATCATTAAAACAATTTCATCTTCAATTAGATCTTTTCCATTTTCACTTATCGAATAGACTTTATCTCCACTTTTCAGATCTTTGATCGATTTACTTCCACCACCGACTAAACTCACTTGATCATTTCCGTAATAGCAAGCTATTCGACACAAACACTTCAAATGCTAACTGAATATTTAGCTTTGTCTTACTTTGACAACGTGTTCCACTATATAAACCTGAACATGAGCAAGTATTGCCGGAATTACATATTCCACCATTTTGACAGGATGGAGAACAAAACGCTTTTATGAAAATAAAACTAATTGAATAACGAAACAAATTGATATTCGTTTAGTTACGTGTTGTACAACGAGTACCGGTCCAATATGTCGGACATGTACATGTATTTGGACTTGAACATACTCCACCATTTGAACAACCTGGACTACAACTTGCTAAATAGAACATAGATCGACTTTCGATTTTGATATTTATCTCGTTTTTTGACAAACATACCGACTGTACAACGAGTTCCACCCCAACCACCAACACAACTACACACGCCAGGACTGGAACAACCACCACCGTTTGAGCAAGCAGGTGAACAAATTGCTGAAGCACATCGAGTTCCACTCCAACCACTGGCACAGCTACATACGCCAGGACTAGAACATGTACCACCATGTTGACATGCTGGTGTACAAACAGCTAAACATGTTCAAATATATCTTTTAGAATTTCAAAAATATGTCAACCTACCAGTAGCACATCGAGTTCCGGTCCTACCACTGACGCAAGTACAAGTGCCAGGGCTTGAACACGTTCCTCCATGTTGACATGCAGGCGTACAAACAGCTAAATAATTTACTTCGAGATTTCTGCCATTTCAATAAAAGTCAAAACTTACGTATAGTACAACGAGTACCACTATAAGTCGATGGACAGCTGCATACACCTGGACTAGTACAAACACCTCCGTTTGAACATGCTGGAGAACAAATTGCTAAAAACAAATCTCTCACCAATCTCTTCTCTATTTAATCAAGAGACATCAACCTACCAGTAGCACATCGAGTTCCACTCCAACCACTGGCGCATGTACAAGTACCAGGACTTGAACATGTGCCACCATTCGAACACGCCGGTGTACAAATAGCTACACAAACATAGATTTATTTTGCGCTTTCGTACACTAAGAGAAACTTACGTGTTGTACAACGAGTGCCACCGTAAGTTGCCAGACACGTACAAGTGCCAGGACTTGAGCATGTTCCACCATTTGAACATGCTGGTGTACAAATAGCTGACGTACATCGAGTACCACTCCATCCTGTTGCACAAGTACAGGTGCCAGGGCTACTACAAGTTCCTCCATTTGAACATACAGGCGTACAGACAGCTAAAGGCAACGGTATGTTTTAGTTTTCACAGTGAAAATAGACGCTTACGTATTGTGCATCGAGTTCCACTGTAAGTTGCCGGACATGTACAAGTACCAGGACTTGAACATGTTCCACCATGCGAACATGCTGGTGTACAAATAGCTGACGTACATCGAGTACCCGACCATCCAGTAGCACAAGTACACGTGCCAGGGCTTGAACATGTTCCTCCATTTGAACATGTGGGTGTACAAATCGCTACAAGTAGTTTTTATTTACATGTTAATACTCTCGAAAATGTTAACATACGGATTGTACATCGAGTACCACTCCATCCTGTTGCACAAGTACACGTGCCAGGGCTCGAACACGTTCCTCCATTTGAACATACAGGCGTACAGACAGCTAAAGGCAGCGGTATGTTTTAGTTTTCACAGTGAAAATAGACGCTTACGTATTGTACATCGAGTTCCACTGTAAGTTGCCGGACACGTACAAGTACCAGGACTTGAACATGTTCCACCATTCGAACATGTCGGCGAGCAAATCGCTATAGATAACAAAATCTATGACAAATAGTTAATAGAAGTTGTATGTCTTACGTATTGTACATCTTGTACCCGACCATCCCGAAGCACAAGTACAAACTCCAGGACTTGAACATGTAGCTCCATTTGCACACGCAGGAGTACAAACCGCTGAAGAGCATCCTTTCAATTTCTTCGAGTTCAAAACAAAATAAACATACGTATTGTGCATCGAGTACCGGACCATCCGCTAGCGCAAGTACACGTACCAGGAGCCGAACAAGTAGCTCCATTTGCACACGATGGAGTACAGATAGCTAAAGACAATGAATGTTCATTGTTCAGTTAGAAAAGTATACTATCTTACCTATTGTGCAACGAGTTCCACTCCATCCTGTTGCACAAGTACACGTGCCAGGGCTTGAACACGTTCCTCCATTTGAACATACAGGCGTACAGACAGCTAAAGGCAACGGTATGTTTTAGTTTTCACAGTGAAAATAGACGCTTACGTATTGTGCATCGAGTTCCACTGTAAGTTGCCGGACACGTACAAGTACCAGGACTTGAACATGTACCACCATTCGAGCAAGTTGGCGTGCAAACAGCTAAACGAGATAAAATGTATATGAATATTCGTGAGTTTATACAGAAAAATAAACATACGTATGGTACATCTAGTACCGATATATGTTGCTGGACAAGTACATGTACCAGGACTTGAACATGTTCCGCTATTTGAACAGGCAGGTGAACAAATAGCTATAGAAATCGAATAAGGCTAGATGAAATTCATTGATAAGCAGATATTTACGTATAGTACAACGAGTTCCATTCCATCCCGAAGCACAAGTACAAACACCTGGACTTGAACATGTACCACCATTCGAACAGGTTGGTGTACAGATAGCTACAGTTAAAGAATAGATCGTGGACATATAGTTAGCAGAGATTCCTACGTATTTGACAAACAGCTCCAGTCCATGTTGAAGGACATGTACAAACACTATGACCAGAACAGATACCACCATTTTGACAAACTGGAACACAAACCGCTGAAAAGAAATCAATTTCGAGAAAGGCTGAATAGATTTTAAAAGCATAGTCTACTTGTTGTTGTTGATGTTGTTGTCGTTGTTGTTCGAGTAGTTGTAGTTGATGTCGTTGTTGTTGAAGTTGTCGTTGTAGTGGATGTCGTTGTCGTTGTTGTAGTCGACGTAGTGGTAGTTGATGTTGTTGTCGTAGTTGTGGAACTTGTAGTTGTTGTCGTTGATGTTGTGGTTGATGTAGTACTTGTTGAAGTTGTCGTTGTTGTTGATGTTGTTGTCGAGGTCGATGTTGTCGTGGTTGAAGTTGTTGTTGTCGAAGTTGTGGTGGTTGATGTTGTCGTCGTAGTTGTGGAACTTGTAGTTGTCGTTGATGTAGTACTTGTCGAAGTTGTCGTTGTTGTTGATGTTGTTGTGGTTGTTGATGTAGTTGTGGTAGTCGTCGATGAAGTCGTCGTAGTTGAAGTCGTTGTTGTCGTTGTCGACGAGGTTGTTGTTGAAGATGTCGTGGTTGTCGATGTTGTTGTTGTTGTCGATGAAGTCGTCGTTGATGTTGTGGTTGTAGTTGATGTAGTTGTTGACGTTGTGGTGGTTGTTGTTGTCGAAGTTGTCGTTGATGTCGTCGTCGTTGTAGATGATGACGTTGTAGTTGAAGTTGTAGTCGTCGTTGTCGATGTCGAGGTAGTCGATGTCGTGGATGTCGATGTTGTTGTTGTAGCACTCGTTGTCGTTGTTGTTGTTAATGTTGTAGTTGTAGTTGTATCTTGAGCTTAACGAACGAAAGAAATAAAAAGATGAAAGGAATGCGAGGATGTAGTGTTAGAAAGTTACCAGCTAAACCAAAATAGACTGCAGGACCAACGACTGCGCCGACAGCAACTAATCCGACGATGGAAGCAATCAAAATCTTAACCGGTAATGATAATGGTTTTGATGCAGCCGATGCAACTGTAGCTTTGGGCACGGATGTTAAATTAATATTAAGATTATTCGCTGTCTGTGAAGATGAGGGATTGGTGGTGATATTATTTTGGGCATTGGTCGAATTCGAATTGGGATTAACATTTCTAATTCTATTCGCAACCTGAATGTTTAAATATAGAAACACGGATGAATCGAAAACGGAAAAGAAAACAAACTTCGACAGGTGGAAGATCCAAAATTGGAATATCGAAGGCAATGCTTTCTAACATTGTACCGTTCGATTTGATTAATACAAAAGAAAACTGAAAGCAATTGTGTCGTTTAGGTTTTTATATATATGATGAGAAAAAAAAACGAACAACGAAATGGATATTTGTGGGTGGAAAAAAAAAGAACTTTTTTCGTTCTTTTAAACAAAAATGGGCGTAGTCATTTAAAAACTACGACAAATAAAAAAGCATGATTGATTTTGTAGTTTTCAAGTGGCAAACTTTTTAAAGAAACGAAACACTTTCAAGACAAAAAAAAACAACGCCCAAATCGTGTTTCTCCTGAACATTTAACAATACATATTCATATCTATAATAGCCTATACGCTCTTTTTTTTCTTCTAAATTTTCACCTGTGTGGTATTAAGTTATATAAAACATTGAAACCAAATCTGATTCTTTTTCATTATTGAAAAACAAAATGAATCAAATCCTAATAGTTTGGGTTTTCTATGGCTTGTTAACGATCGTTGTGAGTCTCGATCCGATCGGTCTACGCGCTGCTGCATATCTCCGAGGTATACTCTTCGGAACAATGGCAACTACGAGCAGTCTACGTGCTGATATCGATTACGGACATTATAACACAAAAATAACGGATAATTATTTATTAATTGTATCTGAAAACGAAATGAAACAACAACATATTTGGTTAGATGAAAATAAATACGATTTTACCGATCCGGATTTTCTCTTAGGTGCATCGGCAAATGAAACCGGTTGGATTCAACAAAATCGAATGCAAATTCGAGGTCATAATTTAGGTTGGGGTAGTGACAAATACGTTCCCTCGTGGTTATTAAAACGAGAAGCTACAATAACATCAGACAAAGCTCGACAATTGCTGAGTGATTATATTCATACAGTCGTTGGTCGTTATCGTGGTAAAATACCTTGGTGGGATGTGATCAATGAAGCGATCGATGATCAGACGAATGCAAATCCATTTCATTTACGAGATTGCTTTTGGTTTAGAAAATTAGGACCGGATTATTTAAAATACGCATTTACATTCGCACATGAAGCTGATCCTGATACGAAATTGTACTACAACGATTATAATATTGAAGATATCGGATTTAAATCCAATAGTACAATGGAATTAGTTGCATGGATACGATCTCAAGGTGTGACTATCGATGGGATTGGTTTGCAATGGCATATTGATGTTTCAAAAACTGTCACACCCGGTGATGGTCACTATCAAGTTGCTCAACGATTTATTGATAATAAATTTGATATTATGGTCACTGAATTAGATGTAGCTGTACCGATAAATGCTAGTTATCCGAGAAATTTTCAAGATCTTGAAAGGCAAGGAGATATTTATCGTTCGGTACTGAACTATGCTTTATATTTCTCACCGAATTGTAAAGCAATGTTGACTTGGGGTTTTACAGATCGACATACTTGGATGCCGTATTCGTCGAATGACGCACGAGGTGTGCCTTTGCCATTCGATTATTTATATTTTCCTAAATCTGCTTATTGGCAAATGTTAGAAGTAATGACTCGAGTAGTTAACAACGATGTCTATCGTTTATCACCACAATCTGAGCCAAATAAATGTCTCGGTATTTCACAAAATTCAACGAGTAATGTCGTTCAATTGTATCACGATAGCTGTGATAATCCGTATCAAAAATGGAATATTACATGGCTTGGCGATGGAACTTATAGAATTTCATCATTTGTTGATAATAATCGAGTTCTTAGCTCTTCTAACACAACAGCATCAGTAGGAAATGTCGAAATGAATAATTGGACGGATGTTATTGATCAAGAATGGGCATTTTCATCTCAAGGAAATAATACATTTCGTCTCGTTCCTCGTACTGCATGGTGGCGAGTAATGACTGTCTATGGTTCATCTGATAGTATTGGTATTGTTGATTTAATTACACCAAGTGCTCAAAATTGGATTTTAACCCACTTCTGAATGTGCAATATTTTCTTTTTTTGTGATTTAAAGAATAAATAACGAAAAAGTCATACTTTTCAGCAGACGGAAAGCACACCGCTTTTTTTTTCCTTATAAATTGCTATTACTTCTACAAGATACGTCAGTCAAATATTTAGAAAAGTGCTTAACGATTATTGGAATTATTTCAAAACAGCAAATATTTATTTGCAAGACGTTCAAAATACAGATGAAATCACACGAAATCAAATACTTGCAACCAAAGTATTCATCATACTTTTTCTGAGCAGTTTAATTAGTTTGGTGGCTTATACGGGCGTCAGCTGGACTTTATTAAACGCACAAATTAAAAATCCTTCTCAATCAATCTTTGAAAAACTCTATGTCGATCATTCGGAAGTATTAACTTGTGCTTGTTCACAAACATCCATTTTGACTGATAAATTCGTTAAAGTCAATGTTTCCTGTCATCAAGTAATATAGTACAGCGGTTCCATGCGTTTTAGCCCTTTCCAGGAAAGTCATTATTAGTTTCAAACTCAATCTATTCTTTGGTGATACAACTACAAGAAATATCACACATAAGAAGCATACTACACACAATCAAACTACTGGACCGATAGTATCTATAAGATTTATTGTCCATATAGGATTTTTAGTATTTCTAGTCCATTATGGACAATAAATCTCATATGAACTAAAAATCCATTATAGAGTATAAATCCTAAATATCAATCATATCGATTCTAAGACTTTCATTTCACATAAATATACATATATTGACCTTCGATAATCTATGCAATGGACAGATTCATAAAATATAACATTAGAAAGAAAAATACTTTTCGCATAGATTATATTGGAAGAACAGTAAAAGTCTGCAAAAAACGTTCAATAGATGAAAAACTGATTAAAATCATGTCAATCTATACATCGTTCATGTCTCCCTTTGATAAATGGTTAAAGAATTTCTATTCAAATTCAATACGACTTTCTATCAAATGATAAACAAATGTTACAATAAAAGTCTATGTTGAATTTATTCACAAATCATGGAAGGATTTAACGAAAGAATACTTTTGTCATACTTGTTGTGAAAAACTTCTCAATGAAAATAACATCATTTATGGTGTCATTTTATTCGATTAAAGGTTTAATCTTTTCATCACAAATTCCTTCAATGGAGTTGTTATGAAAAACAAATAAATCATTGCTGAGAGATTTGATAATTGAAAAAATGCATAAGCAATACGAGCATATCGTTTAATCGAAGGTTTAATAAATGACGTAATGACGATGATCAGATATGGAAAGGAAATGATAATCAATATTATTATCAATATTACAATACGACGAATAGCTTTCAGTTCTCGTTTAGCTCGCGCTAAGGAGTTTGATGCAGCGGCGTTCTTACCCATCTGTTTCACATATCGAAATAATTTCCAATAGAGAAAAATAATTATTGAAATTGGTAAATTAAAATTACACAAGATTCCACAAATAATACATACCGATGGATGAAGTTTAGCTTGACACATGCGAGTCTCTACTACGTAGGCTATTTCTTGAGTAGGAATACATTCAGTAGGAAATATAATACATATTATCCATGTTAAACAAATAAATGAAATTTGACATCGACATGATTGAAAAACTAGACGACTAGGATAAACAGCAACCATGTACCGATACAAAGATTGTAAAGTAAATGAAAAATTTAAAACACCACAGGATGTATAAATGAGAAAAGCTCGAGTAATGCAAAGAGGATCTTGATAATCTCGTTGTTTAAGATCATTGTGTAATATAAATCCTCCTGTAGTGATAATAGTACATCCTACAATAAGTGCAGCGAGACATGTATTAGCAATTAATAACATTGGAACGGTATGACATTTTTTGTCAATGATAATGATGAAGAGAAAGATAATCGACAATATAATGTTTAATACTGAACAGATAATCATAAGAATATTTGTTGGAATAAACCAAGATTCAACTAACCCAACTGTTGAGTTCTCACCAAATACGTGTAGTTCGAGATCAATCGTTGCATTCATGCTTTTCGAAACTATTCAATTAATTATACACCAAATTTTAAAAGGATAGAAAAATATAGATAAGAATTTCCGCCAAATACAACATATACAGTAAGGATAAATGAGATTTTCAGGTTTGTATTTTACAATTAGAACATATCATGTATATTTTAGAAAAAACAATAAAAGCGACTGTATCTTTTTAGTTATCTAATTATGACTCATATCTACATATATAAACAATACAAATGAACGTTTATCTTCAAATTGTAAACTATGAATGTATGTTCAATTGAAAGATAAAATCACATATTTCCATTTGAAATCCTAGACGACTTGGTTTTTTGTTACTAACATAAAAAATGCTTTTTCATAGACTGAACATCAAGTGCGTCTATATTTATGAGAGAAAAAAAATCTTGTTTTATATATTGATATAGTTGTTTCAACAACAAATGATGTCGAATTCTTTATTGACAAAACGAGAATTTGAAGAAGATAAATAACAATATTTTATCTCTTGAATCGAGAACAATGGTTGAACACTTGTCTTCTTCAATTACAAAAATATGAAAAATAATTTTTCTCTTTAAAAAATGTTAATTTCAGAAAAGAAAAGCTACAATTATTTTCTTGAATGTGTCTCTTTCTTTTGCCATTTAATTCCCTTTCATTTAGAGAATTGAAGGTATCATCATATTCAGTTTCCTCTGTAAACTTCTCATGACATATTCCTAGAATTAGTTTGCAGATCGAAATAATTAAATGATTGCTAATACACTGATCAAATTATGAATTCAAATAACAAAACACGAGAAAACTAACTACAGTGCTCGTTAAACTCATAAAATATATGATTATGTTTAATTAGAGATGTGATAACAACGATTTAGCAGTTAGGATCAGTCGAGGATTCAATGAATCTCCACCAGAGCTAAGACGCAAGTACAAAGTACTTGTACTTGACTTTCTCCAAACGCCTGAAGTTGTCGTTCCTACAAACAAAACATTTTCGTACGGTTGTTTCAAAATATTCTCATAAAAAAACAAAAGGGCTTCTTTTTTAGGAATATTTTTCACTTAAGATACGTTCCGCGAAAAAATCAGAGATAGCCGAAACATGATGGTTAACCGATTTTGGATTTGACCTCATAGGAATTTAGGCTTTAGTATATCATAAAAGAATCCAAAGTTTTATGGTCTAAAA
>Ga0209914_1003829_pt1 | contig 10108 bp, 13 predicted proteins | sample ThiBiot_500_plan_FD_183949 | JGI IMG/M metagenome (GOLD analysis project Ga0209914, IMG submission 183949) | Wastewater bioreactor microbial communities from Cape Town, South Africa - Thiocy_cont_500_plan (SPAdes) | ecosystem: Engineered > Bioreactor > Thiocyanate-remediating > Anaerobic-Aerobic... | reverse complement strand
GAAAGAAGATGAACAACACTATGGAATTGAGTGCCTGAACAATGTTCCACATCAGCCATTCCACGAAAGATTAGTTTATAATCAGGACAAATAGCTGGATAAGAAACGAGCGGTATAAAATCTCGAAGATGAAGAGAAATTGGATTCACCATACTACCGATAGCTAAATACTAGAAGAATTTAGTTCCATCAGGTAGAACAATTTCAGCAGAATCAGGTTTATCATAACTTAGAATGTCATATGCAAAACCTTTCCTATCAATAATCTGTCGACAAAAATCACACCGAAAACAAGTCTGATGAATAAATTGTCCGTTGAATTGACTAAAATACTCTCCGGTTAGAAATGGTTCATGACAAATTTGACAGCATGATCCTGTTTCAATTTGACAATTCAAACAATAGAAACATGCATCTTCTTGCCGAAAAAAAACCTTGATTAACAAGTCGAATTTGACAATAAACACAACGTATACAATCCGATTGATACATAGAAATCATTTGATTATCTTCGAAATTCAAACCACATTTTCGACATTGTCGAGTTTGGAATGATTGTTGAGCAACATCAATCGATTGCAAGTTTGGTTCAAGCTCATTCATACAGATTTCACAATAGAGACGTTGATTTTGCGAATGGAATATTCGATTTCGTAATGTTTGATAACAATTCATGCAGACAAAACTAAAAATCAATTCATTCAATCAACTGTTGTTCGATTTAAAATGTTTTTTACATTGATAGCAGATTGACGAACGTTGAAAGAAACATTGTTCACAAAATATTTGCGGATTAGTAATCTACCACCGAGAAAAAAAAGAACTTTTTAAAATTCGAAAATTTTCATTTACATCAAATTGCAATTTTTCATTGAGATAAAATAATTCATAAGAAATCGATTTTCGACAATTTAAACAAAGAAAACATTGAAAATGATAGAAATGTTGTTTGAACAAAACGATTTCTATGCCTTTTTTTTAATAAAAACGAAGATTGTTGAATTTGCCCGCGTAATAAATTTAATACGATATTTTTAAAAGTCATAACATACCTGCAAGTCAAGGAAATTTCTCTTTCAATCTCGAAGACATTCAAATGTTCTCGATGTACCATAAGTAAACATGAAATGAAATCATATTTCTACATTGAGATATTTAATGAATGCTCATTTTTAGATATCTATTTGATTGAAAATATAAAAACAAGAAGACACGACAATATAGAAGAAGAAGAAGAAGAAGAAGAAGAAGAAAAACAAACGAGCAATATGATACAATTAATAAATGTTCACAAAAGGAAAAAGAAAAAGAAAAGAAAAACAAAACGTTGACCAATTGTTAATTCTCAGTTCTAAGGTAAGATCGGTGAATACCAAATATGCGGCGCACCACCGTATGATGACATGTTTTTCATGTGATCTAAATCTGTCGAAGAAAGAAACGAAATTGATTTGTTTTGATTTGTTTGTATGTGTGAATTACCTGATGAGAGATTAGTGGGTATACTTGATGAATACGTTGGACATGAACGATTATAAGGTGTGCTGAATGGACTAAGTCCTTCGTAACCACGTGTTGAACCTGTGAAAAGAAGAAGAAATCGAAAAATTGAGTTATGTGTTAATTATCTTCAGATTTCTTCGGGGTATAGACATTTCGATTAAATCGAAAATTCAATTACGAGAAAAGAAAGAAAGAATTTGATTTACTTGGGAAAAATGTTGGATAGCCCGTTGAACTACAAGCAACGGCTGCAGCCATTTGACCAGTAAAACCCGAACTAAATGCACCATATTGATGATGATGATGATGATGAGAATGTGGATCATTCGTGTTTGGAAGTACTTGAGGATAGAGAGATGCTGATGACGATGCGGATGATGTTGGTTGTGTTTGTTGAGATTGAGAATGAGGTGGAGTTGAACCTGATGGACGCATATTTTCGCCCATATCATTGATTAATTGTTGTTGTTGACGACGACCTTTAACTTTATCCTCTCGACGATATTTAGCTCGACGATTCGAAAACCAAACCTATAATAACACATGATTATCAAAAAGAAAAAAAAAGAGGCGTCTATTTTAAAATACCTGAATTCGTGCCTCGGGTAAACTAATTTTTTGTGCAAGTTTTTCTCGTGCATACACATCGGGATAATGTGTTCCATTGAAAGCTATTCATAGACAAACAAAAGAAGAAAAAGAATATATTGTTTCTGTCTTTTTTTGATTCATCATTTTTTTTAAAAATAGCAAACCTTGTTCTAATGCATCAATTTGTTCTTGTGTAAATGACGTTCGATTTCGTTGTAATTTTCGCTTTAATTTCAAACGTTCTTGAACAGCTTCATCATTCTCATTTAGACTATCTCTTATAGCCGTTTTGCTGTCATTACTTGCATCGGTTAAATCTAAAGAAAGAGGAAAAAAACATAGAATGTCCTGCTGCTACTGCTGCTTCTTCTTTTTTGTTCTTGTCATTTACAAATGAATGAATAAAATCAATGCTAGCAACGATGTGGAACAAATACGGATTAGAACAGATTGAACATCTGTAAAATAGTGACAAGCTACTCTTTTTTTTCTCTTCTTTTTGTTATCTCGCTTTTATAAATGAATAACCAATGAGATGTGTCTACCTCCGAGATCTTGATGATGTCCATGATTCATCTCATTGGCTTGATGTTTGTATTCAGAATTCGAATCTCCACTTGTTGAATAGGCTGTTGATGGTGGCTGAGCGCCTTGATGATGAACATAGAACGATGATGACGATGGCCATGATTGACCATGTAAAACACGAAGTTTATTATCAACAGAATAGTACGTTTCATGACTATTCATTGAATCTAAAGATTTCGAACCAAGATTTCGTAGAACTCGATTAATTGATGAAACCTAAAAAGAAAACGAACTTCTATGCATATAAAACGAAGAAAAAAAATCTAACACATACACTCGGTATATTTTCCGGATTGCAAATATTTTCCGTTAGAAGTCGATCTCGTATTTCCCATGCAAATATGGACGGTGTTTCACGTTTATATTGCGCAATACGTTGAACAACATCGTTTGTTGCTACACGAGGTTTCGAACCTCCGATTGCACGTGGTTTAATTGAACCTGTTTCGTAATATCTCGCAAGAATTTTCGATACGCATCCATTGGACACTTGTAAACATCGACTTATATCACAAGGACGCATGCCATTGTGTGCTAATTCGACTATACGTGTACGTGTACTATCCGGTAAGGGTCGACCATTAACAAATAAACCTCCAAGTTGATTAACTCCTGAATGGCCTAAACGTAAAACATTATTCAAATTTACAAATTATTCTCATTGAATATTCATGATTAATATTAAAAAAAAACGAGAGAAAGGTAGCAATACTTGAAATTCATTACACCGTTAGATCGAGATCATACGACGGTGCAGTGATTGATTGATCAAATTCTAATTTCTTATCAAAACAATAACAATAAGAAATAATAATAATAACAATAATAACAACAAGCAAAATTCGATTGCTTATTAAAACTTGTTAGATACACAAACAATCACTTTCGAAGTAGAACGCATGTTTGATGTCGATCTTACCTTTATGTGGCATTGATAAATCATTATGAATATCCATTGTATTCTTCGTAGTCGGAGTGGATTTGAGTTTTGTTGAATGAAGTAACTAGAGAAAAAAAGACAAATAGAAATTTGAATAGAAACAATTGTCTTGATTTTCACTATTTACCACATGATGATGATGCTGATATTCTCTTTTCGAAAAAGCAAACTTTCTTCGCGTGTTTTTTCTTACATATAACTCTCTCTAAATGTCTATATTTCTCTGCTTGTGATTTATTCAACTATATATTTAATGTTCATTGAATCATATATTTATTGATCATCAACAGTCATTCATCGGGGCGTATGTTTTCTTTCCAATATAAGATTCCGAATAAAATCATAATAATTGAAAAGAAAAAGGAAGAAAATCTACGGGATACAATCGAATATCTTGATTGTCTTTTCAAATAAAAAAAATATTTTCCGTTTTCTTTTCTCCCTTTTTTTTTCTTACACGCTTGGCTTTTTTTTACATATATATATATATATATCGAGAATATTAGTAACGACTTACAGTTCAGTGAGTTGGAACTTGTTTCGGATCACACACGGGCGGGCGGGCGGACAACGCTCGCACGGATTCGGTTAGTTAGCCTCGTGTGAACGCTCGATTTGTGCGCTTACAACTGAAAGCATCGAGACAAAACACATATACAAGAGAAAAATCGTGCAAGCGTATAACGAGAAGAAAGAGAGAAAGAGAGAAGAAGAAAAACGAGAGAGAGGGAGAGAAAAATACCATAAGATACCCTACCGGCAGCAAATCCGATTGTTTGTCGGTCTCTTTTTTTGCAGCACTCGTCTCTCTCCTCTTTTCTCTCTGCTTTTTTTTTCTACTCGAATGAGCTGATTCGTATCTTCCCTATTTCTTTCTTTTTTCTCACTGGTTACCTTTTTTGCTGCTGCTGCTTCTTCTTCTTCTTCTTCTTCCTTTCGTCTCTCTTTCTTCATAAGACGACGCCTAAGCACTTTATTGCAATCAAGTAGGCGAAGAAAAGAAGAGAACAAATTAACTATTGGTTGGCTGAACTTCTTTTTCCTCTCGAGTCGTGTCATGATTGGTTACTTATTTCTTCCTTCTTTTTCAGTCTATTTTAGTCGTTCTTCGTTTCTTGCGTTGCGTTGTACCTGAATCCGATAACGATACATATATTTCCCTGGCTTTTTTTTATTATTATTATCTTGCTGACCACCAACAGAGAAAAAGAGAGAGAGAGAAAGTAAAAACTTCTGCTTGATTAACGACGTCGTTAGACAAGGACATTGGTCATCAGTAAGAAATTCCCAGCGGAAGCGACATTTTCTTCGGTTATTATCAACTCATAGAATTTTTCTGCTTGAAATAATCTACGAACATTTGTTCATTCGTGAGTCGGTATGAAAATTGCTTTCTGTTCATCACTCGATTAGATAGAACACGAAATTTCATATAATCCAATCAAATATCAGACGCCTGAAAGATTTTAATTAAAGAAAAGAAATAAAATAAAAAAGAAGAAAACGATCCGTTTGTTATTGTCGCCATGAATAAGTCAACAACAATCGAAATAATTAGGATTATACGAACACACACATACACACAGACACAAAACGTTTCCTCATAAACAACAATTGTTTCAGAATTAAAACAAAATATCCTCGAGAAATAATCATTTTGATTATTTGCCGTATCGTCTCTCTCTCTCTCTCTCAGACAGATTTGTTTGTATATTTTTTTCTTTTCAAAGATACCATAGAAGATCATTTTTGTTTCGTGATTCATCTAGTTTGACATTGACATTTTTTATATTGAATCTGTTCTTGTGAAAATCATGAAAAAACCTAAAGGTTATTTTTGTCGGAATGAACTACCGACGATAAAGAAAAAAAATCGAGACAAACTCAAGGAATTTTCTAACTTTATCATAATTATTAAATCTATAATTAACTGTGTTTTTTTTATACTTTGATTCGATTTGAAAAACCCTCTAGTGTATAACATATTGATCGTTTATTCAATAGTAATTATAAACAGCAGGTGCAATTAAATAAATACATTGTATTTATTGATTCTTATATTTGACGCCTGAAACAAGACTATTTTGATCTAAACAATTATTATCTTGATTTTGTTGTGTTTTATTTCATCTATGATGATCATCGATCAAAATACACAGCAGGTTCATATTCGTCCTCTTCTAGTAATTACCCTCATTTCCATTTGATTAACAACTCGTTACAAATATGTATATTCCGATAGAAGAAGAAGAAAAAAACTTGTTATTTTCTTTTGCTTATCTATTCTTTATTCGCACAAGTACCGACAGTCATTTGCGATAACTCGACTTGGAAATTGGAAAAAAAACGAGACATACACATGTTACCAGAAAAGAAAGCTTCGTGCATGCGCACTCATTCTGATGAGGCCGATCATCATTCGAGCGTGATAATGTCCGCCTACGAAATAGTTTCCTTCGGAAAGACGAAGAAGAAGAAGAAAAAAAAGAAGAATAAGACATTTTCATCAATCTAACAATGAGAATGACGATGTTAGGAGAAAAAATATGAATCCTAACAAAGAACCAATGAGAGAAAGACACAGATTGAGCGAGCGCACGAGGAAAAAACGAGGTGTTAACGCAATATAATTTGCTTTGCTCTTGCTTGTCGCTGTCACCGTCAGTTATTCCGCTGAAATGATCAAAGTAAAATTAGTATTGCATTCCTTTAGGGCCTCTGCATGTCTGCTCTATGCCTATCAATAGGGAAAAAGAAGATAGTGTGTGTGTGTGTGTGCAGCTAATTACAAAGAACTTATCATCATTATTGAACGACGACAAAAAGTACGCGCATAAAGAACAATGAATAAGTAGAAGAAAAAAAGATCACAATCAGTGTTGAACATTAATGATAAAATAAGAACCGACAAATATGTGAAACGTTTACCATGTACATATCGCACATCTTCAATTAGAAATCTGATTGATTTCGAAATAAGATAAAAAACGAACAAGACACAACTATTTTGGTCAATAGACTGAATATGTTTATAAGAAATGAGATTCTTCTTTTTTTTTGATAATTATAGAAACAAATCAAAAATTCAAATGTCATTCAAATGTTCGAGAGAGTGTGTGCAGTCAAACGAACATGATCTGATCCGATTGATGACAAATACAATTGATCGCATAATCAAAAAGACAGAAACGAAAACGAGATTCGTTTTTTTTCTTCTTATCGAAACGACGAGAAGAGAGAGAGAGAGAGCGGAAGAAAACAATCACAGTCATTTTAACTTGTTTCAATTGAAAAAGACAAATACCGAAACTAGCTCTAGGCAATTCATACTCTCGACTTACCGAGATGATTGAACGTTGTAGTAAAGAATAGAACTAGTCTATGACTTGAATGATGTCAATTGTTCGAATGCTTATGGAACGAAGAAAACAAATAAATGAATTATAATAAAACTTTTTCTATGTATCAGCTTTTCCGGTATCTTCTGCGTTTTTTTTTCTTCTTTTAATTTCATTTAATAAAAGAAACTATCTTTATTCGCTTGATTTCAATTATTTTCTAAGTCATTTTCTTCGTTTCGAAAGGAAATGGATATACATTAAGCATTTATTTGATATATTTCATGCATAGATAATTGTTAAAATCAGAAGATAATAGTAAATTATTCAACTGGAACAAGGTAAAATGAATGTCGCACATAGACCGAAAAACAACGGCGATCTCAACTGTTCGTGCATAAATCCCTTTAGTTTTGAATGAGAACGACTAGATTAAAATCTTCACAAAATATTCAGACAAAGAAAAAACGAAAATGTCAACAAGTTCTCGACTAATTCAAGTAAAAAATGAAACTTGTGATAACGACACTTACAAACACAGCAGACTGGCAGCAATACAAAAATAATTTGTAAATTTCTTTTTAGCAGAATCATATATTTGATATACAAAGTTTGAAACGATGTTCATCATATAAACGTATTAAAACAAAATAAACATTATTTTCAAGAATAGTATTGTTATTTAATTGAGTCAATCTTAACAAAGAACTACCTGGAAATCGCATGATCGCTATCATAGTTGATATAATTATAGAAGCGTTCCTGTCTTCGACTTTAACCTTATTTATTTTTGTTTAAATCAAATCTTTTGTTACCTATCTACTTCTCCGTTAAATTGAAACGGAAATAGAACTATTTATTCTTTTGACAAAAAAAACGATCAGATATTCTGTAAGATTCAATTGAGAAAAATAAGGATGACTAAAGGATATTTTATTATCAAAACAGGTCTGTCTCGTATAAGATTTTCTCCATCTATTCGATTTTATTTGAATATGAAGAAAAAAAACCGAAAAGAATTTCAACAAAAAATTAAACATTCAATGAGCCTATTCGTTATATGAAATCACAAAATTTTTATCAAAAAAAAAAACTCGTTTGTTTGCCTTTTCTTCATACGTAAACATTGATAAATCGTTTTCGATTGAATGTTAGCAACAAAAAAGCAGCATTTTCTTGTTTTATATACATACAACGGAAGAAGCACGAAAGAAAGAAAGCAAAAAATAACTTTTTCTTTATTCGTAGAGCATCGATTAGATAAGTAAAGTAACAAATTGAGGTTGATTATGTATATCTTTTCTACACATTGGACAGGACCGATTTTTTATCATCCATTCTTTGATACATGATGAATGATATTCGTGTGAGCACGAGAGAATGCTCACTTCTTGTCCGCTTCGATATGTTTCGAGACAGATCGAACATTCGGAGCCTGTTTCACCGTCGGATAAAGCCGGAGATTGTGAAGGTGAGAGACAAATTGTGACTGGCGGCTGTTTCGTAGGAATAGTTTCAATGACTTTAGGCTCGGGTTTTACTTGACTACGATTCGATTCGTTGAGAATTTTCTGAATCATTGTTGCCTAAAAAGCAAAAGTTTTGTTCTTGTTTTTTTTTATATCGAAAATAATCAACTGTTATTTACATGTGGCAGCGTTTGAGCGGTACAAATACCGTTTTGTAGAAGATTTTGTTGTATTTCCCAAACGAATATCGTCGGTTTATTTGCTTTGAGTTGAAGAATTTCTTGACGAAGTCGTGCAGTTAAATGTGAACGTTTTCTTTTCGATGGACGTACTGCTGCTGCTGCTGCTGCCGCCACATTCGAATTCGTCGTCGGCAGAGATATTGGTGGCGGTAGTGAGAAATTCATCGGTGGAATCATATGAAAATACGATGGATAAGGATTCGTTGTTGTCGTTGGAAAGTTAATTGGATTCGTTTGTGAAAGATTCTCTGTTGACTTGTGTGCTACCAATAGTCCGGAATTGATTGGATTAACACGTGGAAATGCTTTTTTTAAAATAAAAATAATAATAATAATAATAAACAAGAACAAAGAGATTTTACTTGACGACGGATAATCACTATGCGTACGAATTAACGATGAATTCGGATGATTCCAAGAGAAATAGGACTGATAATGCGTCGTCGTAGGTGAATAGTTAAATGAACTTGCTGATGAAGATGACGGATAAACCGAGGTCGTCGATGTTGGCAAAACTGATTCAGCTAGTACGAAAGATTTACAAAAATCAAATGTTACGTAATATTTTACTATGCCGTCGAGAGAAATTCGTTTTATTGATTGTTTCTAATGACGATGAAACACCGGGCGTAGATGTTAGCGAATAATTTGCTTGTGGATAATGATACATTGGATAAATTGGCTTTTGCCAAGGATTATAATGATGATAATCGTAACCGATTGTCGAATACGAACGAGGAATTCTATTCATATTCGAATCTAAATAACAAAAAATTAAATTCGATAGTGTTTTCAAGTTGAAATCAACTTACCGATCGGTTGAGAAATCGAACTAGCTGAATTTTCTTTCGATGTTATCATCATCTGAAACATATACGAACATGTTTTGTTTTGTTGTAAAATAAAAACCAACAACAAAAACGACGAAATTTCGAGTTTGCAAAAGAAAAGAAAAATGAGACTATTTGCATGTGTATGTATACAATATAATCAGACCCACTTCTCTCCGACAATTGTGCGTGCGTGTGTGTATGCCTCATTTTCTCAATACGAAGAACAGACATTTGTTCGTTCTGAACGAGCGAATGAAGAGAAAAAAGTTAAGTGAAAGAGAGAGAGAGAGGGAGGAAAAAAAGGAACACGGCCGAGAAACATGCTCGACGTGTCGTTTTTTTCTTCTTTCTCTCTTAATTATACAGTTGAGTCTTTCGTTCTGTATGTATACATATTATTTTTTTTTCTTCTTTTGATTAGAAACGGAACTAGACTCTATGTTTTCTTGTTTCCCTTGCGGTTGAAAGCAGAGAAAGTCAAGCGGAAGCTTTCGTTTTGCGGAATAATTGAAGAAAACAACGCACATGGTTAGTTCAATGATTAATTTTCTTAGGAACGAAAAAAAAACTGACGGATACATATACATACAGAACAAAAAAAAAA
>Ga0209914_1003828_pt1 | contig 10108 bp, 9 predicted proteins | sample ThiBiot_500_plan_FD_183949 | JGI IMG/M metagenome (GOLD analysis project Ga0209914, IMG submission 183949) | Wastewater bioreactor microbial communities from Cape Town, South Africa - Thiocy_cont_500_plan (SPAdes) | ecosystem: Engineered > Bioreactor > Thiocyanate-remediating > Anaerobic-Aerobic ... | reverse complement strand
GAGCCACGGAGGTTCTCGACACCGAGGCCGTCCTGCGCTCCGATGATGGTCGACACGACCCACCGCGTCGAGCCGTCAGTGTGCGTCACGCGCTCGGCAATCACCGACGAGCAGAGTTGTTGGTAGTCGTCGTCGGTCAGGTAGAGGTAGCGCGCGCCGGCCGTCGGGTTCGACTCGTCGTTCCAGGCAATCTTGAATGCATCACGAATCTCTTGCGCCACGCCGATGCGCGCGCCCGAGTTGGCCGACAAGTAGATGCGCGGCACGCCGAGCTTGCGAGCGAGCTCCGACGCACGAGCAAACAGCAGGTCCTCGCGCGGGCCGAACGATCCGATCTGGAACGTAATGTCGTTGCTGATCACAATCACCTGCCGCCTCTCGGGGCACTCGGGCGTCACGAGCTCGAGACGCCACGCCACCATACCAATGTCGTTCTGGCCCGGTTCACGCTGCACCTCCACCAATTGATCGTGCTCGTCGAGCACCAACTCGTGCTCCCACACCAGCGTCTCGGGAATGCCGCTCGGTGTCTGACGCGTGGTGGTGCCCGTCGTCGTCGCCGCCGTCGCATCGGCGCTCGAAGCGCCGCCGTCGGCACGCGCCTTGCGTCGCAAGTACTCGGCCCAAATGTCGCGCAGTGCCACCTTGAACAAGGTCGGAAAGTCGTACACGTACGTCGTACGAATGTCCTGCGCCAGGTAGCGGCGCTCCTGCAGCTCGTCGATGCCCGGGTAGCGCGCCGTGATCGGTTGCTGGTCGCGCGGTCCCGGCTCGAGCATCGCCACGTGGATCGTCTCCTTGGTCTGCGAGTCCTTGGCCTCCAAGTACGGGTAGATGTGAAAGTGGAAGCCGGTCGGGTTCGTGACCACGAAGCGCAGCTTCGAGACGTTGTTGCCGCGGCGAACCTTGCCCACGAGCTCGAGCTCCGCCACGCGCAGCTTCCACAGACGCTTGCCGTGCGTCTTGCCGAGACGGCGCAGCAGCGAGTCGACGTTGTCGGGCGCGTACGTCACCTCCTCGAGAATCTTGAGGAAGATGTGGTGGTTCTGCGCGCCGTGGAAGCGCTTGTCGCTCGCGTACATGTCGAGCGCCTTGATGCAGTCGGCGAACAGCGGCTCGGCCTGGCTCACAATGTCCTTCTCGTCGATCGGGCCGAACGAGCCCGTGTTGCGAATCGACGCGCGCACAAAGAAGCGCCGATGGTTGGTGCCTTGCTCCTCGGCAAAGTACAGATGCACCTGGCGATTGGCGGTCGGCAGGTACGTGATCTTGTAGTTCGACAGGCGAATGAGCTCGAGATGGAAGGCCAACGGCGGCTCGAGGTGGCGGTAGATCGAGTCCTCCTGCCACTCGAGACGCTCGCGGAACGTAAAGTAATTCGGATACTGTTCGCCGCGGATCTCGACCACCGTCACGCGACGCATGCCAAGCATCTGGAACTTTTTGGATTGCTGCGCAAAGAACGCGCCAAGCTCCTCGAGTCGGCGCTGTTGCGCTTGATCGACCAGCAATGGTGAAGAGGCCTTGGCCGCAGCTGCCGAAGCCGATGCCGATGCTGATGGCACTCCTGCAGTAGCAGCAATCGACGACAATGATGATGAGGATGGTGACGACGATGACAATAACGACGATGATGAAGAAGAAGATGATGATGATGACGATGATGAAGAAGACGACGATGAAGACGATGACGACGCTGCTGACGATGAATCTTCGGACTCATCATCTTGTGGCGTACCAGAAGCAGTTGATGGTGAACGCGGTGAATCACCAACACTCTCAGTCGGTAAGGGGCGCAACAAAAAGACGTTGAGAATATTGATCGGCTCGGTGCCGTAGGTCGTGAACTCGGGATGGAACTGGCGCATGATAAAGTCAAAGTCATCGACCAGCTGTTGGCGGTCACGCACGACACACATGAGACCGTAGCGAAGTTTGCCTTGTTGGTTGAGCTCGTCGACCGATTCGATCTTGCGCAGGCGGTCGGTTTGCACCGGCGGCTTGGTCAGGATGGCGTCGTCGTGCAGTGAGAACTGGAACTGGCACAGGAGGATCTGTTGCTCGGGCACCCACTTGGTCTCGAGCGTATCGATGCGATAGGCGTCGTAGGTGCGACGCGCATAGACCTCGAGCGCCAACAGGCGCAGCTCGATGGACTTGTGCGTGAAAAAGTCCATCAACGCGTCGACCAGCGACGACGGCTGCTGCACCAGCACCTCGAGCTTGGCGCGTCGGTCGGCCTCGTCGGTGGCACGCATGGCATCGCGCAGACGGCCCTCGATGCTGACCTTGCGTTGCTTGAACGACGGCTGCTTGTATTGCATCAGCAGCTGGCGTGCCTTGAGCGCCACGTCGACCGCCTGCTTGGTCGAGAGGTCGGCGAGGTCATGCAACTCGGACGCAAACTCCTCCATCGAGTTCGATGCGCCAATGACGTCGAGCAGCGCCTCGGCCAGCTGGCTGCGCTGCGACTCGGCGTTCTGCGAGAGCACGAGCTCCAGCACCTTGGGCAGGTCGGTGCGGTACTGCTCGCGCAGCTCGAGGATCACTTGGTCGCGGTTGGTGCTGAGGAAGCGATTCTCGATCTCGACGTAGCGGCGCAGGAAGCACGAGAGCAACTCGTTGCGGTAGCTGCGCAGGCCCTGGAGGTAGCGGTTCGCGAGCTCGGTGATGGGCTCGGCGATGGTGCCGAAGGCCTTGCGCTGGTAGGCGTCGTCGATCGAGGCCGCGTGGCTCTCGAGAATGTCGAGCACCGACTGGCCCGGGAACGTGAGGGTGCCGCTGCCGTCCGAGGAGCCGAACGACGAGAGGCCCGTGTCGTAGTTGCGCAGCACGCGTTGGAGATCGTCCTCGACCGCCTTGGGCAGACGACCCGTGACGTTCGAGAGCGTGTACTGGAACTCGAGCAACGGCAGATGCGGGTCGGCCAGGATCGCCATCACGCGCTTCACGAGGCCGCGAATATCCGGGCAGCGGTAGCCGATCATCACCCACTGCAGCTGGTCAATGTACGAGTGCAGTTGCTGGTGCACCTTTTGGTTGAGCGCACGCGGCGGCAGCATCTCGGGCAGATCGCCGTGGAACTCGTCGGCCTGCTTGATCGACGTCGGATCATCGAGGTCGAGCTTGGCGATCAGGTCGCCGGCCGCCAGGAACGAGCCCTCGGCCTTGACGTAGTGCACGATGCCGGCCTCGGGGCACACGACCGGCATGTACATCTTCATGACCTCGACCTCGGCGAACGGCGTGCCCTTGTCAATGTGCGAGCCGTCCTCCACCAGGTAGCGCACCAGCTTGCCGGCCGTCATGGCCAAGATGCGCGACGGATTGTACTCGTTCGTAAAGCACACGGTCTTGCCGCCGATGGTCAGGCGCAGGCCCGACGGCTCCTCGGCCGCGTAGATGACGCGGTTCTTGCCGTCGACCACCACCAGGAAGCCGCCGTCGGCCAGCTGGCGGCACTCGACGTTCACCGTGCCGTGACCGAGCGCCACCGAGAACGAGTGCGGTGCTCGCTTCGATACCGTCGTGTGGTACTTGACGTTCTCGTAGATGAGCGAGATCTTGTCGCTCACTTGCAACAGCGTCATCGGCGGCACCTGGCCACGCTCGAGGTACTGCAGAAACGTGTCCTCGCGCTTCTTCGACGCCAAGAACGCCTTCACCAACGCGCCACACACCACCACCAACATGGCGTTCAGTTGCTGTCCGTTGGTCTGCAGGTGTCGCGATTGTATCAACTCATCGAGCCAGCCCGTATGGATCGTGTTGCTCTTGAACGCATCCAACTCCATCAACTCGGAAATGTACTCGATCGGTGTACGAATATCGCCTCGAATCGACAACTCTCGCAAGGCCAAGATCATGTTCCTACGAGCTTCTTCGCGTTGTGATCCCCAAGCAAAAATGTGACCAAACTGAAGATCACACACACGCACGCACATGCACATATTGTTGTTAGTATCATATTAAACCGAGAGAGCAACAGAGAGCAACAGAGAGAGAGACTCAAATTACCTGTGAATCAGCAAAGTCATGAAGGCTTCCTTGTGCTACGACTGAAAAGTAGCCCCAAACATTGGGACTCGTTCGGAAGGTGAGCTCTTGGATCTTGCCACTCGTGGGCTTGAAACCAAGATCCGGGTTCTCGGCCGTCACACGAACGGCGATGCAGTGGCCACGCGGCGGCACCTGAGGCTCGTTGTAGAAGTCGATCTTGTCGGTGCCGTACGGCTCGTGGCCATACAGACGACGAATCTCGGGGATACGACCCAACGGGATGCCCATGGCGACGTTCAGCTGCGCAGCCGGCAGGTTGACACCCGAGATCCACTCGGTCACCGGATGCTCGACTTGCAGGCGCGGATTGAGCTCGAGGAAGTAGTACTGTCCGTCGCTGTAGAGGTACTCGATGGTTCCGGTTCCTTCGTAGCCCACGGCACGCGCCATGCGCACCGCTCCGCTGGCCATTTGGTCCCACACGTGAGGAATGGCGGCGATCGGTGGGCCCTCCTCGATGATCTTTTGATGGCGGCGCTGTACCGAGCAATCACGGCCGTAGATCGAAACTGCATCTCCGTACTAGAGCGTGCGTGCCATCGGTTGGTTGCATGAGAACGATGACATCGATGCGCGTGCTTGGTCTCGAGGTTGGATATGTACCTTGTCACCGAGAATCTGCACCTCCAAGTGGTGCGAGTTGGGCACGAGCTTCATGATGAAGATCGGCGATCCAGGTACCTCGGATTGCACATGACGGAAAGACATTTCGAGCTCGTCGCGGTTGGTGACCTTGCGAATACCTTTGCCACCGCCTCCTTCAGAAGCCTTGGTTGTACAAACGCGAGAGAGAGAGAGAGAGAGAGAGAGAGAGAGAGAGAGATGAGTCATTGGTACGAGCGTAACAGTGGCAACCTATCGTGAGGTACCTTGATCATGGCAGGGTAGCCGACATGCTCGATAGCGGCAAAGGCCTCCTCGACCGTGGTGACAGTTGCCTTTCGATAGGCGTCCTCGGGAATGCCGTCTTTCTACGTATTCGAGACACGCATGGAGAGAGTATGCATTAGAGGTGCATTGCTCGTGTCGCCGTAGTGTGTGTGGGTGTGCGACGAACCTCGTAATCGATTGAGATGCCGCTACCGCTCCACGGCACGGTCGAAACGTTCGCAGACTGAGCCAAGAGCGTCGATGCGATCTTGTCACCCAAATCGCGCATCGGACCAGCAGGTGGGCCAATGAACTCTAGTGATTATGACAACATATGAGTTGTCAGAGATTGATCGTGAGAGATTGATCGTGAGAGAGAGAGAGAGACACGAACCTATGCCTCGCTTCTTCAGAGCCTCGGGCAACTTGGGGTTCTCGGACGCATGACCCCATCCAGCCCAAACAGCCTATCGACCAGCAGCAGTAGCATGATTGCCACGAACAAAGCGCGAGATTCCATCAACAACCGAGTCAAAGCGAGCGTGTACGTATGAATGGCACGAACCTGAACGCCAGTTCGCTCGGCGATGTCGACGATCAAACGAACGTTGGCGTAGTTGTTGTTGTTGGCTCCTCCAGGCACCTCCTCGAACTGATCAGCCATGCGGATGAACTCGGCATTGGCCTACACAACCACCAAGGCCATCATTGCATCGAGTCGAAGTCGCGGTCGAAGTCGAAGTGCAGATTGATAAGTATCGCGAAACGATGTGACGATGTGCGTGCCGATGCCGACGAGGATACCTTGAGATCATCAGGTGTGGCCATCACGACGAACTGTACGGCGCGCGCATTGCCCGTGACATGGAAGGCCCACGAGCGCACGGAGCGGATCTCCTTGACGGCGGCGATGCCGTTGTTGGCGATGAGCACCTTCTCGATGGGCCGCGTACCACCGCACAGCTCGACATACTCCTTGATGGAGGAGATCGGCACCGGCGGCACGGGATACTGCGTCAAGAACGCACTGTCGCGCGCCACGGTGGCGTCGGTCGCCATGTCGTTGTCGTGGTCGTCGCAGGTAGAAAGACGGGAGAGAGATCGATAGACCACAAAGTCGATGTCACACTCGACGCGCGCTCTGGGGTGGGAACAATACCGCAACCAAGCAAGCAACACGAACGCAGCAGCACCGAAACGAAAGAAGGCGCGTCGCAACGGTAGCAAGCGAGCTAGGGTATCGAGTGGCGAGAGCGAGGAGAGGGACGCTCACAGACACGCACGGAGAGCGAGAGAGACACAGGCACCGACACACACACACACGGGCGCAGGCGCTCTCACACGGTCACGAGAGGTGCGCACACACGACGGCGAGCAAGCGAAAGAGACCGCCGCCTCGGTGCTTGAGCTTGTCGTGCCGCTCCGCAAGGCTCCCGCGCCGACCGCACTCCGCACTCCGTCACCCTCTCTGCTGCTCCCTGCTCCCCGGCGTGGCTTTGGTGTGTGGCTCTCTCTCTATCTGTCCCTCCTCTCTCGAGGTCATATTAACAGCGCGCCAACGAAGGCGCACGGTTTATTTCGTGGCAGCAGGCGAGTCGCCGCCGCCTGCGGGTCTTCGGGCCGTGAGCTTCTTGCGCTCGGCAACCTGTACAGGTGAGTCTTGCTTCGGGCCGTGCTGGCGAGCCTTGTGTGCTGGCGCGGCCTCTTGGTCATCGTCATCGTCGTCGTCATCATCACATTCGTCGTCGTCGTCATCATCATCATCATCATGATCCTCATCGTCGTCGTCATCATCATCGTCGTCGTCGTCATCGTCGGCATCGTCGTCAGCATCCGTGAGCTTGAGCTTGTTTGTAGCGTCGACTAGCTGGTCGTTGCTCGACGGTGCAGGCGAGCGTTTGGTGGAGGCAGCGCTCGTTGTCTTGGATTGTGTCTCGCGAGTGGTGTTGGCATCGGCTTCATCGTCGGCCTCGTCCTCGGCATCGAGGTCGCTGTCTTCGTCTTGCTCGGCCTCTGGGTTCCTCGGTGTGGGGGTTCGCTTGGCGCGTGGTTGTGCCGCTTTCGATGGCGCTCTCTTGGCAGCGCTGCTGCTGCTGGTGGCGCTCGCTTCATCATCGCCGTCATCAGCCACTTGTTCGCTATCGTCACCATCGAGGTCGTCGTCATCCGCTTCATCCTCCTCATCGCTGCCGTCCAACTCGCCATCGTCCTCGTTGCCATCGCCCTCGTCATCATCGTCGTCGTCATCATCGGCTTCGCCCTCGAGTGTTCGGATGTAGGAGCGCCTCTCGCGCTCGGACATGCCCTCTAGCAGCTGCTTCTCGGCCATCTCTCGCTTCTGTCGTTCCTGCGGCGTGAGCGCTTCCCTACGGATGGAAAGTGACACACTTGGAAGTGAGCACACAAACACATGCACAGCGACAACCGAGCAGCACGCGACGTACGCAACGATCGGTGCCTTGGCGAGGCACTTGCCGCACGACTTATTCTTCTTGGCACACGCGTCACACTGTACGTGATACGCACGGCATACCGTCCGTCCACCGCACGACACACTACAACGAACGAACGAACGAGCGAACGAGCGAGCGAACAGCAGTGAGCTCTCTCGATCGATCAAATTGAATGACAGAACGAGATGGGCACCCTCTCTCCATGCTAGCGACGGGATTGGATACGAGCAGATGCAGTGGTTGTTGCTCGCACCATTTCTTGGGCTGCGTGAGCGGCTTGTACTTGCGATAGGCCTTCTTCCACTCGATGACCTCGTGACACTTGCGACACAGCCCCTCGTTGGGAAGCGACAAGATCACCTTGGTCTTCTTGCTGTTCTTGTTGTGATGGAACGCCACCTTGTTCTGGTGCGCGGGACGTCGAGGCTTGGGACCCATTGAGGAGGAGAGAGCAAGCGCGAGCGAGCGAGCGACACGATGGCAATAGGAAGAAGATGATGCTGGTGCTGCTGCGATGTGCGATCGGGGCGTTGGGGCACGGAGAATAAGGCGCTGCGTGAGCTCGTGCTGCGATACGGCGCGTGTTTTTCGTTCGTCTCGCTCGTCGTTCTTCCTCCCCTTTCGCTTTCGTCGCCTTCGTCGAGGTGCGTCGCGCAGTGCGAGCCGCGCGTGTGTGTGCGCGTTGTTGTGTATCGTGCATCGTGGTATCGGTGGACGAATCGTGGCTCGGTGATGGCGCGTGAGGATGGGGTGAGGTGAGTGATGTGATGCGTGCTGGCGAAAGGCTGCACATACTCGCGCACACGCCCACAGCCACCACACTTCGCGCGCGTCGCTGTGTCGCTGTGGCGTTCGTGAGCTTGTGAACAGACCGCGCTGTGGTCGTTGTCGCTGAGGGTGGCTTGGGAGTGGGCTTGGTTTGTTTCTAACAGGATGTGTGTGCGTTGTGTGCTGCAGTAGTAGCAAAGTCCACCTGCCATAATGATCGTCTACAAGTGCGTGTTTGCCAACGACGAGGTCGGCTCGGACTCGTACCCCACCACGGTGCTCCACGAGGTGGTGATCCAGCTTGAGGGTCGCGTACGTGTCGCGTGAGGCCACCACCACCACCACCGCCGCCGTTGTTGGCGCAGAGCGACAGTTGTGCTGACCCGCTCGTTCGTTCGTGCGCGTAGTTCGTCCTCAAGGGCGGAGAGGACTTTGGCATCGAGGGTGAGGATGTCGACAACACCCAGCAGAAGGTGATCAACATCGTCGACTCGCACAACCTGCAGGAGACCAAGATGTCCAAGAAGGACTTCATCGTCTACATCAAGGGCTTCATGAAGCGCGTGCTCACCAAGCTCCAGGAGACCAACCCCGACCGCGTGCCGACCTTCAAGGCCAAGGCCGAGATCTTCGTCAAGGAGGTGCTCGGCAGCTTCGATGAGTACACCTTCTACATGGGCGAGTCGATGAACCCCGACGGCACCCTGATTCTCTGCAAGTGGTCGGCCGATGGCCTCACGCCCTACTTCCAGTACTTCCAGGACGCCCTCGAGTTGGTCAAGTACTAGAGAGCGACGGCGAGGAACACCGCAACCCACGCGTGTCGTTGTGCGAGTGTTTGTGCGTTCGCAGTGGTGGTGTGTTCGAACTTCCGCAGCGCGTGTGTAGTTGCATAGCCACTTTACCATTTTTGATCGTTGAGTTGATAAATCCGTTCGTACGTTCGTTCGTTCTGCCCCAAAGCCAAGCCAAGCCACTCTACTCCCGCCCCGTCCCTGTCGTCGGTAGGAACCAAGAGTTCGTGAGCGAGCGAGGGATTTATATCAGTTGTTGTTGAGGTCAATATGGTACACTTGAAATGAGTACACGCGAGTGCAGGAGGCGGAACCAAGTACGCAAGGCGAATAGAGGGAGAGAGTCGAGGACGCGAGCAAGCAACGAGCAAGAGAGAGAGAGAGAGAGAGAGCCACAGGAGGTCGTAGCGAAGAGACCCAAGTGGTGTGAAGGACCAGGAGGTCGGCTGATACCAGTATGTGTGAGGGGGACGCATACGCGCGCTGCGACGTATGCTGCAGCTACCGCAGCTGCTTTACGTGTCCTGCAGCGCCACACACGTGACGGCCTTGTGGTGGCCTGTGTAGTGGCGGATCGAGTCTCCTTGCGACAAGTCCCACAGGCGTGCCGAGTGGTCGGATGACGCTGTCGCATGCCAACGCCCGCGGTGCATTGCGCCGTCAGTCGGTGCCGTGCCACTGTCGTCGACGACAAGGGCTGTAATCGCGTACCAGACACCAAATAGGCCGAGTCGGCCGAGTACACACAGTCCCACACCCAACGTTGATGACCAGTCAAGGTCTTGGAGTGCGAGAAGGCCGCAGAGTCGTTGGGTCGCGACCAGATCTTGATCGTGTGGTCGGCCGACGTGGTCGCCAGCATCCTATCGCGCCAAGTACGCGCGCGAGCGAGAGGAGAGTGAGCAAGCCGAGAGCGCGAGAGCGAGAGACGAGGATGGCGCCGTGGCACACATACTGTGAGTTGGGGCTAATGAGGCACTTGAGCAAGTAGGTCTTGTGTGCGTCGATGCGCTGAATGGGCTCGAGCGCCGATGTGTCCGAACCACGCAGCCGCCACAGGAAGCACGTTCCCTGTGCACCTGGTGTGAGTACTGTCCTCTCGATAGCCTCGTTGGTGCGTTGGCTCGTACCTTGTTGTTGGCTGCAGCCAGCAGCGTCGCATCC
>Ga0209914_1003822_pt1 | contig 10124 bp, 14 predicted proteins | sample ThiBiot_500_plan_FD_183949 | JGI IMG/M metagenome (GOLD analysis project Ga0209914, IMG submission 183949) | Wastewater bioreactor microbial communities from Cape Town, South Africa - Thiocy_cont_500_plan (SPAdes) | ecosystem: Engineered > Bioreactor > Thiocyanate-remediating > Anaerobic-Aerobic... | reverse complement strand
CCGCCGAGGCCGGCGGCGGCGAGGGCGGCGGCGAGTGGTTGGGCGACGAGAAGGGCGACGAGTGCAAGGTCGGCACGCTGTGGCCAAGAAAGTCTCCGAACGGCGGAAGGGTCGGAAGTTGCATCGTGCTTCCCTTGTTGGCGGTGGTGGGAGCGGACGCCATCGGGTTGGCAATCGAGGAGGTCGAGGCGCCAACGATGAGACCGGCCTTGGAGGGCATGGACGGCGGACCCATCGAGAGGAAGGTAGAGATGGGCGGCAGGGTCGTGAGCTCGCTCGCGTCGGGGTGGGAGATCTTTCGGCGCTTGGGCACGGCATCATCGCGATAGTCGAGCGTGGCGGTGGCGTCACCGGCCGGCAGCCAGGAGGCAGTAGTGGGCTGCCTGTAGTGCTGCTGGTACTGCTGTTGCGGTGATGGCTGGTGCTGTTGCTGTTGTTGAGGGCGATGCTCCATGGCCGTGTGCTTGGGCTTGAGCTGCAACGTCGGCAGGGCATTGATGCAGGCGACGGCGTCCGAGCTGCTGTAGAGCTGAGCTCGCGAGCGTGCGAGCGAGTGTGCCGACAAGGGAGCCACGGCAGTCGTGGTGGTGGGCTGAATGGTCTCGGGTTGCGAGAAGGCCAGCAGGATATTGGCGGCATCCTCCTCGACGACGTGTGACGAGACAGGACGAGGCGGAAGCGGCACGACGCCGTCGTCGGTCAAGGGCGGCGCGGGAACCGATGGCTTCTGCAGCACGTTCGTGCGGTGTTGCACCGCACCAGCCGCAGCGTTGGTCGACTTTTGGTTGGCAGTGCTTGACTGATGGTGCAAGGGGCGCGTGGTGTTGGTGGTGGTGTTGTTGGTGGTGTTACGCGCCGACAGAGCGGCCGACGTGTAATAGTCCTCGTCCGAGTCGAACTCCTCGTCGTCGTTGTCGAACTCCTCCTCGTAGTCGGAATCATCGTCGGCGCTGCCGAAAGCGCGGGAATGTGTTCGCTTGCGCGCCGCCTGGCGGGTCGAGGCCGGGCGCGTGGGCGTGAGCGAAGGAGTAGACGAGGACGACGGGCGGGAGGGGTTCGGGCCCAGAGCGGTGATGGCGCCCGACGACGGCGGCGGCATAGCGGTACCAGTGCCTTGAGCCTTCTGGACGCGCGATTGGCAGGCGCTGACGCAGTACTTGGGCACGATGGTCTTGTAGGAGACATTGGGGTTGCGCATCAAGAAGGCCTTCTTGGTCTCGAGCGCGTCGATCTCGGCCTGGAGAGCGGCGGCGTCGGCCGGTGACGACGGCGTGATGCTCTGCAAGGTCTCAATCATACGCGCAAGGCTCTTGATCTTGCGGTGAGGCCAGCGCTTGATGCCGTTCTTGCGACAGATCTTCTTGAGGACCGTGGCGCAGACACCGAGCTCCTTGGCGACCTCGTTGATCGGCAAGTGAAAGTATTGAGAGAGCTCGTCGAGGGTGTACATGGTGCGCGATACGAAGGAGGTGGGAATCGGTGTGGTGGTGGCAGCAGCGGCGGTTGGCGGTGATTGGTTCGAGAACGAAGGGGTGGCGATCACGAGAGGTGGGCGAGGGAGTGGGCGAACGAACAGATGGAGAGGAGCTTGGTGCGAGGGCGACCAAGAGAACGTGGCCAAGCGAGAGGGATTCGAGGGAGAGTTCGAGGAGGTGCACGCGCGAAGCCAAAGAAATAGCGCAGAAAAGTCGCGGGTTACGTGGCCGAGGCGAGAGAGGTGCGGGCGAGAGCGGTGCGGGCGAGGGAGGTGCGCTGGCGAGGTGGCAAGTGAACAATAATCACTGGGAGCGGAGAGCAGAGAGCACCGAAAGGACTCCGGAGTGCACGGAGGGATGTCGGAGCGCGGGCCGAGACAGCACGGAACAAGTGTACCCGACGGTGACGCGAGGCGCTCGCCGAGGGGAGGAAGAACAGAAGCACGGAAGCCGAGGCAACGGGGGAGTAGTCGATGAAAACTCACGCACAAGCTAACGACCAACGACGCACAGGAGGAGAGGAGCGAGAGCGAGGTGGTAACGTCGATTAACGCGTCGAAGAGTGGGCGGACACAACGAGGAGAGCAACGGAGAGGTAACGGCGTGTGGTGTGACGGGCGAATGCGCGCAGAACGGGTGGTGGTGCGGTGGAGGAGGAGGGGAGGTGCGTGCGCGAGGCGGCAAACAAGCAAAAAACACGACAGAAGCTGTCCTGCTGCTACTTATATGGCCGCGCCCTTTGGTTCGGAGAAGCCCCAGCTTCTGCCTTGTGTGGCCACGCCGACCACGCGGCGCCATGCCACGTGCGATGCGCTGCGTGCGCCGCTGATGTGGCGCACCCCTCCTCGCCGCCGCACCGTGACTCGGTCACCCAGTGTGCGCGCATCACCTACCTCATGGCCCCAGTCGCGCAGACGTAACCGATACCTACTCGCACCTGAGATCTCACGAGTGAGTGGTGGAGAGTGGTGGTGCACATGTTCCGCAGCTCACCTGCCCGCATCGTCAGTCGCTACCATCTCCGCGCGATTGTCCGTTGCGCTGCTGTAACGGTGCGTCTGCTCCCTCTCCTGGAGCTCCGATACCTTGCTCCGCGACTAACGGTGCGCGCCTCACCTTTGGACATACCACTGTCTCTTGTGTTGTGGCCCTCTCGCTTGGCCTTCTGCTGCTACTTTGGGCACCGTGGGAACGTGGGAACGCTGTACCACCACTGCCAGAGCAACCGGAGTTCCGGAGTCCGTTTCGATGCGTGACACGGCGCGTGCTTCCACCGCACGCGCCCCACCTCCCACACGCCTTGCTCGCTCCTCGCTCCTCACTCGATACTCGATACTCGATACTATCGATGTTGTGTAGTCTCCACCTCTACCCTTGACTCGATCTCACAAAGTAACTGGCAACGAGCAGGTGTGCACCCTAACTGGAGCGTGGGTAATGCGCGGCTCGTAGTATGTCGAACGTTCACCGTTAGATGCTATCGGTTAACGCGTAACGACAAACGCGAGCGGTACGCAGGTACAGTAGCGTCTCGGTACGTCTTTCGTCGCTTCCTCCGTTCTCGAGCTTGTGCTCGAGCCTTGAGAAGGAACGAGTCATTCGCGTACGCCGACGTCTGTCCGTAGTACCGCTCGCCGTCGTAAGTCAGTCGTCGTTGTTGTCGTTGTCGTTGTGATAACAATATGAACACACATCATCAATACAGTGACTCTCTTACAGATATACATCAAACTGATCACGCACGCACGCACGCACGCACGCACGCACTCTTGGCGTACAATCACGACAACGCGCCTTAGCGGTTGAACACCACGATCACCAACACCAGCAGCACGATCAACACCGCGTTTAAGCCACAGATCGCTACAATGTACTTGCCGTATCACACCGTCTCGTCCCAGATGTGCTGCAGCAGCTTCTTGCGATCTGACTGCCACGCGAACGGCGTGCGAGAACATGTCGGACCAGCGACCATCGGTATCAAAGCCTCCTCCTCATCGTGTGATTGGTTCACGTCATCCAGACTCTGATACGCGCCAGCAACTGCCATAGCGGCGCTATCGGCGTGAGGGGAGTGATTGTCGCGTGGCGAGGACGAGAGACACGGCAGAGAGCGGGAGAGGGAGCGGAAAAGTCTTGGTTTTGATCGCTGCTGGTCCCCTCTCTTGGCTGCTTGCTCCTCTCCTCTCGCTCCCTCTCGTGCTCGCTCGTGTGAAATGGCCACCGCCCAGTACGCCCCACGCTCCGAGGCAGAGCTCTTGCGTCTCTTCACTCATATTGCTGAGTACTCTGCCAAGTGTACGTATGGCCGAACCATTGCGTTCTCTCTCTCTCTCTCTCCCTAATCTACCTACTTTTCGCTGTCTGCGCCACCCATCGCCGTCGATTGCTGCTGTCGGTCTTGTTCTCATCGTCGCTCCCCGCCTCGCCTCACCGTACGCGCTCGCTCACACAGACATTGCCGAGAACTATCAGCATGAGACCAAGGTTGTCGAGTTCGTTCCACCGCACGAACTGCTCCAGCGTATTGACTTCTCGTTGCCCGAGCAAGGCACTCCTCTCGATGCCGACCTCACTGGTACCCACCCCAACTCCCACGCGAGAGAGAGAGAGAGACCTTCTCTCTACGAGACCATGAGTACCTCATACGATATACCTTTGGAATCTCGCTCGCCTGCGTAGCGTACGACAAGATCATCCAGGATGTACTGCGCTACAGCATACGCACTGGATCGCCGCGCTATCTCAACCAGCTCTGGTCAGGCAATGACATTGCGTCGATCATCGCCGAGATGCTCTCGGTCGTGTCGAACTCGTCGACCTACACCTATGAGGTGGCGCCCGTCTATTCACTGTACGTCTGCAGTGGTGTTCTTCATCAATGTTGGGGCTCGCGAACATGATTCTCACGCGTGATTGCTCCTCTCGCGAATGACTACCACAGTATGGAGATCGAACTCATTCACCATCTCGAAAAGTTTGTCGGCTACCAGGTCCGTCATGGCACACCCACGCTCTTTGCATGAACCACTACACCGACTATAAGTCGACTTCTTGAACCATTGATGATGACGATTCTATTCCAAACTCAATCCAAACTCACTCTCTGATCATGATCTACAACCACCCGCAGAATGGCGATGGTGTCTTGGTTCCTGGAGGCGCCATTGCGAACGTCCAAGGCATGCTCTGTGCTCGCCACCATGTCTTCCCCAACTCTCGTTTGGTATGTGACCCACAGCTCCGCAGTGCATCGCAACACAACGAGAATGCCGCTTCGTTTGCGATATTCTTATCGATTGGAATCGATCGATCCGTCGCGGTCACCATATTCATATTCTCCCCCTACGCTCTATCTCGATCAGGATGGCATCTATGACAAGAAGCTCGTGTGCTTCACGTCGGCTCATAGCCACTATACCATCAAGCGTGGTGCCAACATGATGGGAATCGGCATGCAGGCTGCTCGCTATGTTCCCGTATTGCCTGATGGCAAGATGGATCCTGCTGGTACAGCGACCTCTTTATGCATACAGTGAGTACTGTAATTCTAATATATGAGTGTCTCTCTCTCTCTGTGTGTGTGTATGTGTGTGCGCTTGGTTTCTTGCTTCAACTTCAGCTCTCGACCGTATGATCGGTGAGGCAAAGGAGGAAGGCTCGATTCCGTTCTTTGTGAACGCCACGTGTGGCACTACGGTGCTTGGTGTCTTTGATGGTTCGTCCTTGCTTCATACTCCACCTCGATTACTAAGCATCAGCTGATACAATACCGCAATCTACATTGGTAGATCTCAATGCCATTGCTGATGTTTGCCAGAAGCATGGAGTGTGGCTTCATGCCGACGCCTCGTGGGGTGGCTCCGTGTTGCTGAGTGACAAGCATCGCCACTTGATGGCTGGAGTTGAACGCGTATGTGCTACACACGCCTGTATTGACTCCTTGCGTACGCTGCTTCGTGATTGGCGAGTATTCCTCACCAATGATTCTCGTTTATCATACCTCAATACTAGACCGACTCGGTTGCGTGGGCCCTCAGTAAGTTGATGGGTATTCCACAACAGTGCGCTGCATTCCTCTCGCGTTGGCCCAATATCCTCGTACGAGCTCTCCATCTCCACCGCCTAGCTCTTTTCCTGCCAATCTTTTATCGTTGTTGGCGCTCGTTGTTTAATTCCATCTATCCGATCCATCCAACCAGAAACAAACCAACGCCTCGAATGCCGACTACTTGTTCCACGACGACGACACACAGCCGTTCGATCTGGGAGACAAGACTCTTAACTGTGGCCGTCGCCAAGACAGCTTCAAGGCCTGGCTCTCGTGGAAGGTTCATGGCACCAAGGGCTTTGCCGACCGTGTCGACACCTGCTTTGCCAACACTCTTCGTTTCGTCGAGTTATTGAAGGCCAAGCCTGAGGCGTTCGAGGTTCTCTTTGAACCAGAATTCTGCCAAGTGTGCTTCTTGTACGTCATGTTGCTATTAGACCTTCTCTATCCATCTCTCTCTCTCTCTCTCTCTTTCTCGTTGTTGATTCACTCTCCTGCTCGACAGCTGCCTCCCTCCGTCGATTCGACACTTGCCAAAGAGCAAGGAGCGAGATGCACTCTGTGGCGAGATTGTTCGAATGATCCGCCGTCGCATTCAGATCTCGGGAAGGATCTTGGTACGGCGACTCCTATCACAATGGCAAACACAAGCAACCTCTTTGAACTAACACCATCATTCCCACGTGGCTAGTTGAACTACAACCCGCTGCATGCGAGCCCGCCGCACTTTGAGTTTGTTCCGAACCACTTTCGCATTGTATTTGCGTACGATTCGTTTGGTGTCGTGCTACTCCCGTTGTCGCCATTACGATTGTTTGCATCGTTGCTGCACCAAGCATTGCTTCTATCTCCTAACATACCCTGGCTCGTTTGTTTGACTCACGTCCACAGGAACCCCGAACAATCGGAGCGGGATTTGGTGTTCGTTATCGAGGAGCTCGAGCGTGCAATGGAGAACATCACGCTCGAGGAAGCAGAGGCCGCCGTTGCTCTTCTGAAGAAGCCTGCTACTGGCTGCTGCCACTGATAGCTGGCTCGTATTCAACTGCCAGACGCTGCTCGCAGCAAGTATCGGCAATGGCATTAGGCCTCCCAATCTACTACCAACTCCACCAACTCCCTGGTTCCCATCTATTCTGCCCAACGCAAGCCTACCTACCCTCACATCTCTCTCTCTCTCTCTCTCTCTCTCTCTCTCTCTCTCTCAAGTGAATCGCATACAAGACCAATTTCAGGAGCGTCTTTGTGGTGCAGACGAGTAGTGAGTGGTGCGCGGTTGTGGTGCAGACGAGCGAGCATTCTCGTTCTTTCCTCCTACCCAACACACAACACAACACAACAACCCTCTCACACACGACTCTGTCCAACATGGGCTCTGAGACGATTGATATCTCGCACCTTCATTTATCGGTGCATCCTGAGCAAGTATGATTCATTCACTTGTAGCCTCTCGCACGCGCGTAACAACGAGGCGCTCACACTCTCCTGAAATGCTCTCCGTAACGGGAAGCATAGGCTGCAGGGCACGGTAATATGCTGCATACCGATGAGGCAATCGATGGCGTACGCAAGATTTTCAAGCCCATCGAACCCATGAGTCGCGAGGTCGAGTTCTACAAGAGCTTCTCCCAAGTGCGTGTCGAGATATACTCGCCAACGAATGATACCGAACGAGCACGCGCCTTCTAACCAATCGCACTCGATGCAACGCTTTGCCCCATGCGCCGATTGTCGATCGTCACAGGAGACGGACGAGCTCTTGGTCGCTCTACGAACCGAGTTTACTCCTGTTTACTATGGGGAAGTCATTATTGGAGACGTGAATGTATGGTGACAAGCCAGCGAGCGAGCAAGGCGCTGATAGAGGGTGACCCTGCTCGATCGCTGACTACCAAATGATGATTGAATTGATTGGCGACCTTACTCTAGCACATTGTACTCGAGGATTTGTGCTCGCATTTCGTTCGGCCATGTGTACTGGACCTCAAGGTAGCGTGAGCTCAGAGAGAGAGAGAGAGAGAGAGAGAGAGAGAGAGAGAGAGAGAGCTCATCATTGGAGCACAGAGCGAGTGTCGCTCGTAATCTCATGCCGATGAGTGCCAACCAACACAGATTGGAACGCGCCAGTACACCACTGGCATGTCGGCCAAGAAACAACAAGATGCGATTGCCAAAGCAACGCGCTCGACTTCAGGCAAGTATGGACTACGTATCTGCGGAGCCAAGGTACCTGCCATGCCCACACGCACGCGCGTGCCCGCAAACGCGAAGAACCACACTGTATCTCTGTCTGTCCTCCCTCGAATAACTAACAGCCCCTCCGTTGCGGCGTGATGTACGTTTGTGCCGTAGAGTTGGCAAGCAACCACCAACTCGTTCATCATCGTCGACAAGAAGCAAGGAATGCAGCTGACACGCGAGCGGCTGGTGGATGCGTTTGCAACGTTCCTGGGTGAGAACGAGCCAGGCGCCATGCGACATCACGTCCTATCGTACTATACCGCGAAAGTACAACGCTTGCTGCAGTTGATGCGAGAACAAACCGAGTATCGATTCTACTCGGCTTCGTTGTTGTTTGTATACGATGCCGCTCCTGGTGCGCCGGATGTCGATCTTCGGTACATGGCACCACCACCACCACCACCACCATCACCACTACCGCAACACCGACGACGTCGACATACGATGATCGATGGCACAGAGGTGCTCCATTCGAAATCGCTATTTGAGCTGGCACTAACGAGAAGGAGATGCGTCTGGTCATCGTACGCGTGTAGAATCATCGATTTTGCTCACAGCTTCAAGCTTGACGAGGCGGGCCAGAAGCTCGTTCACACGGGCAATCTGGATGAGTTCATTGACGGTGGCGCTGCACGAGCGGTGGATGTTGGTTTCGTGCTCGGCCTCGAGACCCTCCTCGAGGTACTCAACGAAGTCGCTGCTCGTGCGGCAAACGCAACGTGAGTGCAGCGCGTGTCTGCCGAGGTCTTGATTCCCAAGCTGCCCAAGCCTCGCGTTGATGATAGTCAACCGCCACCCTGTCCACCAATCCGTCAGTCAATACACGTCTTGGTAGATATGTGCCATGTCCCATCTCACATCTGGCACTCTCACGCGTGACTCTTATGTTGCGGTCAACCTACCCTCAGCCGGAATACACACGCGCGAAAGGGTGCCTCCTGATGCCAACCAACTGCGCGTGTTTATTTGTTGTGAGTCAACGGGTGCTTCTGTTCGTAGAGCAACCAATCGAAAGTGCTAGAACGGCTCAGAAGAGGCCGAACAGAGCGAGCGAGCGAGCGAGCGAGAGAAGAGCCAGGGATCCTCCGAGGCCCAGAGGGAGCACGAGGTCGGGCTGAGAGAGAGAAGGGAAGGCGTTCTTGTGGTAGATGAGGAGCTGCCACTCGTCTTCTCTTTCTCTCCCTGCTTGGCCGCTCGTCGTCGCTCGTCTCTTCCTCGCTCGCGAGAACCATTTTGCTCGCCAGACCTCAACCAACAAAGAGAGTGTGAGAGTGTGTGAGAGTGTGTGAGAGTGAGTACTTGAGACAGAGAGAGCATATCTATTGATCCATCGAGCTGATTGAGTATGAAGAGCCAATAGATCGAGCTTGCTATCTATCTATCTGTCTGTCGCATTATACTTCTACAACCTACGATTGTTTGTCGCTTTGTTTCGCGCCGTGTGTGTGTGTATTATTGTATTGCGGCTGCGCCTCGATCATGGCAATCAACGTCGATGATCTTGAGAGTGTCTTCAAGGACTTTGATTCCAAGCGCATCTCGGCAGATGGCGACGATGATCGAGCCCTCGGGCATAGCAGCACGACGCTATCGACGTCGAGTTCATCGAGCACCAGCACCAAGAAGCGAAAACGACACCGCAAAGGATCGACCTCGCGCTCTCGTGAGCCAGTCGCGGCACCAAGCGACTCACCCTATAACTCTCTCCGAATGCCCGAGGATATGTTCGAGTTTGCAGAGAAACTAGGACAAGGGTACGAGTTTCTTCTTCTTGTTGTTGTTGTGTGCATGCACACATACGCACACGCACGCTCGCTGTACACCATCAAATGTGAGAGCGCGACCACGCGAAGGTTCCTTCCGTGATGTCGATCTTGTTCATCGATGAGCGGTAGCAGTATCTATGTATCTCTTTCGGTCTCTATCTCTCGTGTCCCCTTCTATTGTGAGAGAGTGATTGTGGTGATGTATTACTCGAGTCACTCCTTGGTAGCTGTTATGAGAAAGTGTTGTAGTGATTGTGGTCTTGTGATGGTGGGTATATTGTTATGCCGGTACCGGTTACAGTAACGTCGTTTTGGTGCATATGTATATGTATATGCTTACTTGTATCACGTGATCATGGACTCATGATCCTTCCTATGCATAGATCATTTGGAATGGTCTACAAAGGCTTTCGGAAAGGTCGACCTGATGAAGGTGAATTAGCCATCAAGTTTATCGATTTGGCTGAGGAAGAGTATGTATATAACGAGCATGTGTAGACAGACAAACAAAGAACGAGAGCAAAAGTGAGAGAGAGAGAGAGAGAGAGAGAGAGAGAGAGCTTCTAAAGTATCTTGTGGTCTAATGAAGTT
>Ga0209914_1003821_pt1 | contig 10127 bp, 7 predicted proteins | sample ThiBiot_500_plan_FD_183949 | JGI IMG/M metagenome (GOLD analysis project Ga0209914, IMG submission 183949) | Wastewater bioreactor microbial communities from Cape Town, South Africa - Thiocy_cont_500_plan (SPAdes) | ecosystem: Engineered > Bioreactor > Thiocyanate-remediating > Anaerobic-Aerobic ... | reverse complement strand
GAGCGACGATCTCTGCGACATGCGCAACGATATCTCGCCTGAGATCGGCCTCGGAAACGAGATTGACGATGATGTCCGCGTCCGCGGCTCGCAGTTCCACACGCTGATCCGGTAAAACGAGAGCGACATCAGCATCGTAGCAGGCGTCACTGATCAGATCCTCGTAGGGCGTGTTTCCTGAGAGTGGTGAGAAGAGCAGCATCGCTCGAAACCGCGGAGGGCGATGGGCGGCTAGGTAACTGCGCGCCACGCCCATGGCCGCAACACGGCGATAGTACTCGTGGGCCGATGCAACGTTTCCGGCATCGTGCTCCAAGCCCGCGCAAAGCAAAAGCGCATCCCGGTTTTGGGGCTCTACAGCAAGCGCTGTCCGAACATGCTCAAGAGCCGCCGCCGCCTGCCCTACCTGCTTGAGGGCAAATGCCTTGTTATAGAGGCATTGAAAGTTGTTGGGCGCGACCTCCAAACCACGATCATAGGCCGATAGCGCATGCTGGACGTCATCGTGCTTCAGGCAGAGATCACCGAAAAGCAGCCATGATGAGACGTCATTCGGTGACAGCTGGCAGCAACGCATTGCAGATAAGGCAGCACCCGAGACGTCTCCCAGTGCGGACAGGACCTGACAGCGTTTGGTGAACGCTTTGACATAGTCCTCCTGAAGCTCGATCGCCTTGTCGAGGCTCGCAAGTGCTTCTCGCAAGCGGCCGAGCTGTGTGAGCAAGGCGCCATGGTGATACCAGGCCGCGGCTTCATTCCAACGCCAAACCAGGGCCGCTTCATAGCATTGCAGTGCCCGAACATGATCGCCAATGGCCTGGGACGCCATACCGAGGCCTGTAATCGCCTGCGCGTCGGCCGGATTGACAACAAGAGCAGCGTCGAACCATGTAACTGCTTCCCTTGGTCTGTCGTTATGCAGCAATAGATATGCAAGTGTGTTGCAAGCCAAGGGCTGCTCACGGATCAGTGCCTGCACCGAGAGCAGGTTGTTGATGGCCTGATTGCTGTTTCCAGATGCCATAAGCTCGGACACGTTCTGCAACACATTAACGAGCATGGGTGAGCACGACGAAGACGACATAGCGAAGCTCTTAAGCCGCAACGAGCCGACATGCGCTAAGCACATGTAAGGCTGGTATATGTGGGGGAAGTCCGCCCGTGAGAGCCGGATCATGACAGATAGTGAGCTTCATGCTCGTCGCTTTTGGCGCTGTTATGGATAGGAGGCCAGATACGCCCGCTAAAGACAACAATAAATATGCAAATTACATAAATGTAATAATGTGTTTTATAGAAATTGTAGTTCCAGATGACCGGTCGTAAAAATTGAGCCAGCAACATTTGGTAGATCTTCAGTTGATCTGCGGTACTATTTAAACGTACGCATTGCTGTAGGACAGCGGCAGATTGGCCTTCTGCCGACCACATTCAATCAAAAAGTGTAATTCTGAGGTCGCGAAGTAAGAACTGCGGAAATCGATAGGGGAGCGAGGCCAGACATCCCTCGCCTCATCTGTCCGACAATAGACGAGCACCGCATCGAACAGCGAGATCTAAAGCGAATTCCTACACAATACTTGGCGCAAGTGGCGAATCAGAGAGCCTGCCGAAAGCTTGCAACAAGCTTGGACTTTCGTCCCGCTACAATCGGATACCGGACAGGGTTGCGAACCATGCGGGCAATAAGGCAGTCACGCGAGCAACCGATGTGCTCTCCATCATGGGCAACCTAAATCATGTTGCAGTTTGCCACGGAGGCTCTCGGCGATCGGATTTCATCTCTTCGCGACCGACATGTTGCAAGACCCCTGCGGGAACCAGCGTCGGAATTTCGCGGTCAACCGCCGCGTCCGTCGCGTTTGCCAGGATGGGAAACCAAGACGGAGATAAAACGAAACAGCGGGCTTCGCCGAAACAACATGATCAAACTGTAGCGCTTTGACATGGCAAACCAGACTTGCCACCCTGCGCTTCTGGGCGATTTTAGGTGTCGGCTAATCCGCCGACCAACTTCACGAGGAGCCGATCCAATTCGGAGCGCTCCTCGTCAGTAAGGGCGCCTAACGCTTCCTTTTCGTTTGCGATATGCAGCGGCAGAATTTCCTCGATCAGACCCAATCCCTTTTCCGTCAAACGAACGCGAACGCTGCGGCGATCGCTTTGCGCCGGGCGGCGTTCGATCAACCCCGCCTGTTCCAGCCTGTCAAGCCGGCTAGTCATTGCTCCGGAAGAAAGCATGAGCGCGTCATAAAGATCCGTGGGGGTGAGTTCGTAAGGAGGACCGGCGCGCCGCAGCGAGGCGATGACATCGAATTCTCCTTTCTGCAGACCAAAGCGTGCCGCAAATGGCGTAAGCCGCCCGCGTTCGATCAATCGTGCCGCTTCGAGCAACCTGCCGACGGTTGCCATTACGTCAGCATCGATATCGGGAAGTTCCTTGCGCCACTGCGCAGCCGCCCTGCCGGCACGATCATCCACGTCAAATTGTCTCCATATCAAAAATCTTGACATCAAGATAGTTCTTGCGTCGACCCGACGCAACGCATAAATTGTCTCGATATAAAGATACTTTACATCAAGACAGAAAGGCTTCCTATGGTCAGTCGGCTCCCAAAATCGACCATACACATTGTCGCGTGCATCCTGTTGGCTCTCAATCTGCGGCCGGCTCTGGCTGCCATTGGCCCGCTGCTTGACCGGATCGAGAGTTCCGCCGGGCTGACACACACCGAGGCGAGCCTGCTCACGGCGCTTCCCGTCATCGTTATGGGATTGTGCGCTCTTCTCGGCCGCCGCCTCAGAAACTACTTCGGAGAACGGCGTGGCATTGGGCTCGGCATGGCATTCGTCATGATCGCCTGCATCGGCCGCCTGGAGCTGACGGGAAAAGCGGGCTTGATTGCGACAGCACTGATCGCCGGTATCGGCATCGCCTTGGTCCAGGTCCTTCTTCCTGCCTTCATCAAGCGGCAATTTGCGTCGAAGGCCGGACGGGTCATGGGCCTCTACACGACCGGCATCATGGCCGGGGCGGCGATCGCGGCTGCCTCTGCCGCGGGCCTGGCGCGGGAACTTGACTGGCCGCTGACGCTGGCGGTATGGGCTCTGCCGGCGCTGGTCGGACTGCTATTCTGGTTTGCGTCTACAACAGATCTGACCGGTGTTGAGCCTGCTACAGGTCCGGTTTCCGCGTCCCACCGGCCCGCATTCTGGCGCAATACACGCGCCTGGGAATTGCTCGTCTTCTTTGGCATAGGAACCGGCGCCTACACGCTGGTCCTCGCCTGGTTGCCTCCCTACTACACGGGCTTTGGATGGAGCGCTGATGACGCCGGTTTCCTCCTGGGCGGCCTGACGCTGACGGAGGTGATTGCCGGGCTCGCAGTATCGGCATTCATCGGCTATTTTCCCGATCGACGCGGACCGTTGCTGACTGTCCTCGGCTTTCTGCTGGCAGGGCTGCTCTGCCTGCTTGCGGCACCACTATCGCTTGCTCTTCCAGCCAGCCTCCTTCTTGGGCTCGGCATCGGCGCCCTCTTCCCATTATCCCTGATTGTCACGCTCGATCACATCGAGGACCCCGCGCTGGCCGGTGATCTGGCCGCGTTTGTACAGGGCGGCGGCTATATCATTGCAGGCCTGATGCCGCTCCTTGCGGGGATACTTCGCGATCGCTTTTCCGATCTTTCACAAGCCTGGATCGTCATGGCAGCCGGCACCATCGTGCTTGCGGTCATGTGCCTGCGCCTTTCGCCCGCTTCCTACGCCAGGCTTTCCCGATAATCGCCAATCCATGAGAGGAAATAGGCATGGCCTATTATTATAACGACGAACGCCGGAATTATTTCATCGAGTTCGGATCGGGCCGCCCGGTCGTCTTGCTGCATGGCATCAGCAATTCGGGGCGCGCATGGGCGCCGCAGATCGGTCCGCTGGTCGAGGCAGGGTTTCGCGTCGTCATTCCCGACCATGCGGGTCACGGAGCATCGGCGAAGATCGGCCATCCGATCAGTGTTACGGACCTCGCCCTTGATGTTCAGACCCTCCTTGATCATCTCAAGCTCGACGAGGTCGACATTGTTGGTCTGTCACTTGGCGGAATGGTGGCGCTCGAAGCAGCACTTACGATGCCGCACCGCGTCCGCCGCCTCGTCGTCGCCAACAGTTTCGACACGACCGCGACCGACGCCTTCAGGGACATGGCGCAAGGATGGGCCGCGACGTTCCGCAGCGAGGACGGGCCGGCACGCCGTCTGGAAGGCATCTGGCCCATGAACGTCAATGAGGCCTTCCGTGCGAGCGAGGAAGGTATGAGGACCTACCAGGTCTGGCACGGCATCGCCGCCACAGGCGATGGACATTCGATTGCCTGTGTCGCGGAAGGAATTGTCGGCTTCGATGTCAGGGAAAGGCTATCTTTGCTGGCCATGCCGACGCTCTTCATCGCAGGAGCCGAGGATCGCATGTCTCCTCCCGCCCGAAGCCGGCGGATGGCCGATGCCGTTCCCTCTTCGCGCTATATTGAGATCGCCGGTGCTGCCCATATTTCGAACGTCGATTCGACTGCCGACTTCAACGCCGCCGTCATCTCGTTCCTGATGGCCTAAGGTCAGGCAGGAGTGTTTCTACCGGATTTCGGACTCTCATTGGCGATGGGACAGCCCATCGCCAATGCCATGCCCAGGCGACGTTTCCTGCCGGCAAAATGCAGCAGAAAGCAAGCAAATGAGGATTTAAGACATAGGCCATTGGAGGCACCTCGCCAGTACGCCCAGTAGATCGCCCGCAGCCACGCGCCTCAAGCCAACTTGAATTCCGAACCTACAACCTTGTCGCGCTAAAGAGACGGTGCTCCAATGAAAGTCACGCATCCCTGCGCTTGAGGGGCTTCAGACCACAGATCCGTCCTCTTACATTTCCGAGACGCTGAAATCTGTAGCAGTGTCCCGCGCCCAATTTGAGAGCAACGCACAGTCGTTACATATATCATGTGACATCGCCGCTTTGACCATATCGATGCCCAAGATTGAAATCGTCATGGATCGGCTCGCTCCCTTCATTAACGGAGTATCATACTCGGTTTGATCGCGAGAAAGCAGGCGCCCGTCCTTGCGAATGAACCTTGACTGAATGGTGTCTTCAGCTTCCGTTCCAAAGGGAACATCTAAAAGAAAGACGTTCAACCGCGGTCTTATCCGCCTGAGGAGACATAGTCATGATCCGCACGTCTTTCATTGCAACCGCACTCGCCATGGCCAACGATGTGCGTATCGAACAATATGGCTGGTCGAATTCCGCCGGTGGCGCGCAGCAAGGCTACGGAAACCGGATCAGAACCTACCAGAACGGTGGCTATAACCGGATCGTCGGCCATCAATATGGTCGCCATAACCTCTCAGCTGTCGGTCAGGAAGGCAATGACAACTACGGCGCCACCTATCAGAGCGGCGACCGCAACGTAGCGGGCATCGGCCAGTTTGGCTCCAACCACACGACCATCCTTACCCAAGACGGCAATGGCAACATCGCGGCTGGCGTCCAGGTCGGTCGTGGCTGCAGCGCCAATGTCAGCCAGGGCGGCAACGGCAATGTCGCAGCCTTCGTGCAGGCATGCCCGTAAGCAGCGGCGTGATGACGTGAAAGAGGTCAAGATCGCTACTGCTGACCACTAGGGGAGACAACCCATGTCAAATAGCGTCAAATATCCGCGCCGCCTGATGACGGTTCTCGCACTGGCCCTGCTTCCCGTTGGCGCAATTGCGGCCATGACGACTGCCAACCCATCTGACGGGGCGCAGCTTTGCGAAATCAAGGCAACGCCTGGAGCAGGTATGGTGAGACTGGATGCGCTCGTCCACGCTGACACGCATGCCACCGGGACATACACCTTCCATGTCGAGAAAGTGGGAAACGGTGGAAGCTCCACGATCAACCAGAGTGGCGATTTTGAGGCTACGGCGGGGCATGCGACAATCCTCAGCTCGGTATCGCTCAACTCCCAAGGAACCGAGTACAAGGCGACATTGGATGTCATGATCGGGGATAAGAGTTTCAGTTGCACGAAGCAGGTCGGCGGCAGCTGATCGCGCCACACCCTGCAATTCCCTTCAAAGAGGCGCCGGTTTCCGGCGCCTTTTGCTTTCGATCCGGACGAAACGACTGAACGCCAACTGAACGGGCAATTCCGATTGGGTTCAGCTGCAAGATGCGAAGGTTGATCATCGGCAAAGGCAGCCGGCAAATGGAGATCAGGATGACCCGCAACGTGTTTAAGATCCTTACCGTCACTCTTCTTGCCGGGAGCCTGGGGCAAGCAGCCTTGTCCGTGCCAGCCTATGCCGGCGGCCGGATTTCGTTCAATCTGGCGCCTGCTAATGCCGAGGATGCGGATCTCTTCTCGACCGGACTGCGCGTCTATTCGCTCTACCGCGATCTGAAGAACGCCGATATCCGGCAGTTGGGTCGCGGTAACGCTGCTGGCATCGCTCAGAATGGCAGCGGCAACCTCGGCTTCATCCAGCAGCGCGGCAATGGCCATTCCGCAACCTTGCGGCAGAACGGCAACAACAACGCCTATGGCATTTTCCAGTACGGGCGAAATACAGAAACCGACGTGGTACAGGATGGAGATAACGGCATCGGCGCTACCTTCAGCTATGGCTGGTAGGCAGTCCATGCCTGGCCCGAAGGGGATGCAACATTCTCCAATTGACGCCTGGACTCAACGCTTGCCCGCAATCCAAACGGAGGCCTTCCGCGGGCGATTCCGACGCTCGGAAGATGGTTCGACGAGATCTCTATCCGCACGTCAGGAATGACGCTCTCGATGTATTGCGGGTGCAGGTAGAGTAACCAAGACATCCCCAATCTCGATTGGGTCGTTCCGAAGATGTCACCTGCAAGAATACCGGTCTCATTGACATATTTGATTTACTTCATCTCGTGCTTGAGAATTTGGCTTCGAACGAAACGGCCAGTCGTGCAGTTTCGAAGACACGCCGTCGTTTAGGTCGTCGCGGACATTACCTTCAACTGTGGAGTTACCGCGTAGAAAACTCGATCTCTCAGGCCCAATGCGAGACCACTGATTGTCTGATCCCAGTACGGATAGTCCAATCTATTCATAAGAATAGAGATATTCGCTGTGAACCGGGTTTCACACGGGATCGCTATCACGGGTGGAAATGATGGCAGTACGGAGGGCTCCGAGACTATGTCCGTGTCGTAAATTCCAAATCGGTCGAGGCAGTCGCCGGCGGGCGAAAGCCGTAGCGCCCCGATACCAACTCCACCGAAATTTGCCTGCGATTGATTTACGGCAACAAACACGATAAAAATACTCATGTTTGTCATTGCATTTGAAACATCGTGTTACTTACTGCGATCAAAGACTTTTTGAACGGGTATTCAGCCCCATCAACAATGTACGAGAACAGGTCGGACTATTGAGTTTTTCGCAATCCATGATTTGGCGTACCGAGGGCATTCGACCCACAGCTCCGGTTCGGTGGCGCCCACTCGACGGGATATTAGGCGCGTTTTGGCAGGCTGAAAGCGAGTCCGGAGCGAAGGGCTACTATCTCGCTGCTCATCCGCACATCATGATCTTTTTCAACGATATGTCGCCGCAATTTCGGGTTTCGAATGATGACGGGCAGTTTTCGCAGCGTTACAGGCCGATGTCCCGCGCCATCTATGTGCCGGCCGGCATGCCCATGTGGACCGGCAGTAACGTCGCCCATCGTTTTTCCCATTTGAATCTTCATATCCACAGGGATCGGTTGCTGCGCGTCCTGTCGCCCGCCATGGGTTCTTCGGCGGCGCTCGCGGCGATGAGGCTGCCCGTCGAGGTCCATGATGTCGGCCCGGTCGACACGCTGGCGGGCCTCTTGGTGGAGGAGCTTTCGAACCCCACGCGTCATGAATTCTATGCTGAAAGCCTGGTGGGCAGCATCGTCGCGGGTCTGTTCGATTTCCCTAAGGAGCGGGATGGGCAGGCGTCAGGCAGGCTCACCCAGGCGCAGATGAACAAGCTTGTTTCGCGTGTCGACGATCTGCGCGATCATCGGCTGACTGTCGCCGAAATGGCGCGCATCGTCGGGCTTTCGGAAAGCTGGTTTTCCAATGTTTTCAAGCAAACGACGGGCAAAACACCGCTGCAATGGCAGCTCGCCAAACGCATCGACCACGCCAAAAAGCTGCTTGTCGAAAGCAACATGACCATCGCCGCCGTTGCGGCGGAAATTGGCTTTTCCGATCAGGCGCATTTTACAAGAATGTTCAGGCAGATCGCCGGAGATACACCTGCCGCCTGGCGGCGACTGCAGCAAATCCTTTAGGTCGAATGCTCCCGCCAAAGACATTATCCGGCGGGAGTTATGTCGTTACCAGGTCTGGCGCAGTGTTGCCATGATCGTCCGACCCGGATTGTAGAAGATGATGCCGTTGTTCTGGTGAACGAGATGCTTCTCGTCGAACAGATTGCTGGCATTCACCTGAAGCGTGGTGTTCTTCTGGATCTTGTAGACAAAGGCGGCGTCGAACACGACCGCGCCTTCGGACTTCGTGGTGTTGGCAAGATCCGTAAAGTACGATCCGACATACCGGGCTCCGAGACCGAAGGTCATGTCGCCGCGGGCACCCTCGCCCTCCAGCGTATAGGTTCCCCAGGCGGATGCCATATGCTTGGGAACATGCATCAGGCGATTGCCATCATTGGCACCGCCTGGCTCATCGATCCGAGAGTCGATATAGCTGTAGGCCGCGATCAGGTTGATATTATCAGTCACTTCCGCCTTGGCCTCAAGTTCGAGGCCGCGATGCCGCACTTTCTTGACGGTCTGCGGTATGTAGGTGACCGAGTCATAGGTGGTGATATTGCCCTTCGTCAGATCGTAAATCGACGCTGTAAACAAAGCCGGGAAAGCATCCGGGCGATACTTGACGCCAACCTCGTACTGCTTTCCGGTGGTCGGATCAGCTCCTATCGCCGGCGGCGCGACGGACTCGCCATAGCTTGCGAAGGCCGCCCACTCCTCGGTAAACTTGTAACTCACGCCGACGCGCTTGGAAAATTCGCTGTGGTTTCCTGAGGTCGTGGGATTCGAGATTGCAAACAGATCCGTTTCGCTGAGGTCGAGCCAGTCGTTGCGAAGACCGAGGCTGACCGTCAACCTATCGGCAAAGGTCAGATCCTCCTGCAGATAGAGCCCGGTCGTCTTCTGGTCGTTGCGCGTTCCATAGGTCGGCGAGATCGAACTGGGGGCGCCCGAATAGACCGGGTCCAGCCAATTGATCGGTGGAGCGCCCGGAACATAGACGCCGTAGTTCTCCGACTTGAAATTGTTGTAATCGATGCCCGCCAGCGTGCGGCTTTCGACGTTGTCGAAGTTCGCCTCATACATCAAATGAGCGTCAATGACGAACTGTTCGGAAGCGGTGTCGCTGCCGAAGTAGTAGCGATCGATCAGATGAGAGCCGTCGGTGCGCAGACTGGACGGATAGACGCTGCCGAAATCGAGCTTCGAATTGCTGTAGCGGGCCTTCGAACTAAAGCTCAGGCCATCACCGAAATCATGATCCAACAAGAGGCTATAGGTGTTGCGATTGGTATCGTTGAAATAATAATCCGGTTCGCCGAAGAATTTGCTGCGCCGGAAGTCGGTGCCGTAGGGTTGGCCACCGCTGCCCGGAGTGCCCCGCTTGTCGAGATGGTCGAACACAAAGGAAAGGCTGGTCACATCCGTTGGGCGCCAGGTAAGACCGCCCATGATGAAGTTCTCGTTGTCGCGTGAATAGTCGTATTCCCCATCCGCTCGCTGGAACTTGCCGGTCAGGCGGTAGGAGAGCGTATCATCTTCGGTGATATTATCGCCGAAATCGAAACCGGCTTCCTTATGCGCGAATGAACCGCCGGTGCCATAGACTTCGCCGAAGCGTTCGCGTTTCGGCAGCTTCGTGACGTAATTCACCGAGCCGCCGGGTTCGGCGACACCAAAACCGGCCGAACTCGTGCCCTTCAACACTTCAATGCGTTCGAAGGCATAGGGTTCTTCGCGCACGCCGCCAAAAGTCCTGCCGATCGCCAGTCCATCGCGATAGGTATAGGGGACGAAGCCGCGGAT
>Ga0209914_1003815_pt1 | contig 10139 bp, 10 predicted proteins | sample ThiBiot_500_plan_FD_183949 | JGI IMG/M metagenome (GOLD analysis project Ga0209914, IMG submission 183949) | Wastewater bioreactor microbial communities from Cape Town, South Africa - Thiocy_cont_500_plan (SPAdes) | ecosystem: Engineered > Bioreactor > Thiocyanate-remediating > Anaerobic-Aerobic... | reverse complement strand
TATTTGCAAAAAATAGAAGCATTTCGTCTATATGCACAAGATTATGAGGGAAACTGGTCAAAAAGTCGTGAATTTTTAGATTTTCAAACATCGACGTTCTGGTCGAGAGAACGAGCTGGTATCGTTCAAACAAAACGTGAAGACACGTCAGATTATGAAGGTAACGAATTTGATTCCTTAACTGTTATTTTTACAACAATGACATTTAAAAATGCAAATACAAGAGGAAATTTTTTATTTATTCTAACAGACAAAAATAACACGATATATTTTAGCTAAATAAAAGTTTTGTTTCCAATTGATAAACATCTTTGGAATGAGCCAACATTTGATTTTCTTCATTTCACCTTCTCCAGGATGTATTAAGACATATTTACGACGAATATCAAATTGTCGAGTAATTGAACATGAAATAAGTGATGGAATATCATTGGCATGATTTGAATTGAAAATAGTGTAATAAAATTGAGCTACATCATGGTTGATTGTGCCAATTCCATTGAAATGTAAATGTTTGAGATTTGGAAAATATGTTGATTGAAGAAATTGTAATTGTCTTTGAGACGGTCGATCAAAACAAAGCCAAACGAGATGTTTGCGATTGTAATGAAAAGAAAACGAACGACCATCACGAACACTGATATGAGTATGACGAATCGTGAGATGACCATAGAAGTAAGATTCGTTCATTTCATAATGATGAACATTTGTTGGCAATGAATGGATCAGATTAGTCAGACGATTGTTGAGTCGAAGAAAAGCACAAGTAATATCACCAATATGAATATAAGAAAATATTTCGAGCCATACTTCATTGGGAAGTAATTCTATACTCATAGCCATAGCGAAAAATGTAAAAGTGTATATTCTCAAGCGATGCAAGGTCAATTTATCAGTGTGCTATTCTCGCTACAAAAAGAACAGAACATTTAAATTGAATAGTCGGCAATGAGGGTGTTGAGGGTGAGGGTGTTGAATTATTCTTTATACATAGTACATTAAAATCATTACAAGATAGTTTAATTAGAAAACGTCAAAAATTTCGCGAATAAATAAATTAATTTATATAATAGTTATGATACTCAACATCATTGTACTCCAAGCACTTTGTTTGAACAAAAATCAAATTCTCTCCTCTCAACGAAAAATAATGTTTAACTTCAAATAAAAATGAAAAAAGAACATTATAGCTAAATTACGAAGGAAGCATAAAACTTCTCTCAATTTGATTTGATTTGATCAAAAATGATGTAATAGCAGCAAGTAAATTGAATACAACTGCAAGAATAGCTAAAACACTTGACACATGAATTTGAACTGATGCTGTTGGATCAAAGCTTGTCTCGGGTGTATCCGTTACAAATTCCGTAACATAGTCTAGACCCAATCCAACACCAATAATCCCAACTATTAAACTTCCAGCAGACAATATTTTTGTTAATTTAATCATCCGAGATTTGACATTATCATCAACTAGTAGAATTGATAGAGTTGAAAAGATCGACAACAATGATATAATGCAAACGATTGTTATAAAGAAACGAGCTGCTGTCCCTTTCGCATACGAAGTTATACTACCAACAATACCATCTCCACATTGCCAATCAGGGTGACTATCATCAGTTCTCCATGCACAACCTCCCCACAATCCAAATCGTGCTAGAGCATATTGACTTGTATATGTTCCCCTAGAGAAAAAAATATTTTCATTAAAAGAGTGACAATCATAGAATTACGAACCATAATGGTAAAATATTGGCAGTAACATAAAGAAGACAGGTTAAAGTCAAAAGACCACAACCACTGAATATTAATGTTCGATTTTTAACGGGCATTTTCTCTCAATGAATTCGACCGTAGAAAAAAATGCTCGTACTTCGGCTTTAAATAGACTAACACCAACATAGCGTTATCATTTGCATGATTTTTGCTTTTGTATACACTATGATAAAGTTTATAATGACGAAATAATGACCAAGGTAATGTGGGTTATGTTTTGTTTGCCAAATTATCAATAAGGTCTTACGAATCTTTATATTAAGAATATTATATACAGAAATCGAGAATATAATCAACCGATATTTTCAATTTTGTCTCTACGTACATTGACCTGTATTAAAAAGAATCTTCAATGTATAATTGAACGATGTAATTATATCTGAATAACCATCGCCATCTAAATCACCAGTACTAATAGAACGATAATTATTAAATCTTTTTGTTGGAAAAATAATATCTCGTTCAAATGAACCGTTTCCATCACCATAAAAAATAAACATAACACATGGATTTCCTTGACAAACAACCACATCAAGATGATTATCTCTGTTAAAGTCGACGAGAGTGACAAGATTTATATCTAAACTACCCAAATTAGATAATAATATTAATTTGATTTTGTCACCAAACGATCCATTGCCATAACCAAATATTACATTAAGTGATGAAACTAAGGGTTGCATTACGATTAAATCTAGTATTTCATCTTCATTAAAGTCACCAACGATCATATATTGTGAAGCCAAAACTCCTCCAGTGGGAGACGTTTTTTTCGTCTCAAATGATCCATTTCCATATCCAAGAAAAACATCAATAGTATTGGAATCACTGTTGACAAATGCAATATCCATGAAATTATCATTGTTAAAATCATTGACATTAATCGAAAATGGAATATAACTTGTTTGAATATTAGAAGTTGTCATTTCAATAAAACTTCCATCTACATTTCCATAACATATAACGAAACCATCAAGATTTGTCGATGTAACAACAATATCTTTATAATCATCACCATTAACATCGGCTACCGATATTTTCCTTAGTTCAGAATTATGTTCCAACAAAATGTTTGTCTTCACAACAAATGTTCCATCACCATTTCCATAAAGAATATAAATATATTCTAAGTCTGTATTGATGACAACTATATCAGATATTTGATCATTATTCAAGTCAGTAACAATGGTTTGCATGTGCATCACAAGATCATCGACAAAAGATAAAATTGGCTCACTAAATGTTCCATTTCCATATCCAAGTAATACACCTATTTTTGTACCACTAATTTTACAACGGACAAGTAAACTAATTGAACCTATCAAGAAAATAATTACCTGTTTTCTGTAACTGCGAAACCAAGATCAAGTTTTTCATCATTATTAAAATCTGCGATCAAAATCGATGAAAAATCAATACCAAAGTCGCTTTGATTAATTGATATTTGTTTCAATGCAAATTGACAAATTGTCACTAAATAGACAAAATAGAAAAACAATTTATTCGCTTTTAATCAATCACTCTTTGTAATTGTTGAGTTTGATGTTGTACTCCTCTGTGTACTGGTCGTTGTTGAAGAATTAACTGCCAACAAAGATATAATGGAATGATTATCGTGTCGAATAATGAGAATTGAGAAAATGATAAGAATTATTATTACGAAGATAATTAATAGACATGATAAAATGATTTTCAGTAGTTGTGGTCGACAATTTGTATTATTTTCAACAACCATTGATATTGTTCTGACACTGTTCTTTCGCCATTTTTTAATTTTCACAACACATCGAATGATTTTAGGACAAATCCATTTCAAAACAATAGTCAATCCACCTTGAAGACCAAGTATGAATGAGATTATATAAATAATACTAAATTTTTGTATATAACTATACGAACATAAGGATGGTAAGCATCGTTGATAATAAGATGAATAATTTTTTGTAGTTAACCAGTGATCAATAAACAAGTTCTTCATTAGTTCCCCTATTGTACTATTAATATTTGAGTTGTTCATTGACATCGAAGATGAAAGAGTGTTTTTGAGTGTATTCAAACATGATTCATCATAGAAACATTCAAGAGTCGACGAAAGAAGTGATTCCGTTGGTGTACAACCAATTTTCAAACCTTTCAACAAAATTTTGTTCGATGATCCCGTATCGGTAAAATATGCTTGACTTGAACAATTCATTTGCATTTCACATGAACAATTATTATCATAGATTTCAGCTTCAGTATCTACCGCAACAAAACGATTGATAATCAAAGGAAAAATATACCGGTAATTTGTTCCATGAGTTGACATGATTGCATTTCCAAAATTGATATTTCGAATCAAGAAAAGGATTGAATTTAATGAATGAGGTGCATTTCGTTTTGTTTGTTCAATCAGAGATTCGATATGTTCAGTAAAATCTTGTTTGGATAATAAATTTTTGGTGACAAATAAACTTGAAAGAAATTGTTCAATTGAACTTTTAACTGATTGAACTGATAGTTGACACAATTCTTTTAAATATTGAAAATGAGCCACAATGAAATGACGATAATCTCTTCTTTCATACAATGATATATTTGTGATTGTATCAACAACGAATGAACTCGAACAAATCGGATGAAATATCGGTTCAATATTAACAAAGTGATTGTACGTTGAAGTAATTGATGAACATGAACATTTCAATTTCTCTCCATATGTATATGTAAGTTGATTATAAGTATCAAATGAAGGTCTTTCGAAATCCTTTGTTATAATTTGCTGTTGAGTGAGAGTGTAGATTACAAAGAATACAAAAGTGAGAATAAGTGAAACGAAGAAGAGACGAGTAGTTTGTTTTCCAAGATATTTTACTGTTAATCGATCAACATGATTTCCAAATGTATGAGGAGGAAATATATTTAAATTAATGATAGCATCATAAAATATTCGAATAGCTTTCTGTATGATCAATTTCAATCGTCTCCTCCAATTTACATCTGTTTGTCGTTCTCGTTCTCGTTGTTTTCTTGTCAAGATTGAGTACAGTTTAATAATAATAGTAATTAAATGCGGTGTGATTAAACGCAATGAGATTGTAAGACCACCAATCATTGATAATAATAGAATTGATAATGTAATTATACTGTTTGTATAAATTTTTTGAGAATAAATACAATAATTTGGTGAACATAGCTGATAAAAAGTTTCATAGAAATACAATGGATTCCATTGTTCGATCATGATTTCTTTGACGATCGTTGAAATGGAACTATTTCGATGAAAGCGCGTGAAAGTGAGATTATCCTCTAGTAAGGGCTGAACATTTTTAAACCCGTCAAGACTTGGAACATTCCAAAAATATATTTCTTTGATGTAATTCATTAGAATTGGCAAACAAGGTGAACCAGAATAGAAGCACTCTAATGTGGACGATAGAAGTGAATCGATTTCGGAACATTTGATGAAAGCCCCAGGTACTACATAGGATACACTATAGTTTTGATTATTGTTAATATCTATATCAGTAAGATCGACATCGTAAATAGCCGATGGTGTTTGACATTTGACTGTTGCCGAGCATATACAAGTGACGACTTCTGAGTGAATATCTTGAAAAGAAGTTGAAGAGACTGTAATCTAGAAAATAAAATATTGATTTCTAATAAAAAGAATAAATGGAATCACATATACTTTTGCTATCAGACTTGTAATAAACTCTATTGAAGAGAATGACACTACCATTCCAGTTTCTATATGTTTGACCATATGAGGTTGATCAACTTGTATGTGAAGATCAATAACATCGATGAGATGACTAAAATAAACAGTTGTCGATTGATATAACTGGTTAAGATTTTGATCGAGCTGTAAATTGAAATCAGTTTCTGTAGGCATATTTGAAATAACAAATGATTGTAACAGAAATTTATTGATAGCATTATTGACTGTTTCATTTGCTAACTGACATAATTTCGATAATAAATTAAACTGTTGATAGGCTCGACTACGCCAATCCATGAGAGCAAATAAAGGGATACTTTGTTGAAGTATTATTAACCATTCTTGTGTTGTAAAGTCACTCGAACAAACTTCATGTAAAATAGGAGAGAATTTCATGAATTTGTGATAAGGTATTGTCATAGTTGAACAAGGACATCTCAATGTATGTGAATAGGATTCTTGTAAATCGATATAGGTATCGAATGATGGATTTGGAATACTTATTGTAACTGTTTGAGTATCTAGTGAATTGAAGAGAAGAAGAATAGTAATTATGATAAGAAGTAATATTAAATAAGCTCGTGTAGTGATTTTTTGATGTTTGATATCATCATCTGTTCGTTTATCTGATTTCTTAAATAAATTCAATGTTTGTAGATACATTTTACATGATACTAGCGATATTCTATTTGTTTGACGATGTGAAAATTTCGAAATAGTTTTGATGATCAATGGTGAAATCAAACGAAGTAACATAATTAAACCACCATATAAACTGATGAACAATGTAATTGCATATGAATAATTGATTTTATCAGTTATTGTATAAGTACATATTGATGGATTACAATTTTGAAAATAAATTGAATAATTGGGTGTTGTTACCCATTCATCGACGAATATATTTGTTAAATGATCATAAATAGTCAGATTATTTTTATTTGTAAATAGTAAAACATGATCAGTAAAATTAACAGTTGTCTAAAACAAAATGAAACTTCATCAATTTAATGAAGCATTATTGTAAAAACGAACTTGATTGATTAATGGATAATATTCATGAAATAATTCAAGACATTCAATATCATAGAGACAATCTAGTGTGCTTTTGAGAAGAGCTTCGAAAGGACTACATCCAGTATAAAATCCCTTGACTAATGTTGAGTTTAGTGGAGGATTTTCCCATGTCAAACGATTGTAGAGTTCTTGCGAAGGTAGTAGTGAAACAAAACTAGTTGGACTAGTCGAATGAACAGTTCCACATGAAATTGAATCCATGAATTGAGTATTATTTCTAGGTGGAGAATATGTCGTGAGAAAGATACGAAGATTCATCTGTTGAAGAAAATTAGAATAGATAGTTAATGTGTTTGTGTTGATAGCAGTAATAAAATTATTTGCTTGAGTTACAATTCGAAAATAGTTAATAAATGACATGATTCGAGTTGATAAACTATTGAGGAATGAGTCCACTGTAGCATTGATTTCAACGTGAATTTTTGATTCAGATAGAACATAAACAGTAACAAGTTCATTATTGCCAAGATCAATTTCATTTTCTGCAGTAATACTCTTCGATAGTTCACAAAGACTGGATAATAATTGGAACTAAAGTTAAAAAAGACGAACGAATGCCGTTCGAAATAAACACATAAGATGGTCACACTCTTACTTGAGAAAGAGCTGTTGTTCGAAAATCTAATACACCATAAGAACTTCGAGCTGGTACATACAAATCTTGAATCCATTGTTGAGTAACGAAGTAACTATTACAGACAGGATGAAATTCAATTTTACTTGAGACAAACGTTTTATATGATGTTGTGATTGTTGAACATGGACATGAAAGTAGTTCACCATGTTCTAGATACAATTTTTCGAATTTCTCTGAATCAATATCCGAAATGACAACTGTACGAGCTTGTGGTTTTATCATTGCGCTGTAGAAAAGAAAGTACATGCAAACTAAACAAAATTTTAGTAAGATATTCTATACGTAGAAGGAAGAGAGTTTACCAATGAGAAGTAGAATATATAAACGAGTTGAATATCTCTGATGTTTAAGTTCTGTGGTTGAATCTTGTAATGGTTCCTCATCATAATCTTCATCAGGAATGAAAAGATTATATTCATATACTCTATGATACAGCAAAGAAAATATCGCTTTCATATTCATTATTTTATGAACAATTGAATTCAAGAAAAAAAAATTCATTTATATGAAATAATTAAAATTTAGTGATGCTGAAAAATCATCGTCTTAGAGTGGAATGAGTAAAAAAACGACTTTTTTTTTCAGTGAATCATTCAAATGATATCAGGTCTAATTTGATTCATATTCATTCGTAGTTTTCGATAATGAACGAGATAAATTTTCGAACAAGCATGAATTAATTGTCGGATAACTACCGATGAAAGTCATTGTTGCAAAACTATTAATAGTATTATATGGAAAATATGTCGATACATTCATTATAACTTGTGCCAATACCATGACAGTCAATTGTTTATCTAATTCAAGTCGAACAAGAGGTCTTGCACGATATGTTAATTGTTGAATATTTCGAAAAGCTAATAATCCAAAACAAACAGCAATACTAACAGGTAGAACTCCGACAAGAGTAAGAACAATAACATAGATACGATACTGAGTAAAATTATAATCAACAATCGTATAACTTGTTTGATTTGTACTTGTTGATTTAGCATGTACGAAATAGACAAGATATACAATTCCATGTAACATCCAAATAATCGTTGTTCCAACAACGAGACGATATGCTATTTTAATTCTACAGAATTGTTGCCAACGGATATGAGAGCAAGTAGCACAATATTGATCAATAGTTGCTAAACATAAACATGTCAATGAACCACCGATAGCAACTTGAAAAGCCCATGGTCGAAATTTACAATAGAATAATGATATTTCTGTTCCATCACCATTCGAGAGACTTGTTAAAATTCGTGTAAGAAGACCTGTACATAATTGAATGATATTAAATGTCGATCTGCGTTTTTATTCTATACATAGATTAAAATAGTGGAAAACATAATTATCCCCTTTAAAAGCAAAAGATTTTTCGAAATATTATCAGATTAATAATGCTCCTATTGCGAGTTTTCAAAATCTATGTTCCTTTGACCCACGTAAATTATGGAGGAAACAAAAGAATTAAGAAACTTTTGACTTTAAAATCACCTCAGTCGAGTTACAAAAAAACGATATTCTCTTGACCCCAATGCAAACAGACAGACAAACTATTTTTTCTCGTATGATCCTCCGTACAGTCGAGGAAATAATAAATATCTATATTATGTTGTTTTATTAATTCTGGTAGTTCTATCGAGATCGAGTCTGTATTCTATTGGATTGTCATGTTGATGTTAACTGTACTGTTCGATAATGAAATACTCCTATTTGAATCAATCGTTTAAATTCATTGCGAAATAAAGATGATGATATAATATTGATGAAAAATGTTAATGAAAATCCAATATAAACAAGAAAATATGATATATTATTTAATAAAACTTCCATTTGCTGAAGAATAGGCGATTTTTGGGCATTGATTGTAAGTGCTTGATAAAGAAGAAAACATGGATTGAATACATTAAAGATAATATAAAGAATAATTTGACTCAATAACATCTCCATAAATTGCGAATCTTTTTTCAATGCTCTAATCGTTTGAGTTGATTGAGTAGTAGTAATACTTGCTACTATTGGTCTTACACGTTTTTTCATTTGTCGAAGATTTTTAAATGTTAGAAATCCAAAGAGAATCATGAAAGTCAGTGGAAGAACACCATTGTCGATTACAATGTAAATACTAAAAGTCATATTATAAATACCTTTTTGAGGTAAACAATTATTTGGATAAGTTTGATAGAAGACAATGACATGGATATATATTAAACACCAAAATAAAGTACTACCAATGATAAATCTAAGAGCAATTCGAGGCGAACTCCATTGACGACGAAGAGCATCACGACAACTAGCAAAATATCGATCAATTGATGCTAAAATTGTGTAATACCGTGCAGAAGCTAACAATACATAAAAGAAGTAATTACGAAATTTGCAATACCAAAGATTAAAATAAACCGTTCTAACACGAAAACCAAATAGAAAAATACGTGTCAGAAGAGCGAAATTGTAAATTAGAAATTGTGCAATATTGGATGCGATAAAATACATTGCACAAGGACTTTTACGTAAACTTGCTTTACTAAAAATAATACAACTTAAAATTGATCCAATATTACCAATCAACCAGATAAAAAGCATAACGTATCGCGAGATATATTCATTAATTAAGAAAACAACATTAATCCAATAGGCTTCATATGTATCAATAGGCGAAACAGTTGTATTTAATATTATGTCGTTCATTGTCGATGAGTTTCCGTGAATGAAAGTATCATAATATTTTTTTGTCGAAGGTAAGGATCTTTTACTGACACAGATATGTCATTATTTTTATTAGCTAAAATGTGTTTCAAATTTTGCTCATATGTTTACAGTTAATATAATTAGGCAAAAGAAATGATGGATATGAGAATTCCCATGGGATACTATCTGTCTTCTTATTATCTTTGGTCTTAATCCTGTTCATCTCCTGAATGTCCTGGAAAGGATCATCTAGGATGC
>Ga0209914_1003813_pt1 | contig 10144 bp, 16 predicted proteins | sample ThiBiot_500_plan_FD_183949 | JGI IMG/M metagenome (GOLD analysis project Ga0209914, IMG submission 183949) | Wastewater bioreactor microbial communities from Cape Town, South Africa - Thiocy_cont_500_plan (SPAdes) | ecosystem: Engineered > Bioreactor > Thiocyanate-remediating > Anaerobic-Aerobic... | reverse complement strand
ATGTGTTGTAGTATTGTATGCCTACCTGCCTACCTGCCATCCCCCATCTCGTGCACTATCGTGCGCAATCAATGTGTATCCGCACACTGTACATACTACCACGATCACCAGCTCCTTGACCCCAGTAGTAGTTGTAGTCGTAGTGGTGGTGGATTCGCTCGCTCACAGACACTCGAAAGCGAGTGAGAGGCAGCAGCGCATCATTTGCTCATCGTCCTCGCGCGCGTGGCCTCTCGCTCGTGGCCTCCCGTCCCTCCGCGTGTCGTCTTCGTCGGTGTAGCTTTCTACCACTATCACCGCTATCACCATCACCACATGAACGGCAACGAAGAAGATACGCGCACTGTACGACATCACCCATCGAACGCTCACGGCAGGAGCCACTCGCCTACTTGGCTACTCACGCACGCACACACTATGTTGCGTATCGTTTGATATCGCACCCTCGCTCTCAATCAATAGAACCAAGCGCGGACGGTGCTCTGTCTTTCGGTCATCACGGCCGTCATCGTCGTGTTGGCTATCTCGTTCTCGGTGCTGAACGTGCTTCATATGCTCAACATCTTCGGCTCGAACCAGATTGCCAGCGCCGTACGACAACGCTCGAGAGCTCGCGCTATCTCGCGCTATCTCATCATGCGACTGATGGTTACGGTCGTACGCTCGTGTATTACAGGATGACTTTGCCAACACGATCACGATCTCGAACCTCATGACGCACCTCGACGCCTTGTACGGCATCTCGCAGCAGTACAACAACTCGCGCTCCGTGCGTCTGGTACGGTCTCGCCCACTCGCCGCGGTATGCGCGCGGTACCGTACTGAATGAGCCTCGAACGACGACGACCGACGATCGACAGGGTTACAACGCCTCGATGACGTACGTGCTCGACACGCTCGCCAAGTATGCGCCGGACATCAAGCCCGTGGTCCAGGACTTCACGGTCCCGTTCTATACCGAGGTCACGCCGTCCGAGTTCTATCAGGTCCAACCGACCGAGGTGACCTTCGTTTCAGGAGGTACATGGTCCGCGGTCCAAGCTGCAAGAGAGTGCGAGAGAGAGAGAGACCTCAGTAACTCCGTGTCTGGTTGCTGATCGATCGTTGATGGATGCTGTGCAGTGGACTTCCTGCCATATCGCTTCCAAGGCAATGGCGACGTGACCGGCACCGTCGTATGGGGTATGTGAGAGGCCGAGTGAGTGTGGCGATGCCGATGCCGATGCTTGTCGTGCTCAATCGGTCTATTGCGATGGCGCAGTGGGCCTGGGTTGCACGGCCGACGACTATGCCGGGCTCAATACCTCGCACATTGCGCTCGCGCTCGCAAGCACGACGTGCGATTCGATCGCCAAAATCAAGTACGTCGCCGTGGCGCCTGTTGTACGAGGAGAAGAAGCACGCGGCGCTCACACACGCATGCGCGACTCGTTCACAGCCTCGCGCAGAACTACACCGGCGGTCTTTTGGTCATGAACACGTACGTATATGGCGCCGCTCTCTCTCTCCCTCTCTCGACAAGCAACGCATAGCGCGGTTGCCCACATGTTGAGCGCTTGGTGTGGTTGTGCAGCGGTGGCCCATTGGTGGGTGACAACCTCCCGCTGAGCGGCAACCTGCGTACGCCGATGAACATTCCGGCGTTTTACCTCAGCTACGCTCGCGGAGTCGTACGTGAAGGCGCCGATACGCTCGCTCTCGTACTCTCTCGCGCATGCGTGTGATCTCGCTCGCTCATTGACTCGATCACAACGCAGGAGCTGAACGCCACCGAGGGCGTGCAGGTCAGGATGGTGACGAACGTCGCCTTCTCGTATGCCACCACGAGCAACATCATTGCCGACTTTCCGAGCGGAAACGCATCGTCGATCGTCGTGATTGGCTCGCATCTCGACTCGGTCGATGGTACGCCAGCTTCGCCTTGATATCGATACTGCCTACTATCCACCATCTGACGACGCATCCACGGAACAGCTGGTCCGGGAGTCAACGATAATGGCAGCGGCAGCTCGACGACGCTCGAGATCGCGCTGCAGCTCTACAAGAGCGGCCTCGCGCCCACCAACAAAGTGCGCTTCTGTTGGTTCGGCGCCGAGGAGCTCGGCTTGCTGGGCTCCAAGTACTATGTGGCGTCGTTGAGCGCCGAGGAGCTGTCGCAGATCGCCGTCATGATCAACCTCGACATGCTGGGCTCGCCGAACTTTTATCGCGGCATCTACGACGGCACGGGCGCGGCACCCGAGATCCGCAACGCCTCGACCACCGTCACCAACATCTTTATTGACTTCTTTACGAAGCACGGCTTGGCGTACGGCATGTCGACCTTTGACGGCCGCTCGGACTACTTTGCCTTCATCAACGTACGTCGACCGAGTATTTGGTGGCGCCAGCGCTGGCGTGCTTGTGTGCGTGGCGGCTGACGAACTCGTCACCAGAACGGCATCCCTGCTGGAGGTCTGTTTGCCGGTGCCGAGGTCTACAAGGACATGACGGGCCGCGAGCTGTACGGTGGCCTCGCCAACACGGCGTACGACTCGTGCTACCATTTGTCGTGCGACAACATCTACAACATCAACACGGTAGGATTCGCACAGCTTGCTCGAGCTGCAGGATACGCAGCCTACAAGGTACGTACGCACGCTTGTTCTTCCTCCTCCTCCTCCGAGTCGAATTGCGTTGCGTTGCTCGCGACTGATGAATCAATCACACGTGGTTGCAGCTCTTCCAAACCTCGAATCTGCCTGCCAACCTGGTTGCAGGCACTGTATAACACCCTCACCCTCATCACCATCTTACCGGTTCCATACGAGTGCACTAGCTCCTCCCATTCGTTCTCGCGTGGATTGTTGTTTCGCTGTTGTCGTGTGCTGGCTGCCTTTGCTCGGATACGATATATAAACTCTCAACGCAACTGAAGAACGCAACCTGAACGCAACTGGCCTTCAAAAAGACAGGCAGATTGAGTCGAATCAACGCTTTAGCCAGTGAGGCGGGATAGCTTTAGCAGAGTTATCGCCTGCAGGCCAGGAAGACCTCCCGATTCAGTCAGGTGCTTCCAACACGTCGAACGGTGACATGAGAGCTCCCTGTCAGTGGGCCAGAGCGAGGCCACGGTGTTTTCAGCCGCAGCGGTCAGGTGGCGCTCTTGGGTATGGGAGGGAGGGAGCGCATTCCTCGCACCTTCCCAGGAGCGGCCTCGTTAAAATGCGCAGCACTCAACGCACTCACTCACAACGAACGGTAAACCATATCTCTCTCTCTCTCTCTCTCTCTCATACGGTTGGAGGTCCGGTTTTACTCTTATGATACGTGGAGGAGCTCAGAGCTCGCCATCCGCTGCTGACGGCAGCCTGTTCTTGGGCTTGAGCTGCGCATCGACCCACTTGATGTAACCCTCGACTGATCGCGTCTCTCGAGGCTCTGGAAGAGTCCACACTTGGCCCTTGTGCAACCTATGGAGCAAGAGCGAGCAAGCTTGTTGGTGAGCTCCTCAAGACATTATACTCGTCAACGTGAGAGTTGCTGCTCATCGTACAGCTTGATCGACGGCCAGGGGAAGGCGTCGTACTGCGTGGCGATGTCCATGTTCGCGGTCGCATCGACAGCCGCCACCGTGAAGCCGAGCTTGCGTTGCTTGGCCTCGCGCGCCAGCTCCTCCCACCTGGGTTTCAACGCCTTGCAGTATCCGCAAAGAGGGCCGCCGCTACAATGCGTGACGCCGCGTCAACCAGGCTGTCGCGGCGGCTTGGCAGCGGTAGGCACGTACAAGGAAATGAGCCAGGCGCCCTTCTTGGTCTTGGAGTAGAAGTTGCTCAGCTGCAGATTGACGACCTCGGTGACCTCGGGCGGCGCCTCAGACGACACGGTGTAGCCGGCCTCGATCGGCTTGCCGCTGTCATCGCGGCGGTCGAGGTAGCCGCCGTTCACGAAGCGCAGGTACGAGGCGGCATCGTGCGTGTTGCTGGTGTACTCGTAGAAGCGACGGCCGTCGAAGACGACCAAGCCCGGCAGGTTGCCGATCCTGAAGCGAACGGCGATGTCGCTGCCGCCTTTGCTGTTGAGGTCCACTTGTGCCATGCGGAATTCCGTGTCCTCCTGAATAATAGTACCAAGCGTGAATCAAGCGGTCACGAGAGCAGCAGCAGCAGCAGCATGACACGTGTCACGTACATCGATTGTCTTGGCGAGGTTGGTCCAATGATCCTGCAGCAGGCCGCACAGGCTGCAACCATCGCGATAGCTACGCCCATACCGATTCGAAAGTGTCAGCACCGCACTGGCAAGGACAGGGAGAGCGCGCGAGAGCAGCCACCTCGGCCAGGCACGTACAAGCGCACGAACCACACGCCGTTCTCGAGGACGTGCTTGTCGATCTCGTCGGCCGGCACCTCCAGCACGCCGTCAGGCGCCTCCAAGCCGGCACGAGCCGCCGACAGGGCCAGCAACACCAACAACGCCACCCACCAGACTCGCGAACCCATGATGACTCTCGAACAAGGGGGGAGGACACGAACGAGCGAGCAGGGGCAGCAGGCAGGCAGGCAGCAGAGAGCAGAGCCACGTCAGCAGCGGTCGACTTGACGAGCGGGCAAGAGTATCGCGCTCTCAGACCTTCTCTCTCGTCGACCGTGATCGCTGAAGCCCATACCACCATCTCACTCGCTCGTTCATTCAATCGTCCCCCCTATCCCACCCACGACTGCTCCTCTCTCACTCATTCATTCACTCTCTCGAGAGGGAGGGAGGGATCGACGTCTCGTGCGCAGTGTCGACCATGGGCATTCCGCTCCAGAAGCGATCGGATCTCGACGAGTCGTGTGAGATCGACAATGATAATGACGAGCGCGATGCGAATCTCTCGGCGTCGCTGCGAGCGAGTGCCAAGACCGCTGCTGCCGAGGCGGCTCTTGCCGATGCCGAATGTACGGCCGTGCAGGATGCCATGCGTTCGTCGCAGCAGATGACCGACGGCGACAGCTGGTACCTGCTGTCGTTCAAGTGGTGGACCGAGTGGAAGAACTTCGCCATGTACGGCGACGACGACCTGGCGGCTGCTGCTACTACCTCCTCCGCGGCGACAACGAGCGCCGAGGCGACGCCACTCGACAAGTCGATCAAGGTCTCGGTCGAGCGCCCGGGTCCGATCGACAACTTGGATCTCCTTGACGTGCGCTGCCGTGCCAAGCTCGGCAAGGGCAAGCCCGATGCCTCGCCGTCGAGCTACGATGCCGCGACGCCATCCTCGGGCGCCGAGCTCTCGAATGGCACCGGAGCCAGCTCGCCGTCGCTCTCGAGCCCGTCGATCAATGGCGTCAATGGAGAGAACGGCTCGACCGATGAGGTCGCGTCGGCCGATGGAGCGTGCGACAATGGTGGCGCCTTCACGCTGCTCGACTCGATACTCGCCAAGCAACGAGCCGAGAACCTCCAACGCCTCAAGGCCGAGCTGGTGCCTGGAATCGACTACACGCTGGTGCCCAAGGCCGTGTGGGAGCTGCTGGTGCAGTGGTATGGTGTCAACTACACCTTCTGCCGCAAGGTGATCTCGACCGGCGTGTCACGCACGCTGCAGGTCGAGGTCTACCCGCTGCGCATCACCTTCACAAAGATCGGCACCGACACCTTGCCGTCGTTCGAGTATGGATCCTACCTCTCTTTGTCTATCTCTATCTCTATCTCTAGCTCTAGCTTCATCTCTCTTTGTGATTCGATGCGTTCCACCACTCCGATTTATTGACTGGCTCGATCGAATGGAATGGAACTCGATAGAATGCTGCTGAGCAAAGAGCTCAAACTCCGAGAGCTACGAACCGAGCTGTGCACTACGCTGTACCTGCCGCCGTCGCAGCTGCGTATGCATCTCGAGGTCGGCGAGTTCGAGTACAAGCTGCTCGAGCAGTATAACGAGAGTCTCGAAGATAATCGTATCGAGACTGGCATGCGCATCTTCTTCGAGGTTCGTCAGCCCGATGGCACGTATCTGAATCCGCCGCCGAAGCCCGAGGACTACGTCTCGTCGCATTCCAATGAGCGCATGGTATGCTCCGCGCACCTTGCTCCCTGCTCTTGAGATTGGCTGCTGCTGCTCACTCTCGTATGTCGCGAGCAGCAAGTGTACCGAGCAGCCACGTACGCAGCCACGCAGATCGGAGTCACGGGCCTCACCAACCTCGGCAACACTTGCTTCATGAACAGCGCCATCCAGGTGCGTTTGTCTGTGCATCCACGATGAGCAAGACGTGATGATCATCGCGATCGCGAGATCGAGTTGCTGACTCGCGATCGATCTGGGTACTGCAGTGCCTGAGCAACATTCCTCCCTTCTGCCAGTACTTTCTCTCCGACCGCTTCTACAGCGAGATCAACACCGTGAATCCTCTTGGCCAAAAGGGCCAGCTCGCTATGGAGTTCGGCAAGCTGCTCAAAAGGATATGGAACGACGGTGTGGCGTACCTTCCACCGACCGACTTCAAGGTACCGTAGGCACTGCGCTCGCTCGTCCAATGCTACGATACTAACTCGCGCAACGATCAATCGATCGATCGATGAATGAATGAATGAATGAATGAACCATAGTATGTACTATCAAAGTTCGCGCCACAATTCAGTGGCTACCGGCAACACGATGCACAGGAACTACTCGCGTTCTTGCTCGATGGACTGCACGAGGACCTCAATCGGTTCGTTTGGCGACCGGCCAGCACGTGGTACCGCGTGGTGCTTGCTAACAGCGTCGTGCGACACAGAGTGCACGTGAAACCTGCGACGATACAAGAAGAGGCGAATGGAAGGCCAGATCTCGAGGTGGCACAACGTTCATGGCGCTTGCACCTGATGCGCAACCAGAGCGTGGTAGTGGACTTGTTCCAGGGGCAGCTCAAGGTACAGCTGCTGCCGAGACAGAATGTCGCAGAAAGAGTCGCTCGTCGCACTCACGTAGGCCCGTTCATCTGCCTGTAGTCGACCTTGCATTGCCCGTTGTGCAACAACATCTCGGTGACCTTCGATCCATTCATGTTTCTGTCACTGCCACTACCGTTCTCCAACCAACGCGTGTACGAGGTCACATTGATTCGCTCCGACGGTAGCCGGCCGATGCTGTATGCCTTTAATCTCCGCAACTCCGTCAGTACGTTCTCTCTCTCTCTCTCTCTTTGTGAAGCTGATTGTGTACGTTGTTGTGCTAATTCTTGTCGTCGTCGTCGATCGACATTCCCGCACTGCAGCCTTGGCAGATTTCAAGAGAACGCTCGGTGAGGCAGCTGGAATTCCGCCTCAAATGCTCTTGATTGCACTCTACTCCGAAATCTCTACCAAGTATCTGCAGAATGAAGCGCAGGTCATCGATGAGCCGCGCCTCGGCGAGCAGCTACTGGCCTACGACGTACTGGAGAACGATGCGACCTCGGGCGAGGCGCGCTTCCAGGAAGGCATGGCTCTCGGGCGCTTCATCTGTCGCCGCGTGACCATGCGAACCACTGCCTCGGGCGCCGCGTCCGTCACGGCCACCGCGATCGGCCTGCCGTTCTTGATGTCGTTCCCGCTCACGCTATCGCACGAGGCCCTGTGTACGCTGGTGGCCAAGCGCCTCGCGGTCTACACGGCCGCGGGGGTGAACCCCGCCTACAGCCGCACACAAACGGCAAGCGGTACCGCGGCACGCGTCTTGTTCGTCAATCAAGGCATCGTCTCGACGCGGCTCTCTTCGTCCTCGGGCTCCGGCAGTCGAGTTGCCGCCACTTCGTCGGCTGCATCGTCGTCGTCGTCGTCGCCGTCGGTGCAGAGCATCTCGCCATTCAGCTCGACGCGACCGACCGGCTCGTACACACCGTCGTACATTGTCAACTACCCAACGCAGCAGCCGATCAACAAGCCGGGCGAGAAGTCACCGAGCGAGAAGGCCTTCCCGTTCTCGCTCCGCTTCGCCAATCGTCAAGGCTCGGGTTGTGGCCGCTGCCAAGCTCCCACATGCAAGGGCTGTCCGTTCGAGGGCATTCTCCCGAACGAACCGATCAAAAACGGTCAATCGATCGCCATCGATATGTACCAAACATGCTATTGGCTCGTATGCTCTCTCTCTCTCTCTCTCGCGTTGTCTCTCTGGCTGTTGCTCTCGCTCTAACTTGTACTCGTTCGCTGACTGGCCACAGGAATCCGAAAAGCATGAGAGTGCCCGAACGATCTCTCACCAGCAGTCACGCGAGATTCCGCTCTCCCGGTGTATGGAGCAGTTTCGCGAGCCCGAGGTGCTGGGAGCCGACGACATGTGGCACTGCAACAAATGCCAGCAGTTCTGTCAAGCCACCAAGACTCTCGACGTCTGGCGCCTGCCGCGTGTGCTTCTCGTGCACCTGAAGCGCTTCCGCTTCTCGCGCACCTTTCGCGAGAAGCTGCCGACCTTGGTGCGCTTTCCGACCAAAGACCTCGATCTCCGCACGATGGAACTGTGTCCGTCGGACGCTGCCGACCCACCGATCTACGACCTTGTAGCCATCTCGGTACGTCGCTCTCTCTCTCGCTCGTGGTTCGCGTGACTCCTTCGCTGACAACCGGCACCCGGCGTGGCGATGGCCGTAGAACCACATGGGCAACCTCGGTGGCGGCCACTACACAGCGTACGGCTTGAACAGCATCGACAACCAATGGTATCTCTTCAACGACACATCGACTGCCGTGTTCTCCGAGCAGGCGATCGTCACCGAGAATGCCTACATCCTGGTCTACATTCGTCGAGGCACGACCGACGCGCCGAACGCCAGCGTCAGTGCTCGGTTGGCCGCTGGCAAGTAGGAGGGCCCCCACCCACCCACACCCTCACACATGCCCTGGTTCTCTCGGCCACTTGGATACGCTCCTATCCTTCTTGACCTATCACATGTACAATACAACTCTCTGTTGTGGTGGAGATCGCGACCATCGAGCGAGAGTGCCACGTCGGGCGCGCCGCATTGCATTGCTCTCCCGCTCGCTGTCGCATCTCGAGGTCTCTTCGCTCGCTCGAGCAAGTAGGTTGTAGGTTGACTCGACTCTCCACCTGCGTGCCCTGACTGCGTGCCCTGCCGATGGCCGATAGCGACACTCGTATACGCAAGCTAGATGCTCGCGACTTACGACTCAGGCGCGGCGTTCGAGCACAAGCCGATGCCATCGCGTTGCAAGCCGAGCTCGCGCGCTCCTCGTCAGCCTACACAAGAAGCACCGCAGCGGCCGCCGATGCTGCTACAGCTGCCGCTGCGACATCACACACACGTCGACGCAGAGAGCCGCTGCTACCCGTGGCGTACTGGATCGTGTTCATGATACTGGTGGCAGCCACGATCGTCAGCGTCATGATGGTGCTCGGCAGTCGCCGCGAGCTCACCGGCACCTACGTACGCATCGAACGAACCCGCACCCATATCCGTTCAGTTCCTCACACGTCGCACTGCATGTATGAACGCAGTGGAAGGCGAGCGAGGTCATACCGCGGCTGTACATTGGCAACTACAAGGACATGGTCAACATCGCCAAGCTCAAGCAGCACAACATCACGCACATCCTGATCGCCACGATCGGCGTCGAGCCCTTGTATCCAGACGTATGCCATATACCCCTGCAACACTGCGCACTCTCATGCAAGATCACGCATCCTTGCGTTGACTCACTGCCTCACTGATTCACTGATTCGTATCGGTGTGGCGGGCCAATAGGAGTTCGAGCATCTGGTCGTGCGAGCATGGGACGATCCGAAGCAAGACCTCATTAGCTTCTTCAAGCCGATGCACGAGGTACCACCGATCACGCAGCAGATGCAGCTGCAGCAATACCCTCACTCACTCATCATTGCGTGGTGTGACAGTTCATTCATGAAGGACGTCAAGCTGGCGGTGTGCTCGTTCATTGGTACGTCGATGTGGCTGCTGCCGCCGCGATCAGCGCGAGCAGCCATTGATCCCTGCTGCTGCCTTGCCATTCGATAGCATGGCCGGAGTATCACGCAGCGCGACGGTAGTGACCTCGTACATCATGTGGGAGCGCTCGTGGAACTTGTACGACTCGTACGAGCTGCTGCGTACGGCGCGCCATCGCGTCCGACCCGAGCGCGAGTTCTGGAACCAACTCGAGCTGTTCCTGCGCTTCCAGCGCAACCACACGCATGCCGATC